>Ga0371490_1000138_pt1 | contig 71434 bp, 62 predicted proteins | sample MB2SIPfraction_FD_207959 | JGI IMG/M metagenome (GOLD analysis project Ga0371490, IMG submission 207959) | Lab enriched peat soil microbial communities from McLean, Ithaca, NY, United States - MB28FN SIP fraction | ecosystem: Environmental > Terrestrial > Soil > Wetlands > Peat | place: USA... | reverse complement strand
GCTTCTCCTTTCCTGTAGGGCTCTTTCATCCCCTACAACATGCCGGTTTATCCCGGCGCACTCTGTCCCCTTTTCCCCGTCCCCTTTTCCCCCCCATTTCCCCCTTTTCACATTTTCACAGGAGGGAGGGGTTTCTTCCGCCGAGCGGGCGCGGCCTTTGCAGGCCAGGTCGCCGAATCGCCGGGCGATCCGATCACACTGCGCTTTCGTCTCGATCACTTGAGGCAGAATCTCGGTCAGGGGCGAGGCACGCCTCGCCGTACACCGGCGGCAAGACCGCCGGCATTACGACACCCTTCACTGAAATGTCGAAACTCCAGTCGCAGGCCGGGGGCCTGCGCCACGGCAGTCCGATCAAGGTGTCACGGAAGATTACGTGCTTCGGTTGCCGGCGTACGCGGTCATGGCTCCGCGTATCTCATCGAACAGTCCTTGCACACGGTTCAGCCGAGCCGCGATGAGCGATGGGTCCTGGAGGTCGCACGCAATCTCGAGTTCCTGACAAGCCTCGGCTACCTCGTCGGCTCCCATCTGCCTGGCGCTGCCTTTAACGGTGTGGGCTTCAGAGCGGATGTTCGGGAAATTGGAGGCTGCCAAGGCTCTGCGCATTTGCTCCACTCGAGCATTGGTATCTCTGCCGAAAGCATCGATCAGCCTGACGATCAAGCCATCATCCCCGGCTGCCGCTTCCAGCAGCACTGCCGGTGGCGACCAGGCTTGCCGGCTTGAGCACCTGGACTCCGATGCCAGGCCAATTGACGATTGCGGAGGGATCATCAACCATCCTCTTAATCTGAGCGTTGCACCTAACGGACCTCTTTTTCAAGTGTCAGTTCGGCAACACCCGCTTGTAACACTAACTTTGGTGAATCCACGGCTAGCCTGCTCATGACCGGAACTATTGGGGTCAACATTGACTCGGAGCTCTATCTGAGCGATAGGCTAAAGAGGAGTTGAGTTGCACCATTCTGCGTCGTCAGAATTGGCGCCTCCCAGTGCGAACACTGTACGTTGGGGGTGATCATGAACGCGTATGCGTTGGTGCTGAAGCCGTTATGTCACGCGCAGGAGCAGATTGAGCGGCGCCTAGCGTCGCAACGGGCAAAACGTCTCCTGGCGGGTCTGATTGCGGTAGCAATACTCGCCGCCGGTTCTTGCATCGGCCGGCACGCCGCCGCCCCGCTCGAGCGCATCGAACAGGTCGCAGCCTTGCCGTTTCAGGTCGCCGACCACCGCGTCCCGGTGCATCTGAAGGGCTGGGTCACTCTTTCGGATCCCACCACCAACCTGATGTTCATGGAAGACGGTACCGGCGCTGCCCGGGTGACCCTCCCCTTCATGAACATCGACCCCAGACCGGGCAACCTGGTGGAGGTCATCGGCGAAGTGAACGAAGGAGGTTCCGCGCCCACGATTGTCGCCGGCGAAGCCAGGCTTTTGGAAGGCACGCGCGAACTGCGCGCACTCCCGATCCAGGTGGCGGACCTCACCGCCGGCCGCACCGGTTTTCGCTATATAGCCGTGGACGGCGTTTTTCGCTCCCGGCACCAGGAGCGCTCGGGTGACGGTGTCATCCGAGTGGGCTCGGGCGCAACGGTGTTCGAGGCTCACATCGCCGCAATGGATCTGCCAAATCTGACCGGTAAAATCGGCGCCCGCATCCGAGTGCGCGCCGTGGCGAATCTGAGCCGCGATATTTATGGACGCACGGCCCGTGTTCAGGTGTGGATTCCCCGGAGCACGGACCTCGAGGTCCTCATGCCGGCTCCCCAGAGTATGCCCGTTCAGACGATTCGCGAGGTGGCTGCGTTGCCCGGGAATTCGCTGGCCGAGCGCATGCTCCACCTCCATGGCAGCATTCGGTCCGATGGCGTGCGCGAGGAATTGCGATTTTCCGACGGCAGCGGCTCCATCCGCATCCGCCAGGCCCCCACCTCAGTGCTGCCGGTCGGAGAGGTGGTCGACGTGGCCGGGTTTGCCGAACTCGATGGCGGCCAGCTCGAAATCACCGACGCGAGACTGGTGCAGGGGAATCCTGAGTCCCATCCCGCCGATAAGGACCGGATCATCACCTCCGTGGCCGGGGTTCACGCCCTCAGCCCGGAAGAGGCCGGGAGCGCCATTCCGGTTCACGTCCGGGCCACGGTGACCTACATCAATCCCGCATCCAACACGCTTTTTGTGCAGGATCAGACCGGTCCTGCTTACGTGCTCGCTGCACGGATTCGCGCGCTTAAGGTGCAGGCAGGCGATCTGGTGGATCTGACCGGAGTCACCGCGCCCGGTCAGTTCGCACCGATCATTTCCGGTGCTTGGGCGGAACGCGTCTCCTCATCTTCTATGCCGCCACCGGCGCCGGTTGCCTTTGATGACCTGTTCTCCGGAAAGATGGATAGCGCCTGGGTTCAGACCGAAGGCATCGTGCAGAGCATCGAAACCCAGCGCGGCAATTTGGAAGACAAAGTCTCGCTGCAGTGGGGAGACAACCAGTACTTGCTCCTCGTCCACAATCCAAACGCGCGCCCCGTGCCGCCGCCGGATAGCCGAGTCCGGGTGAAGGGTGTCTGCGGGTCGATATTCAACGCCAGGCGGCAGATCGTCGGCATTCAGGTCTACGTGCCCTCACCTGAGTTCGTGCACCTGCTGGAACCCGGTCCGGATCCGGCCGCGCTGCGGCCGCACCCGATTGATGAGCTGCTTCGCTTCTCGTTCACGGATCCGCCGGGGCACCGCACGCGGATTCGCGGCGTGGTCACCCTGGCCAGCCCGTCCGGCCCTTCGTACGTCGAAGATAGCGGGGCCGGCCTCAAGATCGTTAACCATGCGCACATGGATCTCCGTCCCGGCGATGTGGTCGACGTGCTCGGCTTCGGGCATTCCGGTTCCTTCAGCCCGGAAATGCGAGACGCGCAGGTCTCGCTCGTCGAACGGGGAGCCGCGCCGTCGCCGCCGTCCATAACCGTGGACGAAGCTTTGGAAGGCACCTACGATTCCAAGTTAGTCACCATCGATGCCGCCGTTGTGGACCAGCTCAGAACTTCCAGCCAGAATGACGTGATGCTCCAGGCGGGTGGTAAGTTGTTCAACGCCACCTTGGATCACGGGAGGATGCCGCCGCTGGACCGGGGCAGCATCGTCCGTATGACCGGCGTCTGTTCGGTTGTGGCCGAGGGCAATCTCGCCTATCGCATCCCGAAGTCTTTCAGCCTCGTACTGCGCAGCGCCGGGGACATCGCCGTGGTCCGGTCGGCGCCCTGGTGGACCATCGGGCGCCTGGTGGCCGTGCTTGGCTCGATGGCGGCCTTGCTTCTCGTTGTTCTCTCCTGGGTGGCCGTGCTGCGACGCAAGGTCGCCCTACAGACCGCGGTGATCCGCAAGAAACTGCAACAGGAAGAACTGCTCAAGCACGCCGCCGAGGAGGCCAGCCGAACCAAGAGCGAATTCCTGGCCAACATGAGTCATGAGATCCGGACGCCCCTGAACGGCATCCTGGGGTTCGTCGAACTGATGTCGGAAAGCGAGCTTACCGGCCCGCAACGGGAGCACAACGAAGCCGTGCGCGCGTCGGCCGAGAACCTGCTTGCAGTCATCAACAACATTCTGGATTTCTCTCGCGTGGAAGCGGGCCGGATCGAACTGGAATCGGTGGATTTTTCGATTCGCAAGTGCGTCAAGGCGGCAGTGGTTACCGTCGAGCCGCTGCTCGCCGAAAAGGGTCTTGTGACCTCGGTTGAGATCGACGACGACGTGCCGGACTGGGTCCGGGGCGACCCCCACCGGCTGCGTCAGGTGCTTCTCAATTTGGTAGGCAACGCAGTGAAGTTCACCGTGGCTGGCGGCATCACGGTGCGCGTCTCGCTGGCTCCGGAGCAGGCCGCGGCGGCTGGCTCCAATGGCGCCGGGGCGCGGCAGATTCAGTTTGCGGTTTCCGACACTGGCATTGGCGTCCCCGAGTCACAACGGGAGCTGATCTTCCAACCTTTCCGGCAGGCTGACGGGTCGGTCACCCGGCGTTTTGGAGGCACCGGCCTCGGTTTGGCCATCTCCCGGAAGCTGGTCGAAATGATGGGTGGAAGAATGTGGCTGAAAAGCGCGGAGGGCCAGGGCAGCACTCTCTTCTTCACCGCGCCGCTTCCGCCGGGGAAAAGGCCGGCCGAAAACGAGGAACGCGTCGCCGCAGCCAACAGCCCATCGTCCGCGGAGCAGCCGCCGCGCCAGCCCCTCTCCATCCTGGTCGCGGAAGATAACATCGTCAATCAACTCCTGATGCGAACCCTCCTCGAGAAGCGCGGGCATCGCGTGACCGTAGCTGGGAACGGAGCCGCCGCGCTGGCGGCTTGGCGCCAGGATCGCTTCGACTGCATTCTGATGGACATTCAGATGCCGGAGATGGACGGATACGAAGCCACCCGCCGGATCCGGGCCGAGGAGTCGGGAAAGGGCGCGCACACCACCATCATCGCGTTGACCGCCTACGCCATGAAGGGAGATCGCGAGAAGTGCTTGCAGGCCGGTTTGGATTCCTATATCTCCAAACCGATTCAAACGGGGGCACTGGACGCTGCGTTGGCAGCCGTCCCCGTTCGCCAGGACCTGGCCACCGTGTGAAAGCTTTGCCGCGCCAAAGCAATTACGTTACGAGGTACCGCAGAAAAGCGTACGAGCACATGAAAGACCCTGAGAGATCTGACACCACTTTGTGGTCAGCCCCGCTGGTACCGGAGCTGGTACCCGAGTGGTACCTCATCGCCCTTTGTAGGGGTATCCGGCCTCCTTGGATTGATCTAAGCTCTAATCGCGGCTTTCTATGTAACAGGTCGGGTGACTTACTCAGAAGTTAGACCGACAGGACCCATCATGCGCATCCTGGTGGCAGAAGACAACTTGGTTTTTCAAACGGTGTTGCAGACCATGCTTACGCAGTGGGGCTATGACGTGGTAGTGGCGAGCGATGGAGAGGAAGCATGGTGCCGGCTGCAACCCGAAGAGGGCCCTCGGCTCGCGATCCTCGATTGGGTGATGCCGGGTATGGATGGCATCGAGGTGTGCCGCCGGGTGCGCGCCAGCAACCGCCTGCACTATACTTATATCCTGATTCTCACTGCAAAGACGGGCAGCGAAGATCTCGTCACCGCCATGGAGGCCGGGGCCGACGATTACGTTACCAAACCGTTCAAGTCCGCTGAACTGAGGGCCCGTCTGCGAGTGGGCTGCCGGGTTCTCGAACTGCAGGAGAGACTCCAGTCCGGCTGTCAGCCTTTGGTCCTCGCTCCATCTGCGTAGGGCTAAGCTGCGAGCGCCTGAGCGACTCAGCATGTCGGTTGACCACGATCCCGGCCTAAGTCTGCGGCCGACAGATACAGTTACAAAACCGCTCCCTACGGTCGCGGCTTCGATCAGCCCCGATTGGGACGGCCGCGCCCACTGATAGCAGTCGCTCGTTAACGACCGTCAGTATAGTAAGTCAAAGAAGTCAGGCGGATACTTGATAACGAAAGGGCTTGTTATAGTCGAAAGAGCCTCTTAATAATCCTGAAACCCGAATATGGGTATAGGGGGATGCCAAGCCATGAATCCTGCACCACTCTCGAATAGCCAGGGGGCGCACCTCCAAACATGTCACGCGAAGTGGACGCCCCCGGTATGCCTTCTTGAAATTGCGTCCGGCGATTATGGTTTGATAACCGATCTAATCGACGTCTTCAAAACAACTACCGAAGCTAGTCTCCAGCAAATGCGTCTCGCTCTCACGACGGTCGACCTTCTCAGAATCCGTACCGAAGCCCATAGGATTAAGGGCGGCGCCAAGCAGGTTGGCGCCGACGCTCTTGCAGAGGTCTGTCAGGCACTTGAGCTTGCGTCCAGTCTGACACCGGTGTCGCAGCTTGGCGAATTAGTGGATCACTGTCAAGAGCTGTTCGGGGAGACAGAGAGCGGGATGACGTCGTATTCCAACGACAACCAAGCTGCGGACCATGCGGCGCCGCAGTTATAGGTGAGGTGTATGAGTGTCTCTGGCGCCGCAAGCCGCGTGAATGAGCGTTGAAACGATATGCTGGCAAGCTCCATGGCCGTGTCTATTCTGCTGGTGATTGTCGCCCTTCTGCTGTTGGGAGGGCTTTGGCTTACGATCCTGTGGCGCCGCGCGGAGGGTCGAAGACGGATGTTGCTGGCGACGCTGGATTCGGTGGCGGATGGAGTGGTTGCCTTCGATACTGCCGGACGGATCGTTGCCTATAACAGCAAGTTCGCCCAAATGTGGTCCCTTCCCGACTCCATTGTGCTGCCGCGGGATAAAGCGCTGGCTCACATTCTGCCCCAGCTGAAGGACCCGAACGCGTTCCTCTCGCTGGTTAAACGAGGCGATCGGGATGCGAAGGCACGCACCGACGACGAACTCGAACTACGGGACGGCCGCGTGTTCAATCGACACTCCGAGCCGCAGCTAGAGGGTGGGAAGATTGTCGGACGGGTGTCGGGATTTAAGGACGCCACGGCGAGCCGCAAACTGCGAGTCCTGCTGGAACAGGAACGGCACGGTTTAGACGCCTTGATGAATCAGTTGCCGCACGCCATCTACTTCAAGGATTGCGAAGGTCACTTCACGCTGAGCAACAAAGCGCACGCCGAGGTCTTCGGGCGCAGCGATCCGTCGGAGATCCTGGGCAAGACCGATTTCGACTTTTTCAGTGCGGAACATGCGCAACAAGCCTATGACGACGAGCAGGACCTCATCCATGAGCGCGTAGCGGTGGTATCCAAAGAGGAGAAGGAAACCTGGCCGGACGGCCATGAGACCTGGGTGCTTACCACCAAGCTGCCGTTTCGCGACCCCGACGGCGTAATTGTCGGCACGTTTGGCCTTTCGCGGGATATCTCCGACCGGAAGCGCATGGAACGGGAACTGCTCGCGGCGAAGGAAAACGCGGACAAGGCAACTCAGGCCAAGAGCGAGTTTCTGGCCAATATGAGCCACGAGATCCGCACGCCAATGAACGGCGTGATCGGGATGACGGGGCTGCTGCTGGATACGGAGCTGTCACCGGAGCAACGGGAGTACGCGGAGACGGTGCGCCGGTCGGGCGAGTGCCTGCTGAGCGTGATCAACGACGTTTTAGACTTTTCGAAGATCGAAGCGGGGCGGTTGGTATTCGAATCGTTTGCGTTCGACCTGCGGCTGGTGATCGAAGAAGTCGATGAAATGCTGGCGCCGAGGATCGAAGACCGCCAGCTCGACGTGGTGCTGGAGTATCCGCCGGATCTGCCGCGGCACTTCATCGGAGACGCGGGGCGAATCCGCCAGGTGGTGACCAACCTGGTGGGGAATGCCGTAAAGTTCACGGAAGAAGGCCACGTGCTGATCACGGTGAACTGTGAATCGAACGACGGGGAAAAGGCGCAAGTCCGGGTTGCGGTTGAGGACACCGGTGCGGGAATTCCGGCGGAGAAGTTAAGCGAGCTGTTCGAAAAGTTCAGCCAAGTGGATGCCTCGACCACGCGGAAGGTCGGGGGCACGGGGCTGGGGCTGGCGATTTCCAAACAACTGGTGAACCTGATGGGCGGCGAGGTGGGAGTGACCAGCCAGTTAGGGAAAGGCTCCACTTTCTGGTTTACGTTGCCTTTGCAACTGGATGCGCAGCCGCACGCGGAACCTGCGCCGGCAGCCGACCTGCGGGGCTTGCGCGTGATGATCGTGGACGATAACGACGTGAACCGCCGCATGCTGCACGAACAGGTCAGCAGTTGGAAAATGCACAACGGCAGCTTTGCGCGGGCGAAAGAGGCGCTCCGGGCGCTGCGCGAGGCGAGGGCGGCGGGAGATCCGTACCAAGTGGTGTTGCTCGATTACCAGATGCCCGAGATGGACGGAGCGACGCTGGCGGCGGCGATCAAGGGGGACCCGTTGTTGAGCGATACGCTGGTGATCATGCTCACGTCGGTGGGCCACTGGAGGGAAGTGCGGCACATGCAAGGAGCCAGCATCGACGCCTGCCTGGTGAAGCCGGTGCGCCAATCACTGTTGCAGAACACGCTGGCGACGGCGTGGTCGAAGAAACAACTGAGTGGGTTTACGACGCAGACGAGGGCTTTGGAGGAGATCGCGGCGCTGAAATCGCACTTGGCGGGCACATTCGCCGGGGCGCCGGTGCGGGTGCTGGTGGCGGAAGACAACGCGGTGAACCAGAAGGTGGCGGTGCGCATGCTGGAGCGGCTGGGACTGCGACCGGACGTGGCGGGGAACGGGCGCGAGGCGGTGGAACTGTGCGCCATGCTGCCGTACGCCCTGATCTTCATGGATTGCGAGATGCCGGAGATGGACGGCTACGAGGCGACGGCGGAGATTCGGAAGCGGCAAGGGTCAGACAGGCGAGTGGCGATTATCGCGATGACCGCGGACGCGATGGAGGGCGCCCGGGAGCGCTGCATGGCGGCGGGGATGGACGACTATATCGCGAAGCCGGTGCGGCTGGGCGAAATGATCGAATCTCTGAAGAAGTGGGTGCCGAAGGTGCGTCCCTCGTCAAGAGTCCGCGAGGGGCTTGGCGTCCAGCAGTCTTGATGGCTCTTGGCCGGATCGCCGGCCGCGGAAAACGCTATCCAGCGGGATTCAGCGAGCCGCCAACAGTCTCTTCAACCTCGCCGCCAGTTCCATCGGGCTGAACGGCTTCACGACATAATCGTCCGCGCCCAGCGAGAACCCGCGCAACACATCATCGTCCTGCTGCCGCGCCGTCAACATAATGACGCGCACCGGAATTTTCTCCGCGCGAATGGCCGCCAGCACCTCGAAGCCATCCATCACCGGCATGTTGACGTCCAGCACGGCGGCAGGCGGGCGGTGCATGCGGATTTCCTCCAGCGCCTCGGGCCCGCTGGATGCCAGCCGGCACTCGATGCCAACCCTCCGCAGCGCCGAGCGAACCACGGTCCTCACCGTCAGATCGTCATCGGCGACCAGTATCTCGTCAGAGCCTGCCACCGTCTCCTGTGGCTCAGCCTGGCTCGCCGCTGGAGCGGCAGGCTCCGCGGCCGCACGCGACAACACGTTGCTCAACCGCATCAGCGCCTCTTCCGGCTGCCAACCGTCGATCAGAAAGTCGCGCGCCCGCGACTGCACAACCGGACTGAGGGCGAACAGCCGTTCTCGCGCGCCGATGAGAACCACCGGCAGCGAGGGCGGCGGCGCGTACTCAGGCGTCAGCCATTTGGTTTCCATCGTCCCCGGCCTCACATGCACCAGCACCACGTTGCATTCGCGGACGACCTCGGCGTCGGGCGGATCGTGAGCGGCGAACACCCTGGGTTTGGCTCCCACGCGCTCCAAAGCGCCGCACAGCAGTTCCGCCTCCACGTCCTCCACTCCGACCAGCCCCACCCGCTTGCCCTCGAGCGCTTGCGCGATGGAATCCGGAATCCGCAGTTCCGCCACGGTTGCCGCCGGCTCGGCAAACGCGTGCGCCAGGTTCTTCAGCGCGATGCGCAGGCGCGCGGCCGCGCAAGGCGGCGTTCGCAGAATAACTTCCACCTCGCGTGCCCGGTCCGAGATTCTGGGAAATCCCAGGAGCCCGCCAGTCCCCGTCCACCGGTGAGCCAACAGCGCAGTTTGTTTTTCATCGAATTCCTGGTCCAGGCTTGCCAGCAACTGGCGGCTCTGCAGGGCTCCTTCGGCGAGAAATGTGCGCCGCAGATCTTCCAGCTCCGGATGGGGAATCGCCAGCGCGACCGGTTCCGAAGACGCCGGCTTCCACTCGGGAGGCGGCTCGACCGCTGGCACGGGAGGCGCCGTCACTTTGCCGCCAAAATCCAGGTATTGGCGAATCTCCGTCAGCGTCTGCTTGTCGATGGGTTTGGTCAGGTAGCCATCACAGCCCGCGCTGCGCGCGCGCGCTTCATCGCCTTCCATGTCGCAGGCGGTTAACGCCAGCACCATCACGTCGCGCAGCCGGTTGTCCCGCTTGATCCACCTGGTGAATTCCAGCCCGTCCATGCCGGGCAGCATGATATCCGCGAGGATCAGATCCGGCTTCCAGGAGCGGAGCGCGGACAGCGCTTGTTCCGCAGTCGACGCCACCTGCACGCTGTAACCTTCCGCCCGGAGTGCCGCGGCCGTCAGCTTCAGGCAGACGGCGGAATCCTCCACGATCAGGATGGTTTCGCCCGGCATTTCAAGCAACCAGGGCGAGATTTCACTCTCGCACTAGCGCGATTGTAGCACCAACGTGAAATGGAGACTCGGCTATGCCACCTCGGCTATGCCGCCTCGGCCGTGATCGCAAGAAACTCCGAGGCTACCGATTTATCGCGCTGCAAAATCAGGCCAGGGCCCTGATATCGTTGGTCTACTATCGTTAGTAGTGCTAAGAGCAGTCTTGCAACCAACCGGGATCGGCCGTACGGTTGGACCAGCCCCGTGTGCCCACATGGGTCTATGGAGCCGCTTGGCCCCTAGCTGCCACCGTGGCTAGGTTTTACCGTCGGGCTGGGTTACCGGACGCTTGACCGACGCGGAAGGACGCCGGCTCTGGTCAACCGCGCCGGGCACGATCGAAGACAAGAGAGAGGCTGCGGGTTAGCCAATGGCCAGGCGAGAAGATGAGGCGCGACTGCCGGGGAGGACGACGGACCCCGGTGTGCGTTGCTCCTCCCTCGCCATCGCCGCGATCCTGATGCTGGCGAGTAGCGGACCCTCGGTCCTTTGCCGGGCGCAGGCGCAAGCAACGCTGCCGGTTCTCACCCAGGCAGCTCAAGTCCGCGCCCTCGCCTCCAGGGAAGCCCAGCGTCGGTATCCGATCCGTCTGCAAGGTGTACTGACCTACTACATGCCCGAACTGCGTCTGACGTTCTTTCAGGACTCCACGGCGGGCATTTACGTCAACATTCTGGAAACGCCACCGGCGGCGCACACCGGAGATCTGGTCGAGGTCCGTGGGGTGTCCGGAGCTGGGTTTTTTGCGCCGGAGGTCGAGCGCCCTGAGATACGCGTGCTCGGCAAATCGCCGCTACCGCCGGCTCGCCGTGTTGCGCTGGAAGACCTACTCAGCGGCGAGCAAGACAGTCAGTTTGTCGAAGTGAGTGGCGTTGTACGCTCAGCGCGGATTGAGAGCATGATATTAGCCCACAGGCAGGAAGGCCTTCCGGCGCTGGCACTTGTCGTGGCGAGTCACCGGAACAAGTTCAAGGCATGGATCACCGGCTTTGACCGGACTGCCGATTATGCGTCTCTGGTGGATGCACGCGTGGCCGTCCGTGGAGCCTGTGGAGCGCTGTTCAATGAGAAGCGGCAACTAATTGGAATCCAACTGTTCGTGCCGGGCAGGGAGCAGGTGCAAATCGAAGAACCCGTGCGTGGGGACCCTTATGCGCTGCGGGCGATTCCAACCAGCAACTTGATGCAGTTCACGCCGGAAACGATGTCGGGTCACAGGATTCGGGTACAAGGAGCCGTGACTCTCGACGAACCGGGCCGGTTCCTCTACATCCAGGACGCATCCGGCGGCGTCAGGGTAGTGAGCTCGCAAAACGAACGTGTACGGGTCGGCGACAGGGTCGATGCGATCGGGTTCCCCACCGCCGGGCAGTACGCACCGGTTCTGGAAGATGGCGCCTTCCGGCGGATCGGCGCCGCCGCTGCGGCGGCTGCGCCAGTGGATTTGACTCACGCCACCAGGTTGACCGGCGACCACGACGCCGAACTGATCCGGATACAGGGCACCTTGCTGGGCCGCTCGGTGCAAGATGACGATCTCGTGCTGGCAATGGAGACGAACGGCGCCACCTATACCGCCCTGATGAGTAACAACGGCTCCAGCATCCGAGCGCGGTCCATTCCGGTCGGCAGCCGTCTGAACCTAACGGGAGTATGGTCCGTCGAAACCGATGAGTTGCGCAGAGCAACGTCTTTTCGTGTGTTACTTCGCTCCGCGGCGGACATCGCCGTGATCGAGCTGCCATCGTGGTGGAACGCTACGCGCGTTGTTGTGCTGCTGGGAGCGCTTGCGATCATCATTACCGTGAGTTCCATGTGGGTGATCGTTTTGCGCCGCCGCGTGCATGCGCAGACGGCCGAATTGCGCGCGCAGGCGGCCGAATTGTCCCGCTCCAATGCCGAACTGGAGCAGTTTGCTTACGTGGCTTCCCACGATTTGCAGGAGCCCCTACGGATGGTCTCGAGCTACTCCCAACTGCTGGCCCGGCGCTACCAGGGCAAATTGGGCCAGGATGCCGACGAGTTCATTGCGTTTGCGGTTGACGGGGCGAAGCGCATGCAAGCTCTGATTAACGACCTGCTGGCGTATTCGCGGGTGGGGACGAAGGGTGGCGAATTGCGCCTTACCGATGCGGAGGCCGCGTTCTCGAGCGCCCTGGTGAATGTGCAAGCGGCCATCGAAGCCAGCGGCGCGGTGATTCGGCATTCTCCGCTGCCCACCGTCTATGCCGATCCGGTCCAGCTCGTTCAGGTGTTCCAGAACCTGCTGGGAAACGCCATCAAGTTTCGCGACAGCGCACGGCCCGAAATCGGGGTCGCTTGCGAAGACGCTCCCGAAGAGTGGTGTTTCTCCGTTTGCGACAACGGTATCGGGATTGACCCGAAGTATACCGACCGGATATTTCAGGTCTTCCAGCGCCTGCACACCAGGAAGGATTACCCGGGCACAGGGATTGGGCTGGCGATCTGCAAGAAAATCGCGGAGCGTCACGGAGGCCGGATATGGGTGGCGTCGCAGCCCGGCCAGGGCGCCACATTCCATTTCACGATTCGCAAGAACGGAGAGCACATACGGTGACGAACCAGGCGGCGAGATCGATTGAGGTCCTGTTGGTGGAAGACAATCCGGGCGATGTTCGTTTGACGATGGAAGCCATGCGGGAGAGCAAGATACTCGTCAATCTCAGCGTTGCGCCGGACGGGGAAGAGGCGCTCGCGTTTCTCCGGAAACAGGGCGCACACCAGGGGGCGCCGCGCCCCGATCTGATTCTCATGGACCTCAATCTTCCAAGGAAGGATGGCCGTGAGGTGCTGGCCGAAATCAAGTTCGATGCCGATCTGCGGCGCATACCCGTGGTGGTCCTGACGACGTCGCGCGCCGAGGAGGACATTTTGCGCACATACAACCTGCACGCGAACTGTTTCATCACGAAGCCCGTCGACTTAGACCAGTTCATCACGGTGGTGGCGGCGATCAGCGAATTCTGGTTTTCGGTGGTGCGGCTACCCACGTAGCGAGAAGGATCAGGTGACTTATGCAGGAACGCAATGTTCTGCTCATAGAAGATAATCCCGGCGATGCCCGATTAGTGCAGGAAATGCTGGCGGACGCCGAAGGCGATTCGTATCGGGTCCACACCGCCGCCTCCCTGGTGGCCGCCCTGGACGCGCTGGCGCATGAGAGATTCGACGTGGCGCTGGTCGATCTCTCCTTGCCGGACTCCAATGGGCTGGAGACGTTGTTGACCGTGCAGCGGCACGCGCCCTCGCTGCCCATGGTGGCTCTCACTGGGCTCAGGAGCGAATCGATGGCGCTGGCTGCCGTGAAGCAAGGCGCCCAGGACTACCTGGTGAAGGGCACGCTGACGACCGAATCGCTGGTTCGTGCCCTGCAATACGCCATGATGAGGCGGCAGAGTTCCGCCGGGCCGTCCGACGCACAGCCGGCAACGGTGGTGGGCTTCCTCGGCGCCAAGGGAGGAGTGGGCACAACCACCATCGCATGCCATTCGGCGCTCGAGCTGCAGCAACAAACCAAGAAGAAGGTGTTGCTGATCGATTTGGACACCAGTTCCGCATCGGCTTCGTTCTTGATGGACGCGCACTCCGAGTACACCGCCGCAGACGCGGCCTTGAACTTGCACCGCTTGGATCCGTCCTTTTGGAATAGCCTGGTGTGCAGCACATCGCATGGGGTTGACCTCCTGCAGTCGCCCGGCGTGAAGAGGTCCTACGAGCCGCTCGACGGTGAGCGCGTTCGTCACGTCCTCCGGTTTGCGCGCGCGCTTTACGGCTACATCGTGGTGGACCTCGGACGGCTCACCGGGTTCTCCCTCAACCTGACCACGGAGGTGAACGAGCTGTTTGTCGTCACCACGGCGGAAGTACCCTCGCTGTACGAGGCCGGTTTTGTTCTAAAAAAGCTTCTCGATCCGGGGATGACAGGCGGACGGACGCAGTTGATTCTCAACCGGGTGCTGAAAGGAGGATCGTCTAACATCGGCGATCTCGAGCAGGCCTTGGGTCATCCGGTTTGCGCGACGATTGGCGACTGCTCCCGCGAGGTGCACGAGGCCTACGCAAACGGCCGGTTTCTCGATGAGCGGCTGCCGCTGCGCCAGCAAGTGCGGCAACTCGTCGCCAAACTTCTCGGTGTCGCCGTGGAACCCAAGTCGCCACGGAAAACCGGGCGGGGGCTGTTCCGGTTTGCATGAGTTCGCGGGGAGAACCGGGACGGCCCGCGAAAGTGAGTGCCCGCGCGGACAAGTTCGAAAGCCTTCGCAGGCCGAGGGCCTGCGCCACAAGAGCCTACGGCGCGGCGGGAGAGCTGGCGGCTTCGCTATACACGGCGGTGAAGAAATCGCGCGAGCTGGGCGAAGGGCCTATATGCAGGCTTTCGCGGCCCACTTCCACAAAGCCGAGGTAGCCGTCGTCGCCCAAGTCGTCGAGGACGAAGCGGAGGCATTCGAGCTCCACCGGCGGAAGGCCCGAGTAATCGATATCGAAAACCTGGCCGGAACTGTGAGCGGCCTCGTCGCGCCGATCCTGCAACTGCGCCAGGTCCTCCGGCGCCACCAGCGCCGTGACCGGTAACGGGCGGAACTTCTCCTGGTTGGTTTCCATGGCCTCGAAGAGGCGCCGCGTCTCGAAGGCAATGTACATCAGGGCGCCGAGCGTGGCGGGGGACGCCGCGGCAAGCTCCCCGGGGTCGCCGGCGGCGGCGGCGGGGAACTGTAAAGTGTAACCGAAGAATTCGGGCCGGTCGATAGCCCTCGCCAACAGCTTGCCATTGTCGGCGCGAATGTCCTCGTCCGAATGGAAGATCAGATCCTCGCGTTTCAGCCACACCGAAAGGCGATGGGGGGCGCGGCCGACGGTGTTGAATTCGCTCTTGTTGGCGTCGGACAGCGCGGCGAAGGCGGCCGGGTCGGAACGGTAGAGGGCCAGCAGTTGAGCGGCGCACAAGATGCGGAAATAGTAAGTAGGCGAGTAGTCGCGCAGCATCTGCTGCTGGACGGCGAGGTAGAGTTCGCGGTTCCACGCGGGGTTCGAAGAGAAGTACATGCGCGGCACGGTGATCTGGTCCCTGGGAATGCCGTGCGCGCGGCGCGTCAGTTCCTGCATTTCGGCCACGCATCCCTGCCCGCAATGGTAAGCGAAGATGGCCCAGTCGCGGCTGCCGAAGGTGCGCTCCATGCCGGCGAGATAGCGGGCGGCGGCGGGAATGGCGCGTTCCGGAATCAAGCGCTCGTCGCGGACAAGCACGGTGTAGGGCACGCGGCGGCTGACGGTCTTGTACTTCACTTTCCCGCCGGCGCTCTTCACGCGCACCTTCACCTTGACCGTGCGGTAGCGCGTGACCTGCCCCACTTTGAGTCCCATGGTGCGCGCGGTAGCGAGCGAGATCTGCATGATCCCGCGCGGGCTGCCCGCCCAGCTTTCCGCGCTGACGTCGCCCCAGCTTTCGAGATACGCAATCGCCTCCAGCACATCCTGCGGGAAACCGCTGGCTGCGGCGGCGGAGCGGAACACGGCTTGCAGCTTGGGATCGGTGGTCACTCGCTTCGCCCCGGCCACGGCTTTGGGTTCCCGCATGATGAAGAATGTCTGCGATTCCACCATCAGCCGCGTGCGCGTGGCCAGCGCGTCATCGGAAAGGCCATCGCGGTCCACGCCGATACCGGCCAGCCTGTGTTCTGGCGCAAAGTAGCCGGAGGAGGCGGCTTGGGAAAGCGAGGCCAGGCCGAAAAGAGAGAGCGCCACAAATTTCATGGGTACTTCCAGTGTAGTGGGATGCGAGGACGCCGGGACGAACACAAAAACGCTCCCGCAGGACGAGGGGGTTGGCAAGCTAACTAAAGCATGCCCTACCTAGGCAAAGTGTGGGTACAATGAGGATTCGCCATGAAGCCATATCCGGTTCTGCTCCTGGCGGCGGGGTGCGCCCTGTTTCAGGCTGCGTGCAAACACGCGCCACCCGCCAATGTTGCCGCGGTGGTGAACGGTCACCCCATCACCTACATGGAGCTCGAAAAGACTTACCAGACGCAGTATCCGCAACAACCGGAGGGCGTCAACAGGGACCTGGTGATGTCGCAGAAGCTGGACCTGCTGACCAGCCTGATCACCAACGAGATCCTGCTGCAGCGTGCCGAAAAGCTGGGTCTCACGGCAGTGGATGCCGACGTGGATACCGAGATCAACAAGCTGAAGGCGCCCTTCACCAAGGAGGGATTCGACCGCTGGCTTGCCGACCGGCACATGGCGATTGGCGATCTGCGCGCGCAGATCCGCCAGCAGCTCACGGTTCAGAAGCTGGTCAACAAGGAGATTACGTCGCAGGTCAACATCACGGACGCCGACGTGACGAATTTTTACAACGCCAACAAAGCCAGTTTCAACCTGGCTGAAGCGCAGGTCCACCTGGCGCAAATCCTGGTCACACCCGATCCCAACACGCCGGTGCGCAACCTGCGGAACAGCAAATCGCACAGCGAAGCGGAAGCCAGGGCCAAGATTCAGAACCTGGAAGCGCAGCTCAAACAGGGCGCCGATTTCGCCCAGTTGGCGCAAAACTACTCCGAAGACGCGGACTCGGCGCCGAACGGCGGCGACCGCGGATTCATCCCGGAATCGGCGCTGGCCAACTCCTCGCCCGAGCTGCGCAAGCTGATTTTGTCGATGCAGCCCAACCAGATCTCTCCGATTATTCCGTCGCCGGATGGGTATCGCATTCTCAAGGTGATTTCCAAGGAATCCGCGGGGCAGCGCGAGCTCAACGACCCGAACGTGCAGCAGAGCATACGGGAGAATCTGCGCAACGCCAAAGATCAGTTGTTGAAGGCGGCGTATTACGAAGTGGCGCGCAACGGCTCGAAGATCGAGAACTACCTGGCGCGCAGCATTGTGGAGAACACCGGGCAGACCAAGTAGCAAAGCCAAGTCATGCGGGCGTTTGTTTTTGAAGACGGCTTTTCGCTCGACGCGCTCAAGCTGACCGAACGGCCGCAACCGAAGCCCGGTCAGGGGCAGGCGCTGGTCCGGGTGCGGGCGAATTCCCTGAATTACCGCGACCTGGTGGTGGCGAGCGGCGGATATGGCCGCCACGTGAAGACGCCGTTGATCCCGCTGTCGGACGGCGCCGGCGAGGTAGTCGAGGTGGGGGCGCAGGTGACGCGGGTTGGTCCGGGCTCGCGAGTGGCCGCCATCTTCGTGCAGAGCTGGCTCGAGGGCGCGCTCACCGAAGACAAAAGCAAATCCGCGCTGGGCGGCGGCATGGACGGGATGCTGGCGGAATACGTGGCGCTGGACGAAGAGGGCCTGGTGCCGATTCCCGAGCACCTCTCTTACGCGGAGGCCGCTACCCTGCCCTGCGCGGCGGTGACGGCCTGGAATGCGCTGGTAGCGGAAGGCGGAATTCGGGCCGGCGACTCGGTGCTGGTGCTGGGCACCGGCGGCGTTTCGATATTTGCGCTGCAGTTCGCGCGCCTGCACGGGGCTCGCGTAATAGCGACTTCGAGCAGCGACGATAAGCTCGCGCGCGCGATTGCGCTGGGCGCATCGGATGGCATCAATTACCGTCAGACGCCGGAGTGGGGCAAGCGCGTGCGAGAGCTGACAGGCGGCGCCGGCGTGGATCACGTGATCGAAGTCGGCGGGGCTGGAACCTTGCCGCAATCGTTCCGCGCGGTGCGGTATGGAGGGCGCATCAGCTTGATCGGCGTGCTAGCGGAGCCGGGCGCCCAAGTGGATCCGCGTCCGCTGATGATGAAAGGCGCGCGCCTGCAGGGTATTTACGTGGGATCGCGCGAGATGTTCGAGCGAATGAACCGGGCGATTGCGCTCGATGGGCTGCGGCCGGTGATCGACCGCGTGTTCCCGTTTGCCGAAGCGCCGGAGGCGTATCGCTACATGAAGAGCGCGGGACACTTCGGGAAGATCGTGGTGATCCAGGAATGAGTGGTCAGTTCTCCGAGGGCCTGTCTATGCTGTCGATCACCAGAACCTCCACTGGACTTTTTTGCGATTCCAGCCTGAGCCCCAGTTGCTCCCGCAATGCCGTGACCAACGACGGCGCCGGGGAGTCCGGCGCTTCGTCCGGCGCCCACTCCAGGGTGAAGTCGTAGCTGTCGCTGAGCCCGGTCTTATCCACCACGATCCGGCCCAACCTGTTCCCAACGTAACTTGCCAGTGCCCCCATGGAGACGCCGGTTCCCACCAACTGTGATTTTCCGTTTCCACCGTGGGTGTTCATCGCGGTTCGCTCGTCCTCGGCTATCGCCTTGAGCTTCGGGCCGCCCTTCTGATTCTTCTCGAGCACCAACGCGTACACAGTTGACTCCCGCATCTCCCGGTGGGATTTCAAGTTGAACCGATCGGTCAGCAGGCTTCTCAGTAGAGGGCTCAGTTGGTCCGGCCCAGGCTTCTCCGGACGGCCCGTCTTTGCCTCAATATCGTACCGATCGGTATCGAGCCACGCCGGCCCGCCCGCGATCTGTGCGTTCTGGATCTGAAAGGCTGCGCGGATCAGGAGTTTCACCGGCTCGTTGGTAATTCTGAGCCGTCCGCCTTCGAATACGTTGAAGCTCGTGCCGTCGCTGGTTTCCGCGAGCGTGGGCCGGATTACAGCCACTTCGAAGTGCTGCGGCGGTTGCCCGGGGAGACCCTTCGACAGCAGCAGCGCCAGGCCTCCAATCACCATCAACCGGCTTAGATCTGAAACGCGCATTTCCTGCCCATCACAGACGGACTCCGCGCCGGACGATTCGGTAGCGAAGAGCCGTGGAAAAGACTTGCCGCACCTGCCCGGGGGTCGGAACCTAGCTCCTCATAAGTACTGATACGATCGGCGGCGCCTAGAGTTTGCGTTTTAGTGCGGCGCCCTAGCGCCACCAGGGGCTGACGGGCTGGCCGGGCTCGGGTTTGCGGCGGGCGGGACCGCTGCGGCGCGCCTCGGCCTTGCGCTCGGCGGCCTCGGCACGATCGGTGGCATAGGCGAGGATGTCTTCGTTGGTCAGTTCGTGGTCACCCTGACGATCGGCCTGCAGGTCGGCGGTTATTTTCTGCGCGCAGAGCGCCGGGCCTTCCTGAATGCCGACATGGTGCTTCAGGAACAGCTCCATATCCACGCTGACCACATGCGGGATGGACGACTTGGTGCCGGCATCGTTCATGTCGAACCGGTACAGACGCCGGTTCTGTTTCTGCTGAAACCCCATGTACCGCAGTTCCATCGCTAGCTCCCTCGGCCGTGCCGCGCCCCGCCTGGATTCCGGACTCATTCGGCCGCCCCGCTGTTTCCGACCGCCGGCACCGTGACCTCGCCGGTTTCGATATCGGCGGCGATGGGAGGCACTTCCAGGCGCCCCACCTTGCGCTGCGCGCGCCTTGCCTTCTTCTCCTTCTGCTCTTCCATCCGGGCGATCTCCTTTTGACGCTTCTTATAATTAAGGTGTGCGATCGAGTCGGGATGGCTTGATCCTCCACTAAAACGATCGAAGCCGGCGCGGCGCCCGGGCCGGCTTCGGTCACGCGATTTACCAGCGTGGTTCGCGGCGCTGCCGCGGTCCTCCGCCGCCACCACCGCCGCGCGGACCACCGCGGAAGGAGCGCCCGCTGTCGGACTTGGGCCGGGCCTCGTTGATGTTGAGGGCGCGCCCATTCAATTCGGTGCCGTTCAAGGCGGCGATAGCGCGATCAGCCTCGGCGCTGTCCGTCATCTCGACGAACGCGAAGCCGCGCGAGCGGCCCGTATCGCGGTCGGTGACCAGGTTGACCCTCTCCACGTTCCCGTGAGGCTCAAAGAGCGCACGGATGGAAGACTCGGTTGCGGCAAAATCCAAATTGCCTACAAAAATGTTTTTCATCTTAGGTTCCTTCGTATTTGACGGTTCGGGCAAGAGACGAGGCAGATGGACTCCGGCCAAGGCTGTAGCGGGACGATCAAAGACAAATCCAGTGTAGCAGATCTCGCCCGCGTACGCTCGGCGTGGCGCAACCAGCGTGCGAAACGGCACTTCACGCTCACAGCCGCATCTCCCTCTCCCTCCATTTTGAACCGAAACGGGGCGGCACGGAAAGTCCGGCGGCAGACGCGGCAAAGACCGGCGATGCCGCTCGCGGCCACGGCAAAAAGGCTCGGGGTGGCGCGCTCGATCTCGCACCCAAATCCCCGCGCGCGGCAGTGCGGCTGGTTGGGCGTGTTAAACTACGACTTCACCCTAAATAATGCTGCTTGCGAGAGAGTTTGTCGCTTACACTTCCCGGCAACTGGTCAGAAGGCTGACGCCGGGCACGATTGAAACCTCCGACCCGGATCTGGTCGCCAACAAGATTGCCGAAGTCCTCACCGAAGAACTGGCGGTGGAAGACCGTCTGAACGACGAAGTGCGCGAACTGCTGAGCCAGTACAGCGATTACATGCGGCGCGAGGGCGTGAGTTACCAGGAAATGTTCCGCCGCATCAAGAACACGCTGATCTCGCAGCGGAAGGTGATTCGCGCTTCCGGCCGCGACACGGGCGACGCCATGAAGCTGTCGCGCGACAAAGTCACCGACATGTCGCACAAGATCGTCGACATGCTGCGCAAGAACCGCGAGCTGCGGCTCAGGAACAAGGACACCAACGCGGTGCGCCTGGAGATTCTGCGGATCATGACCGAACTGCTGCAGGCCGAGGACAAAGTCGACCGCGCGGCGCGGCAGAAGATTCGCAGCCAGAAGCGCGAGATCCCGGAAGGCAGCGAAGAGTGGGACCTGCTGTTGCGACGATACTACGCCGAAGAGCTGAAGAAGCTCGGCATCGATTTGGCGCGGTAGGGCGGCCGGGGCGTCGCCGTGAAAAAGCCGTTTTGAGCCACGAATGAACACGGATAAACACGGATAAGAAATCCCAAAAACACAGGATTGCTGTTCTTTTATCGGTGTTCATCTGTGTTTATCCGCGGCCATCATTCTGCCGTGGCTACGAGAAGATATCGGAGCCGCGACCGCGAGAGAGGGGTTACTGAGTGCTTCGCGGCAGGCCGGGCCGGACATGTCCGGCCCTGGGCAGGCGAAAGCCACCTCGCTCGCTCGGGTGAGGCGGTCGTGGCCATTTTCATCTTTGCGGGTTAAGGTCTGCGTGATAACGCGACTGATGGGGAGCTGTGGAATCAAGTCGCGAACTTGTGGACAGGACACCAGGTCTTCGACCGGCAGATCGGTTGTCTCGAAAGGACCGCTCCGTATGGTCGCGGCTCCGTCCGGCGACGATTCGAAGCCCTCCGCGCCCTTACTCGCCGATCTCGCGGCGGATGGATTCGGCGATGGCTTCGGTGAAGGTGTCGACGTGGCCCTGGTCGGCGGCTTCCACCATGACGCGCGCTAACAGCTCGGTGCCGGAGTAGCGGACCAGCACGCGGCCCGATCCCGCCATGGCTGCTTCGGCGAGCTGGATTTCGCGGTTCACCGAAGGCACCTGGGCAAGATCCCTTTTTTCGCGCACGCGGATGTTGACCAGCTTCTGCGGATAGACGCGCAGATCGGCGGTCAGCTCGTCGAGGCCCAGGCCGGCGCGGCGCGCGATTTCGAGCACGCGCAACGCGGTGAGCAGACCGTCGCCGGTGGTCGCGTATTCGCGGAAGATAACGTGGCCGGACTGCTCGCCGCCCAGCGCCGCGCCCAGCCGCACCATTTCTTCCAGCACGTATTTGTCGCCCACCGGAGTGCGCAGCATGCGAATGCCATCGCGCGCCAGGGCTTTCTCGAGGCCCAGGTTCGACATCACGGTGGCCACCACGGTGTCGCCCGTCAAGTGACCGGCGGCCTGCATGGCGCGCGCCGTCATCAGCAGCACGGCGTCGCCATCCACGATGCGGCCCGATTGCGCGACGAAGATGGCGCGGTCGGCATCGCCATCGAAAGCCACGCCGAATGCGGATTTCGAGTCCACCACCGTGCGGCTGAGCCCGTCCACGTGCAGCGCGCCGCAATTCAAATTGATGTTGCGGCCATTGGGCTGGCAGCCGATCTCGACCAGCTCGGCGCCGAGGTGCCGGAACAACTCCGGCGCCAGTTGCCAGGCCGCTCCGTTGCCGCAATCGAGGGCCAGCTTGACGCCATCCAGGCGCACCGAAATGGTGGAGAGCAGGAACCGCAGGTACTCGCGATCGAGCCCTTCATCGGCCACCAGCGCGGCTTGCTGCGGATCGACCGGGCCTTGGCGAAGCGCCAGAATCTCCTGCTCGATCAAGTGTTCTTCCGCGTCCGGCAGTTTGAATCCGCTGTGGCCGAATACCTTGATGCCGTTGTCCTGGTACGGATTGTGGGACGCCGAAATCATCACGCCGGCGGCGAACGGACCGGTGCGCGTCAGGTAGGCCACACCCGGCGTGGTGATGACGCCGGCGTAGCGCACTTTGACGCCGCGGCTCGACAAGCCGGCGGCGACGGTAGCGGCAATCCACGCGCCCGATTCGCGCGTGTCGGCGCCGATCAGAACCTCGGGGTTCGCGTGCGTGCGCACCGCGTCATCGCCGAGGGCCACGCCAAACGCGTAGACCGTGGCTCGATCCAGCGGGTACCTGCCGGCCACACCGCGAATGCCATCGGTTCCAAAAAGCTGTTTTGCCACCGAAGTTACCTGGTCTCCTATTCCTTTTCTTTGGTCATGGTCACGGTGACGGTCACGGTGGGCGCCGAGCGGAAGCGCACGAACGGATCGCCGGCAAAGGCGTTCACCTGGAAGCGCCCGCTGGTGGTCAGCGAGGAAACATCCACCGGATCGGTGCGCACGGAAGAGACGCGCGCCACGTGGCTCTGTGGGCCGAGGATCGCCAGTTGCGCCGGCTCGGCCGTGGCGCTGGCCACCCGGTAGCGGTCGTGGAACTCGCCGAGGAGCCGCACGGCCACCGGAACGCTGCGCTCGAGGCGCTGTTCGAACACGAGGTGCACCTGCGACGGGATGGCGCGCACGATATGCACGCCGCGCGAAAGCCGGACGTTGGCCGTGCCGATGGGAAAGGTGCGCTCGCCGGGCGCCGCGTTGCTCATGTCCAGGATGGCCGCCGGATGCTGGCCGCCATCGCCCAGGCCGCGCAGCTCTCCGGACGGGCCGCGCAGTTCGAGTACAATTTGCGTCACCGGTTCCGAGCTCAGCTCCAGGTTATCCGGCAGGTTCTTGTACTCCAGGCGCGCGCTGGCGAAAGTGGAGAGCTCCGGCTCGCTGGCCACCACCGCCCAAATCAGCACGGCGATCGAGAGCGCCAGCACCTTCCACCAGAAGTTGTGGCTGACCAGGCGGCCCGCCCAGTGAAGCGTTTTCATGGGCGGCCTGCGCTTTCCTGCGAGGGCCCCGGCGGCGGGGGCGAATCGTTCTTGAAGGCCAGCGTCAGCTCCGCCGCGGAGTCGTCGATCTGGGCCGGCGTTGGCCGCTCGACGCCGAAATGACGATGAATCCGCTCCAGCACCTCCGGCACGGTGAGACCCTGCGTCAATTCGCCAAACGCCGCCACCGAAATGCGGCCGGTCTCTTCGGAAACCACCAGCGACAGGCAGTCGGTTTCCTCGGTGATGCCGATGGCGGCGCGGTGGCGCGTGCCTAGCTTGCGCGACACGCCGGGATTGATGGTGAGCGGCAGGAAGCAGGCGGCCGCGGCGATGCGGTCCTTCTGGATAATGGCCGCGCCGTCGTGCAGCGGCAGGCCCGGCTGAAAGATGCTCAACAGCAGATCGCGCGAAACCTGCGCCTCCAGCCGCACGCCGCTTTCGATGAACGTGCGGAGGCCGATGTCGCGCTCGAGCACGATCAGCGCGCCGGTCTTCTTGGCGGCGAGCTGTTCCACGGCCATCAGAATCTCGTTGGCCGCTTCGGGCGCGTGGTACCCTCCGGCGAGGCCCAACAGCCGCCGGCGGCCGAGGCTCGCCAGTGTGCGCCGTATCTCGGACTGAAAGAGCACGATCACCGCCAGGCCGATGTACGGAACAATCAGCGACAGCACCGAATGCAGCGCCTCGAGCCCGGCCCACACGGCTCCCACATAAAGGCAGACAATCACCGCGATCCCCAGCAGGATGGCGCCGGCGCGCGTGCCACGAACCACCATCAGGCACTGGTAGACCAGGAACGCCACCACCACTATGTCGATGACGCCGGTCGCATCCAACTCCGGCAGCGACGGCAAGTGTCGAAATAATTGCATGGATCGTTGAATGGGGACTGCTAACTCCCGAATCTTCATCTTAGCTTAGGGCGGGGGGCGGGGCACGTGAAACCTACGCATGCCAGTTCCGGATGGCCCGCTCGCCCGTCCGCATTACCCAGCCTACGCGAAAGCTCGCTAGTTCATTTCCAGATTGTCGTGAGACGGTCACTGAGATATAGGTCGATGCAATCGCGCCGCTGCGTCTCGGAGAGAGGCGCATTGCAGGTGCGGCTGTAATCAGCGAACCATTCTGCCTGCTGCCGCCGAATGATTTCCTTGCGCTCTGCGGAAGCACCTTTGAGCACCATCTGATAGGAGTTTGCCATTTGGCTGTCCAGAAAAGACAATTCGATATCCTGGCAGATGGAACGCTCGACCGGAGTTGCGGCTTTCGCGCAATCGAAGCTCGGCGGATCAGTTTTGTACACCGGTTGCCCAATCGCTGAAAAGGAACCTTCCACCCATCGATTTCGGGTAATTATGCTTCCGGCCGAACAGCAATCACCCTGTCGTTTGTCGGGGTCGTTGACCACCAGGACGAGATCCCCACCGGTGATTGAAACGTGACGCAGGCCCTGATGAGCCCTCGATCCAGTCCTAAGCCATGCCAGGAGCCGAGGCTTGCTTGACTCGATCGCAAACACATACACGTACTGCCAATGTGCCGTACCGCCGCTGTGATAAGCCAGAACGACAGCAGCAACAGTCGACCTGATTCCGGTGAGCGCGCCATAGCTAACGGAATCAAAAGTCACCAAAGGGCAAAAGCGTATGTCGCCGCTGGAACAGCCAGGCACGACATATCTGCCGTCTATTAACGAAGCAGTTTCCCTCGTACCAGTCGCCATCCATCGAACCTCTCCCGGTACGGCATCAGTTTCCAGTAGTGGATATGAGAAGTTTTTCCAGTCAACGTCGCGAATTGACAGTGGTGCTGCTCTAGAAACGACCGCGCAGCAGATGAGGATCAGGAGTTCGCGCATCCCACTCTCCAGTTTAATACCAGCGATCCTCCTCAATGCGCTCGTCCCCTTTCTCGGTGAATGTGACCTCCGAGCGGCACTGAACAGGGTTCTCTCTAGTCTACTTTTGGGCTCGAAATTGGCTTTGAGGGACCAGGAGGACTAGGAGTGGGTGAGAAAGGCGACTCAGTGCCGCTATGGCTGGGCGGCCGTGGCGTGGCTCCTCCGGTACATTGCGGTGGCCCCACAGGATATTGTCTGATGGTGAAGCGGCAAACGCAGGGAGGAACGTTGCTCAGCACCCTTGCCGAAAGGTCACGCTTAGGGCGGGGCGGGGCCACCGGGGATTACACGCCCTCCGGCTACAATGAAGCATGCCTTTTGCTTCGATCCCGGCCGCGCTCGAGGACGTGCGCGCCGGGCGGCTAGTGGTGGTGGTGGACGACGAGGACCGCGAAAACGAGGGCGACCTCACCATCGCCGCCGAAAAGGTGACGCCGGAGGCCATCAACTTCATGGCGACGCACGGCCGCGGCCTGGTCTGCCTGGCGCTGACCGGCGAGCGCTGCGACCAACTGCGGCTGCCGCCGATGAGCCCGCTCAACACCTCCAACTTCGGCACCGCGTTCTGCGAATCGATCGATGCCCGCGAGGGCGTCACCACCGGCATCTCCGCCGCCGACCGCACCCGCACGATTCTCAAGGCGATCGACCCGGCGTGCCGTCCGGGCGACCTGGCGCGCCCCGGCCACGTTTTCCCGCTGCGCGCACGCGAGGGCGGCGTGCTGGTGCGCGCCGGCCAGACCGAGGCTTCGGTGGATCTGGCGCGCATGGCCGGACTCTCGCCCGCCGGGGTGATCTGCGAAATCATGAACCCGGACGGCACCATGGCGCGCGTGCCGCAGCTCAAGGAATTCTGCGCCAGCCACGGCCTCAAGATGATCTCTGTGGCGGAGCTGATCCGCCACCGCATGCGCACCGAGCGCTTCCTGCGGCGCGTGGCGGAGGGCTCCATCGAGACCGAATTCGGCGCCTTTCGCACGGTCGCCTATACCAGCGATCTCAGTCCCGAATGCCACCTGGCGCTGGTACGCGGCGAGGTCATCGGACGGGAAGGCGTGCTGGTGCGCATGCATGCCCGCTGCGTCTATGGCGACGTGTTTGGTTCCACCGCCTGCGATTGCGGCCGGCTGGTGCGCTGCTCGCTCGCTGCCATCGCCCGCGAAGGCCAGGGTGTGCTGGTCTACCTGCACGAAACCGGGCCGGGCTTCCGCACCGAAGATTCCCCGAGCGGCCCGGCGCGCATGTTGTCGCATACCCGCGACTTCATGCATTACCAGGGCGAAGCCGGCCAGCGGCAGCTTCAGCACGAGCACGGCATCGGCGCGCAGATCCTCTCCGACCTCGGCCTCCATACGATTCGCCTGCTGACCAATCACCCGCGCAAAATTGTCGCACTGGAAGGCTTCGGCATCGAGGTGGTGGAGCAGGTGCCGGTGCCTGCCTTCGATGACGCAATTGCCCCGCACGCATGATCTTAGTGCGGTTACCGCGATTCAGCGTTCCCGCGCGACCGCTCCCTCTGGTCGCGGCTCCGTTGCGGCACTTGCCTCGCGGCGCGCTCCCGGTTAATAATCGGACAGCCACTGCGTCCACACTGTTATGAAAGCTCTAGTCACTTCCACCGCGGCCCTGGCGGCCCTTTTTTCCGGCGTGCTGTCCGCCGCCGATCCACAACTCCTCAACCTGGTGATGCCGGACGTCAAGGTGATGGCCGACGTGAACGTGGAGCAGGCCAAAAGCTCGCCCTTCGGCCAGTACGTGCTCTCGCAGGTCGAGACGCAACAGCTCGCGCAGATTGCCGTGCTCACCGGCTTTGACCCGAGCAAGGACGTCAATGAGCTGCTGGTGGCCGGCAACGGCGCGGCGCAACACTCCGGCCTGGCGCTGGCGCTGGGCAACTTTAATGTGGCTACCATCACCGCCGTCATCGCGACGCAAAAAGTGGTCACGGAAACCTATAACGGCATCACCATCTACGAGAACACGCAAAAGGAAGCGGGCCTGGCGTTCCTGAGCGGCTCGATCGCGGCGGCCGGCGATCTGACGAACTTGAAAGCCGCTATCGATCGCGTGGCGGCGCCATCCATACTGCCGGCTTCCCTGCTGACCGAGATCGGCCAATTGAGCGCGGCGAACGACGCCTGGGCGCTCACGACCGTGCCTCCTTCCAGTTTGAAACCGTCGGCAGCCGCGGTTGCCATTCCCGGCCTCGGCAACGGCGCCGATAGTGCGCTGGGAACGGTGCAGTCCGCGAGCGCCGGCATCAAGTTCGGAGCCAACGTGGTGATGACCGCGCAAGCGCAAGCCGATACCGCGCAGAATGCCACCGCCATCGCCGGCCTGATCCAGTTCCTGGTCAACATGGCGCAGTTGAAAGCGGGCGATCAGCCGCAAGTGCAGGCGCTGGCCAAGGCGCTGACGGTGAACGCGAACGGCGCCACGGTGAATCTCTCACTGACTCTGCCTTCCGAGCAGTTTCAGGAATTGGTGCATCCGAAAGCCGCGGCTCACCATCACGCCCGCGCGGAGCAATAGGCAGGGGTAGGACGGACGATCGGTTTTTGTCGTCTGTCGGGCTGGGCGCGACGGGGTCGAAAAACCACTCCGCAGTTCCGAAAATCCCGGCAAATCACCGGCGGCAAGACCGCCGGCGTTACCGGGAGCCGTTGCGGCGCCGGCCTTTTCGTAACGCCGGCGGTCTTGGCCGCCGGTGTTTTTCTCGATTGCGGAATAGATAGCGCACCTGGCTACGCGGCGCACAAGCGGTACAATCCTCTCTATGGCAAAACTTGGATTCCTCGGACTCGGCATGATGGGTTACCCGATGGCGCGCAACCTGCTTCGCGCCGGGCATGAAGTCGCACTCTGGTCCAACCAGGGGGAAAAGGCGCGCAAGTTGGCGGACGCTGAAAAAGGCCGCTGCTGCTCCACGCCGAAAGAGGTAGCGGAGAACGCAGACTGCGTTTTCCTCTGCGTGGGCGACACGCAGATGGCGCGCGCCGTGATCCTCGGCCCGGATGGAATCGGCTCGGGCGCGCGCGCGGGCACGGTGGTCGCCGACGCCAGCACCATCAGCCCCAGCGAGAGCCGCAAGATCGGCCAAGTCCTGAAAAGAAAAGGCATCGAGATGCTCGACGCGCCTTGCACCGGGTCCACCCCCGGCGCCGAGAGCGGAAACCTGACCTTCATGGTCGGCGGAGACGCAGCCGTTTTTGAGAGCGTCAAACCCTACTTTGAGCCGATGGGCAAGCGCCTGTTTTATTGCGGCAGCGCTGGCATGGGCCTGCAAGCCAAGCTGACGCAGAACCTGATTCTCTGCAACCTCATGATGGCATTCAACGAAGGCATGGTGCTGGCGGCCAAGGGCGGCGTCGATCCACAACTGATGTTCGAAGTTCTGGACGCCTCGGCTGCCAAATCGGGGCTGATTTCCTACAAGACCCCATTTGTTTTCCGGCGCGACTTCCAAGCCAACTTCGCAACCAAGTGGATGCACAAGGACATCGGCCTCATGCTCGATTCCGGAAAAGAACTAGGAGTACCATTACCTGTGACGTCTCTCACCCAGCAGATCTTCCAGATGGCCATTTCCTCCGGTCTCGGCAATGAAGATTTCTGCTCTACTATCAAGGTGTTAGAGAGAATCTCCGGGGTTGAAGTCAAGGCTTGAAAGAAAATATAAAAAAATACAGATTTTAGTTGCTTCCAAAATCAGAATCTACTATTATTGGAAGTAAGCCGGGGAGGCAACTCCCACCAAAGCGAGACTAACCTCTAATATAGACCCCTGAAGCAACCTCCCCGGCGCCCGAAAGGGTCAAAGAGGTTCTTCCAAAAATCACAGAATCGGTAAAGTAAATTGTGTTGGCTGAAGCCGGCCGCAGATGTTTCAGCTTCAGGGTTTTCGGCCCCGTTTATCCTTTTTGTCCTTCGTCAAGCCCAGCGATGTGACGCAAGAGTGGCGCAGACAGCGATTTCGCTGAAACTATCGGCTATCCTCTTTCGCCCTAACGGCTGAACTTCTGCACCTGCCTGCGGTGGTGGCATCCACTTTCTGTCGCGCGTCCTACCGCGCGTAAATTTCCAGGCCTCCGGAATGCCTCGTGATATCATGACAATTGCGACCCCGCAGGCGCCTCAAATGAGAACGTTAACCGTACTGGGCTCAACCGGGTCCATCGGCACCAACACCCTGGATGTGGTTCGGCGCAACCGCCAACTGTACCGGGTCTATGCTCTAGTGGCCGGGCGCAATGTGGAGACGCTCGCCGAACAGATCGCCGAGTTTCGTCCCCAGGTTGCGGCGGTGGCGACGCCCGAAGCGCTGGCCCGCCTCACCGAACTGCTCGCCGCTTCCGGGTTGCCGCGCGCGCAATGGCCGGAACTGCTGGCCGGCGCGGCCGCGCGCATCCAGGTCTCGATTGCGGGCGAAGTGGATACGGTGATTTCCGCCATCGTGGGAGTTGCGGGCCTGGCGGCTACTTACGAAGCGATTCGCCTCGGCAAGCGAGTCGGACTGGCGAGTAAAGAAGTTCTGGTGTGTTCGGGCAAGCTGGTGATGGAAGCGGTGCGGGCATCCGGCGCGGAACTGGTTCCCGTGGATAGCGAGCACAACGGCGCTCACCAGTGCCTGCGCGCCGGCAACCGCAGCCAAGTGGCGCGGCTGATTCTCACCGCTTCCGGCGGACCGTTCCGCGAGACCCCGGCCGCGGCGCTCGCTTCGGTGACTCCGGCACAGGCTCTCAACCATCCAACATGGCGGATGGGCAACCGCATCACGATCGATTCCGCCACCATGATGAACAAGGGCCTCGAGGTGATCGAAGCCTGCTGGCTGTTCGATTTCACGCCCTCCCAGGTCGGCGTAGTGATCCACCCGCAATCCACCGTGCACGCCATGATCGAATACACCGACGGCAGCGTGCTGGCGCAAATTGCCGCCACAGACATGCGCATGCCCATTCAGTACGCCCTGACCTATCCGGAACGGGCCGAGGCGCCGGTGCCGAAGATCGATTGGAGCCAGGCGCGGCGTTGGGAATTCTTTCCACCCGACATGCAGAAGTTTCCGCTGTTGCGGCTGGCGTATGAGTGCCAGGAGATCGGCGGTTCCGCCGCCTGCACGCTGAACGCGGCTGACGAAATCGCGGTGGAAGCTTTCTTACAGGAAAAAATCGGCTTCCTGGGAATTCACGAAGTGGTGAGCGAGTGCCTTTCGAAAATGCCCGTCCGGTGGCCCCGGTCGGTGGAGGAAGTGCTGGAGATCGACGCGGAGTCGCGGCGCGTGGCGCGCGAATTGACTAGCCGCGCAGTGCCGGCTTAGGGAAACCATGGTTGCAATTCTGGAAAACATTCTTTGGCTGCTGGTGCTGATCGGGGTCATGATCATGATCCACGAATTAGGCCATTTTTGGGCAGCCCGCTATTTCGACGTCAAAGTGGAAGCCTTCAGCCTGGGCTTCGGTCCGCGGCTGTTCGGTTTCCGACGCGGCGAAACCGATTACCGGGTCTCCGCCATTCTGATTGGCGGTTACGTGAAGATGGCCGGCGATTCGGCGGTCCTGGAGCAGGCGAGAGCCGACAGCCCGGCCGCGCTCGCGCTTCCGGAAGGCAGCCCCAGCGACCCGCGCAGCCTGCTCGCCAAACCGCGCTGGCAGCGCGTCATCATCGCCGCCGCGGGACCGGTCATGAACGTGGTGCTGGCCATCGCCATCCTGACCGGCCTGTACATGTTCAAGTATCAGAAGATTTCCGACGCGGACCTGTACGCGGTGATCGACCATGTGGCCGCCGGCTCGCCCGCCGCCCAGGCCGGCATCAAGGATGGCGACCGCATCGTCAAGCTCGACGGCAAGCGGAACCCCACCTGGGAAGATATCGGTGAGAAAGAGGTCACCGGCGCGTACCGGCCCCTGTACATCACCGTCGAGCGGAACGGCCAGGACATAGATTGCATCGTGACGCCTACGCTCAGCGAACGCCTCGGCGTGGGCTACGCCGGCTGGGACGAGCGTGGCGAGCTCCAGCTCAGTTTCGTCGAGCCTGGCTACCCGGCGGAAAAGGCCGGTCTCAAGAAAGGCGACCTCGTCCTTTCCGTCAACGGCCAGCCGATTCACTCTCCGACCCGGTTTCAGGAGGCAACCCGGAACAGCGGCGGCAAACCCATCGAGATCGAGTATCAGAGAGACGGCAAGACGGACCGCGTTTCCGTGCAGCCGGTGTTTGCCGACCTGGATGGCACGAAGCGCTGGATGATCGGCGTGGGGCCGCAGCAGAAGCTTCATTACACCACCACGCAGCTAACGTTCCCCGCGGCTTTGCGGGAATCGCTCAAGGAGAATGGCAGGGGCGCTTTTCTGCTGGTCAAAGTGATCCAGGGGATGATCGAGCGGCGCATATCGGCGAAGAACCTCTCCAGCCCCTTCGGCATCGCGCAAATGTCGGGCGCGGCGGCGCGCGAAGGCGCCGTGGAGTTCCTCGGCTTCATGGCCATGATCAGCCTGCAACTGGCTATTTTCAACCTGCTGCCCATCCCTATCATGGATGGCGGCGCCATCCTCATGCTGCTGATCGAAATGGTCATGCAGCGCGACCTGAGCCTGAACGTGAAGGAAGCCGTGTTCAAGGTCGGCTTCGTCTTCATCATGATGCTGCTGGCATTCGCCATCTTCAACGATATTTCCCGGTACGCGCGGGGCTGACAAGAATGGCTTGCATCCGGAAGCCTCACGGGATCATCAGGTAAATGGCTCCCGTCATGCCCTGTAGCTGCGTCCGCCAGACCGAACTGCCCGGTGTCACGCGTTTGTCCACCGACGTTTCGTATCATCCGGATCGCACGGCGCGTTTCTACCATTACCCGCTGCGCGATCTCGCCGCGTTCCAGGCGGCGGCTCGCGCGGTGAATCTGGCGCCGGAGCGGCGGGCCGCGCTGGTGGAAGCCTTGCGGGTGCAGAATCCGCCGAGCCCGGCCCTGGAGCGCCTGGCGCAACCAGGCACGCTGGCGGTCGCCGCGGGCCAGCAGGTCGGGCTGTTCTCCGGCCCCGCCTACACCATTTACAAAGCGCTGCACGCCGCCCGCCTGGCGGAATGGCTGACCGCGCAAGGTCTGCCCGCCGTGCCGGTGTTCTGGCTGGCCACCGAAGACCACGACTTCGCCGAGGTCAACCACACGTGGGTCTTCAACGCCCAACACCAGCCGGCGAAACTGGAGATGCGCCGTCAGACCGGTGCGCAGCCGGTGGGTGGGATCGAGCTGGCCGCGCCTCCCGTCGACGAGCTGCGCGCGGCGCTGGCGGGCCTGCCGTTCGCCGATGAGGCCGTCGCCCTGGTTGCCGAAACCTACCTGCCGGGCCGCACCATGGGCCAGGCCTTCGGCGATCTGCTGCGGCGCCTGCTCGAGCGCTTCGATATCCCGCACGTCGATCCGATGCTGCCCGCGTTCCGCGAGCTTGCCGCGCCAGCGCTGCGCAGCGCTGTGGAGCGGGCTCCGGAGCTGACCGCCGCGGTGCTCGACCGCAACCGCGAATTGGTTGACGCCGGCTACCACGCGCAGGTCCACGTCGAGCCGCAGAACGCCTTCTTCTTCCTGCTCGAAAATGGCAAGCGCCTCACGCTGCGCCGTCACAACGGCGATTATCAGCTCAACGGCCGCCGCCTCACTTCCGCGGAACTGGCCGCGCGCGCGGCCGAGCTTTCACCCAACGCCCTGCTGCGGCCGGTGGTGCAGGATTCGATTCTTCCCACCGTGGCCAGCATTCTCGGCCCCGCCGAAGCCGCGTATATCGCGCAGTCGGAGGTTCTCTACAGCCGGATCCTGGGGCGCATGCCGGTGGCCGTGCCGCGCGCCGGCTTCACCGTTCTCGACAGCCTGAGCCAGAAACGCATTGAACGCTATGGCGTTTCGCTGGCCGATTTCTTCCATGGCAAGGAGGCTTTCCGCGAACGCCTGGCCGCCGCGATCATCCCGCCCGATCTGACGATTCGCCTGCACGACACCCTGATGGATGTGGATGCGGCGGTGGAGCGGCTGCGTGCCCGCCTGCTGGCTTTCGATCCCACGCTCGAAAAAGCCCTGGCCACCAGCGCCCGCAAGATCCGCCACCAGGTCGCCAAGATCCAGGCCAAGACCGGCCGTGAGGCGATGCGCCGCGACGAGCGCGCCAGCCGCGACGCCGCTTCGCTCTATGGCCTGATCTACCCGGAACGGCATCTCCAGGAACGCCTGTACTCGATCCTGCCCTTCGTCGCCAAACACGGCCCGGATTTGATCGACCAGCTCTACGATTCGATCCAGCTAGACTGCGCCGATCACCGGTTGCTGGTGATCTGAAGGCCGGTAGGGACGCATGACGGATTTGAGGAAGCAGGAGCGAACCGCCATCGAAGCCGTCGCTAGACGGTTCTCGGCAAAGTGGGAACAGGGTAGCGATCCCCCCGACGCGTATATCATGGTCGCTGGGAAACGGGTTGCCGTTGAGATCGCAACCCTCAAACGGCGCGACACTGGCCACGGTAACGCCGCCAAGCCTCGTTTGAGGTTCGATAAGGTTGCCACCAGGCTCGTTGAACGTCTGCAAGCCACCCTAGGCGAAACCGTGCCGGACGGCATGACAGTGTTGCTGACCATCACCGCTCCCATCCGTTTGCCATCGAAAACCGCAGCCTCGCTGGAAGGCAAAATACAAGCTCTTCTCGGGCGGGGATCGCCGGGTCGAGATCAGAAAGACACGGTTCACGGGAATCGTGTCCATATTCGACTTTTGAGAGACGAATCTGAGCGAGCGCCAAAAATGATCGGGTTTGTGCACAATTCCGATTCAGACCCACTTCTACTTTTGAACATGACACGTGAACTGCTGGAGGTAATCGGCGCCGAGGCTGGCAGGCGGGCGCCGAGGCTTGCGGGTGATCGATGGCTCGTTGTGATAAGCGCCGGGGGTATTTCATGCTTAGAGACATATCGCTGCATCTATTCGCAGCTGCGCATGGCGACCGGCTTTAAGAAGATTCTCATGGTGTTTGGCGATGGGGTCAGGACGCTGACGGGATAAAACCGGCTTGCACGCGCGCCGCGCGCCTAAGCAGGCGGTTGCGGCGCGCATCACGATGCCCTCATGTTTCAAACGGCCCGCGGCCCTATCTCGCCCCTCCGTTCAGCAATCCCCGCACGCGCAGCCAATCGGCCAGGCGCGCGGGCCAGGAGGAGAGCGCTTCGTCGGTTGTCGCGAGGCCGACTCCGTGTGGTCCCTGCGCGTAGATGTGCATCTCGGCCGGCACGCCGGCTTTGCGCAGCGCCAGGTAGAAGAGCACACTATTTTCCACTGGCACGACGGTATCGGTGCTGGTGTGGAAGAGGAATGTGGGCGGCGTGGCGGCGGTGACCTGCAACTCGTTCGAGAGATTCTCGACCAGCTTGGGATCGGGGTCCGGACCCAGCAGGTTGTCGCGCGAGCCCTGGTGCAGGTACGGCGTGGTGAAGGTAATGACGGGGTAAACCAGCACGGCGAAATCGGGGCGGCTGGAAACGCGGTCGATCGCGTCGGTGGCACCGGGGTTGCCGGGATCGAAATGAGTAGCCGCGGTGGATGCTAGATGGCCGCCGGCGGAAAAGCCCATGATGCCGATGCGGTCCGGCAGCACGCGGTATCGGGCGGCGTTGGCGCGCACGGTGCGGATGGCGCGCTGCGCGTCTCCCAATTCGATGGGGTGATGATAGCGCGGGCCGAGCCGATACTGGAGCACAAACGCGGCGACGCCGATCGAGTTGAGCCACTGCGCGATTTGCACGCCTTCGTGATCGAGCGCGAGATGCGCATACCCGCCGCCGGGACAGACCACGATGGCGGTGCCGGTGCCGCGGCCTTCGGGCACCAGGTAGGGCGTGATCGAGGGCTTATCGGCGTCGGCGGTGCCGAGCGCGCCGGGAGCGCCATCGGGCCAGAGTAATTCCGGCTTGGGAATGGGCGCTTGCGCGAACATGGCAGCCGCGAGCAGCGGGATAAACAGAGCACGCATCATGAAGAATACATTACCACTTGGACCAGCCAGCGGCAGGCCGCTGCGCGGGTGGTGCGAGTGCGGCGCGGAGGTAGGACAGACGATCGGTTTTTGTCGTCTGTCAAGGTGTCGCGCTTTAGGCGAGGCATGACAGACCACGAAGGACGATGGTCCGTCCTACCTGGCGCTGGCGGGCTAAAGCATGCCCTACCGCAAGCCGGCGAAGTTTACCAGCTCGATGGAGTGGCGCTCGAGCGCGTGGCGCACCTCAGGGGTGATCAACGCAGCAAGCTCGCGCTGGCGGCTCTCCTTGAGGCGGGTGGGCGCGTTGCGCAGCGCATCGCCCAAATGGCCGGGGTGGCACATCAGCTCGGTGGATCCTTCGGGCAGCGCGGCGGCCAGCGCGACGAGTTCCTCGCATCCCAGGCGGCCGGTAAGCTGGAAGCCGGCGAAATGATCGACCATGCGGCAGCCGTGCGCCGCCAGCACGCGCTGAACGCGGCCTCGCAGTAAGCCCGCCGCGCCGTTCACCAGGCGGGTCAGGCGTGGCGCACCCAGGCCATGCATCGGAAGATCAAACGGCCGGCGCACCCAGGGAATGCCGAAATCCCGCGCGATACACGCCACCGCTTCGAGCACCGGCGGAGCCAGATGCGTGTGCTTGTGCGTGTCGAGATGGGTGGGCCGGATGCCGGACGCGATCACGCGCCGCACCTGGCCGGCCAGTTCGTCATAGAGCCGGATCTGGCGGCGGGCCAGCGCCCACAGCAGTTGCGCCACCGTGGCCGGGAACGGATTACCCGTCACCAGCGAGCGTCCGCCGATCAACACCAAATGGCAGCCGATATCGAGCGACGGAGTTTCGCGCGCGAGGCGCACCGCGTCGTCGAACGCGTCGCCGTTGGCCATCAGCGTGGTTGCCGTCAGGATGCCGTGGCGATGCGCTTCCACTATGCCGGAGTTGACGTCGGGCGTGAATCCGAAATCGTCCGCGTTCACCACCAGTTGGCAGCGCGCGCTCAAAAGATGCCCAGCCGGATGGACAGGAACCGCTTGGGATTGGCGTGCATGTCCTTGGCCAGCGATTGGAATTCGAGCGTGGCGCTGGTGAGCGCGTCGTAGAGCGCCGGGTTCACGGCCAACTGGCCCAGCGTGCCCTGGCCGGAGTTGATCTTGTCGACGGTCACGTTGAACTTGGCTACCAACTCGTCCATGTGCCGATAAAGCTGCTCGTCCTGGATGAGCTTGCCGGCGGTGCCTTTCCCGGCGTTGAGCTGGTTGAGCAGCGCGTGAATCTCGGCGAGCGACTGGCGGGCTTCGTCATAAAGAGCCGGGTCCTTGAGCAGCTTGCCGGCCGTGCCCTGGCCGGCCTGCAAGTCGGCCATCATCGAATCGATGCGCTTCAGGGGCGCGTCCAGGTCGCGGTAGAGCGTGTCGTCGTAGATCAGTTTGCCCAGCGTTCCGTTGGCGGTGCGCACATCGCCCAACAGCTTTTGGCCTTCGGCGGCGATGCCGTTCAGCCGGTCGTAGAGTTCCTCGTCCTTGAGCAGCTTGCCGATGTTGCCCTTGCCCTGTTCGATCCCGCCCAGCAGGTTGTCCACGCGCACGACGATGGTCTGCAAGCTGTCGAGCACAACTTTCATTTCACCCATCAATTGCGGGATGTCGTTCCCCAATTGGGCGGAGCGCAGCTCGGCGCCGTCCTTGACGGCAACCTTCGACACACCCTTGGTGATGTCGATGATCTTGCCGCCCAGCAGGGTGGAGGCCGCGATGGCAACCGACGAATCTTCCGGAATCTGCGGCAGGAATTCCGGCTTCACGTCCATGAAGAACTCCACCGCGCGCTTCGGGTCGTGCGACTCGGTCAGCTTGGGCGTCTCGAGAAAACCGATGATGATGCCGTTCAGTCGGACTTCGGTGCCGTCGGGCAGTCCCGCCGCGTTGTCCATGTACGTGCGCAGCAGCGCGTAATGGGTAAACGGGCTATGGTTCGACGTCAGCAAAAACACCAGGACAAAGAGAATGATGAAGGCCGTACCGGCAACGATGCCGATCTTGAGTTGCGACCAACGAATTTTCTTGCGATCCGCCATGCGTTATTCCCGCCGCTTGCAGAACTTCGAAATATAATCATCCGCCGTGGACTCCAGCCGGTCCTGATTGCCTTCGAAGATCAGGCGGCCCTCGCGCAGCACCATGAAAGTGGTGCGCGGGAGCGGCCCATCCCAGTGCCGGGCCGGCTCCAGACGCCCTTGTTTCGAATTGTAGCGGAAGTTGGCCATCAGGTTCCCGTCCTGGTAGCGATAAGTCACCAGGATGGTGGTGGTTTGCGCCATGTCGCGCTCCTTGATGAGCAAGGCCATAATGGTGTGGGCCGTGATCGGGTCCAGGCCGGCGCTGGGCGAATCGTAGAGCACCAGCGGCGGAGCGGTCACCACCGCGCGGGCGATGGCGGCGCGGCGCCGCATGCCGCCGGAGAGCTCGCTGGGAAACTTGTCCAGCGTGCCGCCGAGTTCCACGAAGTCGAGCGCCTCTTCCACGCGGCCCTGCACCTCGCTTTTCGGACAGCGAATCGATTTCTGGTTGAGCAGCGGGTACGCGACGTTCTCCGCGATGTTGAGCGAATCGAACAGGGCGCTCTCCTGGAACAGCATGCCGATCCGGCTGCGGATATCGAAAAGCTGCGCTTCCCGCATCTTGCTCAAATCCTGTCCGAAGACCAGCACGCGGCCGGAATCGGGCCTAATCAAGCCGAGCGCGGTCTTCAACAGCACCGTCTTGCCGCTGCCGGCGGCGCCCAGGATCACGCGCGATTCGCCCTCGAAGGCCTCGAAGGAAACATCCGTCAGCACCGCCTCTCCGTCAAAGGAAACGCTGACGTTTTCAAACCGCAGAACGCTCGGTGCGCCGGCTTCCGCCATCAGCTTGTACCCTGGCTGACGAAGAATTCCGTGATCATCGCATCGGTTATGAAAATCATGATGGTGGCGGCCACCATCGCCTGCGTGGTGGAGCGCCCCACGCCCTGCGTGCCGCCGGTGGTGCGCAGACCGTAGAAGCAGCCGATGAGAGACACCACCACGGCGAATACCAGCGGCTTGATCAGCCCCCCCTGCGCCACGTCGTTCCATTCCAGCGCCTGCCAGGCGGAGTTCCAGTACAGCCGCGAGCCGAGGTGCAGCTTCGCCACCGAGATCACCCAGCCGCCGAACAGTCCCACGAAATCCGCAATGATGGTGAGCAGCGGCAGCATGAAGCAGGTCGCCAGCAGGCGCGGCGTCACCAGCTTTTGAATCGGATCGGTTCCCAGCGCGCGCATGGCATCGATCTGCTCGGTTACCTTCATCGATCCCAGCTCGCTGGCGATGCCGGAGGAGTTGCGTCCAGCCATCATGATGGCCGTGAGCACCGGGCCCAGCTCGCGGGCCAGCGTGATGGCGACCAGGGTACCGGTCTTTTCCACTTCGCCGTATTGGGACAGCGCGCGCGACATCTGGAGCGCCATCACGATGCCGGAAAACAGACCGACCAGCGCCACCACTATCAGGCTGCCGACGCCGATCCGGTCCATCTGCAGGATGACGTCGTCGAAGTAGTGGGGTTTGCGAAAGATGTTGCGGAAAGCTCGGCCGGCGAGCACGACGAATTCCTGGACGTCGAGAACAGGCTCCTTCAGCAGATCCAACAAGCAGGCGGGTTCTCCGAACTCCGATGCTACCATACAAGCGTGGCCGCCCGAGCTACGTGGGCGCGGCCCTGCAACCGTGAAAGGTCTCACCGATATCCCGGGCATTCGCGTCGGCCACGTCTCCGATTACGAGGCGCTCACCGGCTGCACGGCGATTCTCTGCGAGCAGGGCGCCGTGGGCGGGGTGGACATTCGCGGATCGGCCAGCGGAACCGAGGAAACGCCCACGCTCGATGCGGGCCACGTGGCCGGCCGGGTCCACGCCATCCTGCTGGCCGGCGGCAGCGCCTTCGGATTGGAAGCGGCGTCCGGCGTGCGGCGCTACCTGGCGCGGCGGGGCGTAGGGTTCGCCTTCGGCGGCGAACACATCCCCATCGTGGCGGGGGCCGTCCTTTTCGATCTTGGCATCGGGAAATCGAACGTTCACCCCAATCTGGCGATGGGCGAAGCGGCGGCGGCCGCCGCTACCGCCGGCCCGGTCACCGAGGGCGCGGTGGGCGCCGGCACGGGCGCCACGGTGGGCAAGATTCTGGGCATCGAACACGCCATGAAATCCGGGCTAGGCTCGGCCACGGTGGAGCTCGATGGCGGTGTGCTGGTGGCCAGCCTGGTGGCCGTGAACGCGATGGGCGACGTACGCGATCCGGCGAGCGGTAAGATCGTCGCCGGCGCGCGCCGTGCGCCCGAAGCTCAAGAGTTCCTGGATACCGCCGGCTACATGAAGCGCCACAGCACGCTGGCGGGCGGCGCCGTGGCGCCGAAGAACACGACGCTCGCGGTAATCGCCACCAACGCGTGCCTGACTAAGCTCGAGGCCAGAAAACTGGCGGAGTCCGGCGGCCTCGGCATGGCGCGCGCCATCTGTCCGGTAAACACAATGGTGGATGGCGACATTGTCTTCGCCCTGTCACTGGGCGCGCTCGAAGCCGGCATCGATTCGCTCGGCGTGGCGGCGGCTGAAGCGGTGGCGGAGGCGATTCTGCGCGCGGTGAGGTCCGCGCGCGGCATGGGCGGGCTGCCGGGCCTGGCCGCGTAGCGCCGCCGCCAAACTTTTTCGCTACGTCCGCGTCTTAAAAGAGTGCCCCAGCGCAACAAAAGCCGTTCGCATGCCGAATGATATACTGAAAAATCACATCCAACCTATTTATGAAAATTTCCTGCTTCCTTCTATCGGTCTGCCTAAGCGCAGCCAGCGCGCAGACTCCGGCGGCTTCGCCGGCGAGTCAAAATGCCGGCGACAAGATCGCCGGCGCTACCGGCAGCGCGCAGACTCCGGCGGCCCCAGCAGCCAGTCCTGCGCCCCCTGCGGCCGCCACGCCCAAGGCCGCTCCCGCGATCCCCGATCTGCCCGATCCGACGGTCATCGCCGAGTTTCAGGACGGCTCGAAATTCACCATGGGCGACTTGAAGATACTCTATCAGGTGCTGCAGCCCCAGCTCCAGAATGTCGTCAGGCAAGATCCCGTCGAGTTCTTCCATGAGTATGCGACCATGCTGATGTACGAGAAAATCGCCCTCGAAAAGAAGCTCGATGAGCGGAGCCTGACCAAAGAGAAACTCTATTGGGATCGGCTGTTCACCCTGTACATAGCGACACTGGAGGACGTGTTCGCGACGACCACGGTGGATCAGAACGAGATCGTCAACTACTACGGCAAGAACAAAGAGAGCTTCAAACAGGTCAAGGTGAAGGCCATCTATATTACCTTCGCCGACGCTCCTTCGGCGGAAGACAAGTCGCAGTTGACCGAGGCGCAGGCCAAGGCCAAAGCCGACAAGCTGGTCGCCCAAGCCAAAGGCGGCGCCGATTTCGTGAAGCTGGTTAAGGAGAACTCGGAGGACGATCCCTCCAAGGCCAAGGACGGCGACTTCGGAACATTTTCGACCACCGATCCCCTGCCGGATGCGATTCGCCAGGCGGTGTTCGCGCTCGAGATGGGCCAGGTCACCGACGCCGTGCGGCAGCCTCACGGCTTCTACATTTTCAAGGCCGAGATCGTGACCATCCGCGACCTTTCGGAAGTGCAGGATCAGATCCACCAGGTGCTCAAGCAGCAGCACGCGGCGGAGTGGGTCAAGCGCGTCGACGCCGAAGTCAAGGTGAATTTTCCCAACCCCGCCTTCCCGCCGAAAGGCGTGCCCAGCAAGCCGGCCAAGTAAGGGTTTCCGTAACGCCGGCGGTCTCCGCCGGTGTTTTTCTTTTGGTCTTTATCCCGATTTACCGGCAGCGCAGCCTCCTGCACGGCAAAAGACACCGGCGGCAAAGACCGCCGGCGTTACCGGGCTATCCAGCGCCATCCGATATCGGCGGCGCACCTGGCCGCGTCTTGGCGAGCTCCGCTTCCACCGCGTCCCGCTCGCGGGGCATGCCGAGTTCGCGGAAGAGAGCGAGGGCCGCCGATAGCTTCGCCTGTTCACCCTCGGGGTTGCCGAGGGCGCGCTCGAGCAGTCCCCAGTTCCAATAGCAATACGCGAGGCCCCTCTTGCTGCCCAATTCCAGGCAGATCCCTTCCTCCTTTTTGTGGAGCGCCAGCGCCTCTTCCGGCCGGCCCCGGTCCTGTAGGATCAGCGCCTGGTTCCCGTAGCTGGCCTGCAGGCCATCTTTGCTTCCCAATTCCAGGCAGATCGCTTCCTCCTGCTTATGGAGCGCCATTGACTCTTCCAGCCGGCCCCACGCCCTCAGGATCAGCGCCTGATTCCCGTAGCTAATCTGCAGGCCGTCTTTGTTGCCCAGCTCCAGGCAGATCGCTTCCTGTTGCTTGAGGAGCGCCAGTGCCTCTTCCAACCGTCCCCACGCCTTCAGAATCAGCGCTTGGTTCCCGTAGCTGCGCTGCAGACTGTCTTTTTTGCCCAATTTCAGGCAGATCGCTTCCTCCTTCTTGTGGAGCGCCAGCGCCTCTTCCAGCCGGCCCCATGCCTGCAGGATCAGCGCCTGGTTCCCATAGCTGATCTGCAGACCGTCTTGGTCGCCCAGCTCCAGGCAGATAGCTTCCTCCTTTTTGTGGAGCGCCAGCGCTTCTTCCAGCCGTCCCCACGCGTGCAGGATCAGCGCCCGGTTCCCGTAGCTGATCTGCAGGCCGTCTTGGTCGCCCAACGCCAGGCAGATCGCTTCCTGCTGCTTGTGGAGCGCCAGCGCCTCTTCCAGCCGGCCCCACGCCCGCAGGATCAGTGCCTGGTTCCCGAGCCAAACCTGCAAAACCGCGTTGATCGGCTGTTCCTCCGCCACCCGGCGCATTCGCTCGCAGAGATCAAAGGCCTCGGCGAGACGTCCGACGCGGCTGGTGAGGCGGTAACCGCGAGAAGCCAAGGCCCGCGCCAAGGAGCCGCGGGCCTGTTGCAGTGCCCATTCGAAGGCTAAATGAAGGTCGGGCAGCTCCTGCTCGCAACGCCGCCAGTTCGCCTCCCAGTGTCCGAACCGGCGTCGAACCGCTTCCGCGTGCAGTTGTCCGAGCTGCTTGCCACGCGCCGCCTCGCGAACCAGGGCGTGCAGGCGGTAACGCCGGCCGGTCCGGTCGATCTCGTCCGCCAGCGAGCGGGCGATCAGTTGCTGCAAGGCTGCCAGGGCGCCGGCTTCGTCGAAACCCACGATTTCCGCCGCAAGATCGAGAAAGAAGCCTTCCGCGGCGCACGCCGCCATCGCCGCCAGCAGTTGGCGCGGCGCGGAGTCCAGAGCTTCGATAGCCTTGCGGATCAGATCCGTAACATCCTCCGGCAAGTCCTGCGCCATGCCGGGGATCGTGTAACGGACGTCTTCCCGAATCAGAGCCGCGGAAACGCTGATCGCGATCGGCAGATAGCCGAGCCTCTTGAACAAACTCCGGCACTCGGCCTCATGCCGCGCGACCTCCTCGGCGCCGATCTGCCGGCGGAAGAGCTCGAAGCATTGCTCTTCGGTAAAGAGAGGGAGGGGCAGCGGCTGATGAAAGCGCAGGAATCCCAGGTTGGCGAGCCGCGTAGTCACCAGAACGGACGCCGCCCCTCCCGGAACCAGCTCGCCGGGAGATTCGTCCTGCACGTTATCGAGGATCAGCAGGCAGCGCTTGCTTCCGCAGACGCCTTTCAGCTCGCGCACGATCTCCGGGAGTTCGCCTTCGAGCTTCAGGCCGAGCAGGCGGGCCAGCTCGGCTGCGATCGAGGCGAGGCTCGAGCTCTGGCACGACAACCAGTAGACCGCCTCGAAATCCTGCTGATAGCGGTGGGCGAATTCGAGCGCGAGCGTGGTCTTGCCCTTACCGGCCAGTTCGGCGACATGAGTCACCGCGCCGGGTTGCCGCAATCGCTCGCGGAGATCGGCTAGCTCCTTCTCGCGGCCGATGAACAACGGAGGGCGGACCGGCAGGTAGTTCATGCGCGGCGGGGGCGCGGGCCGCTGGGTCAGCAGAAAGGTCCGGATTTCGCGAAAGCCCGCAGGCTGATTCGTGCGCAGGTCGAAGTATTGCTTGGTGCCTAGCAGCCTTGGGATTTCGCAGTCACCGTATAGCACGGGCAGCAGTTTCGTTTTGCGTTCGTTGGTCTGCTCCCGGAATGCCGACGTCCATTCTTCCTTGACCCAATTCGAATCCACCGAATCCGGCGAAAGGACCAGCAGGGTGAAATCCGATGCGAGACCTTCCTCGATTCGGCTGACGAAGTTTTGCCCAGGCGCGATCTCGCGCTCGTCCAGCCAGGCTTTGATCTGGCCATCCTGTTCGAGGAAGTCAGCCAGCTCGCGGACGAAGGGCTTGTCCTGGCTCGAATGGCTGAGAAAGACCTTGACCATGGCGAAGATCGGCTATCCCGAGAGCCTCGACTCATCTTAGCGAAGAAAGGTAGGACAGACCATCGCCTTTGGTGGTCTGTCATGGCAGGCTAGAGCGCGACGCCTGACAGACGACAAAAACCGATCGTCCGTCCTACCCCGTTGGCAGGCGGAAGCGCCTGCCCCACCGCCCGCTACCGGTTATCCGGCGCCCACCAATATCCGGGGCGGACCTGGATGCGCCGGGCGGCCGGCGAATTCACCCAGACCTTGATCTCATGGAAGCCGGCCTCCATTTTGTTGTTGGGGCTGTAGCTGATCAGGTACTCGCTGTGCAGTTGCTCGCCGATGCGCTGGATGGCCTCCTCCAGGCCGCCGCGCCGGTAATAGCTGAACTGGCTGCCGCCGGTTCCGCCCGTGAAGATTTCCACCGGGTTGCGTTTGAAAATGGCCTTGGCGTCCCGATAGATCTCGATCAAGAGGGGCATGAACTCCGCGGCATTGCCCGACGCCTCGGCGCCGGCGGAGGTCTGCCTCACGGTATTGGGCGTAGCGGGCTCGTTCGACCCCACATTGTACATGGCGGGCGGCAGCGGGTCCGGCGTCGGCACCGGCGGCGGCGCGGTGAGTTTTTCGATGATTCGCGACATATCCACCGCATAGAAAACGATGTTGTGCAACGTCAGGTTGGTGAGCGTTTCGCGCCCGCGAGCCTCGCTGCCGATGTCGCGGGTCTCGCCGATCATGAGAATGATGCGCCGCCGGTTCTTCGAGCGGTGTTGCAACATCCAGGCCGCCTGTTCGGTGGCGTCGATCATGTGGTTGGCATCGCTGCCGGGCGTGATCTTGCGCACCGCGACGGTGATTTTGTCGGCGTCGGAAGTGAAGTCCTGCAAGGTGCGGATGCGATGATCGAAAGCGATCACGGCGGCTTCGCCCTGATCGCCCAGGATCAGCGGCTGGATCATGTTGCCGATTTTGTTGATGGTGGGCAGCATCTTCTCCACGGCCGAGTTAGCCTGCACCAGGATCACCATCGAGATCGGCTGGAACGCCACGTCCACATGGATATTCTGTTCCTTGTCGTTGTCCATGAGGTGGAACTGGTCCGGTTGCAGGCCGTTGACGAAATTGCCGTCGCGGTCGTAGACCAGCACCGGCGCCAACACGTTTTGCACATGGACGATGATGTTGGTTAGGGGCCCCTCTTCCTGGGTGGCGGCCGGCTGATCCTGGGTAGTTGGCGAACTCTGGCTGGGCGGCGGATTCTGCGCGGGCTTTTGCGCGGGCTCTTGCGCCAGCAGCATTCCCGCGAGCAACATCACAATCGGCGATCGAAGCATTTTAATCCTGCGCGGCGGTATGGGCGGTTTGCCCCGCGAGTAATTCTAGCACGTGAGGCACCAACTCCAAAATAGCATTTAGGCTCTCGACCGCGCCTTTGGGAGAACCGGGGAGAGTGACGATCAGCACGCGTCCGCGCGTTCCGGCCAGCGAGCGCGAGAGCGAGGCGAGCGGGGTGGATTCGCGGCCACGGGCGCGCATCAGCTCGCCGAAGCCCGGTATTTCGCGGTCCAGAACCGTGCGCGCGGCTTCCGGCGTGACGTCGCGCGCGGCGATGCCGGTGCCGCCGGTGGTGAGGATGACGGCCACCGTGCCCGCGTCGGCCAGAGCGGCCAGGCGGGCGCTGATCGCTGCCCGCTCATCGGGAATCACTTCCGTGACTGGGACCTGCCAGCCCAGTTGTTCCAGCCGTTCACGCACGGCGGGACCGGAGCGGTCGGCGCGCGTCCCGGCGCTCGATGAATCGCTGATGGTGAGGACGGCCGCGTGAATCATGTTTTTGCCTTGCGGCGAGCTTCGGGTTTGCGGCGAAAGGTCCCGCTCTTGCCGCCGGTTTTTTCGAGCAGATAGATCTCGCCGATTTCGATGGATTTGTCGAGCGCCTTGGTCATATCGTAAATCGTCAGCGCGGCCACCGCGGCGGCGGTGAGCGCTTCCATTTCCACGCCGGTCGGCCCGGTGGTGACGGCGCTCGATTCAATGCGGACGCCGCCCTTTTCGATCCGCACCTCCACCTCGGCGTGCGCGAGCGGCAGCGGATGGCAGAGCGGGATCAGCTCGGCCGTGCGCTTGGCGGCGGCGATGCCGGCGATGCGGGCGATCTCGAGCGGATTGCCTTTCGGATTCTTCGGCAGCCAGCGCAGCACCGCTGGTCCAATGCGCACGAAGGCGTGCGCGCGCGCCGTGCGGCGCGTTTCCGGCTTGCGGCTCACATCCACCATGTGAACGCCGCCCGCCGAATCGTAATGCGAAAGCTTCTTCATAAGGACACGATCCGTTATAACTGTACCAACCGCTCCCTCACGGTCGCGGCTCCGAACGCGGATCTGAACGTATCGGAGCCGCGACCGTAAGGGAGCGGTTGCTGCCGATTGAATTGGCTATTTCACGGCAATCCCTAGGTCCTCGATCTTCACCTGATCAGCACACGTATCCATTCGCCCGCCGCGTAGACCTCCCGCGCCGGATCCGCCACCAGAAACGCGTTGGCGCGGGTGAGCGCCGGGATATCGCCCGAGCCGTGCCATTCTAGCGGCGTCACTTCGGCGCCATCGGCGGTGAGCCCCGCGGGAAGAAAACGCGTCAGGCCGGGCCGATGGCGAAACTCGCGCGTCAGCCGCGCCCACGGCATCGTTAAGCTCGTCTCCGTCTGCCCGCCGAGCAGTTCCAGCGCGGCGCGCGCGAAGATTTCGAAGGTCACCATGGTGGATGACGGATTGCCCGGCAGGCCGAAAAAGAATTTCCCGCATGCGCGCCCGAAGACCAGCGGCTGGCCGGGCTGAATCAGCACGCGGTCGAAGTAGAACTCGGCGCCGAAACCGGCGAGCACCTTTTCGACGACGTCGTACTTGCCCGCCGAGACGCCGCCGGAGATCAGCAGCAGGTCGGCTTCGAGGCCGCGAGTCACCATCTGGCGCGTGTGCTCCACCGTATCGTGCGCCAGCGGCAGAATCACCGGCGCGCCGCCGGCCCGCGCCACCTGCGCGGCCAGCGAGTGCGCGTTGGAATTGCGAATCTGGAACTCCGCGGGCGTTTCCTCCACCTCGACGATTTCGTCACCGGTGGCGACGATGGCAACGGTCGGACGCCGGTGGACCGCGATGCGCGAGTGGCCGAACGCGGCCAGCGCGGCAATGCCGGTATAGTCGAGCCGCTGGCCCGCCCGCAGCACGATCTCGCCCGCAACGGCTTCCGAGCCGCGCCGGTTGATCGACTGCGCTGGCCGCACGCCTCGATCGATGCTGACGCGGCGGTTGCCGGCGTGTGTATCTTCCACCATCACGACCGCGTCCGCGCCCGCAGGCAGCGGAGCGCCAGTCATGATCTCGACCGCCTGGCCCGGCCCCACCGCGCCCGAGAAGCGCTCGCCCGCGCGCACCTCGCCGATCACTGCAAGCTCGCCCGGCAGATCCGCCGCGCGCACCGCGTAGCCATCGCGCGCCGAGCGGTCAAACGCCGGCGAATCGCGATCGGCCGCCACATCCGCCGCGAGCACCCGCCCCGCCGCCGCGTCCAGCGCCACTTCCTCCACCACCGGAACCGAGAGCGCGAGACGGACCGTGTCGATAACCTTCGCGCGCGCCTGGTGGAACTCGAGCGGAACCACCTCACTATTCTATGCCGGTGATGAGATGGGGCGGCGGCGAAGGGCACGTGGTGCTGCGCTCACCACGAAGAGCCCGGCCGCAATCCTTGTACGCAGTCAATACGCACAAGAGTTGACTCCTGTCCTGGGGCTGATGTACTATTTGAATGCGTACAATAGATTACAGGGAGCCACTGTCATGCCGAGAATAGCGGTTGAGGATAACAGCCGGATGTCCTTGCGGATTCGTGCCGAGGAAAAAGCGATGCTCTTGCGTGCGGTGGCGTTGAAGCACACCGACCTGACGGATTTTGTCATTCGTCACGCCTTGCGAGCCGCCAAGGCCGTCATCGAAGAGTCAGATCATGTGCAGCTCTCCGAAAGGGATAGTCTGAGGGTGCTGGACTTGCTGGAGAATCCGCCGGCGCCGAACGCAAAGCTGCGGGCAGCCGCCCGGGCGCTACCGAAGCGGTCATCGTCGTGACGGCATGGCACGAAGAGCCGATCAACCGAAAACACGATCGAGAGGCGTTCGACTGCGGCGAAGAAACGCTGAATGAATTCCTGCGCCGTTACGCCCGCAAGAGCCACGAACTGGGCGGCGCGAAGACGTTCCTTGCGATTGACGACGCAGACGACAAAACCATTCTCGGCTTCTATAGTCTGAGCCCCGCCTCGGTTGCGTACGCCCGAACGCCGGAAATCGTACGCCGCGGGCTGGCACGCCATGATGTGCCGGGCTTCCGCTTGGCGCGCCTGGCCGTGGACCGCAGGTTCCAGGGGCAGGGACTCGGCGGACAACTTCTGCTCGCTGCGGGCAGGCGCTGCCTGCTGGCCTCGGCGGAGGTTGGCGGCGTGGTGCTGGTGATCGACGCTAAGAACGAAGGGGTCGCAGGATGGTATGCGAGCTATGGCGCTGTGCCGCTGCTGGACGCGCCGTTATCGCTGCTGCTGCCGCTCGCGGTAATCGACGCCGCGCTTAAGAAAGCCGGGAAATAGCCCGTTCAAACCCGCATGAAATCGCCCCTGCACGAGGCGTTCGCCTTACCCCCCTTTACTCCGCGCCGCCAGCGTGGCCGCCAGAAGGCGGATGAGCTGGTAGGGTAGGAATAGATCAAGCAGTTCAGTAAGGCTGTTCCGTTTTGTCACTTCCCGGACCCGGTGGGGTTGGCTAGCGTCTGCAAAGCCCTAATGTCTCTTTTCATGTCGAGCAACAATCCCGACCGGGACGGATCTTGGCCCAAGGTTCCACTAAACGCTGGGTCCCCTGTCTCCAGTTTTCCGTAGCTGACCACATATTTGGGCAGTTTCGCACGCCCTTCAATACTTGCTTGATGCTCGGGCACCAGGGCGAGCAGACCGGCGCCGGCCCCAAGTACACCTGCGGCCAGGCCGAGGACGGTTCCGGCGTGAGAGACGTGCGGATTATTAACGAGATGAAGGCTGCCGCCCGCTCCGGCGCCGATACCCCCTAGGATTGCTGAGATGATCACGCGTTTCCCTGCAAGCTGACGCAATAAGGCGATGTCATTGGCCTTCAAATACAATTGATTTACCTGCTCGAAGGCCTCTGCGGCGCTCCGTTGCACATTCGCCCTATCATCGTCTGTTAGGGCGCCGCGAGGGTTCTTGCCGGCCTGGCTTTCTGCGAGGCTGCCATTAGAGATATTGCGGACCTGGCTGCAAACCTCCAGGGCAGCCGAGATATTTGTTAGATCCGGCCGCACATTAGTGCATCCGTCCGCAGGGTTGGTCTGCCCAATGGCGATGCGGCTGACTGACGTCGAGAACACGATCATGAGAATGCCGACAAAGATCCGGCTCGGCCTGCTGAACTGGTGTAGCATGTTATCCCCCCGATTTGTATTCGATTAGAATACTCCTTGAAATACTATCCGCAGTGGACCCCACTGTCAACACACTTTGGTGCCAGGCAATTTCTTATCCGCAATGCGCCAAACTGGCGTCCGGCGTGGTCTTGGGCTGAGTGTTTGAGGAAAATAGCATCAGCCCGACTGCGCGGTTTTTCCGGGGTTATTGCGCGCCCTCGCCCTTACTGCAAACACTCCGCAATCGACTTCTCGTCGATGGCGCCGGGTTTGATCAGGCGCCAGTACGGTTCGGTGATATCCACCGTTGTCGAGCCGAGGCCGGTGCAGACGCCGCCATCGAGCACCAGGTCTACGCGGCCATCCATCAGCGCGAAGACATCGATGCCGCTCGCGCAGGTCGGGCTGCCGGAGATGTTGGCGCTGGTGGCGATGAGCGGCTGGCCGGTGAGCGCCACAAGCTGGCTCGCCACGGCCGAGCGCGGCTGGCGCAGCGCCAGGCGGCCGGTGTTGCCGGTGACCTTCAACGGCACGCGGGCCGAAGCGGGCACGATGATGGTCAGCGGGCCGGGCCAGAAGCGGCGCGCAAGCAGGAAGAAGCGGCTGCTCAGCTCGTTCGCAAGTTCTTCGGCCATCAACGTATCGCGGATCAGGATGGGCAGCGAGAGGTGCGGCTCGCGGCCCTTGGCCTTGAACACCTGGGTCACGGCGCGCAGGTTATACGGGTCGGCCACCAGCGTGTACAGCGCGTCGGTGGGGATGGCCACCACCTGTCCGCGGCGGATTTGGGCGGCGGCTCGCTCCAGCACTTCCGGCTGGGGCGATTCGGGATTGACTTCCACCAGGTCGGTTGCCATGAATTGTCAGCGCGGTCCGATGGCTTCGGCTACGTCGAGCGCCATCTGGTAGCGGCCAAACGGCGCGCTCAGTTGCACACCCTGCACCATTTTGCGAATGCGCTCCACCATCTGGCGCGCAATGGCCACGCCTTCGGCGCGGGCCTTGTCGGCGTCGTCCACGCGGCGCATGCGCTCCATGAATTCTTCCGGGACCGGCACACGCAGCTCGTTCACCATGAACTCGGCGTTGCGATAACTGGTGAGCGGCCAGACGCCGCAGATCACCGGCAGCCTGGCGTGTTCGATGCGCTTCAGGAAAGCTTCCAGCAGATTCAAATCGAACACCGGCTGGGTGACCACATATTCGGCGCCGGCTTCGGTTTTCCAATCGAAGCGGCGGATTTCCTCGTCCATGTTCATCGCGCCCGGATTGGCCCCCACGCCGGTGAGCAGGGCGGTCTGCGAGCCCATCGGGTTGCCGCCGATATCCAGGCCGTGATTCAGATTGCGGACGATGTTGACCAGGCCGATGGCATCCACATCGAAAACCGCCGTGGCATCCGGGTACGCGCCCATGCGCGGCGGATCGCCGGTGATGCAGATCAGGTTGCGGATTCCGGCGGTGTGCGCGCCCAGCAGCTCGGATTGGATGCCCAGGATGTTCCGGTCGCGGCAGCAGAAGTGAAGCACGGCCTCGATGCCGGCGTCCCGCTGAATGAGCTGGCAGGTGACCTGCGCGCTCATCCGCGCGCTGGCGCGCGGCCCATCGGGAACGTTGATGGCGTCGATGCCGGCTTCGGCGCAGCGGCGCGCGCCATCGATTTCGCGCGAGGCCTCCACGCCGCGCGGGGGGAGAATCTCTACGAAGGCCACGAACTTCCCGGCGGCGAGCTTGGCGCCGAGCTTGGACTTTTGTTCGACCGGCACCGGGGCCAGCGCGTGCGACGGCACCTCGCGGTCGCTCACCGTCACCGCCAGCGTCTTTTGCCCCGGTTGCAGGGAGCGTGTTTCCGAACGAATCAGCTTGATGTGATCCGGTGTGGTGCCGCAGCAGCCGCCGACGATTTTCACGCCCGCCCACAACATGCGCCGCGCGTATTGCGCCATGTATTCGGGCGAGGAAAGGTAGATATTGCGGCCCTCCACGCGCATCGGCAGGCCGGCGTTGGGCATGGCGCTCATCGGCTTGGAGGAAACCGCCAGCATCCGCTCGATGGTTTCGAGAGTGGCCTTCGGGCCCACCGAGCAATTGAGGCCGATCACATCCACCGGCCACGAATCCATCTCGCGGGTGAAGGTCTCCGGATCGGCGCCGCCGGGCAGATGGCCGAAATCGTCGATGGTCACCTGGGCGATGATGGGAACCGCGCCGCCGATCGAATCGCGGCCCGCCAGCACCGCTTCGCGCAGTTCATCCAGGTTGCCGAAGGTTTCGAAGATCAGCACGTCCACGCCGGCTTCCACCAGCGCATCCACCTGCTCGCGAAAAGCAGCGCGCGCCTCGCCGAACGAAGTGGGGCCGAGCGGCTCGATGCGCACGCCCAGCGGACCCACGGCGCCGGCCACGAAGGCCGTGTCGCGCGCCGCCTCGCGCGCCAGCCGCACTCCGGCGCGGTTGATATCCTTCAACTTCTCGGCCATCCCGAAAGCCGCCAGGCGCACACGGTTGGCGCCGAACGTGTTGGTCTCCAGGATCTCCGAGCCCGCCTTGATATAGTCCTGGTGGATGCCGCGCACCAGGTCCGGCGCGGAGAGATTCAGCTCGTCGAAGGAACGGTTGAGGAACACGCCGCGGGCGTACAGCATGGTGCCCATGGCGCCATCGGCCACCAGCACGCGGCGCGACAGTTGGTCGCGAAAGTCCTGGGCGCGTGTGCCAGTGGCTGCCATCATGGGGAGACTCGGAGCCGCACGGGCCATCGGCGGCCCGGACGCGGCATTTGTGATTGTAGCGCACTCGGTCAAGATGAAGAAATTGCAAGGGGTAGGGCACGCTTTAGTTTGCCCGGAACGGAGGGAATAGACGACCGCCCGCGGAGCGGGAGGCGCGCGCGACGAGCGATTGGTGAGGACTGTCGCGCGGCGCGGCGCGGGTTGCGGCGCCGGGTAGTGTAAACTGGGTGTTGCCTCTCTTATGACTTCGGTTGCTCCCAGGGAAATTGTCAGCGCGCACAGTCCCGATTCCGACGATGCCTTCATGTTTTACGGGCTGGCCACCAAGAAGGTGCGCTCGTCGAAAGTGACCTTCCGGCACGTGCTGGAGGATATTGAGAGCCTCAACCGGAAGGCCATGGAAGGCCTCTACGATTTGAGTGCGATTTCTTATCACGCGTATCCGTATGTAGCCGACAAATACGTGTTGATGGCCAGCGGATCCAGCATCGGCGATGGGTACGGTCCGATGATCATCGCTATGCGGCCGATGGAGCCGGAGGAGCTGAAGGGCAAGCGCATTGCCGTCCCCGGCACGCTCACGACCGCCTATCTGGCGGCCAAGCTGTTTGAGCCGGATTTCGAAGCGGTGGTGACGCCGTTCGACCAGATCACTCACGCCGTGCGCGATCGCGCAGTGGATGGCGGCCTGATCATTCACGAAGCCCAGTTGACCTACGACCGCGAGGGATTTCACCGCATCGTGGATCTGGGGCGCTGGTTCAAGTCGGCTTGCGGCCTGCCGCTGCCGCTGGGCGGCAACGTGCTGCTGCGCTCGCTGGGCGCCGAAATGCAGAGCGAGTGCTGCCGGCTGATGCGGGAAAGCATCCAGTACGCCCTCGACAACCACGGCGAAGCGCTCGAGTACGCGCTGCAGTTCGCGCGCGACATGGAGCCGCGGCTGGCCGAGAAATTCATCGGCATGTACGTCAACCACTACACGCTGGATGCCGGAGAAGTGGTTCCCAAGGCCGCGCAGAAGCTGCTCGATATGGGCTTCGAGGCCGGCCTGATTTCAAAACGGGTGGAAGTGGAATTCGTGCGCTAGGGAGAGGTAGGACAGACGATCGGTTTTTGTCGTCTGTCACGGTGTCGTGCTCCAACGGGCATGACAGACCACGAAAGACGATGGTCTGTCCTACCTGTTCCCGAAGAGAGGGTGAAACGGGTTCGTAATGCAGTTTCAGCGCCTGTCAATTGGCTTTGCGGCATTTCTCTTTGCGCTCGCTCACGTCGCGGGCTGCCAGACGACTTCGGGCGGCGCCGCAACCTCGAGCGGAAAAGAACCGGCTGGTTCGCGCCCTGGCCGGGAACTCGAGCAATCCGACGGCAAGATCGACTCGCCAGAGATCATCCGGTACCTGCAACGTCTCGATAATAAACTCGCGCGCCCGATGGGCGCACCGCCCGCGGAAGTTCGCCTGACGCGGAGTTCCGATGTGTATATATCCCTGCCCGACAACAGCGTGCTTTACATCAGCGGCGGTCTGTTGCAACGCATCGAGAACGAAGCGGAGCTGGCCGGCTTGTTGGCGCATGAGCTGGCGCATACGAAGGCGGCAAGGGAAGTAACGCCCAAAGGCGAAATGATCGAAGTAGTGCGCACTGGGTGTGTCCTTCAGGCGAACCTGGCAACGCCCGATACCGAGGAGGCGCGCTGGCGCCAGCGCGAAGGCGAGCTGTCGGCGACGGTGGCGGCCGTCGCATGCCTGAGAGCAGCGGGTTACGATCCGGCGGCCGTTTTGGACCTTTTTTCGAAACTCGCCTACGAGCACCCCGCTTGGGCCAAGGCAATTGTCCCCGAAGATCTGCTCGCGCTGCGCGTGAAGTTGGAAGCCGAAGCCATGCCACCGGGCGGTTTCCGCGTCGACAGCTCTGACTTTGTGCAGGTGCATGCGCTGCTGGAGACGGTGTTGTCGCGCAGCCGCTGATCGTATCGTTCAAGAACACAGGCAAGCCAGTCTAGTGTCTCAGAAATAGCTTTACCTGTAGGCAGGGTGCCTCCCTTCGTTCGGCTGTGCTACCGTCAAGCGTGAAGCAGCTTGCGGAGATCAAGGCTGAGGTTGAGCGCCTTGCCAGTCTCATTGAAGTGGATGCAACCTACCTGCCGACCTTCGGGTTGTCCGAGCAATCGGGCAGGCCCCACATCGATGTGGATGCCCACGGCTACCACTATATTCACGCGGAGCGCGGTAGCGAATTCGCGCGGATGACTACTCAGGATCTCGACGAACTCCTGTACACGGCGCTTTCGGGCGCGACTTTCTGGATGGGAGTTCGGTACGAACTGCGGCATCGGGTGGTCGGGCAAGACTGCAGGCGTGTGATGTTCCAGCGGCAGATCGAATTGCTAACTGCGGTTTCCCCGGCCTGGGCTCAGCGCCGGTCGGCCGAAATCGCCGGCATCCTGAGCGAGCACCCTCTGGACGACCGGGCGATTGAGCGTGCCAGGCTGACCCGGGAACTGCGCGAGCAAGGTCACGCTCCCGAGGAGGCCTCGCAGATGGCTCTCGAGAGATACCCGCGGCCCACGGAGCCGGGGAAACCCGAGAGCGGGAACGCTTAGCTTTCAGTTTCTGAAGTTCCCGCACCGCTCCCTCACGGTCGCGGCTCCGTTCGGAGCCGCGCGTCAGCAAGCGGCCCAGCCATTTCGGAGACACCACACCAAGGCGTGCCCTACCGGGGAGCGCGATACAGTAGAAGTATGCGCGTTTCCCCAGCTTGGTTCCTGGCTTTTCTGGCGGTGTCCGGAGCGGCCGGGCAAGCGAATCTCCGGCCCAAGGACGTTCGCGACATCGCTCGCGCCGGTTCGAGCGCCATCCCGAAGTTGCAGGAGCTGCTTTCCAATCCGTCGCCCGACGTGCGGGCTGAAGCGGTCCGGCAGATCACCGAGATCGGGCCGCCGCACAGCCTGGATCCGCTGATCCAAGCCAGCCGCGACGGCGATCCCGTGGTCCGCATGCTGGCCGCCGATGGCCTGGTGAATTACTATGTGCCGGGTTACGTGAAGCACGGCGTCAGCGGAACCATCGAGCGCGTGGGGACGAGCATCAAGAGCAAGTTCACCGACACCAACGACCAGGTGATTGACGCTTACATCGCCGTGCGCCCCGATGTGATCGCCGCGCTCGACGCGCAGGTGCGGTCTGGCAACATGGATGTGCGCGCCAACGCGGCGCGCGCCGCAGGCGTTCTGCGCGGCAAGGCGGCGGTGGAGGATCTGGTTGCCGCGCTCCGTTCCAAGGATTCCACGCTGATCTACGAATCGCTGGTGGCCCTGCAAAAGATCGCCGACCAGTCGGCGGGACCGGCGGTGGAATTCCTGCTGCACGACTTCGATCCCAAGGTGCAAACGGCGGCCATCGAAACGGTGGGCATCCTGCGCGACCTGGGCGCCGTGCCGGCTTTGGCGGACGTCGCCGAGGAGACCGACAATCTCAAGGTGAAACGCGCTGCATTGACCTCGCTCGCCATGCTGCCCAACCCGGCCTATCGCGGCATCTATCTGAAGTATTTCCACGATAAGGACGAGAAACTGCGCGGGGCGGCAGCCGAGGGATTAGGGCGGCTGAAGAATCCGCTGGATCTGCCCACGCTGCAGCAGGCCTGGAAGGAAGAAGGCAAGCCGGGGCCGCGGCTGTCGCTGGCCTTCGCTCAGGTGATGCTGGGATCGACCGAGCTGAGCCAATTCAGCCCGCTGCAATTCCTCATCAACAATCTGAATCTGTCGGCTTACAACGGCTCGGCGGAGCCGTTGCTGGTGGAATTGGCGCGGGAGGCGCGGGTCCGCGCCGCGCTTTATGGAGCGATCGAGAGCGGGACCAAGGACGAGAAGATCGGCCTGGCGCGCGCGCTCGGCGCGAGCGGCGACCAAGAAACCATTGCGCGATTGAAGAAGCTGATGGACGACCAGGACCCGGCCGTGGCGCAGGCTGCCCTCGACGCCACACGCAGCATCCAGGCCCGGATGTAATGTAAGAGACCCAAACCAGGCGAAACCGGCGCGGGCTTACTTGGCTTTTTTCTGTTTCTGCTGGCCGACGCGGATTTTGAAGTGCAACTGTTTGGCTTCCTGGAACGCCTTGTGATCGTGGCGCGCCACGGTATCCTCCAGGTACTTGGAAACGTCGGTGTCCTTCGGCAGCACCGCCATCACCGTGAAGGTCTCATTGCAGGTCGGGCAGAACGGCCGGAACCGTTTCACATTCGGGATTGCCATAAACTTCAGTGTAGCAAAACAGGGCGTTCTAGGGCATGCTAGTGGGCGCAGGGAGAGCCGACTCAGAGACTTACTCCGGCGGCGCCACCTTCACTCGAGCGGCGGTCTTTATCAGAGTTTCCCAGTTGCCTTCGGAAATGGGAATCCCGTTCCGCAGGCGTTCGGCTTCCGTGCGCCATTCCGGGTCGCCCGCCACCAGCACTTCGTCGTAACCCGGCGCGGGCGGAGCGCTCTTCACCAGCGCCACCAGGCGTTCCATACGCGCGGTGAATTCCTCCAGCGGCATGTAACGGGCGACGTCAATGGCCAGGAACATCTGGCTGGTGCGCACGAGTTTCCCGCGGAAGCGGATGCCGCCCACCTCGTTGGCCAAGGCGCCGCCCGAGAGCACCGCGCAGAGAATCTCCACGAGGAACCCGAGCCCGCTGCCCTTGTAGCCGCCGAGCGGCATCAGCATGCCGTGATACGCTTCCTCGGTGTTGGTGGTCGGCACGCCTTCGGCGTTGAACGCCCAGCCGGCGGGGATCTCCGGCTGGTGGTTGATGAAGGCCTTGAAGACCTTGCCCGCCGCGACCGTCGTGGTGGCCATATCCAGCAGCCACGGCCCCGGCACGGCCATGCAGATGGGGTTGGTTCCGAAGCGGCCTTCCTTGGCTTGCCAGGGCGGCACGATGGGCGAGGCGTTGCACATCACGATGCCGATCTGGCCGGCCGCGCGCATCTTCTCCGCCCACCAGGCGCAGGCGCCGAAGTGGTTCGATTCGCGCGCCGTCACTAGCGCCACGCCGTGCAGGCCGGCGATGCGGATGGCGTGCCCGCAGCAGGTTTCCGCGATCCACTGCCCGATCCCGTTCTGCCCGTCGAACAACAGGCACGACCCACTCCCGGAGACCACGCGGCCCTCGGCGTGAGGGTCCATCTCGCCCGCCAGCAGTTGATCGACGTAGAACGTCAATAACTGGATGCCGTGCGAATCCACGCCGCGCAGGTTGGCGGCAATCAGCGAAGCCGCCACGATGGCGGCCTTGTGCGCCGGCACGCCGGCGGCCAGCAAGATAGACTCACTGAAACTTCGGAGCACGGGAGCGGCAACGGTTGGCATGAGAATTCCCATCCTAGCGCCAATGCCCGTTGTAACGCCATTCGCAAAAACAGCATTTAAGTTCCTTGTTTTCGATAAGAACTTGGGCGGTTTGCCGGTTTTCGAGCGGCGGCAGTGCACTGGCAGGCGGAAGCGCCTGCCCCACTGCTGGGCTACGATTGGAACGTGGCCACCGCACTGGTGCTTTCCGCCGGCGGCTTATACGCGGCTTGGGAAGTGGGCGTCTGGAAGGCGCTGCGCGACCGCATCTCGATCGACCTGGTGGTGGGCGCTTCGGCCGGCGCGTGGAACGGATGGTCCATCGCCGGCGGCGCCACGGTGGACGAGCTCGAACGCGACTGGCTGGATCCGGCGACCGGTCGCATCCTCGAGTGGGGGCCGCATTCCGCCGGCCTGCTCCGGCCGGAGCCGCTGCACCGCAAGTCGCGCGATTTATACGCGCGTTACCGCCCGCGCATTCCGTTTGGCTTGACCGTGGTGGAAGTGCCGCGGCTGCGCACGCGCCTGCTGCGCGATTCCGAGGTTACGTGGCAACACCTGGCGGCTTCCTGCAGCATTCCGTTCTTCTTTCCGCCGGTCCGCATCGATGGCAAGTATTATGTGGATGGCGGCTTTCGCGGCGCGCTGCCGCTGTGGGCGGCCGAAGCCATGGGAGCCACGCGCGCGATTGCGGTGAATGCGCTCACCCATCCGCTCTTCCGCGCCGTGCACACGCTGCTGGACCGGCGCCGCCCCAGCGCCGCGCTCGAAGTGATTCGCATCGAGCCTTCCGAGCCGCTCGGCAGCTTGCGCGACGCGGTGGTCTGGAGCGGGTCAACCATCGCGCGCTGGTTCGCGCTGGGCGAACGGGACGGCGAGCGCTCGATTACATCGATTACAATGTAGGGCTATGGCGTTGTACCGCATCTACCGGATGAAGGATGCCGCACGGCAGCAGTTCCGCATGGCGCCGCATGTGAGCGGCGCCGTTTCGGTGAAGCCGAAGGATTTCGAACAGCTCGGCCAGGTGGAAGGGCTGAACGACTACGACGCCTGGCGCGCGGCGCGCGAAGCGGGCGAACCGCTCGAAGTGGGCGACCTGCTGGAGTCCGACGACGGCCGCTTGCACATCTGCAAATACGTGGGATTCGAACCGGCCGATTGGGCGCTGCCCGAGCCCAAGCACGCCGCGGAGCCTGAGCCGGCGCCCCAATCCACCACGGCTTAGGCATTAGGAGACACCATGCGCGAACCGAGGCTCGGAGACGATATCGACGATTATTGCGTGCGCTGCAAGCGCATCATGAACCACTCCGTGGTGTCGGTGATCAACGCCGAGCCCGCCAAAGTGCGCTGCCGCATTTGCCACAGCGATCACGATTTCCGCCACGAACAGGCGCCCCCGCCCAAAGTGGATGCGCGCAAACAGGCGCTCTTCAACGAGGTGCTCAAAAAGGCAAACCCGCAGGCCGTGGAAGCCGTGGTTGCGGTGGAAGAACCGCCGGTGGAGCTGCCGGAAGCGGACGCCGTCGCGGCCGTGGTTGTCGAAAAGCCGAAGGCGAAACCGGTGGCGCAGCCAGCGGCTGAACCCAAGCTCAAAGCCAAGCCCAAGACCGCGGCCAAAGCCAAAGCCAAGGCCCGCAAGTAGACATGCGGCGCCGGGCGCGCATCGGGCGAATTGGCAGCCTTCCGGCGCTGCTGGCGTTCGCCGCGCTCGATGCCGGCGCGGTCGAGGTCCATCTCCAGTTCGGCGCGCTGGAGCGCATGCTCGCGAAGCAGGTCTTCACCCAGGATGGCCGCAAGTACGTGAAGGGCAGCCAAAAGACGCCCTGCAATTTCGCCTATCTCGAACACCCGCAGTTTCAAGGCAAGGATGGCAAGCTGGTGATCCGCGCGCGCTTCAGCGGCCGCTCGTCGCTCAACATGTTCGGCCAGTGCGTCGGCCTGGGCGACGCGTTCACCGTGGTCATTACAGCCACGCCCATCTTTCAGCAGGGCAATGTCGCGCTGGCCGGTGTGACCGCGGCCAGCGAGGGCAAGACCGGGTTCTATATCCGCCGCGTGTGCACGGCGCTTTCCGCCAGCCTGGCGCGCGATTTCCGTTATCCGCTGGCGGCCGAGGCGCAACGCGCGCTGGAAGACCCTGGCATGCAGCCGGATTACCGGCGCGAGCTGCGCCAGTTCCGCGTGCCCGAAATCCGCGTCACCAACGATGCGCTGGTGCTGGTGGTGGATTTCGAGCTGACCGTGAAGTGAGGGTGCGTCGTGCTCTGGCTTTGGCTCATGGCGGGATCGGCGGCGCTCGCGGCGCTGGGCTCGCTGCGCGGTGAGCGCCGCCGCGCGGCGTACTTCAAGACCCGCCTGTCGGCCAGTGCCGGCGCTTTGCCACCCGCCACGGTGATAGTCCCGGTGAAAGGTGAAGACGAGGGGCTGCGCGAAAACCTGGCGGCACTTGCCGCACTCGACTATCCGGATTACGAGCTGATTGTGGCCTCGCAGTGTGCCGCCGATATTCCCGCCGGCGTGCTGCCGCGGCGCGTCAAGGTGGTGCTGGCCCACGGGGGCGACCCGGAGGCCAGCGAGAAGGTGCAGAACCTCGCGGCCGCCGTCATCGCCGCGCGCGGGTCCAGCACCGTTTACGCTTTTGCCGATTCCGATGCGCGCGTCACCGCGGGCTGGCTGCGCGCGCTGGCCGCGCCGCTCGAGGAACCGGGCGTCGGCGCATCCACCGGCTATCGCTGGTTCACACCGCAACCGGCCGTCTGGAGCCTGCTGCGCGCGGTTTGGGACGGCGTGGCGTTCGGCCTGCTCGGCCCCGGCGACAACCCATTCGCCTGGGGCGGCGCGATGGCCATTCGCCGGGAAGTGTTCTTCGCCGCCGGCGTTCCCGAGCGCTGGGAGACGGCGATCAGCGACGACTACGCGCTTTCGGACGCCGTGCACCGCGCCGGCCTGCGCATCGCATTTGCTCCCGGCGCGCTGGCGCCCAGCCCGGAGCGCATCACGGCGCGCCGCTTCTTCGCATGGTCGCGCCGCCAGTTGCTGCTCACCCGCGTCTACCGTCCCAAACTCTGGCGAGCCGCCTTTGCGGCGCACGTGGTTTACTGCGGCGGAATGGCGGCCGCTGTAGCCGCGTGGTTGCATGGTTCGACCGCGGGTCCGTGGTTGCTCGCCGCGCAGCTTCTGCCTGGGATGTCGAAAGGATACTTGCGCGCCCGCCTCGCCCGCGCCGCGCTGCCCTCACAAGCCGCGTGGTTCCGGCGTTGGGTCTGGACGCACACGCTGCTAGTCCCCGTCGTAACCTGGCTATGGCTCACCGTTTTGATCTCCTCAGCATTCGGCAATTCGATCGAATGGCGCGGGCGAAGATACCGGCTGCGGCGGGGAGTCAATTCGGCTCGAAGTTAGGCTAACCGCTGGGCGACGAGAGCGTAATTCGGAGTTTCGTGGCCTCAGCATCCGAATTGCCCGAAACCGGAGTCAGTTCCGACCCGTTAGAATGTAATGGGATCACGCGTCCGCGGCAGCCGGAAAAGGGGAGGAAGGGTGGTCGTCATGATCAAGCACGCGCTCGGTTTCGTGGCGTTGTTCCCGGCTATACTAGCGGCGCAGGCCGGACAGGCCTCTGCGCCGGATATAACTATTCGGGCCACCACGCGGCTGGTCCAGGTCACCGTGGTTGCGCTAGGCAAGCGAGGCGTGCCGGCTCGTGATCTGCAGCGCGAGAGTTTCCGCGTGTACGACGAGGGCAAGCCGCAGCAGATCAGCTTCTTCAGCCTCGACACTCCCGCTCCAGTGCCCGCGGCCGGCGAGGCGCGCAAGGCGGGCGGGCCCACCGCCGCTGTCGGCCCTCACGTCTTTTCGAACCGCAGGGATGTCGTCTCCGGGCCCGGTACCTCCACCGTCATCCTCATCGATCGGGTCAACACAGGGTGGAACGATCAGATTCGCGCTGCCGAGGCCATCATCGGGTTTCTGCGCCAGACTCAGTCGGAGGATCGGATCGGGATTTACGTGCACTGGCCGGGATCCCTTCAGATCCTGTACGAAGTGACGCAAGACTCCTCCGAGTTGGTGAAGCACCTGGCAGCATGGAAGCCCGACGTCGGGGAGACATCCGGCCGTGCCAGCTCCCTTCAGGGATCCAATTTCATCCAGGCGATGTCGGACATATCGCGCCCTTACAGCGACAGCGGTGACGAGGACGGATTGCGGCGCTTCGCGCGAACTGCTTCGCGCGGCCCGAATGGAAGCGACTCCCACATGGCGGACCGCGCCGAGATCTCACTCAAGCTGTTCGGTGCGATTGCGAACCACCTCGCCGCCATTCCCGGCCGCAAAAGTCTCATCTGGGTGTCGGCGGGATTCGTCAGGAGCGCCCTGGACTATCCCGCGATGCAGGACACCGTCCGGCTTCTCAACGGCGCCAACGTCGCTCTCTACGCCGTCGACGCCCGCGGCTTGCTGACGCTGCAAGGGGATGCGACCGTAGGACCGGTGACCTCCGCCGCCGGTGGCGGAGGCCGCGGAGCCGGCGGCGTTCGGGTGGCCCGCCGAATCGCGCGCACGAATAATGTCCTACTCGTGAGGACCCAAGTACCGATGCTGGAGCTGTCGGCACCAACCGGCGGGCGCGCCTTCCTGAACACCAACGATATCCAGGGCGCCATCCGCACCGCAGCCAAAGAAGCTGACGTGACTTACACGCTGGGCTTCTATCCCGCTTCACCGCAGCACGACGGCAGGTTTCACCGCATTGAAGTCAAAGTTGCCGGGCGGCCGGATGTCAGCGTACGTTACCGGAAGGGATATGTGGACGCTCCCGACCCTGCCAACGATTCGCAAGGCCGCACGGCGGCGATTCGGGATGCCGCCTGGAGTCCACTGGACGCAACGGCCGTCGCGCTTTCGGCGGAGGTCGTTCCCGCCGGTGGGACAGATCATTACGACGTTCGCCTGCGGATCGACCCGCGCACGCTGGACATCCGACCGGAGCAGGATCGATTAGGTGGCCGCGCGGACGTGATTCTGGTGCAGGAAGATCACGAGGGCGGCCAGTACGATCAGGTGATCGACACTTTGGTCTTAGCGCTGAAACCGGACACATACCAGCGTGCACTTACAGAAGGTTTGGAGTACAGCCACGCCTTGCAGCCGAACCCGAAAGCCAACGAACTGCGAGTGATCGTGCGCGATGCCTTTTCCGGCAACATCGGATCGCTGACGATTCCGTTCAGAGCATTCCGGGTACGGCAATAGAACGCTGAGGAAAGAAGGCTTGAAGCCAAGCTGGCGACCCTCATCGGCTGTCCCCCCTCACCTCTTCTCTTTGATCTTGTCTTCGGGCAGCGGAGGCGGCGGGACGGTGTCGAAGCTGATGCTGGAATCGGCGGAGTATTTGGCGTAGATCCGGAACTGCTCGTCGTTGCGCGTCAGGTAATCGTCGGTGGACATGTCGACCACGGCTTCGAGGGGCAGCAGGAACTTGTGCCCGCTCAATTCCTGGTAATCGTAATCCAGGCGCGTTTCGGCGCTCTTCACCGGGAAATCCGGCGGAATCCCTTCGGCCTTCACCGTCACCCGCAACACCTGGTGCGTTTCCTCATCCACCAGGACCTGCCCGCTGTAAGCCGGAAAGATGTGACGCCCGTCTTCGTAGCGGATCTCGTAGCGCGAGTTGGCCTGGTCGATGTGGTAGTTGAACGCCATCACCACGCGCTCGCGCAGGCGCGACCGGTGGTCGAAGGCGAAGCGCGTCTGACTGGCCGGCTCGAAGATGCCCCGCATCAGGCTCCCGAAATCGCCGAACGCCTTGGCGCCGCCGACTTTTTCGTAGTCCTGGCGCGTCACGGCGTTGTTGATCGTGATCAGCTTGTAGTTTTCCTTCTGCTCGAAGTAGCTGAGCTTGATGAGCAGAGTATCGCCTTCACGCCAGTCGGGATCGCCCGACCGCGGCTTGGGAGCGGTTGAACGCTTGACCACTTCCGTGCAAATGAAATCCGGCAAGTTCTGGCTGTAATTCAGCGCGTATTCGCGGACATCGGCGATAATGGCCGCCTGCTCGACGGCCGATGGCGGCGGTGGCGGCACGTAGACCGGAGGCGGCGCCGCCGGCTTGGGCGCGGGCAACTTCGCCGAGCGGTCGCGCAGCGCCATCAGCGCGTGCAGCGTGCGCGGCCCCACGCCGGCGGCTTCGAGCCGCTCGATGGCGCGGTCGTCCAGCTTCTCGGAAAGGCTTACTTTGCTCAGGTATTCCGCCACGTCCTTGTCGGACTGTTTGAGCTGGACTGACGATTGGATAAACTGCGACAACCGCTCGACCGTCCAGGTCTGAGCCAGGGCCGCGGCGCTGATAATCGCCAGGCCCGCCAAAAGCCGCAACCGCATGCCTTCAGTTTCGCATGGAACACCGGCGCGCCTGCGCTTTCGAGTTGCGGAGAACGCCCGAAACAAAAACCTTTAGGGCCACGAATGAACACGGATGTGTGGGGCAGGTTGAGTACCTGCGGGCCGATTGCCCAATCGGCCCAACCGGGCGAAGCCCGGTAGCTTCTCCACCACCGCCCTCAATCATTCGCCCTCCCGGCGCCGCCCACTCTGCGAAGAAGGCAAAACAGCCGGGCTGTCGCCCGGCTGGGCCGATTGGGCAATCGGCCCGCAGGTAATCAACCTGCCCCACAGCCTGCTACAGCCCAAACCGCTGCTCCCCTGTGAGGAACTTCACATCGCGCCTTGGATTCGGATATTCGGGGCTGCTATATTCGTGAACGGTACTATTGTGCATACCAGTACCTGGAGATGGCCATGAAGTCCATACTCGCTTTGGGTCTTTCCACGATTTTCTGCCTGACGATCCCGGCCTTTGGCAAGGAGGGAACGGGCGCCATCGAGGGTCTGATTACCGCCGCGGACACGAACGCCCCGTTGCGCGACGCGGTGGTGACGCTCTCGGGTCCTTTTGCCGCCACCTACCTGGGGATACGCGATCAGCCATCTTCGCCGCCGCTGCTGCGCACCGAGACGGATCGGAATGGACGCTTCGTCTTCTCCGGCCTGGACGCCGGCAACTACGAAATCCTCGCAACCAAGAACGGATATGCGGCTTCGGATTGGGCTTACGAAACCCGCGCGACTGAGCTGGTGGCTGTCGCCGCCGGCCAACAGGTGAAGGGCATGGTGCTGAAGCTGGAAGCCGCCGCCATCCTCACCGGTACGGTCCGCAACCCGGCCGGGGAACCGGTGCAGGGCGCTAATGTGCGGGTGCTGCGCCGCAGTTACAGGGAGAGCACCAAGTCGCATTTCATTTTTTGTCCTGGGGGCGCGCAGACGGACGACCGGGGCGAGTATCGCATTGCGGGCGTGCCATCGGGCAGCTATCTGCTGCGCGTAACCCCTCCGCGAGACACCAAGGATATCCCGCAGCTCTACTTCCCCGGCACCACCGATTATCGAGCGGCGCAGTGGATCACGATCGCCTCGAAGGAAATCCGCAAGATCGATTTCTCGTTGCGGACAGGACCGGTGGCACGGATCCGCGGCCGCGTGCTGGCGCCGGATGGCAAGACTCTGGACCGAGTGGCGATCGGCCTGAACCCGCGCGGGGACGGCCCTTCCGACCGCGTGCAGGCCGGTTTCACGAATGGCGGTCCCTCCTTTGAAATCGCGGGCGTGCCTCCCGGCGCTTACATTTTGAGCGTGGCCGACCAGAACCAGAAATTCGCCGCGCTCCAGGAACTGAACGTCACCGGCGACATGGACGGCGTGTTTGTGCGGCTGGCGCCGGCCCGCCAGGGACGCGGAGTGGTGTACGTGGAGGGCGGCGGGGCGCCGGCTCTGAAGGGAATCGAGGTCAAGTTGCTGCCGCTCGATCTTCCCTGCTGCGGCACTCCCCACGCGACGGTGGAGGAGGACGGCACTTTCGCTTTCGATCCCCTGATGCCCATCCACTACACGGTTGCCGTGGAGAGCCTGCCGGCTGGTTACTACGTGCGTTCGATTCGCGTGGGCGGCAAGCAGGTCAGCGGGGCGGGCTTCGCTCTGGAAGCGGACGCATCGTTCACCATCGCGCTGGCCGCCGGCGGGGCGCGCCTCGCCGGCGCCGTCGTGGACGCAGCAGGCAAGCCCGCGGCTTACGCCGAGGTGACGCTGATCCCGGCGGATTTGAGCGTCCCCGGTGCGCGGAACGCGCTGGCCGATGCGCAGGGCAATTTCAGTTTCGATGCAGTCACGCCCGGCCGGTACAAAGTGCTGGGATGGGAAACGCCGGAAGACGCCCGCTACCTGCAGGCTCAGGATTCGGATGTGCTGGCGCCGTTCGCCGCCAAGGCCAGCAGCGTAACGCTGGTGGCGGGCGAGCGGCAAACCGTTACTCTCACATTGATCACGGCCGGGGAAAGCCAGAGGCTGGTCGCCCCTCGATGAGCGCCCGGTTCTTGGATTATGTTGCGGAGGAGCCAATGAAAAACGCGCTAAGCGCCAGTCATGAAATAGCCGGTTCGAGTACCCCCAACCGCTCCCTTTGGTCGCGGCTCCGATACGCCTCAGTTCGGAGCCGGGCCCGGAGGGCACCCCGTAAGGGAGCGGTTGACCCGGCTATTACGGAACGTGCCCTAATCGTACTCGTATGCCTGTGCACCGGTCCCGCGATGTTCGGGCAGGCTGCGCCAGCGAAGGGGAGCATTGAGGGCCAGGTGGTGGATGCGAAGACCAACGCCCCCATCAGGAAAGTGGCTGTCACCTTGCAAGGCTCGGCGCCGTTTGCGCGGCAAGGTCAACCGCCTTCCCAGAACACTCCGCGGACGGCGGAAACGGACGCGCAGGGCAACTTCACGTTCCGCGACCTGGATGCCGCAAATTATCAGATCAACTGCCAGCAGCGCCAGGGATACGTGACGATGCCCTACCAGGGCTACCCGAGTGCATCGGTGGTCCTGGGGAGGGGGCAGGATCTTAAGGGTGTGATCGTGAAGTTGGCGCCCCAGGCCGTGATCACCGGGAAAGTGCTCGATGAAGACGGCGAGCCGGTGCAATGGGCCCAGGTTTCCGTCCTGCGCCGGGACGAACCGCGACGGGGCGGCGGCGGAGTGTGGAACAACGCGGGCCAGGCGCAGACCAACGACGTCGGCGAATACCGCATCGCCGGCATCACTCCGGGCAGTTACGTGGTGCGCGCCACCTGGCGCAACAACATGGCCATGCCGTACTATCCCGACCGGTCGCTCCCGAGCGGACCGGTGTTGGCTTATATTCCGACGCATTACCCGAGCGCGCCCGATGTGAGCACGGCCACCGTGTTGACCGTGGACATGGGCGCGGAGGTTCGTGGGATCGACATCCGGCTGCGCAAAGCCAAGACCGTGAGCGTTCGGGGACGCTTGGAAGGCGTGCCGGCCAGCGCCGGCGGCAACGGCTTCGGCGGCGGCGGACCGATGCCGTGGGTCAACCTGTTGCCTCGAGACGCCAAACGATTCGACAATTTCGGAAACATGGCGCCGGCGATGCGGCAAGACGACGGCACTTTCGAGATCGACGGCGTGCTTCCGGGCGCCTATCTTTTGACCGCTCAGTTCAACGACCAGAACGCGAAACAATCGATGGCCGCCGTAAAGCCCGTCGATGTTTCCGACAAGCCGATCGAGGGCATCGTGCTTCGCCTGGATGTCGCGCGCGACGTGCAAGGCACGGTCGTGGTGGAAGAGAATACACAGGTGAAGCTGGGCAATGCGACCGTCAGACTGACCATGCGGGGTCCCACGCAGGGGAGGTTTCCGCAACCCGCGCACATCGAAGACCGCCAATTCACACTGAAGGATGTGCTCCCGTTCCCTGCCAGCGTGGAAGTGGATAACCTGCCGCGGACCTGTTACATGAAGGAAGTCCGCTATGGCGGCCGGCCGGTTCCGCCGGAAGGCGTCGACCTCACCTCGGGTGAGCAACTGGAAATCGTGCTGAGCACCGCCGTGGCGGAATTGGCGGGCACCGTGGTGGACTCGAACGGGAAAGCCGTACCCAGCGCCCTGGTGACGCTGACCGCGGGTGACGCGGCCGGTTGGCCTCCGCAGACCAACACCGACCGGGGCGGCGACTTCGCCTTAAGCGTCAAGCCGGGCGAGTACCAGGCGGTGGCCTGGGAAGCCATCGACGCGAACCTGCTGACGCCGGATTTCCTGAAACACTTTGCCGGCAGGACCACGATGGTCAAACTCGCGCCCGGCGCGCACGAGATCGCCAAGCTCACGGTCGTGTCGCTGGCGGACACCGAAAAACTCGCCGGCCTCGCGCCGCCGGTTTGGCATCCGGGCAGTATCGCCGGAACGGTGGTGGACTCGATGAGTGGCGCGCCGGTGAGGTACGCGACCGTGACGTTGAAGTCCAACGGGGGAGGCACGTATTATCCCGGACTCATGCGGCGGCCGCGGGGCCCCGAAAATCCTTACAGCACGGAAACGGACGACCACGGCCGCTTCTCTATCTCCGACATCGATCCCGGCTTCTACCAGATCGCCACGCAGGCGCACACTTACGCAGCGTCGGCGCGTAATCCTTACGATGCGGAGGACCAGACCGTGGTGGGCGATGGCCAACACCTGACCGATGTGGTGGTGAAGATCTCGCCGCAAGCCGTGATTACCGGGAGGATCGTGGATGAAGATGGCGAGCCGCTGTGGCACGTGCAGGTATCGGCCCTCACCAAGCCGGACAACCGCAGAGCGCGGCAGTGGCGCCCCGCCGGCAATAGTCAAACGGACGACCGGGGTGAGTACCGCATCGCCAACCTCCAGCCCGGAAGCTACCTGGTGCGGGCTACCTACCGCAGCCGGAGCGGGCCGACTTTCGAGCAGCCCTTGCCCGAGCAACCGGAGATGACTTACCGCGCGCAGTTTTATCCGGATGCCGCGGAGCCCGAATCGGCCAAGCCGGTGAATGTGGCCGCCGGGGCCGAGGTGACGGGAATCGACATGAAAATGCAGCGGGCTCCCACCGTTCGCGTGCGCGGCAAAGTGACCGGCGAGGAGCCGGGCAGCAGGGTTAACCTCCGGTTGCTTGCGAAACAGCCGCACGATGGATTCCCGCCGGATCAGCAGACAGCGACGCGCGGACAGGAGGGGGAGTTCGAGTTCTCCGGCGTGAGGCCGGGGTCCTACTATCTCATCGCAGGGGGTTTCTCCGATTCCCGGTTCGCGGTCCAATCGCTCGACGTCGGCGCGAAGCACATCGACGGTCTGACGCTCGAACTGGCGCATGGCCGCGACGTCCGCGCCGCTTTCAAGATGGAGGGCGGCGGGCGCGGCTGGGTCTTCTTCAACCTGGTCCCGGCCATCGCTTCGATTGGGCTGCCGCCGATCAACCAGAACCTGACGGAGGGCGATACGACGCTCACGCTAGCCAACGTGGCGCCCATCCCCTACACGATCGGCGAGAACTTTCAGCCGGACTATTATTTGAAGTCCGTGGTGCAAGGTGGCCAGCCCGTCACGGGCCACACTATCGATTTCGGCGTTCCCGGCCTGCTGGAGATCACCGTCAGTTCCGGGGCGGCGCGAGTGGAGGCCGCGGTGGTGGATTCCAAGGGCAAACCGGTTCCCAACGCGGTGGTGGCGCTGGCGCCCGCGAGTGGAGCTTCGGCCGCGGTGAGGACGGGTACGGCCGATGCACAGGGCAAGTTCAACTTCGCTTCCCTCGCACCCGGCGATTACCGGCTGGCGGCATGGGCAGCCATCCCATCCGGCTCGATCGAGGACGCGGACTTCGTCCGCCAATCCGCCGGCAATTCCGCGCCGCTATCGCTCGCGCCGCGCGACCGCAAAACAGTCCAGGTCACCGCCAAGCCTTAACTGTGGCGCAGGCAGGACAGCCGGGAGAGCCGGGATTCGTCTCGGCTTCTCCTGCAGCGCTTGACCTTCCAGGTAGATATTGGGAGGACGGCACCGAATAAGAAAAGCCGAGATGAATCTCGGCTCAGCAGGCTGGACAGCCCGCGCCACGCTATCGCGCGGCTTTCTTCACCAGTTTGATTTCGAATAGCTTGGGCCACAGCTTGCCGGTGACGAACAGGCGGCCGGCGGCGGCGTCATACGCGATGCCATTGAGCACTGCGCCTTCGCCCGCTCCGACCGGGTCGTTGGGGCCGAGCAGTCCGGCGCAATCGATCCAGCCCACCACGTGGCCGGTCTTCGGGTTGATGCGCGCGATGCGGTCGGTTTGCCACACGTTGGCGTAGACCTCGCCCTTGACCCATTCCAGCTCGTTGAGGTTCTCGACCGGCTGCCCATCGGCGGTGACCGTGACGCGGCCCAGCTCGGCCAGCGTTTCCGGGTCCCAAAAACGAAGCTGCGGAGTCCCGTCGCTCATGATGATGCGTTTGCCGTCCTGCGTCAGGCCCCAGCCCTGCCCCGGATAATGATAATTGCCGCGAAGCTGGAAGGTGCCGAGGTCGTAGATGAACCCTTCCTGCGCCTGCCAGGTGAGTTCGATCAGGCGGTCTTTCCAATTCACGATGCCTTCGCCGAAATACTGACCGGGTATGTCCCGCTTTTCGATCACCTCACCCGTTTCCAGTTTCACTTTCCGAATGGAGGACTGGTTATTCAGCCCGGTGCCTTCATATAGAAAGCCGTTGAGGTAAAACAACCCCTGCGTGTAGGCCGTATTGTCGTGCGGGTAAGTGTGAACGACCTGGCAGGCGTACTCGGGGATGCTGCCGGCCTCGGTGGCCGGCCCGCAGGCAGCCGCAGCCAAGGCGGTAGCCAAAATCAGAAAGCGCATATGAGAATTAGCGTACCGCGAAAAGGGAGCCGAAGCCGGATCAGGTAGGACAGACGATCGGTTTTTGTCGTCTGTCGTGCCTCGCCAAGGCACAACACCTTGACAGACGACGGAAGCCGATCGTCTGTCCTACCCTTAAAACAAGAATTCGTTGCGCGCGGCTTGCTGGTAGAGACCCGACTTGGCCAGGTGATAGCTGTAGGGATTGACGGGCACGCCGCCGATTCGCAGTTCGTAATGCAGGTGAGGCGCCGTCACGCGTCCCGTGGCTCCCACCTCGCCCACGATCTGGCCCAGACGCACAGCCTGTCCCATCTGCACGAAGCAGCGCGAAAGGTGCGCGTAGTAAGTGTTCACGCCGCCGCCGTGATCGACCCGGACCATCAGGCCGTATCCGCCTTCCCACGATGCCCCCAGCACGACGCCATCGGCGGTGGCGCGAACCGAAGTGCCGGGCGGAGCGGAGATATCGACGCCGGTGTGGAACGCTCCCTCGCCGGAGAACGGGTCCATGCGCCCGCCGAAGGCTCCCGTCAAACGGCCGGCCACCGGCCAGATGCTCGGGCGCGCGCTGGCTGGTTGAATCCAGCGTGTGCGGTCGCTGTGCAATTCCATCGCGTTGGCGCTGCGCAGGAAGTTGTACTCTTCCACGCTCTCGGCGAAGCTCGGCGTCAGCTTGCCTTCGCCGGAAATATCCGACGGCCCTTCCAGCTTCTGTTTAATGCCGTAGGCGATCGAAACTTCCTGGGCGTAGATTTCCAGGCTGGCCAATTGCTGGTCGGTCTGATTCACCACTTTCTGGAGATTCTGGTAACGCGTGCGCAAGGTGTCGGCCTCGCGCCTCAGGGCATTGTAATTAGCCACCTTCCACGCCATACGCGCGTAGCTGGCCACAAAACCGAAAACCGTGAAACAGCCGAGCAGGGCCAAACCAAGAATGGCATAAACAGCCTGGTGTGGAACATGAATTCGGCGAAGTCTGCCGCGGAGCGAGTGGGCCACCACCACGACAAAGTATTCCTGCCTCATAGTCTTCTCCGGCCAAGCCTTGTGAGATTCGGAGGATTAATCCGCAAGGCCCAGTGGGGCTACTTGGTCACACTATCGAAAGAGAGCGAAGGCCCTACTGTAACAACCCCCCACTTTGTTGTCAAGGCTGGTTGACAGGTGTCGCGGCCAAGTAGAAAGTTCCGCTTTGAGCCAAGTAGAAAGTTCCTCTTGACAACCGCAAGGTTGAAGGATGGAACGAATCGCGATGAGCCAATCGGAACGGGACG
>Ga0371490_1000137_pt1 | contig 71500 bp, 62 predicted proteins | sample MB2SIPfraction_FD_207959 | JGI IMG/M metagenome (GOLD analysis project Ga0371490, IMG submission 207959) | Lab enriched peat soil microbial communities from McLean, Ithaca, NY, United States - MB28FN SIP fraction | ecosystem: Environmental > Terrestrial > Soil > Wetlands > Peat | place: USA... | reverse complement strand
GCTGGAAAACGTCTTAACCTATGGGATTCCAACTTCGCCGAAGTTGCATCCTGAACCCGAAACCTGAACCCAAAATCAATCAAGGAATCTCGATGAAACCGCCTTCAGCTTCGGATTTCAGGCTCAAGCAACAGGCGCAGGAAGGCCCAGTCGCCCCGCCAATCTTGTACCGAGCAATTCGTTGACCAGAATTCGCATTCCCTGCGGGTTATTGTGGAACTTCACCACATAATACCCTTCGTCGTCGTAGCGCATCAGGCGTGCTCGCGCTCCGCCGCGCATCCTGCGTATTTGTTCGACGGCGACTGGCATGGAGCGCGTATCGTAGCTGTCAATTGTGGTGTGCGGCGAGACAAAGATATCCAAACAGGAAAGACAAGACCAACAGGACACTGCCCTGGCCAGTCCAACGGAAACTACAGAGCGGTTAGGGGTTCAGGCAAAACGCGAATGCAAGCGGGCGAAAAATTGGTGGGAAGGTCGCACGCCCTCAAGACGGAATTACAAACGAGTCATCGCGGAGTTGTATGCCCGCCCGAACGGTTACAACTCCGCGACGTGTGTGCCTGACGAGGAAGTATCCGCCAACGTCAGCGCTTCTTGCGCTTGCCGCCCTTCTTCGGCCGTGACTTCTTTGACTTGGCCTTCTTCTTTGGCTTCGCCTTTTTCTTGGCGGGCGACTTCTTCGCTTTCTTCTTCGGAGCTGGCGCAGGTTTGCGTGGAGATGGCGCCGCCGGCGCTTTGGTTTGTTCCACGTCCGGCTCCTCCTCCACAATAGTCTCTTCCACTATGATCTCTTCGTGGGGCTGGTCCAGTCCCTCTTCCTCTTCTTCTTCGAAGCGGGGCAGCTCGTCGTCTTCCTCATCATGCGTCTTGGCGTAGAACATTCGATCCTCCGTTAGTGCGGTCTTCTCGGACAGCCATCAGGTCCTTGGCCGCTTATAAACGTAGTCTCTTGTCTTTGTCAAGGCGCAACGGGGAAAAAATGCATCTCACGCCAATATGTGGACAATGCAAATAGCGGAGGGCAAGGGATTAAAACTTGGGGTGTCGTTTATCTATAAGATACTACAGGGGTTAACGCGTGAGGCGCTCAGATCCTAGCGTTGAATCGTGAGAACGTCGCCGACCTCAAGCGGCCGGCCAACAAGGCGCGGGTTGGACCGTCGGATCGCTGACACCGTTGTTCCATACTCGCGAGCTATCGAGTAGAGCGTTTCTCCCTTCTTCACAACGTGCTGAATGGCCTCATTCCTCCCGGCGCGCTCGCCTGAGATTTTTCTATCCACACTAGGATCGTTCTGCGCCGGTTTTGCCTTGGCACGAGGGGCATCGGCAGGCTGGCCGCCCGCATAAATCCGCAGCCGAACCCCGCGACCGACGTGGCTCCCCGCGATGTGATTCCAGCGCTTCAGTTCCGACACAGTCACGTTGAACCGGCTTGCGATCCCCTCGAGCGTGTCACCCCTCTGCACGCGATAACGCACCAGGCGTGGCGTCTCCGGCGCCATGGGAATGGTCAGCAGAAAGCCAGTGGGCACAGTGGCGTGCGCTTCGAGATGGTTCGCGTCCTCAAGGGCAGGAACGGTCACATGGTAGCGCCGCGCAATCTCCGCGAGCGTTTCGCCCTCTTCAACAGCATGCAGTCGCCAGCTCGTCCACTTTTCCTGGGGAACATGTGGGACGTTTTCTTGAAATTTTTGCGCCAGCCCCGCCGGCAATCTCAATTCGTACTGTGGGTCCGCCGGCGTCACATTTCGCAACAGATCTGGGTTCAGTTCCCGCAACTCGTCAAGGTCCGCTCCCGTTGCGTCGGCGACAAGACGCAGACTGATTTGATGACCCGGCCGAATGGTGTCCACTTTGGCCGGCTTCTCCGGCTCCACATGAATGCCGTAGAGCGCCGGGTCCTTGGCCACCAGCGCCAGCGCGATAATGATCGGAACATAGTTCCGAGTCTCCTTGGGCAGCGCGTTTCGCTTCTGCAGTTCCCAGAAATCGGCGTAGCCCGTGCGCTCGATGGCCTTAACAACATTCAAGGGGCCCGAGTTGTAAGCCGCCAACACGAGATACCAATCGCCGAACATGGCGTATAGATCGCGCATATGTTGCGCCGCGGCGTGCGTGGCCTTCTCCGGATCGCTCCGCTCGTCCACCCAGTAGCTGCGCTCGAGATCGTATTCTCCACCGCGGTACGGCATAAACTGCCAAATCCCCCGCGCTCCCGCACGCGACACGGCTTGCGGCTGAAAGGCGCTCTCGGCCTGCGCGAGATAAATTAAATCCTGGGGGACGCCTTCTTCCTTTAGCACGCGCCGGATCATCTCGTTGTATCTCCCGGCGCGAGAAAGTCCGCGCTCGACAATCGCCCGGCCACGCGCGGTTGTGAAAAAGCTCAAATATTGCAGAACCGAATCATTCACGGTCAAGGGCAGGTCGTGAGGGACACCGATCAGCTCCTTTTCAGCCTTCACAGCAAGCCGCGGATCGCCCGGCGGCAGGTTCATGTCCGCGATTTCATCGATCGGCGCAGGCTCGCCCGGCTCCTCCGCGTCCTCGTCCGCATTTTCTGTGGCGCCGATTTGCCGGCAGTTTTCGATCCCTTCGCCGATTCGATCGAAAAGCTCGGAAAGCCGCGGGTCCGAGTCCGCCTGAAAACCGCTGGCCAGAATCAGTTCCACTGCCCGGTCGAACGCCTTCCTCGCGGAAACCGCATCTCCGGCTTTCAGTGCGTCCTGGCCGGCATTCAAGGTTGCCCCCACCTTTTCTAAAAGGATCTCGATTCCCGGCCGCGCATCGCGCGAGAGCGACACGAACGCAATCGGCCGGACAGAAATAGGGATGGGCTGATGTACGAACTCAGGCACGGGCGCGGGTGTGGAGGCAGGGGGATGCACCTGGACCTGTTTCTTCGCCGTCTCCTCGCATCCCGCCAGCAGGAGAACTGCGCCCGAGAGAAAAATCCAAGTTGTAAACCTCTGTCTCATGATTCCAGCCTTGCGATCCAAGGATGCGCGTCGAAGATGCCATGGCAACGTTTTGCCGTCTCGCTGAAAATTTTGTTGCTGGCCATCCCCCGAATTCTATCGTAACAAATGCCCTGGAAGGCACTTAAGGAAGGTTCGCTGGCGTGCCCTACCAGTCTATGGCTACATCAAGACAAATGCACTTAGGAATTCCTTAGCTTCGCTGGCGGCGCCCTCTGTGCACGCAGTTCGACCAACAAATCACTCTTGATTGAAAAATCAGTTCAAAGCTTGGCGAAGGTCCTCGATGAGGTCTTCTGGGTCCTCAAGCCCGATCGAAACACGAACGGTTCCGGGAACGATTCCCGCCGAGCGCAGTTCCGAGGGAGACATTTTGTAGTGAGAGGTGTATATCGGCAGGACCACAAGAGATTCAACTCCGCCCAGGCTCGCGGCCAGCAGAAAAACGCGCACGCGGTCGCAAAAGCGGCGTGCCGCATGCAAGCCGCCCTTGAGATCGAATGCCAGCATGCCTCCAAACCCGCGCATCTGCCGCTTTGCCAGACGGTGGTCAGGGTGCGAGGGCAGGCCGGGATAATGCACGCGCGCAACCTTGGGATGCCGGGAAAGGTATTTCGCCACTGCCATCGCTGTCGTGCACTGCCGCTCGACGCGCACCTCCAATGTTTTCATCCCGCGGATCAGTAGAAACGCCACGTCGGGATCCATGGACCCGCCAAGGTAAATCACGTTCTCGCGAACCTTGTCGATAAGGACACGGCGCCCTGCAGCCGCGCCCGCGATAAGGTCCGAATGCCCCGCAAGATATTTCGTTGCGCTATGCAGCACGATGTCGAATCCGAATTGAATGGGCTTTTGCAGCACGGGGCTTGCGAACGTGTTATCCATCAGTGAAACGATTCCCCACTCTTTCGCAAACGCAGCCGCTTTGCGCAAGTCCACGAGTTGCAGGGCGGGGTTCGTCGGAGTTTCGATGTAGAGCGCCTTTGTGCGCGGGTTCACCAGCCGCTCGATCCCCGCCAGATCGGGTTCCACGTGATGCACGACGATCCCGAACCGAGGAAAGATCTCGCGCATCAACCGATAGGTTCCTCCGTAAAGCTGGCGCGTCGCGATCAGTTCGTCTCCCGCGCGAAGCAGGGAGAGCAGCGCGCTTGTGATCGCCGCCATCCCCGAGGCCGTCACGATTGCAGCTTCCGCGCCTTCGAGCGCAGCGATTTTACTCTCGGCTATGGCAAGTGTCGGGTTGCTGTAGCGTGTGTACAGGTAGGCGGAACTCTTCCCTTCGGACCAGCGCTTCATCTCTTCCGTGCTTTCAAAGGTGAAGCTGGACGTCCGCGCCACGGATGTTCCCACCGGTCCGCCGACGTGAAATCGCTCCTGGCCGGCGTGGATTGCCATTGTGGCATCGGCGTGACGTTTTATTTTCGACTGTTTCTTCATGGTGATCTCAGAATTACTCATTTCTGACACGGACCGCAAGTGCCATTTTGACCCGCGCCGAGCGTTCGCGTTGGCTGCGTTGTCTGCGAGAAACTCTTGCCTCTTACTTAGTTAGGCACATGTCTCCGAGTTCCCATCGACCAACTTGGGAATCGTGACGTAGCCTATATGCGCAAGGCATAAGGCTTCGGTGGACTCCCTGCGGATGCAGCAGTTTGAAGCTCAGACGAGCCTTCCGGCAGGGTTGGATCCCGGACAATTCAGTTTAATGCGGCCGGGTCCGGCGAAAGTGGTTAGCCCTTCATCGTGGCCTGTCGGGCAAAGCAGCAAGGAGAAGATTACCGCCATGAAAACTGCCCTGAGAACATTCTTTCTTGCATTCTTAATGACCATTTTGGTGGTTCTAGCTGCCTGCACCAACACGCCAAAAATCAGCGGGGGAGGGGGAGGAGGGGGCGGCGGGACTGGCAGTTACACAATTGGCGGCACGGTGTCCGGACTGACCGGCACAGGTCTTGTACTGAAAGACAATGGCAGCGATGCCTTGGCGATCACCGGGAATGGCTCGTTCACGTTTGCGACGTCCGTTAAAGGTGCTTACCTCGTTACGATTTCTACCCAGCCAACGGGCCAAACCTGTACCCTGGCGAATTTCAGCGGGACTGCTACTGCTAACGTGACCAATGTCCAAGTCACTTGTACGACTGGAACGTCCGGTCCTTTCACGATTGGCGGCTCCGTCTCTGGACTTGCTGGCACAGGGCAGGGACTTACTCTGTTGGATAATGGCGGCGATTCCCTGATTATCACCGGCAACGGCGCATTTACGTTCAAGACTCCCATTACAGGCGGCTACGACGTTACAATCTCCACGCAGCCCACCAATCCAGCACAGACTTGTGCCGTCACTAACCCGTCGGGGACAGCCACAGCCAATATTACGAGTGTTCAGGTGATTTGCCAGTCTGTCTTCTTCACCATTGGCGGGCAGGTCGTCGGCTTGGTCGGCACCAACAGCGGAATGGTGCTCCAGGACAACGGCGGCGACAACTTACCGGTCTCCGGCAACGGGCCGTTCACGTTTGCAACGCCCCTCGCCAGCGGCAGTTATTACGACGTGGATGTCTTTGTCGCCCCGTCAACACAGCCGCAAGGAACCCGCATCTACTTTTATCAAGGGCAAGCCCTTGCAGATGTCACTAGTGTTGTTGTGGACGGCGGGCATAATGACTGGGCATTCATAGCGGGTGCAAAAACCGCAAATCAGAAGGGACTTAGCAGTCCCCCGACAAGTTTCCCTATTACGTCGATCGTTACCAGCAGTCCCGGAGGGGCACGCTACCCAGCGACATGGACAGATATTAATGGAAATCTGTGGCTCTTCGGCGGCGTTGGATATAGCACGAATACCGCGGTTACATACCAACCGTGGTGGTTCCAGGAATTGTGGGAATACCAGGGCACGGGATTGGCAAATTACCAAGGGAGTTTCAATCAGTACTGGACGATGGTCAATGAAAACGCGACGCCCGCAGGGCGATGGGGAGCAGTCACGTGGACCGATGCTGGTGGCACCCAAGGCCGTTTGTGGCTCTTCGGTGGGCAGGACCAGTTCTCTGAGTTCCTCAACGAACTATGGGTTTATGACATCGGTGCGCAGACGTGGACGTTAGTGTCCGGCGGGGCCAACGAAAGCGGAACGTACGGGACCCAAGGCACTCCGGGCGGATATCCGGGGGGACGTTGGGGCGCCGCCTTCCGGCAGGATCCAACAACCGGCACGGTGTGGATGTTCGGCGGATATGGATACGCAGCCGGAGCAACCCCGGGACTGCTCAATGATCTTTGGAAGTACAGCGGAGGGCAATGGACGTGGGTGAGCGGTTCGAACGCGATCAATCCGGACGGAGTCTATGGGACACTCGGAACACCGGCGGCCTCCAATGTGCCGGGTGGACGGCAGGCTTCTGTCGGCTGGGTCGATAAGTCGGGTAATTTCTGGGTCTTTGGTGGATATATCGTGACCTCGACCGGGGAGCAAGATGCATTCAATGATTTGTGGGAATTTAGCGGTGGACAATGGACGTGGGTAAGTGGATCAAGCACCGTGAACCAAGTTGCTACCTACGGCACAAAAGGTGTCCCTGCGACAGCAAATGTCCCCGGGGCACGGTGGAGTCCGGCAGCATGGACTGATACAGACACATCTGGCAACACGCGACTTTGGCTTTTCGGCGGCCATGGATACGACTCGACTGGCATTGGTACGCTCGGCGATCTTTGGGAATTCACGCCCAATCAAGGAGGAACTTCACAGAACCAGTGGACGTGGATGAAGGGACCGAACGCCGTCAATCAAGCGGGAGTGTATGGGCTCGCCCCCACACCTATCATCTGGCCTTATGGTGCTGAAGGCATAACCGGCAATCCTCCCAACAGCCCCGGAGCTCGGTGGGGAGCTGGGTATTGGGTTGACCAGTCCGGTCAATTCTGGCTGTTCGGTGGGGAGGGCTATGATTCCACCGGCTCTAACGGGGATGGCTACCTCAACGACCTCTGGAGATACTTGCCGTATCCCGACTAGGTTCGGCAGGTTGGATTAGGCTCGTAGGGAAGCTTGGTGAAGTTTAATGCGCTCTAAAGGGCAGAGGCGCGGGTTCGGGGCTTAGCTAGTCGAATCGAGCTTTCCACAAAATCGATTCGAGCTTTGACTTGATGGGGGCAAGCGATGCGCCAACTTCTATTTCTGATTGGGCTATGCATTTTATGCACGTGCAGTGCGACGGCCCAGGATGTTCAGGGTGTCTATTCCGAGAGCCATCCGGCGGAGGTTGGAGTGGGCTATACGTTCTTCCGCTTCTACGAAGTACCTAGCACAACGCCGAACTTCAACGGAATCACGTTCTCAGGCGCCTACTACATGCGTAAATGGGTTGCTGCCGATGCGGAAGTCACGGACTCTTTTAGAACCCAGGCAGGACAAAACTCGCAACTCTTGTTCGCCGGCGGCGGAGTTCGGTTTTGTTATCCTGCCTCTCGGGCTTTGCGGCTTTGGGTTCATGGGTTGGCCGGACATTCGCATTTCACGCCGAAGACCGCTTACGGAAGCGAGTCTGCCTTAGGTTTCGAGGCTGGAGCGGGAATTGATCTACGGTACCGCCACAGCCCATTCGCGTTACGACTGTCCGCTGACATGGTCGGAACACGATTCTTCGGCACCACTCAGTACAGTCCCAAAGCGACCGTCGGCGTGGTTTACAGGTTCTGAGTGCCTTATGGTTATGCACATGCCCGCCGTGTGGCTCACAGTGGCGGACTGCGTGTACCTGTAGTTTCCTTCGTTCAACAGAATAAATAACCTGCGCGTCTCCACCGCTGCACTGCGGAAAACCTGACAGGGGAAATGAGCTTGTTTCGCTAATCACGCGCATGCAAGCGAATTACACCGATGTTGCTTCTTCGTCTTCCGCCGCATGCGGCTTATGAGCGGCGATCACCTTCTCCGCAATCTCGCCCGGAACGAAATCATAGTGTGAGAATTCCATCGTGTAGCTTCCTCGCCCCTGCGTCATCGAGGTCAGGTCGTTCGCGTAGCTCAGCATTTCCGCAAGCGGTACTTGCGCCTTGATCACCACGCTTCCCGTGCGTGTCTCGCTGCCGCTGATTCGCCCGCGACGTGAACTCAGGTCGCCCATCAAATCGCCTGAGTACTGGTCCGGCCCATAAACCTCGACCTGCATAATTGGCTCGAGCAGCGCCGGCCGCGCCTGCTTCATGGCTTCCTTAAACGCAAGCGACCCCGCGATCTTGAATGCCATGTCGCTCGAGTCCACATCGTGGTACTTTCCGTCGTAGAGGCTCGCCCGGAAATCCACAACGGGAAATCCCGCCAGGAACCCGCGCTCCGCCGAGTCCCGAATCCCTTTTTCGACCGAGGGAATCCAGTTCTTCGGAATCGCGCCACCGAAGATGTCGTCGACGAATTCGATTCCTGTCCCTCGCGGCAGCGGCTCCATTTTGATTCGGCACACGCCGAATTGCCCATGTCCTCCGGTCTGTTTCTTGTGCTTTCCTTCCGCGTCTGCTTTTCCGCGAATCGTTTCGCGATAGGGAACCTTGGGAGGCTTCAGGGTCATCTCAACGTGATAGCGCTTTCGCAGCTTGGCGACGACCACCTCAATGTGCTGCTGGCCCGCACCACTCAACAAGAACTCCTTCGTTTGCGGGTCACGCCCAAATCGCAGCGCGAGATCTTCCTCGAGGATTCTGTGAATCGCCTGGCCGATGCGGTCCTCATCCGCCCGCGTCTTGGGCTCGATCGCAAACGTGATCGATGGTTCCGGGATGCGTGCCGGCGGATAGAAAATCGGCGCGCTTTTGTCGCCGAGCGTGTCGCCCGTGAGCGTATCCTTCAGTTTCGCAACGGCGCCAACATCGCCCGCGTGAAGCTCCGGAACGGCCACGGCCGTCTTGCCTTGCATCACTTGCACATGCTGGAGCCGCTCCTGCGTGCTGCGATTGAAATTGGTCAGCGTGGCGTCGTTCTTCAGCACTCCGGACATCACTTTGAAGTACGTAATCCGCCCGGCAAAGGGATCGGCAAGTGTCTTGAACACAAAAACAGAAACCGGCTCCGAGTCCGCGATCTTACGTTCCACCGCATCGCCTTTGTGATCCGGCGTTGCATGACCCGCGGCCTTTCCCCTTGCCGCGGGAGTCGGGAAGATTTCGACCAGGAAATTGAGAAGCGCGTCGCTGCCGATATTCCGCAACGCCGAACTCAACAAGACCGGGAAGAGTCGCTTTGCAAAGACCGCGGTGCGGAGGCCCTTCTTCAAATCCTCGGGCGGAAGCGTTCCCTTGTCGAAAAACTCCTGCATCAATTCGTCGTCGCCTTCCGCGACCATTTCCACCAGCGCCTCATGCGCCTTCTTTGCCTCCTCGGCAAGCTCCGCGGGAATCTCCTCGATTTTTGCTTTCCCGTCGCCATCGGGCGTGTAGATGTGGGCCTTCATCGCGACCAGATCCACCAGGCCCTTGAACTCCTTTTCCGCGCCCAGCGGCAACTGGATGGGAACGGCGCCCCGCCCAAACGCCTGCTGGAGCGAGGTAAGCGAGCGCTCAAAGCTTGCGAGATCGCGGTCCATCCAATTCAGCACAAACGCGCGCGGTTGATCGTACTCGGTCGCATCATCCCAGACTCTTTCGGTGACGACTTGCACGCCGGCGGCTGCATCCACAACAATCAAGGAAGCGTCAGCGGCAACGAGCGATGACTTCGTCTCGTTGAGGAAAGTCGAGTAGCCCGGTGTATCCAGGAAGTTTATTTTTGCTTTTTCAGTCTCCCCGGGAGCTTGCCATTCGGCGTAGGCGAGCCCGGTATTGATCGATATCTTCCGCGCGATCTCCTCTTCGTCCCAATCGGTTGTGGTCGAGCCGTCGGCTACTTTCCCCAGGCGTTGAGTCATGCCCGCGGTGAAAAGCAACGACGACACGAGTTGGGTTTTCCCCGTGTCGCCGTGTCCCACAATGCCAACATTGCGTATCCAGTCGGTACCGTATGATTTCATGTTTCACCTCTTTGGACGTGAAAACGCCGCGCCACCCCGGCAGACCCGTTCGACGAAGCCTGCGCAAAACCGCGATGCTAGCACACGCATTGGGTCCGTTCAACCTTGGCGGTAGGTAAAGGATACCGGCTGGCTTTGACACGCGTTGCGTTGAGATCAATTTGTCAGCAGTCGTGCCGAAATGGATTGTGCCTGGGGGACTCCGCCGCTAAAAACGAAGTGGGCGTTGCCTGCGCGTCAGTTCCTAAATTTGCTGTCCTTATCGTCTTTGTCGTTCTTATCGGGCTTGTCTTTCTTGTTCTTATCCTTCTTTCCGACTTCGCTCCAGCGCTGCTCCAGGGACTCCTTGGTGAAGAGCGAGTCGGATAGGCCCGTGTTGTATTCGCACTTGTCGAAAAACACTTGATATACCTTCAGACCATTGCGGTCACGCGTGACTTGGTACGGCGTCTCGATCCCGTCGATCGACATATAAAGTGAGTAATACTCGGTCTCTTCGGACTTCATCTGCGAGTTGGGGTCGCGCGTATCCACGACTTTTCGTATCGGCAGGTGGCTGGAGCGCGCAAACGCGATGCGAATGGTGCGGTTCTCGCTATCCACCAGCTCTACCCAATCCGCCTCTTTCAAATCCACTACGTCCCTGCCACCATAACGGAGGATCATTCCCGGCTCGTGGATGCGGTTGCGCAAAATATTGTAGATGTCTTTCTCGATATCCTCCTCGAAACGCGCCAGATCGGTTTCCGCCGCATCGGCCACGCCCCCGCGATCCAGGATCCAGCCTTTGTCCTTGTCGAAAATCGAAATTATGTTCCGCTTGGGAATGTTTTCCGTGCGGTCCCTGTAGGGAGGCTCGGCATAGTCTACGAACTTCTCGTATCCGCTGAGTTCGCCCTGATGGCTGAACTGGCCGAGTTTGCCGGTGCAGGTGACCGTGCGAACATTCAGGTACTTTGCCCCGCCCAGTGCGTCAATCGCTTGATGAATTAACTGCATTGCCTTTGCCGCGCTCTCGTCGGGCATCAAGACCTCGGACTCCTGCGCTCCCACGAACGGCGCCCAAAAAAGCCACCCAGCCAGAAGGGCCCCAGGCAGGAGCGAGACCGCCTTTATCCGCACAGAATCGATCCTCCGTTCACGTTAATCACTTCTCCCGTGATGAAAGTTGCCAGATCCGAAACGGCAAAAAGAATCGGGCCAGCAATCTCTTCCGGCTTAGCAACGCGCTTGAGGGGAATCGGCGCAACCGCGCTTTTCATCCCGGCCTTGGTCTTCAGCACGGAGGCCGACATGTCCGTATCCACCCACCCAGGCGCGACGCAATTCACCAGGATGTTGTGACGGGCGAGTTCGGTCGAAAGCCCTTTGACCAGGCTAATGACAGCGCCTTTCGTGGCTCCGTAGTGCGTGTGAAAGGCCTCGCCACGCTGCCCCGCCGTCGAGCTAAGAGCGACAATTCTGCCTCCGCCCTGCGCGATCATGTGCGGCACGGCAAAGTGAATCACGGCATAGACGCTCTTCAGGTTTATCCGCATCATGTCGTCCCACTCGCGTTCGCTGAGCGCTTCGATCGGAGCATCTTTGTCGTTCCAGATTCCGGCATTCGCCACCAGAATGTCCAACCGTCCGAGCCGCTCGCGCGCGAAATCAACGAGCTTATTCGCCTCTGCCATCTTCCCGAGATCGGCCTTCATGGATTCGATGCGCGTGCCGTGTTTCCGGGATTCCTGTTCGACCTGCGCCGCTGCTTCGCGATTGCGCCAATAGCTGAAAACAACATCCGCCCCTGCTTGAGCAAAGAGTTTGACCGTCGCGGCGCCGATGCCTCGCGAGCCGCCCGTTACGAGTGCTGCTTTTCCCGCCAGCGAAATCATGTGTCCCCCAAATTTAGGATGTCCAAATTTAGAATTGTAGGCCCAAAGGTCAAAACCAAAAGTGAAAAGGCAATCCGAGCGCTGCCCACAGGCAGGGAAGCCTTATGTTTGCACAGAGGCCTTGCACGCCGCCAGCACCAATTCCCGGAACAAGGCTTGTGCAAAAGGAGATGTCCCGGTCATCCGTTCGGGGTGCCATTGCACACCCAGAATCCAATTCGAATCGCTGACCGATGCCACAGCTTCGACCACACCGTCGGGAGCACGCGCCACAACGCGCAGGTCTCGTCCCGGCTCCAGGACCGATTGATGATGCGAGCTGTTCACGCGCTCCTCGGTAGCCCCTGCTATCCGCGCCAGTCGCGAATCGGCCTCCATCTGAACGGGGTGAAATGGCTCGGGCGCTCCCTTGTTTCGGCCATTCCACTGGTGCTCGATCTGCGTGCCGACTTCGCTGGCGATATCCTGAATGAGCGTTCCGCCAAAAAACACATTCAAACTCTGAATGCCATAACAGATTGCCAGGACGGGCAGTTCTCGTGCCAGCGCGTGCTCCAGTAATGCAAAATCGGTCACCTCGCGACGCGCGTCGGAAATGGCGCAATCGATATGGGCGCTAGCTTTGAAAAGCATGGGATGAACATCCGCGGGACTCCCGGGAAGCACGACAGCCGCGAGCTTCTGCGCCGCAGCGCCAAGCTCGGCTGCGGTCCACCCGAGCGATATTTCGACTGCTTCCCCACCCGCCTGGCGAACAGCCAGAACATACTTTTCGTAGGCGCTCCGGTCGCCACTAAGTTCTTCATTTCGTGTGCGATAGGGGATGCCTATGCGCGGTTTCCTATCGGTTGCCGGACTCATCGGGCACACATCGTACCATCCCAGCGCTGCTCCCGACAACCTATCTGCGCATCTGTAATCCGACCCGACGATGGTGAACTAATAACCCTCAGCAGAAGCCGTGATCAACTTCGGAGATAGCGCGGGCTTTCTTGGCGGGTGCGTTCTTAGCCAAGCCTCGTGGTTGCGTTTCATCTGCTCGACGGGACGCCGTATGTGTTCATCCTGACGCTCAAGCCATTGCTTGAGACTGACGTCGCCGCCATTTGTGTGTTCGGCCGTATGCGACCAGATCGATTCCGGGATGGACAAAAGCAGTTGGTACGTCATCATACGAAGACGCTTGATAATCTCTAGCGCCTCGCGAGTGCTTTGGTGGAAGTAGGTGAGCGTTCCTGCCCACCTTGCCGAATTGAACTTAAGCTCCCGACTGCCAGGTTCCGCAATGAAGCGACGGCAACACACGTAGGCAGTCGCCTCCGCATCGGCCAGATGCAGAATCACCTCATGGTTGCTCCACCGGTCAGGCGCCGGTTTATAGAGCCGCATCTTTTTCGGGAATTGCCGCAGCGCAGCGGAAAGCACGGCTGGCGCGCGGCCAAACGATTCGAGCCTTCTTCGCCTCTCCTCACGCGTCATGGCATTCCCTCACGGCAAACAGTTAGACGAAACAACTGGGATTTTGCTTGTCGTCTTCCCGTCTATTCACGAAGGGAATTTGCCTTTTGTTCCCGTAATGACCACGGTGCAGGACATCTTGCTGCCGCGAAATGAGCCCGAACACTCTCTTGAGGGGCTGTCTATGAGAATTGGCACGGCCCGAATACGAGATTTGGGATGGAACTACGTGGGGTTCACGGTGCCTTTCCGCTTCTTCCAATATCCGCGCAAGTCGCCCACGAGGAAAAGCGAGCCTGTGGCAAACACCGCATCCTCCGGCGCAGCCAGGGAAATCGCGCGTTCCAGCGCCTCGCCCGGCTCTCCCACCACACTCGACTGCCGAGCATGGTGCCCCGTCATTTCCGCCAGCAGCGGGGCGGAAACAGCTCGCGGCTGGCGCGGCTCGGTGAAAAACACCGACTCGGCGCGCGGAAAAAGGAGACCGGCAATCTCGTCCACAGCTTTGTCACGCATCGCACCGTAAACGAGGAAAATCCTGCGACCGGAGAAATTCTCTTCCCAGAACCTCAGCAGTTCCCTGGCAGCGGCGGGGTTGTGCGCCCCATCGAGATACACCGCGGGCCGCTCGCACAGCCGTTCGAGGCGCCCAGGCCATCGGGCCGCTCGAATGCCGCTTTCCATCGCATCGTCATCAATTGGGAATCCGCGCTCGGCAAGGAGTCGCGCGGCGGTCGCGGCAGCCAGTGCATTCCGTACCTGAAATCGGCCGGGAAGCCCTGGCTCGAGTGTGAGCTTCTTAGATGAGCGCGCGGCGGTCACGATCGCGCGATAAAAGCCCCCATTCGCCTTTGTTTCCGCAATGCTCCACGCCGCGTCCACTTCCACGAGCCGGGCGTCGGCTTCCTTCGCCTGTCGTGCCATCACGGCCCTGGCTTCCGGCCGTTCCACCGCGCTGACCACCCACGCACCCGGCTTGATGATGCCCGCCTTTTCCGCGGCAATCTCCTCGATCGAATGGCCGAGATAGTTCTCGTGGTCGAAATCGATTGTGGTGATCACGGCAACTTCCGGTTGAACGACGTTCGTAGCATCCAGCCGCCCGCCCATCCCAACCTCATAGACCGCAAAGTCCACACCCAGCCGGGCGAACGCGTCGAATGCCATGGCCGTAATGCATTCAAAGAACGTTGGGTGCGCCGCAAGTTTTCCCGACGCCATCAGGGCTTCGATGGAACCGTGCACAGGTGTCCATGCGGCGGCGAAGTCTTCATCGGAGATGCTTTCGCCGCGGATGCGAATCCGTTCGTTGATGGTTTCCAGGTGCGGGGAAGTGTAGAGACCCGTGACAAGCCCCGCCGTGCGAAGGATGGATTCGAGCATGGCGGCCGTGGAGCCTTTGCCGTTCGTCCCCGCCATATGTGCGCACGGAGCGGCCCGCTGCGGGTCGCCCATGGCTGCCACAAGCGCCGAAATATTTTCAAGGCCGAACTTTTGAACGCTGGGCTGGCGTGGCGCTCCGAGTTCGCGGCCCAGCGCCATCAATGCACGGAGGGATTCCTGGTAGTTCATTGCCTGGGGCGCAGCCTGGCTCAGTCCATGAAAAAACCGAGCGCGTTTGCGATGTACGTTTTCAATTCCTTGCGAGGAATCACGGCGTCTAGGAAGCCGTGTTCGAGGAGGAATTCCGCGGTTTGAAAACCCTCGGGAAGTTTCTGCCGGATGGTTTGTTCGATTACGCGGGGTCCAGCGAAACCGATCAGCGCACCTGGCTCGGCAATATTCAAATCGCCCAGCATCGCGTAGCTTGCCGTCACACCGCCCGTCGTCGGATCGGTGAGGATCGAAATAAATGGCAGGCGCGCATCATCCAGACGTGCCAGCGCTGCCGCCACCTTCGCAAGTTGCATCAGGCTGACCACGCCCTCCATCATTCGCGCTCCGCCGGAGCACGACACGATGATCAGCGGCTTGTTCTCCGCGATCGAGCGCTCGATGGCAAGCGTCACCTTTTCGCCCACGACCGCGCCCATCGATCCGCCGATAAAACCAAACTCCATCGAGCAACAGATCACGGGGCGCCCGCCCAGGCGACCATCCGCCGTCACGACCGCGTCCTTCATCCCGAGCTTCTGCTGAGCGTCTTTCAGCCGCTGCGCATAGGGCTTGGTATCGCTGAATTTCAGCGGGTCGCTCGACGACAATTCGGCGTCGTACTCAATCCATTCGTTGTCGTCGAGCAGCAATTCAAGCCGCTGGCGGGAACCCAGGCGGAAATGATGATTGCACTTCGGACAGACTTGCCAGTTGGTCTCGATGTCCTTCTTCCAAACGATTGCGCGGCATGCGCTGCATTTGGTCCACAGCCCCTCGGTGCGCACGCGCCGCTCGTCCACCGGAGTGGGACTCTCAATCGACTTCTTCTCTCTCTTAAACCACGCCATGGCTAATAATCGATCCCTCTCTGCGCAAGGATGCCCTTCGTGTAAGGATGCTTCACTTCGCGCATCTCGGTCACCAGGTCGGCGGCCTCAACCAACCGCGGATGGGCATTCCGGCCCGTGCATATCACGTTCACGCGCTCGGGACGCTTTACCAGCGCCTCTACCACGCGGCCCGCGTCGAGCATCTTGTAGCTGATCACGTAATTGATCTCATCCAGTATCACGAGATCGTACTTTTCGCTGTAAATCTGTTCCCGTCCGTATTCCCAGGCCTGCTCGCAAAGCCGTACATCTTCCGGGTCTGTTTCCGCGCCGCCCACCTTCACGAATCCGCGGCCCATCGGGCGAATCTCAAACTTGTCGTCGCCCAACATTTTGGCCGCGTCGAGCTCGCCATAATGCCACGAGCCCTTGATGAACTGGACCATCGACACGCGAAAACCTTGCCCTACGGCACGAAACGCCGTGCCCAGGGCGCAGGTCGTCTTGCCTTTGCCCGGCCCGGTGTAAACGATCAGCAGCCCTTTCCCTTCCGGCATCGCTGCGCGCCTCTTGAAGGCAAACCTGAATACTGAGCGCACCTCGCCCAAACGTCAAGTAGCGCTCGGTCATGAATCTTGACTGGCCTTCCGCGGGGCCCCGGAGATTGCTTCACGACTTGCGTCGAAGCCTTCCTCCTCACATGGAACGCCTGCTCCGCAATGGAGGATACTGCGGCAAGTTTCACGCCGTGCCATCTCGCGGGTTCCTAGAGGCAGCCCCCCACTTGCTGGCAAGCGCCGAAGTTCGCGCAACGCGAACTTTTTCTTGACAAGTTCGCATTATGCGAATCTAATGGAGACGAGGTTCAGCTTGCACGTCATAAGTCGAGGGAAGCTTCTTGAGGCGGCGGAGAAACACGCAGACGTTGGCAAGGCTTTGGATGTTTGGTTTCGGATAACTAAGAAGGCGCGTTGGAAGAGTCTCGTAGGCGTGAGGCAGATATTTCCTGCCGCGGATGCCGTGGGCAGATTTACAGTTTTCAACATCAAGGGGAATGCGTACCGGCTTGTTACTGAGATCAACTTTCAAACAGGAAGGATTTTCCTCCGCCACGTGTTGACTCAGGCCGCATACGACAGGGGAGATTGGGGAAAATGAGCACTCTCACCGTCAGTCCGGAGTACAGCGCGCTTCTGAAGAGAGTTCCGCCCAAGGTCATTCGCACGGAGAAGGAAAAGGAAGCTTACACCGAGATTCTGTACGATCTCGACCAGCGCAGCAAGAGCCTGACGGCTGCCGAGAAAGAACTTGCGCAACTCCTGACGCTGCTGATTGAAGATTTTGAAGAAAAACGATATCAGCTTCCGCGAGCAAGCCCGCTGGACGTTCTGCCTTCCCTAATGGATCACCACGGACTCAAGCAGAAGGACTTGGTGGATGTGTTTGGCACTCCGAGCATCGTATCGGAAGTCCTAAGTGGCAAGCGCGAGTTGAATAAAGATCACATCCGTCGTCTCAGCCGGCGCTTTCATGTCTCCCCCGAGCTTTTTTTCTAGAGCAAGTGAGCCGTTCATTTGGGTTGTTTTGACGGTCTTCTCGGAGCACTTTGAGTACGCTAGTGCGTGAGGCGACAGAGTTCGTTGACGCGGGCGGCAGCGAACCCATATAATGAAAGTTTGTCGCTAGCTTTGGGAGGCAGCATGTACGCCGTAATCCGCAGCGGGGGAAAGCAATATCGAGTCGAGCCGGGCCTGACGATTCAAATCGAGCGGCTCGAGGGGAAAGTCGGCGGGAAGGTGACGTTTGACGACGTCGTCGCTGTCCGCACTGACGACAAGAAAATCATCGGGGGAGCCGCCGCCGCAAAAGCCAAGGTCACGGGCAAAATCGTGGCTCACGGGCGCGGACCGAAGCTCAAGGTGTTGAAGTTCAAGAAGACGCGTCAATACAAGATTCAGCGCGGCCATCGGCAGGGATACACTTCCGTCGAGGTCAGCGACATCCAATTCGCATAGAGGTTCGTCATGGCACATAAAAAAGGCGGCGGGTCATCCACAAACGGACGCGACTCGCAGGGACAGCGGCTCGGCGTGAAGCGTTTCGGCGGGCAATTGGTGACCAGCGGAAGCATCCTGATCCGCCAGCGGGGAACGCACTACAAGGCCGGGAAGAACGTGGGCCGCGCAAAGGACGACTCTCTGTTTGCAAAGATCAACGGCGTAGTTCTCTTCGAGGACAAGGGCGAGACAGGCCGCTTCATCAGCGTGCTGCCGCCGGTCGTCGCGCCTGCTCCGGTTGCCGAAAAGAGGCCCGCTGCTTCGGTCGCCAACTGAAGCCTCCGGTTTTCATGTCACGCCACACCCACACGCTCTCGGGCGTGTATTCTCGCCTTATTCTCCCCGGTGACGTATGCTCACGGTCGGCGCCCTTGCGCATCGAGTGACCTGTGTTTGTTGACGAAGCGAAAATCCTGGTGAAAGCCGGCGACGGCGGGAATGGTTGCGTCGCGTTTCGCAGGGAGAAGTTCGTTCCGCGCGGAGGCCCCTCGGGCGGCGACGGCGGAAACGGCGGCGACATCTACCTGGAATCCAATCCCCACGACAACACGCTGCTGCGTTATCGCTACAACCGCGAATTCCGCGGCGAGCGCGGCCGGCATGGAGAAGGCTCAAACTGCCACGGCCGCTCGGGCGGCGACGTGGTCTTGTCAGTCCCGGTCGGAACAGTCGTTTACAGCGCCGAGTCGGGCGAAAAACTATTCGATTTCACGGGTCCAGGGCAGCGGTTTCGGGCGGCTCGGGGAGGGCACGGAGGGCGAGGCAATTCACATTTTGTCCGGCCGTGGCATCAAGCCCCGCGCGAACACGAGGATGGTCAGCCGGGCGAAGAACGTCAACTGCGCCTCGAACTGAAACTGCTCGCGGACGTTGGCTTGGTCGGTTTTCCGAATGCAGGCAAGTCAACGCTGATCTCCCGCATCTCCGCTGCGCGCCCGAAAATCGCGGCCTATCCGTTCACGACTCTCGAACCGCATCTCGGAGTTGTTTCCGCCGACCCTGAGGCCGCTCCCGGCAATGGCCGGACATTCGTGGTTGCCGATTTGCCCGGCCTCATCGAAGGCGCCCATGAAGGCGCGGGCTTGGGGACGCGGTTCCTGAAGCATATCGAGCGGACGCGGCTGATTGCGCACCTTGTCGATACGAGCGACGCCAACGATCGCGATCCCGTGCGGGATTTCGAAATCATCGAGCGCGAGCTGGCTGCGTTCAGTCCCGAACTTGCGGAGAAGCCGATGATCGTTGTAGCAACAAAACTCGACGCGACCACGACCCGCGAGCATCTCGAATCCTTGCGCGATTACGCACTGCGGCGGGGCTTGGCGTTTTATGCTATATCGTCCGCGACGGGCGAGGGCATCATTCCTCTCGTGCGCGGAATGGCAGATGCGCTCGATCGCATTCCGAAACCAGTTGCAGCTTCGGAAGCTGCGGGGCAAACTGTGCCCGAAGGCGAGCGAAAGATGGAACAGCCTTCGCTGCCGCCCCATCCGGAGGAGCATTGACCGCAGAGACAACGCACAACCTTGCAGCGGGGCGACGGCGCTGCGTGGCTTTGTTCGGGGGCACTTTCGACCCTGTCCACACGGGCCATATTGCAGTGGCGAAGGCTGCGCTGCGGCGGTTCCACCTCGATGCGGTGTATTTCGTCCCCTCTGCAAGTCCCCCGCACAAAGCGGACTCGGCACTCGCACCTTTTGTTCACCGCTATGCGATGGTGGCCCTTGCCTGCGCGGGTCGTCGCGAACTCGTGCCGTCGCTGGCCGAAGCGACACTCGATGGCCTACCGCACCGCGTTTTTTACACCGTTGACACTGTCCGGCGATTTCGTCGCCAGCACCGGAGAGATCACGTGTATTTCATTGTAGGCGCCGACCAGTTTCTCGAAATCCCCACGTGGAAAGACTATGAGACCCTGCTCGATTCGTGCGATTTCATCATCGCCAGCCGCCCAGGATTCAGCCTGGATGCTCTGCGGCTCGTGATTCCTCCTCAGAAACTTGCGACAAAGGTGCCGAGCGATCCCAGGAAGATTGTGTTGCGCAAATCCGCGATCCATCTACTGACGACCGTGGCCAGTCACGTATCCTCAACCGAGGTCCGCAAACGCCTCGAACAAGGGCAGAGCATCCACGGGCTTGTGCCTCCGCGCGTGGAAGATTACATTCAGGGACAGGTGTTATACCGGTGACTCAGGATTCGCTTCGCCCGGAAATTCGCTGTGCTGTGGAGGCAGCGCAGGACAAGCAAGCCGTGGACGTCACAGTGCTGAAACTGGCGGGCACGGGAGCGTTCGTCGAGTATTTTCTGCTTTGCTCAGGGCGCAGCCAACCCCAGATCCAGGCAATCGGCGAAGCCATTGAGGAACGCCTCGGACGCAACGGCGTGCGGCTGGCTCATCGCGAAGGCAAACTCCCTGCCGAATGGGTGCTGCTTGATTACGGAGACTTCATCGTGCACATCTTCAGCGAGCGAGCGCGCCAGTACTACGATCTCGAACGGCTCTGGCGCACGGCGGAGCGCGTGGACTTTCCCGCGCCGCCCGAACCACCTCAGCCGAATAGCAAGCAGGGTTATAATCAATTTCAGCAATGAGCACAGCGAACATCGCCTGGGTGGCCGTTGCAGAGGCCTCTCTTCGCGTCCTCGAAATCGCGGAGAGGGTGGCCGATAGCGCCACTACGATCTTGATCACCGGCGAGAGTGGCACCGGCAAGGACCAACTCGCGCGATGGATACATGAACGTGGGCCGCGGCACGACGCGCCCTTTCTCAAAATCGACTGCGCAAGCTTGCCCGCGCAGCTTGTCGAGTCGGAACTGTTCGGCCACGAGCGGGGCGCGTTCACTGGCGCGGTGGAACGCAAGCAGGGCCGTCTCGAAATGGCCCAGAGCGGGACCATTGTTCTCGATGAGGTTGCGGCCCTGGCGCCGCAGATACAGGCGAAGCTCCTGCGTGTCTTGGAGGAACGCCGATTCGAAAGACTCGGCGGCACGGAAACACTGCGCATGGACTCGCGGCTAATGGCGCTGACAAACACGGACCTCGACAAGGCAGTCAAGTCCGGCGCGTTCCGCGAAGATCTTTTTTTCCGATTGAACGTGCTGGCAATCGCTGTGCCGCCCTTGCGCGAGCGACGCGCCGATGTGCCTCTGCTTGCATCGCATTTTCTTTCACGCCTCGGGCCTGTGCATGGCAAGCCGGACGTGACCATGGATCCCCCGGCGATGCGCCTGCTGGAATCGTACGCGTGGCCGGGGAATGTGAGAGAGCTAAAGAACTCGATCGAACGGGCTCTGGTGTTTTCCAAGGAGCCTCTCCTGCGGATCGAGGATTTCCCGGAGATACTCCGCACGGCGCTCGACACGTACAGTCCCTCGGGACCGCTGCGCTCGCTCGAGGACCTCGAACGCGAGGGGGTCAGAGCAACGCTTGAAGCAACACACTACAAGATTGGCCGCGCCGCGGAAATCCTCGGAATCAGCCGGAAGACCCTTCTCGAAAAGCGGAAGAAATACGGCCTCCTCTGATTGGGGAAGTTTCGCCGTCAAAAACAAATGAAGATTCGCTTCGTAATGCTTGGGAAGACGCGTCGCGAAGAGATGCGAAATCTGATCGAGGATTATGCGGGACGCATCCGCCGTTACGCCGAAATCGAAATTCACGAATTGCGCGACGCCTCTCCCCCTGCGCTGCGGAAGCTGAAGATCGAGCCGGCCGCGCACATCATCTTGCTCGACGCTGCGGGGAGGCAATTCACGTCCCAGCAATTCGCAAGCTGGTTGGGTGACCTGCGCGACCGCGGTGTACGCGAGATTCTCTTTCTATGCGGCGACGCAGCGGGATTCCCAGATACACTTCGTGCGAGCGCCCATCAGAGGATTTCTCTTTCGACTCTTACGATGCCGCACGAATTTGCGCGCGTCATCCTGGCCGAACAGGTGTATCGCGCGTTCGCAATTCTGGCAGGCCACCCGTATCCGAAATAGCGACCCGGGCGATTCTTGCTCTAGCCCTGGCACACCGCTCGGGGCGCAAGTCGCCCTCCATCTTTTCCCGTTCCGGCGCTGAAACTATTTCTTCTCGGCAATTTCCACCCCAGCGCGCGTGGTTTCCCAGTCGAGGCGCATCGTGCAGCCTTTTCCTGTCTTGTCGAACGCAATCGTGAAATTCTCGAGCGGCGAGGGCAGCTTCGACAACTTCATCTCCACGCGGGCCAGATCGTTGGCCTCGCCGGGATATTCCGTTCCCCACTCCCCTGTTTTCTTGCTGATGATCAGCGTCCACTTATCCTGCGCGGGGATGGCGAAAAGGGTGTAACTGCCCGCAGGTACTGTCGTGTCGCCCACACTCAAAGTCGCGTCCGTGACAAACGTTGTCGCTTCATTCGCCCCGGCTCGCCAGACCTTGTCGAACGGGACTAACTCGCCGAAGATCCTGCGCCCCTTCATGCGAGGGCTGGAATAATTGACTGTGATGGTCTTGCCGTCCCCAAACTTGAACTCGGCCTTGGCCGGCGGGCTGGGGCGCTTAGTCTTGTCCATCTGAGCGTGACTGGATAGTGCGACGACCGCGAGGCTCAAAAGCATCACCGTACAACATCCAAACAGTTTCCGCATCTTTTCCCTCCGATTGAGATTTCAAGCGACCGTGAGATACTTTGGCAGGAATCCGGCGTCAAATGCAACTTTTCTTGAATTCTCCCGGGATCTTTACCTCCGCCAGGGGCGGCCCATTTATCATCTTGTTTCTTTTGAACCGTTATTTTTCCTTAGCATCTGTTTCGCAACATGATTTACTCTGAAGGCGTGGATAATGCGTCACAGGATGCACCTATTCCGCCGGGTTATGCCCCGTTTAGCCGGCCAACTCGTTTTGCAAGTCCTCTGCATGCTGCTCGTGTGCCTGGCCGTCCCGCGATTGGCGAAGGCGCAAGATTCAGCGCCTGACAAACCCGCACCGCAAGACCCTCAAACGGGGCAACCCGCAGCCCCTGCGCCGGAAGACGCGGGCGATCCGCTGTCGCTTTTCCCTCATTCGGAGAGCAGCCGCTATTGGATCTCCGGTCAGGCAAACATCATTCTCCAATGGCATCCGTCCTTCTCCGCAAAATACAGTGGCGTGAACAGCATGCATCCACAAGCGGAGAACGCTACATCCAAGATCTATACGCTCTACCTCGGCTACCAATTAACGCCGACAACGGAAGTTTTTCTCGACATGGAGAGCGCTGGAGGTCACGGGATAAGCAACGCCCTGGGGCTTGCGGGCGCCACGGACCTCGACGTCGTTCGCAATACTCAACTAAGCCAAAATCCGTATCATGCGCGCGCCATGCTGCGGCAGATTATCCCGCTCAGCAGTGAGCGCATTACGGCCGAGCGCGGGCCTTTCGCGTTGGCAACCACGCTCCCCGCTCGGCGTATCGAACTCCGCTTTGGGAAATTCACCCTTCCGGATTTCTTCGATTTGAACTCCTGGGGCACCGACAGCCACCTCCAATTCCTCAACTGGACCGTCGACAACAACGGCACATGGGACTACGCCGCGAACACGCGTGGGTACACCGATGCGGCTATGATCGAGTACGACGACCATTGGTGGACAGTGCGCTTCGCGGAAGGACTGATGCCCAAGGTGGCAAACGGCATCAACCTCGACGCGGATGTCGCGCGCGCCCGCGCGGAAAACCTTGAATTCGAGGCCCGTGGCAAATTGATCGCGCACCGTGCGGGCACGGTCCGTTTGCTGGGCTATCTCAATCATGCCGACATGGGCAACTACCGCGAGGCTATCAAGCGCTATCAAGACGGACAGACGTCAACACCCGACATTACTTCGACCCGCCAGCAGGGACGGCACAAGTACGGCTTCGGGATCAACTTCGAGCAGGAAGTCACATCCGAGGTAGGAGTTTTCGGGCGTCTCGGCTGGAGTGACGGGCGCAACGAGTCCTTCGCTTATACCGAAGTGGATCGCACGCTAGAGCTTGGCGGGTTCGCAAAAGGCAGCGCGTGGCACAGGCGAAACGATCGGGCTGGAGTGGCCTTCGTCGTGAATGGAATCGTTGCGGCCCATCAGCAGTATCTGGCTCTAGGCGGTCTGGGGTTCCTTCTCGGCGATGGTGGGCTGAACTACGGACAAGAGAAAATCTTCGAAGGCTTCTACACCGCGCATCTCTGGCGCGGCTTCTACGCCTCCTTCGATCTGCAACACGTCAATAATCCCGGCTATAACAAAGACCGCGGCCCGGTCACCGTGCCCGGGCTCCGATTCCACACCGAATTCTAATCCTAGGGGCGGCGTCCCTCATCCGCTGTGGCCGGGGCGGGTGCATCAGGGGCGGGCTTGAGCGCGTCGAGCACCTCGGGAGGGAGTTTATCGGCGCGGGCGAGCAAGGCGCTGACTTGCCACATCTGTTCATCCATCAGAGCGCCCTTGAACCCGGGCATCCCCGTCAGGCGTATACCGTTCTTCACTTTCCAAAATGTCACGCCCACAGGATCATCCGTCACCGTTTCCGCGGCGGTGAAGAGCTGTGGGGCATGCGGATACATTCCCTTTCCAGCAGCCGATGGAGGTTGCTGCGGCAAGCCGTGACAGAAAGCGCAGTTCTTCTGATAGACGCCTGCGCCGCTCACAAAGTCGAAAGTTGTGAAAGTGGAGGCGTCGCGTTGTGGCGCTTCGCGGCTTATCCGCGCATGCAAACCCCCATGAGCGAGTTGCGTTTCAAAAGGCATGGGCGGGTCCGTAGCCGCCACGGGGACACGCCCGCTTCTTATGTAAAGAATGAAAGCGAGCGGGAGGATCAGCACTCCGACTACTAGACCTGCAAGAAAAGCTTTCATCAGGAATCCTTTCTATTTTTTGGGGGTCCTTGGCAGCAGATGGGGATTTGAATATCACACTGCGCGACGGGTTGCCATGTCTGAAATCTTTGTACTGCATCTATCCATTCCGATGAGGGGACGCTCGCGGCCTCCTGCATTTTGCCTACAAATCGAGATACACCCGCGCTTGAAAGCCTTTCGCGGCGCGCTCGACCTTGAATTGATGCAGCGTCACCGCCTTGATATAGGTTCCGGCCGCGTGCCGCTCGTGATCAAATCTCTCTCCATACGCGACGCCTCGTGCTTCGCCCGCGACGCTGTCGCTAGGCTCCTTCAACTCCGACACACTTACGCGGTGGAAAACAAGTTGTTCTCCGTCCGCAATCGCCAGCACTTCCGCAAGCCAGGCATAGAGCAGCGATTCGATGTCCCTCCCACGCGCAATGATCTTCCGCTGCATTCGCTCTTCGATTTTCTCCGGGGCGCACGCAAGCGAACACATCGCGAGAGCAGCGTTCTCGAACAATTCAGCGAGCGTCGCGCCATAGGCGAGAAATCCCACGTCGGCCGGGTGCTCGAGAATTTCGTATGGGACTTCCACGACGCGATTGTACCCTCGGAGGCTTCTTGGGAATGCCACAATGTCAGAGTGCAGTGGCCCAAGGCGCGATTCACCGCCCCCGGCGAACACACGCGTTCCCCGCGTTTATAGTTCGCATTTCCCCGGAGTCGCTCAAAGAAAGATGGATCACTCGTTCGTGAGAGGTACGACCGTTGTGTTAGAATGCAGCGCTGGAGTAAATACGAAATGAAATTTGGAGTGGTGATATTCCCCGGCTCGAATTGCGATCACGACGCGTTCCACGCGATCGGTTCGGTGCTTGGGCAACCGGTCGAATTCATCTGGCACCAATCCGAACAACTTTCCGGCTTTGACGCGATCATCCTGCCCGGCGGGTTTGCCTACGGCGATTACCTGCGGACGGGCGCCATCGCGCGGTTTTCGCCCGTGATGCGCGCTGTGGACCGCTTTGCGCGGTCCGGCGGGCTTGTAATCGGCATCTGCAACGGTTTCCAGATTTTGCTCGAAGCGGGCTTGCTTCCTGGCGCGATGATGCGCAACAAGGGCTTGCGCTTTCTCTGCCGCCAGGTACACATTCGCGTGGAGAGCACCAACACCCCTTTCACTTGCGCAGCCCGGCCCGGGCAGGTTCTGAAAATTCCCATTGCCCACATGGAAGGGAATTATTTCTGCGACCCGGCCACGCTCGTGGAGCTCGAACGCAATCAGCAGATTATCTTTCGATACGTCAAACCGGACGGCCGCTCCGCCGATCCCGATGACCGCGAGGCGAATCCAAATGGTTCTCTTGCAGCGATCGCGGGGATCTGCAATCGCGAGCGCAACGTCCTAGGATTAATGCCGCACCCGGAGCGCGCCGTGGAACTGCCGATTGGCTCGGCTGACGGCATGGTGATTTTTCGTTCGATGGTCGAGAGCCTCGCGCGCGAGGCCGCTCTTCCAGCGTAATCCGCGCAGTGGGGCAGGAACGGCCTGCAAACGCGCTGCTGTGCATTCGTAACCGACGACATAAGATGATTGATACCGAAACTATAGTGACGCCGCAGGTGGCGGCGGAGCACGGCCTTTCCCCCGACGAATACGCGCGAATCCAACAAATTCTCCATCGTGCCCCAAGTTTCACGGAACTCGGCGTCTTCAGCGTGATGTGGAGCGAGCACTGCTCGTATAAGTCGAGTCGCATTCACTTGAAACGTTTGCCGACGCGCGGGGCGCGCGTGGTGCAGGGGCCGGGCGAAAACGCAGGCGTCGTGGACATCGGCGACGGCTTTGTCGCTGTCTTCAAAATCGAATCGCACAATCACCCGAGCTTCGTTGAGCCGTTTCAGGGAGCGGCGACGGGCGTGGGAGGCATCCTGCGCGACATTTTCACGATGGGCGCGCGACCGATTGCCGTCCTCGATCCATTGCGCTTCGGACCTATCACATCCGGTCCTGGGGCAGGCAATGCCTCAGCGGAAGAAATCGCGCGCAATCGGCACATTCTCGATGGCGTCATCCGAGGCATTGCGTTCTACGGCAATTGTTTCGGCGTCCCCACCGTTGGCGGAGACGTGCTCTTCGAGCCGTCCTATTCGAATAACCCTCTCATCAACGTGCTTGCATTGGGCATCGCGCGCCGCGAGGAGCTTTTCTTCGCGCGAGCGAGCGGCGCGGGCAATCCCGTCATTTACGTTGGCGCGAAGACGGGCCGCGACGGCATTCATGGCGCGTCCCTGCTTGCTTCGGCCGAGTTCAGCGAGGAATCACAGCAGAAGCGGCCCAACGTGCAGGTGGGCGATCCTTTCATGGAAAAGTTGCTACTCGAAGCGTGCCTCGAAGCGATGCGCACGGGCGCTGTCGTGGGCATTCAAGACATGGGCGCCGCGGGCCTGACGAGTTCGAGTTCGGAGATGGCTTCGCGCGGCGGAGTGGGGATCGAGATTGAACTCGCGCGAGTCCCACAGCGTGAAACAGGGATGACCCCCTATGAAATCATGCTCAGCGAATCACAGGAGCGCATGCTGCTGGTCGCCGAGCGCGGGCGTGAGCGCGAAGTCTTCGATGTCTTCCACAAATGGGGACTCGACGCCATCGAGATTGGGCGCGTTACGGATGACGGAAAGCTTCGCATCCTCAACCATGAACGAGTCGTTGCGGAAATCCCCGCGCACGCGCTTGCAGAAGAGGGGCCCAAGTACGAGCGGCCCATCGCGCCTCCCCGACCTCCGCAATCGCAAGCGCGGCTCGTTGAATTTGCGCCAAAGGGCGCCGACCTCACGCGGAATTTCCTGCGCTTGCTTGCATCACCCGCGGTCGCTTCGAAATACTGGATTACCGAGCAGTACGACTCGATGGTACGAACGAACACCCGCGTAGGACCCGGCGCAGGCGACGCCGCCGTCATGAGATTGAAAGAAACGAAGCGTGCACTGGCCATTTCAACGGATGGCAACGGGCGATGGTGCTCTCTCGCACCGCGCATTGGCGCGATGCACGCCGTTGCGGAAGCTTCGCGCAACGTTGCTTGCACCGGGGCGCTGCCGGTTGCCGCCACGAATTGCCTGAATTTCGGCAATCCGGAAAAGCCCGAGGTGATGTGGCAATTCACGGAAGCGCTCGATGGCATGGCGGAAGCGTGCCGCGCGCTCGAGGTCCCCATAACGGGCGGGAACGTTAGTTTCTATAACGAAACGCTTGGCAGGCGAATTGATCCAACGCCTGTGCTGGGCGTGCTCGGCCTGCTTGAAGATGCGGAGTGCGCGCTCGGCTCGGGCTTCAGGAACGCCGAAGATCTGATCGTCGTTCTCGAGGCGGGAAAGGCCGCGGAGTCGATCGCGGAGGCGCAGAGGGAATTCTCTTCTTCCGAATATGCGAAGACTGTTCATGGCATTGTGGCCGGCGCGCCCCCACAGATTGATCTTGCCGCCGAGAAACGCCTCATCGAATGCTTGGTGAAACTCGCGGCAGAACGCGCGATCCTTTCCGCACACGACGTGAGCGATGGCGGTTTGGCTGTGACGCTTGCCGAATCCTGCTTCACGAGCGACGGCCTCTCGGCAGACGTCAATCTCGATCCGCTAGCAACCAAGGAGCCGCCGGAGGCCGCAGTCTTCGGCGAGCGCGGCGCTCGCGTTGTGGTATCGCTTTCACCATCCTCGCTTGCCCGCATGAACGCAATTGCGGCACAATATGGGATTAAGGCATGGCAAATCGGCGCGGTCACGCGCGGCGAATTCTGCATCCAACTAAATGGGACGCCCGTCGTGAGAGGTGAGATCTCTTTGTTTCGCCAGACGTGGGCCGCATCGCTGGAAAGAGCACTCGAGAGCGCATGATTCCCAACATTCGAAACCTCGACGACGATCACTTCCACGACCAGTGTGGCGTTTTTGGAATCTTTGGCCACCCGGAGGCGACAAAACTCACCTACCTGGGCCTGTACGCCCTGCAACATCGCGGCCAGGAATCGGCCGGGATCGCTTCCACCAGCGGAATTGACCTGCACCACCATAAGGCCTTGGGACTCGTTCAGGAGATCTTCACGCCGGAAGTGATTGCGCGCTTGCCGGGCACTGCGGCCATCGGACATACGCGTTATTCCACGGCGGGCGATACCACGCTCACCAATGCACAGCCCGTCGTAGTCGATTGCAGCAAGGGGAAAATCGCACTCGCGCACAACGGCAACTTGACCAACGCGCTCGAAGTGCGGCGACGGCTGGAACATCGCGGCTCGATTTTTCAGACCACGAGCGACACGGAAGTGATCGTTCACCTTGTCGCCCGGAGTTTCGCGCGAAACCTGCCGGGAGCGCTCGGCGACGCACTCAGCCAAGTCGAAGGCGCGTATTCCCTGGTCCTGTTGACTCCCGATGAGGTGTACGCCATACGCGACCCGCGCGGCTTCCGCCCGCTTATCCTGGGGCGTCTCGAGGGCGCCTGGGTCGTCGCCTCGGAAACCTGCGCGTTCGACCTGATCGAGGCGGAATATGTCCGCGAAGTCGAACCGGGGGAAATGGTCCGGCTCTCGCGCAGCGGCGTCGAGTCCATTCGCTTCGCCCCGGAAAAGCAGCATCAGTACTGTATTTTCGAGCATGTTTATTTCTCGAGGCCCGACAGTCTGGTTTTTGGGCGCTCGGTGAACCAAAGCCGTGAACTGCTTGGCCGCATGCTGGCGCGCGAACATCCGGTGGAAGCCGATGTTGTCACGCCCGTGCCGGACTCGGGCGTGCCGGCTGCGATCGGTTACGCGGCGGAATCAGGCATACCGTTCCGCATGGCGCTCATTCGCAATCACTATATTGGGCGCACATTTATCGAGCCGGAACAATCGATCCGCGACTTCGGTGTGAAACTGAAATTGAATCCGGTGCGCCGGATGCTCGAAGGGCAGCGCGTAGTCCTGGTGGATGATTCCATCGTGCGGGGCACGACAAGCCGTAAGATTGTTCGCATCGTTCGCGAGGCTGGCGCAGCGGAAATTCACGTGCGGATCAGTTGCCCGCCAACGATTTCTCCGTGTTTTTACGGCGTGGATACGCCGCGCCGCGAAGAGTTGATCGCCGCGCAAAACTCGGTCGATGAAATCTGCCGCTTCCTGGGGGCCGATTCGCTCGGCTACCTCTCGCTGGATTCCTTGCGCGCCGCAGTCGAGGACTCGGAAGGAAAATTCTGCACGTCGTGCTACACGGGCAGTTATCCGACCGACTTAGTGCAACTGGAAGTGGAGGCTCATCGTGCCTGCTGAAGTTCAAGAGCGCGTGGTCAAGAAGGGCGCGAAGCAGAAACACAAGGATCAAAACACGCTCAGCAACCGCGTCTGGCGTGAACTGGTCTCGTGGTTTTGGGTGATCCTGGCATTTCTTTTTATCGAAGGAACGCTGGTGCAGGCGCGCGTGATCCCTAGCGGCTCGATGGAGAAGACGGTCCTGATTGGCGATCACCTGATTGTGAGCCGATTTGGGTACGACGCGGGAGTTCCCTTCACTCCTTGGCACATTCCCCTGTGGCGCGACCCGAAGCGGCAGCAGATTATTGTCTTCCGAGCACCGTTGCCTGGACAAGGCGATCCGGATTTCATTAAGCGCTGCATGGGAGTGCCGGGCGACCACATCAAGATTGTCGGGGGGCAAGTGTACGTCAATGGGAACCTTCTCAAGGAACCATACACGATCCACCGCGAAGGGGCAGGCCAAACCGCATCTGAAAATTTCCCAGCCAGAAGGGACGAGCTAATTTTCGCCGACAGGCCCGAGTGGGCTGGGGAGTTGTCCAGCGATATTGTGAATGGCGAACTCGTCGTTCCTCCTGGTCAGTATTTCATGATGGGGGACAACCGCGATAATTCCAACGACAGCAGGTTCTGGGGCTTTGTCCCCCGCGAGAACATTATTGGAACTCCGGTGATCATTTACATGTCCGTCGATGCACCGGAAGAAGTTTGGGGGCCTGGGCACATCGTCGACCGTTTTGAAGCGTATCTCAACGCCTTGATCCATCCCGGCGAAGTGCGCTGGAAACGCTTGTTCCATACTTTTTGAGATTTGCTGGTTGACTCATTTCTCCTTTGAAGAAGAGCTTCCCTCATGCGCTACGCGGATGCAGGTGTAGATATTTCTGTTGCCGACGAGGCTAAGCGGCGTATCGCCGCGATGGCCGGAAAGACTTTTCGCCGAGGCGTACTGGCGCCCATCGGCGGGTTCGGCGCGCTTTTCCAGTTCGACCGGAACCGTTGGCGAGAGCCCATTCTTGTTGCAAGCGCAGACGGCGTCGGCACAAAGCTGAAGATCGCGTTTGCCACGGGAATGCATTCCACCGTCGGCGCGGACATCCTCAACCACTGTGTGAATGACATTCTGACGCAGGGGGCCGAGCCGCTCTTCTTCCTCGATTACCTTGCGATGGGGAAAATGGACGCGGATGTTGCAGAGCAGGTGATCGAGGGGATGAGCCGAGCCGCCAAGCAGGCTGGTTGCTCTTTGATCGGGGGCGAAACCGCCGAAATGCCTGATTTCTACCGGCCCGGCGAATATGATCTCGCTGGATTCATTGTCGGCGTCGTGGAGCGTAACAAGCAGCTTGACCCGCGGCGTGTGCGCCCGGGTGACGTCCTGCTTGCCCTGCCCTCGAATGGGTTGCACACCAACGGCTATTCCCTTGCCCGCAAGCTCGTCTTCGGCGTTGCCAAACTCGATCCAGACACCTACGTCCACGAAGTTGGCAATAAAATTGGCGCAGAGCTTCTGAAGCCGCACCGCGCATATTGGCCGCTGTTGAAGAATATCCTTGCGCGCGGATGGGTTTCGACCATGGCACACATCACCGGCGGAGGCATCACCGGGAATTTGCCGCGCGCGCTGCCGCGAGACGTCCACGCCGTCGTCGAACTCAGCTCGTGGCCCGTGCTGCCTGTGTTCCGCTATCTCGCGCACCTCGGCAAGATTGACCGGGACGAACTGCTAAGCACATTCAACCTTGGAGTCGGGATGATTCTCGTCATACCCGCAAGACACATTTCTCGCGTCGAAGCGGAACTGAAACGCCGGCGTGAGAAATTCTATGCGATCGGGCGAATCGAACGCGGCGCGCGCAACAAACCCCGGGTCACGTATTCAGGAGAACTCCCCATTTGAGGTAACACGCCTTCAAAGAAGTTCGCTAAGGCATTCTTCCGATATTCGCTGGATTCAGTTAACCGCGCGGATCAGTTCGAGCCAAGTTCTTCTGCGTTCCCCAGTGAGACGAGCAGCCGGCGGAGTTTCGTGCGATCTTCCAGGCCCATCCCTACCATCTCAAAACCAGCTTGATGCGCTCGCACGAATCGCACGACTGCCTGCATATTGATCGAGCGCAGACCGGCGGGAATTTTCAGCGTGGTTTCTGTACCCACAGGAAGCTGAAGATCGCCGCTCAGTAGCCCGCCTTCCAGGCTCAGCACGCTGATCGCGGACGAGAACTTCCCTCGCGAAGACGTGATCACCGCCGGAACTCTGCGAGGGAGCCGGACGCGGCGATGGCGGCGATGCCTGACGAAATCCCGCTCGGGGATCGGGTCGAGCGGAGCAAGAGCCAATACCTTTGCGTCGAGACCCGACTGCGGCAAAAAAGACTCGATCCATGCAGGATCCAGTTTCGCCAGCGCCTGTGCCGCAGCGGTCCGGATCTCTTCAGGGTACATCCAACTGAACGCCTTCCTCGACTCCACAAAGCGGCGCAGGTGGCCCGCAGCGGCCGGAGCGCGCATCCGGCCCAGAGCTTCAATCGCTTTCACTCGAATGTACGGCGGGCTTTGCGGGAGGAGATCTTCTTCCGCCAGGCGCAAGAGCTTTGAAGCCGAGGAGGCATCGCCACACATCCCTATTTCATCCAGTGCCAGCGGGAGGACCATGCTGTCGAGCATTTCCAGTGAATTCACGAGTAACCTCCCGCGGTCAGGCGCCCCGGCGATGGAAAGCTGCCGCACGACCGCGTCCTGGAACCCTCGTCCACCCTCTCGCAGACGGCTCGGAAGAATGTCCTCGACCGCAGCAGGATCAAGCCGGCTGAGCAGACCGACGACCGTCGCGGCCTTCGCAGGCGGCTCGGACCTAAAAACTTCTTTTAAATGCCTGACGCACGGAGAGCCCACTTCGTTTGCAAGCTGAACGATGTTTTCTCGTTCGGTGCGGCGCCCAGAACGTGCCAGCCGGACGGCCAAGTGCTCCGCTGCTGACTGCGGAACACGCATGAGCACACCTACCAGCCCTTCCGGCAAGGCCTCGGCAGTCATGGCCTCTTCAATGAAATCAGCAATGCGGTTTTCAACCCCGATGCGAGGCCGCAGACTCTGGGCCCAACTGGGACGCAGCTCTTCCAGGTCGGCGAGGGAGTCGAGCGCCTGCTGCATGGCGCGATAATACCGACGGGTGGCCGATTCTTGGCTAAGCCGAACGAACGCCGCGCCCAGGAGCGTCTGAAGTTCGGCGTCTTTCTCCGTGGCCATCTGTTGACCGATCTGCAGGAGCGCATCCTGCAATCGCTGGCTGGCAGCCTTGCTGTAGAGTTCAGCAAGCTGGCCAAGTCCGATCGCTGCCTTTTTGCGTGCTTCGGCGTCTTTATTGCGCACGCAGGATGCATAATGCAGCAAGATGTCGCCCGCAATCTCGGAATCACCCCGGCCCAGCAACTCTTCCACGTATTGCTGGACATTGCGCGGCGGGATGCACCATGCCTCCGACGATGTCAGCACGCGCCGTTTACCGGACTCGGGAACTGCAGCCCAGAATTGCCGGTCGAGAACATCGGCATGGGATTCAACCGAGACTCCCGCGCTAGCGAGCTTGTCTTCCCGCGCCTTAAGGAGCTTGCGCAGGGTTTCGAGCTCGTGCCCCATCCGGTCAAGCATTTGGCGAACTGCGTTGACGCGCACCTCGCCTCGTTCGAAGCGTTCGAGGGCAAATCGTATGGCGAGATCCTCTGCAAGCTTCAGGAGCATGGACTCATCGACTCTTGCCGATGGCGTCTTTGCCGCAACACCTGCGAGGGCTTCGCGCAGCGTCATTTGCGCGTTCTTAGGCAATGAGGCCAGCTTCGCCTGCCATGTTGCAGGTTCCAGTTGTCGTGGGTCTCTCTCGTGCGAAGCTTCGCCGAATTGCGCCAGGAGCCGGAGCAAGCTCTGCATTGTTCCTTCATCCAATTCTGCGATCTGCGCGGGCCCCCCAGCGCCTGCAGCGCTGCTCCCCCCGGCACCCGATCCCAAGACCACGTTTCCGGCCCCCACGCTGGCGCCTGTGCCCGATCCTGACCCCGCTACGCCGTCGCCCTGCCCCGTGTGCGCGCCTTCGGCTGCTGCGATGAGCTGGATCATCTTTTCCGGGCTGCGGAACCAATCCTGGATACGCTCTGCGTCGGCCCCCAAAGTCTTGGCCGTTAATTGCGCGGCAACTCTCGCCTCCGAGTAGCCGGCATCCTCCGCAACGAACCGGATTTCGTTGACGCGGATGCCTCCGGAATCGGTCTTGCCAAAGTGCATTTCCAGCCGATCGCTCAGATTCCCCGCCTTGGGGCCGGTCTCCATGAAAACTCTTACGAGGTCAGCAAACTCGTCGCGTTGGACAGCCGGGGTGAAACTGATGCTGGCAACTCCCGCCGTAGTCAACAGCTCAGCAAAGCTGCGTTCAGCGGGAGTCGTTTCAAGCGGCATGCCGTCCAGAAGAAGCTGCGAGCCCGACGCCCCCAGAAGCAGGCCTGAATCCCCCGCATTCATGACGGCTTCTTGTAGCTCGGTCCAGGCGGATTCGAGCTGCGTTGCGGAGCGGATATGCTCTAAACCATAGAGCCGTGCGAACTTAAACAGCACGTTCAGGCTGCGAACGAAGGCGCGTGCGGTCGGAATCGTCGAGTCGCTGGGCACGGTCAACTCGTCAGAGGACACTTTCATCTCTAAACCCAGATTTAGTGTACTAGGACCAATGGTGGTGGGAATGGTACGTCCGTACCAAGGTTGCAAAATGGTCAACTAAGGGTGAAATGTCAGGCGGGGAGGAGAACTTCAACATCCAGGCCCTCAAGCGCGGGGCGTACACGGCGAATGACTTCACTTGCCCAGAGTTTCTCGCTGAGCAGAATGAGAGAGGCTTCCTCAAACTCGCAGACAGCACAGAAAGTGTAACTGGGAAAAGCTGTGTGGTAGGCGTCCATCCCTCCTCGCGCGAGCTCCCCTTCCAGACCGGGGTCACCCCCTGTGATTAACCCGCCAGCGCGTGCGCCAAAGGTTTCCCCCTGAAAGCGCTCAAGAATGGCGAGTAGGGCTTCCGCCTTCGGCGCTGGGATAACGATCAACCGACTGTTCGCCTCCCGGTAAGCGATCTGGTGCCGCTCGCAAAAGTCGCGCACCCTCGAGGGGCTCAAGAAATCGAGCACCCAGGCGTCCGAGCCTGCCGCCGCTTTGAGAACGCGGGACCAAATTTGGGCCGCTTCCCTTCCGCGCACTGGTTCTCGGTCTTCGCCTTCTTCAACGAGCTCAACGCCGATCGCGCGCACATCGGGTCCCAAATCGAGCGGTTCCACTTCTAGCAGGTACAACTACGCCTCCTCATCCATCTGCTCTCCGAAACGCTCTTTGTATTCGGGTGATTGTTTTCTTACCTCCAGCCAATCGAAGAATGCTTCCGGTGTTTCAAGCCAGATCACGAACCACCGGGCAACTTCCGCCTTCTCCGCGCGCTTCTTCGGCTCCACTTTCTGGTTTCGAGCGATCATCTCAGCCCGGCGGCGTCCGAGCCGGGCAACCTCGCGAACTCGTTCGGCGGCTGCGCGTTCGCCTTCAACAAGAAACTTGCGCAACAGCTCGTCCAGCCGCACGAGACACATTTCGGCTTCGTCGAGAGTCGAGAAATGAAGCAGGTCGGTGAATTCCTCTTTGTAGCGCCCTTCGATGTCCGCGTCAGTTGACCATGCCACGCGCATCCCCGCTTCCTCAAGAACGCTGACGATGTAATCTGGCGACGTCTTGCCCGGCGCCCCCAGATGCGCGATCAGTTGGCGCCGGATCTGCTCGATTTCGGCCGGTGTGAAGCGCGGTTTTCCCAATTGCCGCGCGATTTCCAGGATCGATGATTTCTTCGTGGAAGTGCGACTGCGGGAGTGCGTAGCTGAAGCGCGCGTCTTCAAGAGCGCCTCCCATGCTTTGCCTTTTTCTGACCAGTGGACGCCGGTGGCCCCTCTCCGGCGAGGAGACGGCGATAGCGCGCTACATTGCGATTGTGCTCCTCGAGCGTCCGGCTGAAATAATGTCCACCCTGATCGTTGGCCACGAAATACATGAAATCTGTCTGCGCGGGATAGAGCGCAGCGCGGAGCGATGCCTCGCCCGGGTTTGCAATCGGCCCCGGAGGGAGGCCCCGATGCTCGTAAGTGTTGTAGGGTGATCGGATGTGAAGGTCCTCCGGCCGCACTTTCTTCTCCGGGTCCCCCGTCAAGCTCTTGGCATACTGTACAGTGGGGTCACACTGTAGTGGGAACCCGCGGCGCAGACGATTATAGAACACGCCCGCCACAAGCGGCCGTTCGTCCGCTCTCGGCGTCTCTCGTTCGACCAGGGATGCCAGAGTGACCACCTGCTCAAGCGTCAGGCCATTGGGGAATTGTTGCGCGTTTGTGGGATTAAGCGTTTTCCAGTCCGCCCGAAAATCCTGGACCATTCTCCTGGCCACCTGTTCGCAGGTTGTATGCCGTGTGAATTCATATTTGGAAGGGAAGAGAAAACCTTCGAGGCTCTTTACATCCGGGGCCAGATCCGAAATCAAGGCCGTATCGGTGGCTGCAGCCAAGAACTCCTGCCGGCTACAGATTCCCTGTCCCTCCAGTTCGCCCGCAATGTCACGCATGGTCCAGCCTTCAGGCACCGCCACCACATGGACAAAAATCTGGCCGTGAGCGATCTTCCAAAAAACTTCACGGGAATTGAGAGGGCGGTCGAAGAGATATTCCCCCGCCTGCAGCGGCATTCGATAATGCCATGCGCTGAAGAGCATGAAGGCCATGCGGTTTCGGACCAGGTTGTCCCGGGCCAGAATGCCCGCGACGCCCCAACGCGATGTTCCGCGCGGAATGTCCACGAAGGTTTTTTCCGAATGGCGGCCCCTGGGAGGCCGGCTAATTTGGGAGTCGAGCCAGCCGGAACCCGCACCCAATGCCGCAATCGCAAGTAGCGCCAATAAGCCCAGCCTCCGCATTGTCAGCTAACCCTTCTCCGTTTGGTCATGGCCGCCTTTTCGCTCGAGATAGTCGCGAAGCAAAACTGCTGCGGCGACATCGTCAAGCGCGCGCCGCTTTCTTCGCGGCGAAGGCCTTGTTTCTGCAATGGTTTGCTCCGCATCCCAGCTTGTTAACCGCTCGTCCACAAGTTCCACTTCAATCCCGAGTTCTTTTTTCAACCGAGCGGCAAATCTCGCCGCCTCTCCGGCCATTTCTCCGGCTTCGCCGGACATGTGCACAGGATGACCGATGATGATATGCGCAATGCCGCGATCGCGGCAAATCTCTCTCAGGCGGCGAACGTCGTTCCGGCGATTCGTGTGCGTCAGGGTCGCGAGCGGCTGTGCCGTCAAACGCAGTTCGTCTGACAGCGCGAGCCCAATCCTCTTGCGGCCGTAATCGATCGCGAGGATCCGGCTCCGCATTGGCGGCCATGCGGACATCTCTCGGGCCTCCTTGTGAGCGGCACAAGACACCAAATGATTATACCCGCTGCTTGCCCCTGGTCGAGGTTTCAGGGGGAGCCTGTGACGCAAGCTCAATCGCCACCTTGGCAACCGCCAGGGATGGGTCGGCGTCCATGCCATGTGAAACATTATGATGGACTGCGCGACGGCACATTTTGCCAACCCCAAGCAGTTTCTACTCTGTGGAAAAGCGCACGTAAACCCTGATAGCTCTTATGGTTCTCAATTTGAGCCACTTAGCAGAAAGGGCCTTTGGCCAAAAACCTGCCTTGTGTGGATGGCTCGATTCAGCATTGGAGTCGGGAGCCTGAATCTCAAAGTGGCCGAAGCTGTCGATTTCGGGAGGGGATCGGGACTCCGACGTGGGAACCAGTAGCCGCATTTTGCAGTCTAACGAATTCATAATCAGTGCTTTGCCGGATGCAGTCCTGGGCAAGCAGACGGGAAGGCTAATCGTGGAGAGAGTCGGCATATTTCCCAAGTTGGTCCCGCAGCAGAAGAGGCTCGTCGAGGATCACCCTGAACTTTTTATGTTTTGTGATGGGCGTAACGGGAGCACTCAGTTCCGTGTGGAACGGGACAGTAGTCTTGACTGCACGATCGAAACGCTCGCTGGAACTTTGGCCGTCCATTGCCTCGTGCGGGGGCAAGCGCCCGAAGATTTCACTGTCTTCGTGCCCGCAGAGAATGCCTTTGTCGAGCGACTTAGGTCTCGCGCAAGGAAGCTCCTGATCGAAGGGCGCACCCATTCAGGCTCTGTCTCCCTCAGTGCGCGGCAGAAAGAGATACTCAATTTCGTCGTCCGCAATCAGGCAAACAAGGAAATCGCTTCCCATCTGAATATCTCTGTACGGACCGTGAAGTTTCATATCTCCGCCCTGTTAGAGAAGTTTGGAGTCACGAATCGGAATGAGCTCGCACGTAAGGCTGCCGGGCTCTTGGCACCTTCGGCGCACCAAAACGTGCCCCCAACTCAGGCCGTTCTGCCAAACGAAGAGAGGGAAGAAGTTGTGAGGGCTGTTGCCGTGGGCGAACGGCTTCACGTTCCTGACAGGCGCCGGAGTATCCGCTTCCCTGCTCGAAAGTTTTCCTCCTGACACCATCCTATGCGGCCTGGAAATTAGCCGCGTTGTCAGCTTCCATCGAGCGACCGGTGTGTGAACTTCCTTCCGCCTCTCGCGTATTCCCCCACCGTGTGCCCATTGCCGTAAAGCTTGTACTTGTATGTCGTTAGGCCCTCAAGCCCCATGGGGCCACGCGCGTGGATTTTACTGGTGCTGATGCCCAGTTCGGCGCCGAATCCATAGCGATAGCCGTCGGCAAATCGGGTGGACGCGTTCTGATAGACTCCCGCGGCGTCCACCTCATTCATAAACTTCCTGGCGGCTTCAGAGTCCTCGGTGACGATTGCGTCCGTGTGGCGAGACCCGAACTGGTTGATGTGATCGATTGCCTCCTGCAAATCGGCAACAACCTTCACGGACAAAATCAGGTCACCGTACTCTGTCGCCCAATCTTTTTCGGTCGCTGCTTTGATGGAGCCACTTCCGAGGATCGCGATTGTCTTGCTGCAACCGCGGATCTCAACGCCCGCTTCCTGTAGCTTCGAAACAATGAGCGGCAAGAATTCGCTGGCAATCTTCTCGTGTACAAGCAATGTCTCCGCCGCATTGCACACGGCCGGGTACTGCACTTTCGCGTCGTAAGTCACATCGAGCGCTTTCTCGATGTCGGCGGCGCGGTCCACATAAACGTGGCAAATACCCTCTCCGTGCCCCAGAACGGGGATCCGGCTATGCTTGGTCACAAAATCCACGAGCGCCTGCGATCCTCGCGGAATGATCAGATCCACATCTCCGCTCATTTCCAGCAGTCCGAGCACATCCGCGCGCGTCTGCAGAAGACTCACCGCATCCACCGGCACCTCGGGGAATTTGGCAAGCGCCTCGCGCCAAATCGACACCAGAGCCTCATTCGTGTTCGCCGCCTCAGACCCGCCCTTCAGGATCACCGCATTGGCGGACTTGAGAGCCAGGGAGACAACCTGCGGGACCACATCTGGCCGCGATTCGAAGACAATTCCGACCACGCCCAACGGGCAAGACTCCCGATAAAGCACCAGCCCATCATCCAGCTCCGTGGCCATGAGGCGCCGGCCGAGCGGATCGGGCAATCCTGCCACTTCGCGAACGCGCGTCGCCATTTCTTGGACGCCCGTTTGCGTGACTCCGAGCCGCGCAAACATCGAGGTGGACATCGTGCCACTGGCGACGGCAGGTTTCGCAGCCTTCGAGTCCACCGCGTTTGCGGCCAGGATTTTGGCGCTATGGTCCTCGATAGCCTTTGCCGCAGCCATCAGAATTCCGTTTCGTTCGACGAAGGAAAGGCGCGCCAATAAACGTGACGCCGTCCTTGCACGCCCAGCGATCGCCCGAACGCGGGATTGAATTTTTCTCTTGGTGGCTTGGGTCATGATTTTTCAAGTAGCACGATGTTGTCGCGCGTGAAAACAACTCGCGACTTCGTGCCGCTGCGTTTCCCGGCGGCTTCACTCTTCGCATCTTTGCGTTGTCCCGCTTCCTCGCTCGTGCAGTTTGCGATGCCACGCGCAAACTCTTTGCCGCTTGAATCGACGATGCTCACAACGTCCAGTGGCACGAAATGTTGTTCCACACGCACGATCCCGGAAGAGAGCAGGCTGGCTTTGCCATGCGCGATGGCCCGTTGCGCGCCTTCATCCACCACCACGCGGCCTCGCACATCGGCCGCATACGCAATCCATCTTCGCTTCCCTTTCATGCGCTGGGATGGAAGAAAGACCGTCCCAACCTTTTCGATCGCGAAAATACGCTCCAGCGTCTTCCCATCGTTTCCATTTGCAATCACGGCAGTCCCGCCGCAGTTCATTGCTATCTCCGCGGCCTCTAGCTTCGTTTGCATTCCCCCGCGCCCGCCCGTGGAAGGCCCCGCCGCCAAGCCCTTTAGTTCCGGCGTGATTTTTTCAACGAAGGCGATGACGCCGCTCTCGCCGTTCGAGCCCGCTTCGTGAGCAGTGGCGCGCGGAACATCTCGAAGCAGCCCAGCCACATCCGTGAGGAGCACGAGCACATCTGCCTCTAACCCGCTCATGACCAGGGCGGCCAAGCGGTCGTTGTCGCTGAATACCGGGCTTCTTGACCCCGTTCCAAGCCATTCCAGTTCGGCAGTCGATACGGTGTCGTTTTCGTTCACGATGGGCAGAACTCCAAATCCAAGAAGCTTCTCCATTGTTTGCCGGAGGTTCGAGTAGCGCCGCCAATTCGTGAAATCATCCTCCGTCAGCAGCACTTGAGCGATCTTGACACCCCAAACCGAAAACATCGCCTTGTAGGCGTTCATGAGCAAGCTCTGCCCCACGGCAGCACAAGCCTGTTTCGTCACCATGTCGCTCAGCCGCGACCGATGGAGCCCGATCCAGCCTCGCCCGAGACCCACGGCACCGGAGGAGACAAGCACTACCTGACGGCCGGATTTCATTAGCTCGGCGATCGACCGCACGATCGGTTTCACGCGTTCGGCGCACAGCTTGCCGTCCGCGCCGGTAACGGTGCTCGTGCCAACTTTGATCACAACTCGTCTGGCTGCCCGCAGCAATCTTTCTCGGTTCGACTCCATAGCCCGCCCTTCCTGAATTCAGGCCTCCGGCAGTAGGTGCAGGGATCGCACAGCTCTGGCTCTCTCGATAGCCGGCTCTGGATCGTCACCTGGATCCTGGCCCGGCGTAACCGTCCACCACGTACCGTTCACACGGAAACCGTTACGGCACCCATTGTATCGAATCACTTGCCCTGCGTCTGGCGTTTCTATCCGCGCGGCATTGCTGACTCGAAGGTCTTCACATCATGCCCTCCCCGAGGGACATCGAGTGGTAGCCAAACCGGTTCTAGGTGGTCCCTATCACGAATATCGACTGGCGAAGGGGCACGGTGAGTCGATCCTCGGTCGCGTCGTCCGCCGTGCCAAGCATCGGGAAGCCGGAGATGTCGCTCCCAGCACCTATTTCGGCGGCTAGCGCGCCCAGCAGGGCTTGGGGACGTAGGAACGGGCCAACCGAGAGGCCCTTGTTGGACTTCTGCGAATTTGGAACGATCCACAGCGTCATCGGTGGCACTGTTCCTGCTACACCATCTCCTGGAACGCGCTTTTGAATAGCTGCCCATTCGACACCTCGGGAGTTAGCGCACGCGGATTCCAATGGAAAAAGCCGAGTGCCCAAATCGCAAATTCCGGCCTCATACGCGCACCAGTGGACTTGTTCCCTTTTATACAGACACCTTATTCTCGACTCCATTACTCTAGCCGCCGATCCTGATTCTCCGTGATCTTCAGCTGCGGTGGAATCAAAAGGGAGTTCCTGGCTGACTGTATGCTCGACGATCTGAAGGCTTGGGATTTCTATGTCCGACGTGCAGTCCTTGCTCCCACGCATGCGAATGGCACGCGAATAACGACTTCAAGAGGAGAACCAAAATGCGAACGACAAAGATGATTCGTGTGATTCTGCCCCTATTTTTCGCACTGGCAGTGTTCTTGGCGCTGACAGTACCTTCTTCCGCACAAATCGCAGTGGGGGTGAGGGTTGGCATAGCCCCGCCGCCATTGCCCTATTATGAGCAACCGATCTGTCCGGGCGACGGATATATCTGGACGCCGGGATACTGGGCTTGGGACGGCACCGACTATTATTGGGTACCAGGCACATGGGTGATGGCTCCGGAAGTTGGGCTGTTCTGGACTCCGGGCTATTGGGGTTGGGGCGGCGACGGATTTTTTTTCAATGAAGGCTACTGGGGCCCGTCCGTAGGTTTCTATGGGGGAATCAACTATGGCTACGGTTACTTCGGGAATGGTTATGAGGGCGGACGCTGGGACCACGGGCATTTTTTCTACAACACGACGCTCAATAACGTGGACGTCCACAACATCCACAACGTTTACAACACAAGGGTGAACGAGGGCACGGTGAACCACGTCAGCTACAACGGCGGTAACGGCGGGATCAACAAGCACGCCACCGCTCAAGAAGAGGCTGCTGCTCATGAGACACATGTTCGGCCTGTAGCCGTTCAGACTCAACATACGTGGGCTGCCCGCAATAACCCCCAGCAAAAGTTTTCTGCGAACCGCGGCACGCCGGCAGTTGCTGCGACCCCTCGCCCTAACGTTGCAGTCCATCCAAAGGAGCTGCCGCCTGTTGAACGCCCCGCTGCTCCTAAGACAGGGAACGCGAAGGTGGATCAGAAATACCAGAAGCAACAGGATAAGCTAGTCGCAAAGCAGACCCAGGATCGTCAGAAACTCCAGCAGAAGCAGGACACCGAGCATCAGCAGTTGGCGAAACAGCATGCTGATGCCGGAAAAACGCAGCAGGTGGAGGAGCGGCACCAGCAACAAACGCAGCAATTGCAGCAAACACACACGCAGCAGACGCAACAGTTGCAGCAGAGACAGCAGTCAGCTGGCGGCGGGGGATCTCACGGCGGCGGGGGCGGCCATCATTAATCGAAGTTTCGTTATGTTCCTGTGGAGCGCTAGACAATAGAGATCAAGTCCCCTTCTGTGAGGACGAAGCTTGCAATCGTTTCCGCTGAAGAGTCGGGGTGCCGGGAACCTACCGGCACCCTTCGATCTCCTCGGTGTTCTACGTACAAGTTACTCGCGGCTAGATGGGCCAGGTTCGAATCTGCCCACGCATAGGGCGCGAGAACGCCTTGCGGCAGCGGTAGCATGTGGCAGTCATGAGCCAGTCATGGGGTCAAGTCAAGCACGCTGGTGAGTGACCCCATCGACGTGTCGCGAGGACGTGGACAGCGGTGTCTGGAGGGCGAGTTTACTTTCCTTCTCCCCATCGCCTGCCCGAGCGCAACGGCAACTCCCTGCCCCCGGCTCGGCTGCCTGAATCCGCTTTATGCAATGCCCAATCAATCCGCTGCCGGACAACCTGAGCAAAAGTGAACATCTTTGAGGATCGCCATTCTGACAGAATCTCTGCGGGAGAACCTCCACTTTAGGAGGTCTTTATGGACCCACCCATGCTAGCCAAGAGATAGCACCGTTTTCATCCCGGGGAATGGATGGCCACAGCCGGCGAGGGCAGGAAAATCGTGGTCTCATGCGAAATAAGCAGTCTTCAACTAGAGCGACGCAGCTACCCCGCCGTTGTGATGCGCAAGATGGATTCCATGAAATGGAGCGCGTTTTCCTGTGCGGACATGAAATTCCCCCGGTTACCGCATGAGGAATAGCACCCTTTGGGCTTGCAGATGGGTTATGGATTCACCAAGGAGAATCTCGATATGAAGATACCCCAAATTACGCTCCCGCTCTTGCTCATCGCGAACTTCCTAGCCCTGCCAGCGCTGGCAATGCCGCAATCCCAGTCCGATTCGGGAAACACCTCCGGCACTGCTCCAAGCGCACCCCCGGTGCAACTGAACCAGACGTATACGCGTCCCGCGCAGAAAACGAAGCTCCGCAATTACTTCTTCGACGCGTTTGGCCCGTATCCCATCGTAGGCGCAGCCCTCACGGCTGGCATAGCCCAAGCAACTAATACTCCTCCGGAGTGGGAGCAAGGCGCTGAGGGTTATGGCAAGCGATTCGGGTCCAGCTTCGGAATCGCGATGGTAACCACCACGACGCGTTATGGGCTCGCGGAAGCCTTCAAGGAAGACACGTTGTACTACCGCTGTGAGTGCAAAGGCGTGTTTCCCCGTCTGAGACATGCAGTGATTTCCACCTTGACGGCACGCCGTGGCCAAGACGGCCACCGCGTCTTCTCTTTCCCAGCGCTCGTTGCGCCCTATGCTGGCTCGATGACCGCCGCCTATGGCTGGTACCCCGGCCGCTACGACGCCAAGGATGCGTTCCGCATGGGTAACTACACCCTGCTGGCATATGTCGCAGGGAACATCTCTCTGGAGTTCCTCTATAGCGGCCCGCACTCCCTGCTCTCTCGCATGCATTTAAACAACGCGCACGGCGCGCCAGATCCGGAGCCAAATCCATGATCGAGGGGAAATCCACGGCGCTCCTAGGCGTGGCGCCTCCACTTCCTGGGCCGAGGATTTCAGTCCTATCTCCCACTCTGAGATCCACCCAGGAGCTGATCCATCAGTTTCTCGAGTGGTTCGGTGACCTCGCCATTTTCTTCTGGCAAGTTCTGCGGGCTGGGGTGACGCCTCCGTTTGAATTCCGCGAATTGTTCCGGCAACTCGACGAGGTCGGCTCAAAGTCTCTCCCCCTGGTCGCTTTGGCCGGCGCTGCCGTTGGGGTTGTGCTTTCGTTGGAGGCCCGTTATAGCCTCACTCGGTTTGGGGCCAAATCCCTGCTTCCCGCCGCTATCGTCTACTCCGTTATCCACGAGACCGGTCCGATCATCACCGGTCTGGTAGTGAGCGGCCGAGTGGGCGCTGGCATTGGCGCGGAGTTGGCGTCCATGAAAGTGACCGAGCAGATCGATGCCATTGAGGCATCTGCAGTAAACCCCTACAGGCTACTGGCGGCGACCCGCATCCTGGCTTGCATCCTCATGCTGCCTTTGTTGACCCTCGCTGCCGATTTATGTGGCTTGGTAATGGGCTGGGTTGCACAGGCCCTCGCTGAGCCGCTCTCGTTCCACCAGTTCATCAGCAGCGGCTTTAATGGCGCCACTTTCAACGATTTCCTGCCACCCACGTTTAAGACCGCCGTCTTCGGCTTGATCATTGGGCTGATCGCGTGTTTTCAGGGAATGCGGACACGGGGTGGCGCCGAGGGCGTCGGGCGTGCGGCCACCAGTTCGGTAGTCTTGGCCTCCCTGTTCGTGATCCTGGCCGACGTCGTGCTCGTGAAATTCAATATGATATTTTTCCCGTAAATATCCCTGTAGCGGATTGCGATATGGCTATGCACACAACCGATCAAATTGCGAGGGAGCGAAAAGAGGCCGTGGAAAACGGCAGTGCCCCGTTTGTCGTCATCCAGGACTTGCGTAAGTCCTTCGGAAGCCAAATGGTATTGAACGGGATTAGCTTGGCCGTCAGCCGCGGCGAAACCCTGGCGGTGCTCGGGCGCAGCGGCACAGGCAAGAGCGTATTGCTGAAGCTTATCATCGGACTGCAAAAGCCCGACTCGGGATCGGTTTGTATCCACGGTCACGATATCACCGACCTTACCATTGACCAACTGGGTAAACTTAGAAAAACAATGGGTTTTCTGTTTCAGCAGTCCGCCCTTTACGATTCCATGACTGTCGAGCAAAACGTGGCTTTCCCGCTGCAATACCACAAGAAGGAGATGTCCCGGTCGGCGCGCGCCGACCGGGTCAAGGAATTACTGGCGGAAGTGGGCATGGAAACGGACCTCGAGAAAATGCCTTCGGATATCTCCGGTGGCATGCAGAAACGAGTAGGGCTGGCGCGTGCCCTGGCTTTGGAGCCGGATATTCTGCTGCTCGACGAGCCCACCGCTGGTCTCGATCCCATCAGTTCCGCGGAGATCAATGATTTGATTCTGAAACTCCAGCAGGAACATCACATGGCATCCATCGTTGTGACCCACGATCTGCACAGCGCAAAAGCGATTGCCAACCGTCTGGCCCTGCTCAATGAGGGAGAGGTGGTGATCGAAGGCACCTTTGAGGACCTTCAGAGAAGTGACATCGAATTTGTCAAAGAGTTTCTTCAGCATTCGTAGGAGGACATATGTCGAGAGCGGCGCGGCTAGGAGCTTTCATCGTTGGGACACTGGCAATCCTGGTGGTCGGTGTCTTCATCATCGGGGGCAAGCAGTATCTATTCAGCTCCACGTACCCGTTGAAGACGCAATTCGACGATGTGGCGGGCTTATCTCCGGGAGGCGATGTGCGCGTGGGCGGCGTTCACAGCGGAACTGTGCGCAGCATAGTGTTGCCTCACAAGCCGGGGGAGAAGATCACAGTCGTCATGGATCTCGCCAAATCCACCCACGAGATCATCAAGCAAGACTCGGTGGCCTCCATCGAAACCGAGGGATTGTTGGGCAGCCAGTATCTGGCCATCTCGTTCGGATCTTCTGGGGCAGCCGAGGTTCGGGATGGCGATATCATTGCCAGCGAGCAGCCACTCAAAATGTCGGACCTGTTCAAAAAGACGAACGGCATCCTCGATAGCAGCCAGAACGCCATCCAGAACACTACTCGGGCGACGGAGCATCTAGACTCCATCAGCGCCAAGATCGATGCGGGACAGGGAACCGTGGGAGCGCTGGTCAATAACAAACAGCTCTATAGCAACCTCGAACAGGCGACCAGTACACTCGATGACACTTTGATCCAGGCACAATCTGGGGTCACCGACTTCCAAGAGAATATGGAAGCCCTGAAGCACAACTTCTTCTTGCGCGGGTATTTCACCAGCCGCGGCTACGAAGACTCCGCCGACCTGGCAAAAAATGAGATCGAACAACTGCCGCCAGGCGCACCGATCAAGGAGTTTACGTACACTGCCGAACAGCTCTTCAATAAGCACGATTCGGCCAAACTGAAAAACCGCGAATCTCTAAACGAGGGAGGCCAGTTCCTGGCTCATAACGAGTTCGGATTAGCCGTGGTCGTGGCCTCTGTGGACATGAAAGGCGATACCCAAAAGGATTTGGTGCTAACCGAAGGCCGGGCCATGGTTGTGCGCGAGTATCTGGTGGAGAACTTTGATTTCGATGATAGTCAGCTGAAAACTCTGGGACTGGGCAAGCAGCCCGGAGCGAATCCTAATGCCGCTTGGGGTACGATCCGGATTCTCATCTATTCCGTCGGAACCGAGATCCCGCCTGACAAACAAACGCAGGCAGGCATCTCATCCGAGACATCCTCCAGTCAGCCGGTTCAGGCCCCTTTGGCCGTAACAAAGGAACCACAATAATGTTTCTCATGTCAGAACATCCCATGCCGATACAGAACGAAAAACGACTGGTTCTCTCTGACGTCCTCTCCGCGGGCCGGGGAGACCAGGCTATCAGCAAGAAACTGATCTTGGCCGTCCGGGAGACACGGGAACCCGGGTGTCGGCAGTAAGCCAGAAAGAGTCGCGAAGGCGCAATAGGAGATGGTTGCCATAAAGAACTCTTCGAGGGGGGAAAAACGATGCCAGAAATGAATGAAGAAAACGGAGTTGTTTCTGCAAGCGAGACCGTCGGTGGCGAAATCGCAAACCAGCAGGATCAAAATTTCGCCGACAGTGAACATCCGCGAACCGAACCTGCGCCCGGGAGGCTACCGGCGCGCGCGTCCCGAACGGGCGATCGGGAGACTTTGCGGTTTCGTCTGTAGTAATGAAACGCAGTTGGGCGACGATGGTTGCCTTGCTTGGCCCCCATGCTGTTAACGTGGGTTGGCTTTATGAAAGACAGGGGAAGTGGTTGGAAATTGACAACGTTGCCATGGGCGCAGAGTTTTCAGATGCTAACTACTGGAAGCCTAAGACGGGATGCGGGGTATAGGGCTCTTCGAGAGAAACAATCTCTTCGGGCGTAAGACAGAGCGAGAGCGCTCGGGCCGCGTCGGAAAGATGATGCGGTTTCGTAGCGCCGACAATGGGCGATGTGATCGCCGGTTTGCTGAGCAGCCAGGCAAGCGCAACCTGAGCGCGGGGAGCGCCACGCTGCTCGGAGATCTGCCCCAAGCGGTCGACGACTTTGTGGTCAAATTCTCTGGTCCCCGAGTACATGCTTTCCCCGAACTGGTCGGTTTCATAGCGCTTGGTGTTTTCGGTTTGCCAGGGGCGGGCCAAGCGGCCCCGTGCGAGGGGACTCCAGGGGATGACACCAATGCCTTCGGACTGGCAAAGCGGAATCATCTCGCGCTCTTCTTCACGATAGAGCAGGTTGTAGTGATTCTGCATGGAAACAAAGCGGGTCCAGCCGTGCAGTTGGGCGAGATAGAGTGCCTTGGTGAACTGCCACGCGTACATGGAAGAGGCCCCGATATAACGCACCTTGCCCGATTTCACCACGTCGCTTAACGCCTCGAGAGTTTCCTCCATCGGCGTCTCGTAATCCCAGCGATGGATTTGGTAAAGGTCCACATAGTCTGTCTGCAGACGACGGAGGCTCTGGTCGAGTTCAAATAGGATGGACTTCCGAGAGAGGCCGCGGCCATTGGGCTCGTCGCGCATGACGCCGTGGATCTTGGTGGCGATGACGACGGCTTCGCGGCGCGTGTTTGCTTTCAGGAATCGCCCGAGAATGCTTTCGCTCTCACCGCGTGAATAAACATTGGCCGTGTCAAAGAAATTGATCCCAAGTCCGAGGGCTTGGCGAAAGAAGGGCTGGCTTTCCTCTTCGCTAAGGGCCCAGGCGTGGCTGCCGGGTCTGAGTTCGCCTGTGGCAGGCGCTCCATAGGTCATGCAGCCGAGACAGATGCGGGAAACCTTGAGGCCGGTCTTGCCAAGGTTGACGTAGTCCATTCTTTCTCCTCAGCGGGAAGACGGATTGTACGGGAATAACGTTCTTGGGCACAACCGGTTCTGGAGGAGTGGGCGACCATTTGCCCGGAATTACGTCCGAGCCAGAATTTCCGATTTGAACCCCCAGCGTGTGGATCCTGCGCTTCCCCTGCCCTCGACACAACGAATTTGCCACCAGAGCAGGCCCCAGCGAAATCAAGGAACCGGATAGCACGTGGTGGTGGTCAAGAAAGCCCCGAGAGCCCGCAGACCACAGCCCGGCGTCCGCAGGTCATCCCGTTCTGCCGGAGCGTCCGGGCGACCCTGGAATCGACTTATCGAATTCAGACTCGGTGCGCCGACGCCGCGTCGAAAACCTCAGGCCAACGGCTTTGTGAGATAATCCCGCCCGTGAAAGCGACCATGGCTGCAATTCCCCGAGCGTTGCTCACCTTTCGGCTTCTCTCGCGCCTCTATGGCACAAACGCCCGGCAGCCAGCAGCAACGGCCCGAGTTCATTCGGCAAAGGCAGCAAGTAACGCGCGAGTGGAAATCCTCCAAGACCGAGTGGAGGTCAATTCGAGTGGACTCCTGCGGTGACGCAAACCGGCTCGTATTTGGCTGGCTCGACGGCGTGTCAAGACTGGAGAGCATATGGAGAAGACTGGAGAGGATATGGAAAAAGTAAAAATCGTGCAGCATACATTCATGGGGGCAGTATGGGTCGCGGCATGGCTCTTCACCATCGGGTTTCTACATCTCAGTTTTTGGAAAGGCGTCCTCGCGATTGCGCTCTGGCCTTACTATCTTGGCGTGCACTTGAGCTTGCTCTTGCACTAATCACTCGGCGCCTTGGCGAGGCGCAGATGTCTTGCACGTTTGGTGGCCGCGCCCGTCTGCCAATGGCACAGCAGCGTGGTCAAGAAGCCCCAGACCCGCCGAACCACTAGCCTGCGCTCGCAGGTTACCCCCCCGCCATTTGAGGCGTTCCGGTGACTCGTGAAGGGAGGTTTCGGCGTGGGCCGAGGAATGGAATTCCTAGCCGCTGTGCCGCGCCATTCTCACTCCACGAAACTGAGCCCCAACGAGGTGTAGTCGTCAACGCCGAGTATCCATCCTTCCTGGCCGTCAATCCGAATTTTCAACCAGGTATCGCTGGCGCGGTCGTGTTCCTCCGGCGGAGCGCCTTTGAAGCGCGCCTTCAATAGCTGGACGCTCGATTGCGGCGTGATGTTCACTCCCACGGGAGTCGTCTTGCTGTCTGGTGATGGATACATCTGGATGAACCGTTCCACTTCGACTTTTTGCCGCATTTGGTAAGGCGGTTGGTCAGCCACATCGAATTCACCGGAATCCTTCTGTTCCAGGCGAAAGTCTTTCCAGTTCACTCGGACAGGAGTCACGATGTAAAAATAGGTCGTGAGTGTATAGATTTGCAGTGTGTCGTTTTCCAGTAGATGCTTGGAATTCTTCCACTGCCCGGCTGGCAGGTCGGCGAGTCCACCACGAAATTCTAGAGGTTCGCGGTCGAGTGGTTTCAGAACACCGTTGAGTACGCCGAAAAGCTGGATGGACTCGCCTGTTCTGGGTGGCGAGGATAAATCCTCGTACGTGAGTTCGAGAGCCTGATGCTCGCGGCCCTCCAGCAGCATCGCGTCTACCTGATGTCTTCCAAGATGGTGCACCAGTCGTTCGGGATAAGACTTGCTGAAACAACGCTTTCCTTTTTCGTCCAGTATCCTCACCGAGCTTACCGTCTCTTCATCGTCCTCCGTGCACTCTCCGGCGTGCTGCGACTCCTTGTAGCAAATCACGCCCAATCTCACGGTGAATTCATGCCCTTCGATTGGGAACGGCCCGAGAGTGCGTGCATATCGGGTCGGCGCTGGCAGGGGCGCATCATCTTGCCGCGCCACTGCGGGAACGAGCACAAGGAAGCACAAGGCCAGAACCGCCAGATACGCCAACATAAATAGATAGCGCATCCTTCGCAGTATTTTCCTGCCATCATGCATCCCTGTTTTCCCGGGTCGCTGCTCCCTCATCCTGACCTCTTTCGATTCGCTTGAAACTGATTCTACCGTCGGTCAGAGTTTTGGCGAAGCACAGCACCTGGGCGCCCGCATAAGCGCACACTGCCCCATGAGCCTTGTTTGCTCCTGCCGGAGAACTGCCCCGGCAGGAGCTCTCGAAACTCTCGACTTATGGAAAGCGGTAGAGCATCACCCGCAAAATCGTGCCCGGACGCAGCACAAGGATCTCTCCCTGCGCATCATCGTCGCCTTCAATCCAACGGGTAAGTTCCCACTTTCCGTCCATAAAACTGCCTTGCTGCACGACGCCGAGTCCCACATTGGACGGTCCGGGCGTGTTCGCCGTAAAGTCGACACGCATGCCGCCTCCGCCGAAATAGAACTCGTCGGGACCGCTGGCAATCACAATGGCAGCTGCTCCCAGCGGCGGCAGGGGTTCTGCCGGCTGTGTTCCCATCGGTTGCCTGGGAGGAAACGATACGACTCCTCCTTTGGCTTGCGGGGGAAGCCCCCCGACACGACCAGTATAAGTAAACGTCAGAGTGTAATTGCCCAGTTTGACCTGCTTTGGCGGTTCTCCCTGGATCATCCGCACCGCGGTCATCGTGTCACTCCCCTGGTGCGCGAGAATCATCGGCGATAATTGGGAGAGCAATTGATATGTGGCGGCAAGCTCGGGTGGAATCGGTCTTCCCCCGTCAATGCCAAACGGAGAAAAGCCGATCGCATTGTACTTGCCGACTGCCATGATTACGTTGGATGCGTCGGTGCCCGTCTCTGGAATAAACAGCGGGTTGCCGTTCCTGCTGAATCTTTCGCAAAGTTCGTCGAAATACGGCAGGTAGAGATCGGGCGCAAGGATATCCACGTCCGGGGCCCCGGCCCGCCAGACGTCATGCACCTGAGGCAATGGACCGCCGCTGGGATACGTTCCCGGCCAGGCGTGATTCGCCTGCTGCAGCCACCCGTTCACAAACATGGGAATGTCATAGCCTGCCTTGCCCGCCTGGACTACCTTCTCTAGGAAGCGCGCATAGTTCCACGCCATGAATATCTCATCGGAGGGCCAGTGCAGTTCCCTCCAACTGACTTCATGTTCATCGGCGCTCATCGGCGGGCTCGTCGTCTGAATCGGAATCTCCACGTCAAGCGGCTTGCCGGGACCGAAGACTTCTTCCCAGGTTCCGGATTTCTTGTAGCCATTCGCCGCCCAAATCGCACGGAACTCGGGAATGAGCGTATCCTTGTGCGATTCCAGGTAATTCATCAGCTCCTTCGGCACCGGCCCGGCAAACGCGCGATTCGCCGCTGGAGATCGATCCCGCGAATCCCGCAGCACGCCCACCTCGTTCTCCACCTGCATCATCAGCACGGTGTGTTGGGTTCCATCGACTTCCTTGATATGCCGCATCAATGCCCCGAACGCGGCTGCGTCCGCATCCCTGGTGGCGTCACCAAATGTGCTGAGCAGTTCGACGGGACCGGAGATCGAAACGGTGCTGCCACCGCCGATCTGAATGCGCGGAAAACGTGTGTAATCCTTCTTCACCCAGTACGGCGCAAAACTGGAAGTGCCATTCTTCCAGCTAGCGAACCAGATAAAAACGATATGCAGGTTGTTCTCTCTGGCCTTGGCGATCACTCCATCCACCTGGGTGTAATTGAACTTTCCTTCTTCGGGCTCAAACTGCGCCCAGGAGATACCTACGAGCACGGTGTTCAGGTTGTCGGCGACGATCTTTGGCCAGACAGGCTCCATCATAGGGAGACTGGTTGCTCCGTTATTGGTGAGTTCTCCCGCGAGAGCCAGGAACGGCTTGCCATCCACGATCAGTTGGGTGGCAGTCCCCTGTTTCTGCAGGTGTGGCGTACCGGCAGCGGTCTGTGCCTCAGTCGAAATCGACAGGGCCATGGCACACACCATCAAACCTAACGCGGACTTCGCATTCATTTTCATTGGCATAAGTTGCTCCATTTTGTCCCTTCGACGCGGAAAATCCTCATGCGTGTAGCCTCCTATTCATTTCCGTCCTGCCGATGTTGTCTAGGGTGCTGACTCTTGCGGTCGGAAAAGAAAACAGGAACTATCTCGACCGCTCTAATAGGTGCCAAGCGTGACGCGCAGCACCACGGGTTCCTCGCCAAACCTGAGCCCAAAGTCCGTCGCATCTCCATTCTGGGTGCGCAGGAGCTTGAAGACGCCGTTTTCGTAGATCCCCTGTTCCACGCGCAGGAACTGCCGGTGCTGCCATTTCCCGTCAATCAGGGCCGAGGGAGTCTGCCCGGTTCCCTCCACAATATGCTGGGACTTCTGTTGCTGCCGGGTGCCAGCCGGAAAGAAGTCGACATGGCAAAAGTATCCGGCCACGAGAAACTGGTTGTCCCCAAGTTGGGCAACCAGAGCGCGCCCCTCCGGCGCCGGATTTCCCATGTCGGGACCTCTGCGGGACGCTCCGTACGACACGACCGCGTTCCAAGATCCGAACGGAAGCTTCTGCGTGAGCTTGCCCTGCTCCGCGCCCTTGAAGAGCAGCGGTTCGGCCACGGCTTGGAGCTTCCCTTCAAAATTGAGACGCGCGATCTCCCGCTGCATTGGGCCGACCAACTCGTAATTCCTCGCTAGATAAGGCTCCGGAGAATTCCCGGACTCCGAGTCTCCTATCGCTTGAAGACCAAGCATGGTGAAGAAATAGCGGGTAAAGTCTCCATGGGCGGGGTCACACCCGGGGCAACCGCTCTCAGGCAGGAATAAGGGATTGTCATCGCGGTGATAAAGCTCAAGCACTTTCAAATATGCGGCAGGGTCAGCGCGGTAATCGTCTGGCGCCAGAATATCGATGGCGGGCGCCGCGGCTTTCCAGATATCGAGCACATTGTCGGTGGGGCCACCGCTCTCGTAGGCGCCGGGAGCTCCCGGCTGGCCGGGAGGGCCAGGATTGAACGGGTCGCGCAAAGCCGCGTTGGCGTCCATGGGCAGGGGATAAACGGCCTTCCCTGCGGCGGCGACTTGCCCGATATATTTCGCAACCGACCAGGCGTTGAAATACTCGTCCGCATCGGGACCAAAGGCTTCTTGCCAGTTCGGGGATGAAGAGGTGGTCTTCACATGCATGGCCCTGAGGATCTCGGGCGGCACCGGAGCTTCGAAGAACTTCTGCGCTGCCGGAGAGAAATCGCGGATGCACTGCCAACTGCCGGGTTCATTCTCCACCTGAACCATGATTACGGTGCGCTGCGGGTCGGCTTCCTTAAGGTGTCCCATGACAGCGGCGAACGCACGTTTGTCCGCTTCGAGCGATGCCGTAGCGAACGGGGAGGGCGAGTCCACCGCCTGCCCGTCCCGGTCGATCATGTGTGAATAGCGGCCGGGGTCCAACAACATCCAGTCGGGCATGTAGTGCTGGCTGCCGTTCTTCCACGTGGCGAACCAGAGCAGAACCAGACGAACGTTATGCTGGCGAGCCTCTGTCAGGAGCCTGTCGATCGACGTAAAGTCGAACCGTTCGGGCTGCGGTTCGATCTGGTCCCAGTAGATTGGTATTTCGATGGTGTTGGCATGCAGGTATTCCATGGCGGCCCAATCTTTGGGATGCAAGGGCCAAGTGCTCTCTAAGCCCAAGTCCTGATCCTCTACACCCAAGATCAGATATGGAGCATCGTCCACGAATAGAGCGAAACGCCCGTCCTTTTGCACCAGCCGGGGAATCGGACGCTCCTTGACCTGGGCATAGAGCGTACCGACGACGAGTGTGGCCGCAAGAGCGGCTAAAGCAGCGGAAGTTACTTTCATCCTTGGCACTCCTGCCTCACGGCGGGCGAAGACGACTTGAATGTTAATGTGGCCTTCGGGCCAGCAGCTCGGCCAAGCCGAGCCAACCTAGACTACCTTTAACGCGGTGTCAAGGGCGGCGTAGACACTCGTGAAATGCAGTTGACTCCCTGGTTGGGCGAGAGTAGCCTGCCAGCCTCATGGGCCGAACCTTAGGAAACTTGATTCAGGGAGATGAGAATGGAAAAACTACTGGCCGTCGTAAGCTATTGGCTGGGCTTGATCTGCACTGCCCTCGCCTTGATCCTTCGGATGTTGGCTTTTTTCAACATATCCCACTACGTGGGGCTTCATGGCGGCGCTGGCGTTAACTACATGAGTTTCTTTAACGGTGCCGTGCTGTTTTTCTTGTTGGCGATTGCGAGTGGCTGCCGGGCTACAAAGTCCTAGGGTAGTTCGCGCGCAAACCTGAGACCAGCCGACCGAAGAGACGTTCGAACCGGATCTCTGGCCTACAGGGGTGAAAATATTTGGAATTCTTGAGGCGCCTCAACGCTTCACCCACCCATCCTACGGCGAGCACTTGGACACCAAACAGGCACAACATCATTCCGAGGATCCTCAGGGGACCGTGCTCGGCGGAGATACCGACATACATAAAAACTCTATCAAAGAACAACGCCAGCAGGATCGCGCCGCCGGCCGAGATTCCCAGCAGACCTGGCGGTACGAAAAGAATGATCTCGACGGGCTCGTATCTGCCTGTCATCACATCGCTTAAACGCTCGTGCAACTCGCGGATACTTTCCTGTTCGTCATGAAGCGGCACGACGACTGAGTATTTGGGCGGCGCGCTCGTATGCTCGCGCATGGCATTAGTTTAACTCCCGAAAGCTAATTAGCTGAATCCCTGGTTCGATGAGGAGTCGTTTCAGTTCTGGATCAAGCAACAGTTCCAGCTCTGCTTGGCGTTCCGTCTGAAGCCGCGAATGTGTTGCGGCAAGATCTGCGTCGCAAATGCCGGGGTGAAGCATCAGTTCAGTGCGTCCGTCGGGAAGCGTGTCAATCAAGCTACGCAAGAGCGGCAGATTCATGTGGCCAGTGCCCGCCAACCCGAGGAAATGATCTGGCGAGCGCAGCCCGTGTCTGCGCGCGATGCAGCGAAACAAGGGCGTCGAAGCGCGTGCCGCAGCGGCGGCGGGCAGTCGGGCGCAAGACTTCCCGCCGTTGATTCTTGCGGTCGTCCATGAATCTCGAAGATTCTCAAAGGGATTGCGCACGCGAGTGATTCCAAACGAATTCGCCACATGCGCAAGGGCCATCATGACGCGAGGATGCGCGTGGGTATGTTTGTGCGTGTCGAGGTGAGTAGGCTCGATCCCGGCGCCACGGATTTTCTCAATCTGCGCCCCGAGTTCCCGTTCAATATGCTTCTGTCGCACGATGCCCAAGCTCAATCTCGCCACGAGCGCGCCAAGAGATTGCGGCAAGCGTCCGTCCGCGTCCACCAACGAAGAGATTTCCTGGGGCGGCGCGACGGCAAATCCGCCCACAAGAACAAGATGGCAACCGACTCCCAGGCTCGGGGTCTCGCGAGCGCGTTTGGCGGCATCATCGAATGCCGACTTGTTTGCCATCAATGTTGCGCTGGTCAGGACTCCATCGCGATGGGCACGTATGACGCCTTCATTCACGCCTGGCGTCAGTCCGAAATCGTCCGCATTGATGATTAGTTCTTTCAATAGGAACCTCCTTTTTGAACTCTGCCTCGCGCGCATGGCAGTCGCCGCAAGTCTCTGTTGCAGAAGAAGTGGTTCCAACGCTGAAAAACAGTGTTGCGCTGCTGATGGTGCTTGTTCATCCCGCCTGTTTCCGCCACACCGGAGAGTGGCAGGAAATAGCACAACTCGGGTCGCTGGAAGAATGCCTTTCCTGGATTGCAGGTGGCAACATTTCCTTGGCTTGATACCTTACACTCCGGCTGGCTTGTCAAAGGCGAGCGACGAATTTGGCGGCACACGCCCTGTATTCACCGGACGGATTCCTTTCTCGTGGGGGTGAGTTACGGGACCTCCGCCCAGGTGACACTTAGACGCAGGTTTGATTCCACGCCTTCGGCTGTCTCCGCCGCGGCTGCAATTCTATGCTTGCCCGACTCGAAGACGAGCCGCGGGCTTGTGCCGGTGATCCCCTGGACGGATTTTGTTTCGCCTGCGGGAGCAGGAATGGAGAACAGCTTGGTGCGTTTCTTATATCCCGCGGAAGTGTCGTAAATGTTGAACTGCTTCACGCATTTCTTCGTCACGGTGGGGGAGCATGCAGGTGTCTTCGTGAAGTCGTAATCGAACTTCACCGTGATCGAGTGCTTGTCTGGCTCGGTCTGCGCGGCGGCCGCGAACGCGGCCATCACAACAGTGGCAATAAGAGTGAACTGCTTCATGAAGTGCAGGCCTTTCCCTCGGCGGTACCCTGTTTCCTGCGCAATGGGCTCATCACAAACGACGAGTTCGGGATTCGCTCTCTCCCGTTTAGAGTCTACATCTTTCGCTTCCTCCATTCGCCTACCTGATAGAAATTGCCGACCAGCCTGCCAAAAAAAACTGGTCGTTTTTGTTGCGCTATTTGCGATCGTAACCTGCGAAAACTTCTACGTCACTCGCTCGTCTTTCCCTTTGAAGGTTCCCTGGACTGATATTTATTCGGACAAGATGTCATCCTGCTCCAGGCTCCAGAAACGATCTGACGAATGGCGGTGTCCTTTCGGTGAGCCTGTGTAAGCTCGCGGGGCAGATGGCTGTTTTCGGTTCGCGAGGTTACTGTGCCAACACGAGGTAGTCAAAGTTTCCTGGACCCAAGCGGCGCTCAAGCTGCTCGATGATGGCCTGCACCTGCCTGGCTAACCATACTACAGCTGGCGCCTCAGAACAGAAGCTTCACGGCAGCCTGCGCCAACCGTGGCGCATCCGCGCTGGTCACCATACCGAAGCTGGAACTGGCCGGCAGATTTGCGTTTACGGTATTTGGGCCGAAGAACTGAGCATGGTTGAAGGCGTTAAATGCCTCGAGGCGGAATTGCAAGGAGAGAGATTCGCGAAAGTGAACTGTCTTGGTGAGCGCAAGATCGAGATTCGTCAATCCCGGGCCGCTGAAGAACCGCCGAGGCACGTTCCCGGGGGTGCCCAAGGGCTGCACGCCGAATAGCGAAGTATTGAAATATGGCTTTCCATTCCGCGGATTGCCATTCAGCTCTAGCGGTCCCCGACTCATTTGCGGTAGGTCCGCCAAGAAGGCGTTGACACCGTCGGGGCCGGTGCCAAGTAGGGAATTGTCGCTGTTGTTGTAGAAAGTGACTGGCAAGCCCGTTGCGATGCGGAGGACGCCGGAGATTTCCCATCCCCTGGTGAAGAGGCTCTGCTCGCCGAAGGGCCTGCCCAAGGGGAGTTCGTAGGTGGCGCTGCCGACAAAATTTTGCCGGATGTCGAAGGCCGACAAACCATAGGTGAGACGGTAATTTGTCGGCACGAGCTGGTCGGAGATGCTCGAAGAGTTGTCAAGAGACTTGCCGTAGGTGTACCCGAGCAGGAATTCAGTCTTCCCGGTCGAATACCGAAGAGTAGTTTGTAGCGCGTTGTAGTTGGAGTTTCCATTGGTAATGATCCAATCCACGCTGCCAAAGTCAGGGCCGAAGGGACCTCGTGTGCCCTGATAAGTCTTTCCGGAAGCACTGACGTAAGTGCTGCTTTCGCCAAACGGGCCGCAGGAGGGCGATCCGGGCGCCACCTGGCTAGGTTGGCTCAGATTCAAACACAAAGCAGGAATCCCGGGATTGGCTTCGAGAAGAGTCAGTTGGTGATGCGATTGACTCCCAACATATCCGATAGAGAACAGCGTGTGCGCCCCCAGTTGACGCTGGATGGTAAGGGTGTATTGCTCCGAATACGGAGTAACGTTGCCCGGATAATAGCCGGGCAGTCCACTAATGGGAAGATAGTCGGGCCAGTTGATGTTTGGGTTGGGATTGCTCGCCGAAGCGTCGAGCGGAGGGTATTGCAGCGGAAACCTCTGACCGTTGTTGAAACCGTTGGATGCGGTGACGAACGGATTGTTGAAAAGCGGCGGGCCCGGGCTACCGTAGGTTTGGCCATAGGGAGCGTCTCCGGCCATGACACCCGCCGATACACCTTCCACGGCCGAGAAGAATCTGCCGAAGCCAGCGCGAATACTGCTTTTGCCGGCGTCACCGAATATGAAATGCAGCAAGGGATTTGAAGATGCCGGGGAATAGGCCAATCCGAGGCGCGGGGAAAGATTGTTCCAGCGCGTCGGGGCAAGAGACCGGGAAATCCCCGGATCCGTTGGAAATACGAGTCCGGTGGGCGCACCGGGGAAGACAACTGAGTTCTCTCCCGGAACAAGGGTTTGGATCTGGTTGTACTTTTCGTACCAGGGCATGATGATGTCCCAGCGAAGGCCATAATTCAACACAAGTTGTGTAGAGATCCGCCAGCTATCCTGGACGAATAACCCACCGTATTTGTTGCGGTTGTAGAATGCCTGGGCATCTCCTTGCTTGTAAGCGCTGGGGATACCAAGGAGAAAATCCGCAAAGTCTATACCGGTTTCTGAACCGGTGAACAAAAAGGTTCCATTGGATTGCACGTCGGCCAGGGCATTCACCTGGCTATACAGGAATTCACCGCCCAGCTTGATGGTATGTCTGCCGAAGGCCCTGGAAAAGTTGTTACGAAACTCGAAGGTATTGTCGTACTGATTGAGACCGGTGATCGTCGGCCCGATGATGTAATTGTTAAAGTTAATATTTTCGATTCCCTGGTACTGCGGCCTTGCCGGAACGATGCTCGGTTGACCTTGCGAGTTCACGAATCCCTGGCTGGCGAGGGAAGGGCCAACGCCACCAACCGGGTAGCCGAGGATGTTTGCGTCGCGAAGAAAGGAGAAGTGAAACTCATTGACCGAACGCATGCCAAAGGTCTTCGTTTCCCCAAGGGTAAGCAGTTGAGCCTTTCCAGAAGAGAGAGCGTTGAAACCCGGGACGTTCGCGCCACCCTGCTGCGTGGGATAAGGATTGTCCAGAGAATAATCGTCCAACAAATAGTAAGCGGATAGCTGGCCAAAGCGGCCGCTGAATCCGTCAATCCGGCCGGCTGTTTTGTCGTCGCGCAGCGTCTCACTGTAAGCGGTGGAAGAGAATGTGCCGTTGGAATTGTTGGGAGGGGGGATGTATTGCAGGAGACTGGTTGCAGGAGCGGACCAAGCCGGCTTCGGGATCACCGCATTGGGGAGAACGCACTGCGTGGAAGTCGTGCACCCTGGGAGGTAATAAGGCTCGCCAGGAGATACCGGATAGCCAAGTTTCTGGGAGAGAAGTCCAGCCCAATAGGAGCCGCTCACGGTTGTCGGAACCTGGTTACCGTACTGATCAACGGTGACAAAAGAATTCGCCAAATCGGATAGGTTGCCGGCCCTGTCCTCGAGCGAAGGAACAGGGATCTGGCCTGAATCCACACCCTGCTTCATGCGCGTGCCCTGGTAATCGGCAAAGAAGTACACATGGCCACGTGAAATCGGGCCGCCCAAGGCACCGCCGAACTGGTTCTGCTGAAAGACGCCACGGGTTTGAGCAAAGTAATCCCTGGCGTCCAGATCGGTGTTTCGGAGGTATTCGAAAGCGCTGCCATGAAATTGGCTGGAGCCCGATTTCGTGATCACCTGGATTCGGCCACCGCTGTAGTTTCCATACTGGGCGTCAAAGTTGCCCGTTAGGATGCGGAATTCGGAAATGGCGTCAAGGTTGGGGATGATAGCGGCGCCCATGGTGAAGCGCTCGACGACATCGGCGTCATTTACTGTGAACCCGTTTGCGTATTCGCGCTGGCCATTGATGGAAATTGTGCCGGGATCCAGATTGCCCGAGGGGAAGATCACGCTCGCTCCGGCCGCCTGGATCGAGGCTCCGGTGATCGTAGTGACCGGCGCAACTCCGGGTTGCAAAGCAAGAAGGTCAGTGTAGCTACGACCGTTCAGTGGGACCGACTGTACCATCTTTCCGGAAACCACTTCTCCCAATTGCGTGTCCGCTGTTTCCGCCGAAGCTACCGGCTGGTGTACGGTAACTGTTTCCGACCGACCCCCAACCGCAAGAGTGACGTCCACGAGCCGGGTGCGATCAGCGTCCACCACAATCCCCACGCGTTGATAGGGCTTGAAGCCCGCGGCGTCCACTTCGAGGTCATACGTGCCAACCGGCAATTCGAGAAAGGCGAAGTTTCCCAGAGAGTTGGTGAGGACGCTTTGCGAAGTGTTCGTATCCACGCGGATGAGACGAATCCTGGCACCTACAACGACAGCCCCTGTCGGATCCCAAATCCTTCCCGAGACACTGCCGCCCGTGTCCGCGGAAAGAGAAAAAGGAAAGGAAGAAAGAAGAAATAAAATGCAACAAATGCGCAAGGACCTCATGGTTCGTCCTTTCGGCAGATGATGAAAAATGTGGGCGCATTAGCCATATCTCACCTTCGGATCTTGGATTCACCGATGCGTTTTTCTCTCAGTTCACCGCTTCAGTTTCCTTCCGCACCTCCTCCTCTTCCTTGTTTGAGAGTCACCTCAGAAGGTGACCCGAAAAGCCACTTGGAGCTGCCTGGGTGCCTTCGCGGAAAAGATTCGGCCGAAGGTCGCGGGATTGTCTGCAAAATTCTGCGGCAGGTCGAAATTCGTGCGATTGAAGAGGTTGAACGCCTGCGCCTCGGCGGAAAGCTTCCATCGCTCGCTCACATTGAAAAGGCGATAGAGGGAGAGATCGAAGGAACCGTAACCCGGGCCGGTGAGGATGTTGCGTCCAGCGTCGCCAAAGGTATACGGCGGAGCAATCGCGAAAGCGCTCGTATTGAACCAGCAATTTACAGTCCCCACTGGAATGGGGGCCCCGCCAGTCGGATTGGGACAGGCACCGGAATGGGGGTCTCCAACGATATTGGGCCGATCCGAGCCAGCCGTGGTGCCGCCCGTGTTCCCTGTATTGCTGTTATCGAAACTAATTAGAGGTGTGAAAGGTTGCCCCGTGCTGGCGGTGGCGATGCCGCGGAACTGAGTGTTGCGCGTCCACCGGTTCCCTTGGGGCAATTGCACGACGAAGGCAGCCACCAGCCGGTGACGCATATCGAATCCTGAATCGCCGCGTTCGGCGGCCAAGTCGTGGCTGTTCTGCGGAAAGTTCGGATCCTGCTGCAAGCCCAGGAAGGCCGAAGCGTCGTCAATCGACTTCGAGTAGGTATAGGCGGCCCAGATCGAATAGTGCGATCCCATCGCATGGTTGTAAAGCAATTGGAGAGAATTGAAGCTGGAATTACCGCCGCTATCCACGTAGAAGATGTTTCCGTACGACCCGCCAAAAAGCGGATTCTGGGCCGCGCGGCGCGTCTGCAGGTCGCCCGCTCCGGGTGGGGGTTGGTTCAGATCGTAGGGTCGGGCGAGTTTTGTTCCTTTCGAGCCGGCATAGCTGGCCGTGAAATTACCCCATGAACCCATGCTTCGTTGTACGCTCAGGTTCCATTGCTGAATGTAGGGTGTCGCGAGATTGGGGTTCAGAACGTTGAGAGAAGGAGGTGGGGTGTAGCCGGCATTCGAGGGGAACGGGGTTTGCAACGTCAATAAACCGGCAGCAGAAGGAAAATAAACAGCCAGGTTAAAAATGGGCGGGTTGAAATACTGGGCGGAATTTACAGTGAACATTCCTGAATCGTAGTAAATGCCATAACCGGAACGGATCACCCAATTCGGTGAGGGACTCCAGGAAATTCCCAGGCGAGGTGCAAAGTTTTTGTAGTCAGGGCTTATTCCCGATGGGCTAATGCCGTTGGTACCCACGCGCACTATTTGGCCGGTCTTGAGATCCAAGGTGTACATCTGGTTCTTGGCATCCACCATCGGGGTGTTGTACTCGTAACGAACCCCCAGGTCCAGAGTGAGATTTCGACGGATGCGCCAATCGTCCTCAAAATAGAGGTTCAAGGCTTTGGTCCGCATGGCCAGTGGATTGTTTGCCTGAACTTGAATGCCGAGGTCGGGATAGCCCAGAAGGAGATCGCTGATGTCGGAACCAGAGACGCCTCCAAGAAAGGAAAGGGACCCGCGCTTAAAGAGATCCAGAATTCCGTTGAGTTGAAGGTCGCGGACCTCCCCACCAATTTTCAACAAGTGAGGGCCGCGGTCCAGGCTTAAACCGTCCCCAAACTGGAACGTGTTCGTGGCACGAGAGATTGGGAGGGCGTAGTTATCTCCGAGGGATGAGAAATCCTGCATGTTGATTGCGGGGTAACCGTAGGCAAGGGGCGGAACGTTCAGCCAATCGACACCCCACAAGTTGCCCACATTCACATTGTGGTTTTGCGTCAGAATCTGGCGTTGAAACCGGTTATACCCGATGCGAATTGCATTGGTCCCCTGGCTTCCGAGAGTCTGTTGGAATAGAACCATCGCGTTGTGAATCCGGTCGGTAACATTGTCCCCAAAACCTGGCACCGTCTGCCCGCTCCCTGCAAATGGTTCGAATAGATTTACGGCACCGAAGCTGTACCGGAGCGTGAGCAATTTCGTTTCGGAGAAATTGTGATCCAGGCGGTACGTGCCTTGGTAATCGTTCTCCGTTTGGACCGGACTGCTCTGGGCATACGCCACAGCACCCGTGCTCCCTGGGGGTGCAGCAGGGTACAGGCCTAAAATGTCCGTGGCAATCGGCGAGATCCGGCCAGAGGGAATGAGGTTACCCAAAAAAGGGTTTCCCGTCAGGGGATCGACGATTTGCGTTGAGCGCAGCGTCGAGTTGGGAGGAGCAGGATTACAGACACCGTTTGTGAAGCCAGTCTGGCAGAGTGCGGAAAGGTCTCCCGTGCGCTCGGCATCGGTCGGCACGGCTGCGATCGCGCTCAACCCAGCTCTGTTCCGGAAGAAATCCGTGGCGGCGAAGAAAAATGTCTTGCCCTTAAGAATTGGCCCCCCGGCGCTGAACCCGAACTGGTTTTGAGTGAGCACGGGTTTGTCTGGCCCATCGAAGAAGTTACGGGCATCTAGGACCTGGTTCCGAAGATATTCATAGACCGAGCCGTGGAACTCGTTCGAGCCGGAACGAGTAATGACGTTGACCTGCCCGCCAGCGCTTCGTCCATATTCGGCGCCATAACTATTTGTCGCGACTTTGAACTCCAGGATGCTATCGACAGGAGGCTGGACGCCATAGCGATTCACATACGGATCGTTGTTGTCCACCCCATCGAGAAGAAAGTTGTTGTATTCCTCGCGAGCGCCGGCGGCATCCATCGAGAACGATCCGCGCGTCGAGAGCTCCGAGTTTTCGCTCGGGGGAAGCACTCCGGGAGAGAGAAGAGCGAGTTGCAGGAAGGTCCGTGGATCGAGAGGCAGGTTCTCAATCTGCTGTTGTGTCACCACCATGGACATTTCCGCCGATTCCGTCTGCAAGGGGTTGGCGGCTGAGGAAACCTTGACTGTTTTCGTCACGCCGGCGATGGTCAGGTGGAAATCCACCTGCAGTTGCGTGTTGACAGGCAAGTAGACGTTTGTCTGCGTGACCTCGGCGAAGTTCGCAGCGGAGGCGGAAACGCTATAAACTTCCGGATTGAGGCCCACGAAAGTGAACGAGCCGGCAGAATCAGTTGTCGTCTTGCGCACAACAGAGCGGTGGACGTCGGAAACCGTAACCGTGGCGCTTCTAATTACACCACCGCTCGGATCATAGACATACCCGAGTATGGAACTGCTCGTTACTTGGCCCACGCAGGGACTTGTCGACAGGAAACCAGCAAAGATGGCGAACACAAAAAACCGGGGGACATGCCGAACGACCGCCGACCACCTGGGAGCGATCACCGTCCTCGAGATGCGGAACATTGCCTTGCTTTCAAACATTAAGGAAAGTGTCCTTTTTCGCATCCCCTCAGTTCCCAAGTCCTGTCTCGACGGAAGTTCGCCTTCTACTGGGTCTTAGCTCCCACCTTCGATACCTCAATCGGTGCGGGCTTAATTGTCCAGATCGTGCCCATATCCGCTAGCGGTCTGGTCCGGAAAGCCACCGCTTCTGGCGCCCAAATCATCGCAGCGGGGTTCACTGGCAACTTGGTTTCCAGATCCTCCAACAGGAAAGCTTTCATAAGTAAGTGTAAGTACTGCGCGGCGTTCACCGTCAGCCCTCCGACTTGAACCTGACTAGGAACAAGGTTTCTCGGAACAGGACCCCAATTGTCCTCATGAAGGGCAGGTACAATATAGACGGCGGCCATGGCTACTGCATTGCCTGAAACTTCCCCCTTCGCTGCACCGGTTCCCTCTGGCAATTCGATTGGCCCATATACGTTGAGGACTTCGACATTCTCCGGAAGTTTTCCCGTGCGCCGCCTATCCACCAGGGCGTCGGCCAACACCTGAAAAGTCTGCGCCAAGGACAAATAGCTACCGTCCACATTTGCGTATTTCGGAGGAACAGGCGCGTCATCCCAGGACTTGTCCAATTCCCCGACCGACTTCCGCAGGCTGGCTGTGGACAGCCGAAAGCCGAAGCAGGGCGGGGTCATGTTCAAAAGATCCTGATTGCTTACAATCTGCGTGCCGGGATTTTCAGAAACAAAGTTTCTCACCACCCACTTCAATGCGTCTTGTTCCTTCTGAAATGCGGCGTTTACATCCGCCTCACTGTTGAAGGCTTGCTTGGGCAGATGGGGGGCCTCTGGATGAGTGACAGCGTATTTTGTCGGCGGATAATCAATGCCTCGGCGAAAGGGGGGTTCGAGATAGTTCCGATCGTCCCCCAGCTCGATTTGCACAATGCGAATTTTCGATCTGTCAAGCTTCTCGAAATAGCTCTTCAGGGCATCCGCGCCCTCCGAGGATTGCACCACCCGGCTCGGCTTGTCGCTTCTTTCCGAGATCCGCAGCCTGTTTTCCTGCCAATACAGATCGGGTGAGGAATCAGCGGAAGGACTAAGATTCTTGCTAAAAGGCCCGACCCAATCGTCGTAAAAGAAGTCCATGTGCGGAACATCATCGAGCACGCCCGCCATGGTCGCCCGGGTGTTCATCAGACGGATCTGTTGCACCACTTCCGCGTCGCTCCCCCAATCCGGCATGGTTCCCACGGCAAGATCTCTTGCAAAGGCCTGCGTCCCCCAGATGCTGGATACCTCGCCGAAAACCTGCTGCGTTCTCTTGAGTCCGCCATCTGCCCCAGGCAACGGCTTGCCGCTCATGGGATCACGCCCTTCCGTCAAAGATCTTTCCGCAACCGCCATGCGCGCCAGGTAGTTCTCTTTCGGCGTGCTCAGATCCCGGTAATCCACGAGCGGCTGCGCTTTCGAGCGCGGTTCATCGGCGCCATCGTAGCCTATTTCAATCCGCCCTTTCCTGATAGAGTCCAGCAAAAGGTCGCACACTCCCGTTTTGGAATTTCTCTGGGCGAGCACGTCACTCACTGCTCCGTTCACAAAGACTGTGGCCTTGATATTGGCGGAGGGAAACTCTTTATTAAGCGAGTCAAGCAATTGCAGGACGCGGCGGAGCCGGTCCTCCGTCATTTCGATGTTGACGGAGTCGCCCGCTTTTATCCGAAGAAAAACGAAAACGGGTAAACGCGAAGAGGATGGCTCAGAACCCGATTGAGCAACTAACTGGCTGGGCAGCAGGAACAGTAGTGCAAAAAACAACGCATACACACGCTTCATTTCCTGGTACCTCCGCTTAAGAAACCTCTGCTATTTGCATCAATCACATTTCCCACCCTGGATCGCCCGCTGAAATCGCCGCTGTCTTGGACCCTGGTTTCTGTGTCTCGATACGCAAGAACGCAGCCGATCCGCCCGCCGAGGTCTCTTGCTCCGAGCGAAAGCAGCAACCACCCTCCTGTTTCACTTAGAGATCGAAACCATACTGTCGAAGCTCGAAACCCGCCTCGCGCGATGCGCGCTTGAGCTACAACTAAACTCCGCCAGGGAATGTGGCTATAAAAGCTCTTGCCCTCCGGGTTGCCCCGGACTGGAGCCCCCGGAGGGCAAGAGTGAGAACTATCCTGTTGGTTTCTGTGCCCCGGTTAACGTGCTTGGGCCGGGATTGTTATCGTTGCCTGGTTGGACTGGCAAACGGCGCCACCGCTGTTGTTAAGTGGCTGCAAGACGTAATAATAGGTGTCGCCATTGACCAGACCACTCGTGTCGGAGAAGGCCGGAACGGTAGAGGTCCCAACTTCGGTATAGGAGCCACCACTTGTGGTGCTGCGCAATACCTCGTAGGAAGCTGCGCCGGATATACCGGTCCAGCTGAGATCAATTCTAGCCGCAGCTCGGCCAGAAGGCGTGCCTTTGCCGGTCAAGTTGTTGACGCAAGAGACGAAGACGGTCTTGCGAAGCATAATGATGGACCATCCTGTCTCGTACGCGTCCTGATAGCTGTCGTAGTAGTGGCCTTCCCAATAGCCGTTTTGCGGAGAAGTTGGATTTGGCGAGCTCGTGGTGCCGCCAATGCCGCCAAGTATCCCCTGTCGCTTGACGAGGGTTTGCGCCACGCCGTCGCAGGCGTCTGCGCCTCCACTTTCTGACCCAACGGCGTTGTACCAGTCGAGGGGGTTCGTTCCCGCAGGTTCGTCCTCCAGCAAGGTAATGGGGCTCAGCACGCCGCCTGGATCATGCAGCAGCATGGACTTCGTGAAGGAGAACAGGCCATAGGCATACGCCCGAGGAGAATAGTAAGGACCGTTCGACAACGCGTTGCAAAAGTTGTCGTGGTAGTAGGTTTCGGCCGCATTCCAACGGGTATCGCCGCGGCCCAACCCGTCCATCGCCAACTGCACCATTCCCGAAGGTGTTACGGCGTAAGGCCCCCAAGGCTCATAGCAAGCTGAGTTGTATCCGAAGGCTCCCGTGAATGAACCGGACGTGCACTGGTCCTGCGTGTCCCAGTAACCATTGGCATCGGTGACGATCTTCGGAGTCGAAATCCCAAACCCGCGGTTGGCGCCGATTTCACCGATGGCCCCCCATTGAGAAACGGAGTTGTCGTTGTAACTGCCGCCACCGTTCACATTGCATTGGTAAGCCCAAGCCCCGCCAGGAACGTAGTTGTTCTGGCAGTAGTTGTAGCCATCAATCATGTCCTGCACGATGTTTTGGAAGGTTAATCCGTTAACACCGGGCAGTCCGCCGCTTGCGGCGGCGCCTGTGGAGGCAGTGGCCGTGCCTGTACCCGATGCAACAATGGCATCTATGAGCTGTCCGCCCTGATAGAAGGGATAACTCCAACCATCAAGTTCGAACAGCATCTGTCCATTGCCGTTTCCGTCGAACGTATAGGTGCACGGGGTTGTTGCGCCACTGGGGCAGGAAGGTAGGTTGTAGTTATACGACTTGGCAGCAACTGCCTGAGGTTGCAAGGACATAAGGAGACGTGCTAGTCCGCGCGCAACATCGTCGGTGTATGGATCCGAGGCCGAACCATTCTGATAGTGCCCATTCACCTCGAAGGCTTGAACGTTGGAAGCGGTGGTGGCCATGGAGCTACTGTAGAACTCGCCGTCGGCCGTATAGCAACTTGGAGATCCATTATAGAAACCGCCATAAGAGGCGCATTCCCAGCCGCCATATGTCCCGTTGCCGTAGACTCCCCCCGTTAGACAACCGCTCGGGGAACCGTTGGTGCACCGCCACATATTCTTGTGGAGGTACCACAAACCGGAATCGATGGCCACGTCCACGCGCGAGGCTAGGTTATTGGCTTGCTGAATCACATAGTAACTCGCGGTGTAGGTTGCGCTGGTGTTGGTATCCGTGACGGTCACCACGGCGGTCCACGTCGTCCCTCCGGCAGCGCTAGCAGGATACTGATGCTGCGCGGAAATATCGTAGGGATTTGTGACCGGAGCGGCTGCCTGCGTTGTTAGGTCTCCGAAATTCCATTGGTAGGTGAAGCTGTCTGTTGACCCCCCCAAATCCACCGTCGCTCCCAAAACGATGGTTACCTCGTGAGTCGCATCCAGAGGATAGGTAAAATGGGGCGCGGTCGGATTTGTCGGGTCCAGCGGTACAGTCTTGACGGTAACTGCTGCATTGGCAGCCTGCGGGACAGTAAAGGCAACCAGAAGTACTAACGCGACCAAACAGGCTCGGCACATACTGAGTCTTTCCATAGCTTTTCCCCCTCCAGGCAAGCTAATCTTCGATTTTGAAACTTAAATCCTAAGCTGCGGGCAAGTGCCTCTGCAGTCCAAGGCTTCGCGCTCGCCGTTCCTCCCATGCAAGGCAATGCGTTGAACTAGCGACTACGCATCTTGGTAAGCAAGAGCCCGCCGAGTCCCGCGCCCACCAATAGAAAAGTGCTCGGCTCCGGAACTGTAGGCGGTGGTGGTGGCGGTGTGGTAGCCGCCTGCGTGACTTCGCTTCCCGTAAAATAGACGTCGGTCTGTGTGCTGTTCGCAGGGTCAACGGGGTGCGTCTGGTCAAGCACTAGGCCCGTCCCCCCCGGATTGGTCGTGGAGAAGTTCAGGGTGATGACGGCTTCCTGGGTGCCGGTGAGGCCGAATTGGAACCCCATCGCCATTGCCGCATCACCATTGCAATTCGATGCCGTGCAATCATTGAGGAAGTTGCTGGTGCCGCCAGGCAGCATGTTGGAATTGCTAAGGGGTCCGCCTGTCGTGACGTCATTGTAGATGCTGCTGGCAAAAGAATCCCCAATTTCCCAACTCTGACCCGTCGCTGTCGATCCGGAAGCAGTACCAAACTCATTGTAAAACGGAGTGGACAGTTCCAGATCGAAGAAGGAGTCAAACGAATAGGTGCCGGCCGCGCCGGGATTGAAGGTGAAAGTGAGGGTCCCAAGGCCGGTTGTCTGGTTGAAACCGGCGGTATTAAAGCCACCGCCACTATAATCGGTTTGGGTGGAACCATTCACATTGAAAAGCACGGACTGAAGACTGATGGAGCTTGCTCTTGCCGCAGGTTGGCAGACAAACGCCAAGCAAGAGAGGACAAGTACCAGGACCACTAAACGTCTCATGGTGACCTCACTTTCGATTTTCGAGGCAACAAATATTCTCTGGCAATACAACTAGACTCGCGAGAAGGCAGCAGGTAGCACTCCCGCCACGCCCACAATTGCGCGGCTTCAACACTGCTACACACATAACTGCCCGATCCTAACCGAGAGTTCAGCAAGCGAAGTGCCAAGCCCGTTTGGCCGCAAGTTCAATCTGAAGGCCGAGTTCTGGAAGGTCCGCTCTAGGCAATGTGCAACACTCTTCCCCTCAAGTCCCATTCGAGTGCCGAATTGTGCAAGGCTGCTGTCACACCCCTCGCGAGAGCAGCATTGTGACTGCCGTTTTTGCGGTCGATATGGTAATTGAAGTGCTGCGCATAAACGAAACTTGCTTGGAAATCATTTGACGATGCCCTCATCTGCGGAATCATGACAGGGTCGGAGAAAAAAAGATGATCGGTGGGTCTTCTAGATCAAGGCGCCAAACTGTCTTCTGCGTTCTCTTCATCCTCTCCGCGCTTGGCCTCCAGGGTTCTCCCGCATTGGCTCAGAATCCTCCGAGCTCTATCCGCTCTGAAATCGCCGGGTCTCCACTGATCTTTGACGGTTACTTCATCTGGGCTTCTAGCGCGCGGTCTAGCACGGTCTCAAAACTTTCTCCGGTGGACGGAAGACTGCTAGGTTCTTTCCCGGTCGGGGAAGCTCCGCTCGGGCTAGCCTCGGACGGGGAGAACATCTGGGTGGCAAACAGCGGCGATGCAACCGTAACCAAACTGCGCGCGAGCGACGGTGCGACACTTGGCGTGTTTGAAGCTGGCTCCAAGCCCGTTGCCCTCCTGGTTGTAAAAGATTACGTCTGGGTTGCCGACCAGGATGCGGATGCGGTAAGGAAGATACGGGCGTCGGACGGCCACACTGTCGGCATTTACGGCGTTGGCGGAAGCCCTACAGCCCTGGCCACGGATGGCGAAAACGTTTGGGTGCTGAATCACGGGAGCAACTCCCTGACCAAGCTCCTCGCGAGCACAGGCACGAGCTTGGGGAACTTCCCGGCGGGCGACTCCCCGACCAGTCTTGTCCATGACGGTTCGAGCCTGTGGGTGGCCAGCGATGACTATGGGATCGTCCTCAGGTTGAACCCCAAAGACTGCAAAGTCTTGGCGCGTTACCAGGTCGCAGACAGCGCTTCGCAAATCATCTTTGACAAAACCAATCTGTGGGTGAGTGATCGGTCAAAGAGTGGAGTTGTGGAAATCCGTCCCGGCGACGGGATGGTATTGAAACTCGCGCCAAGCGTTGGCCAAGGGGAGGCCATGGCGTACGACGGAGCGAACCTGTGGATTGCTGACGGGTCGCGCACGTATGTCGCCAAGCTGGATGGATCAACTGGCAAAATCGTGGGCATGTATACTCTGGCAGGTCCTTCCCAGAAAGCGGGGGAGAATTAAATCCTCTGCCCGTATCCATTGAGGCAATGCGGTTCCGGTTTTTGAAGTGGCGACTGTGTCTTTACAGGGCTAAGAGTCTCGTCTGGAAAAAGTGTCTTCCCACGAAGCAACGCCACACTTGTTGTGCGCGCCCCACGAATGAGTCCATTTGATGTTGACGAAACAAAGAACCACAGCACCCTTGGAAAGGGATGTGCTCTTGCAACGATTCCCATAGAATCGACTAGAAGTTATCTCATAAACACATTTAAGCCGTTTATTGGTTGCGAGTTATGCAAACTAGCGTAAATCGAGAGCATGGACTTAACCGAGACGCAGTGGGAGAAGCTCAGGCCGCTGGTGGCTCCG
>Ga0371490_1000131_pt1 | contig 73574 bp, 79 predicted proteins | sample MB2SIPfraction_FD_207959 | JGI IMG/M metagenome (GOLD analysis project Ga0371490, IMG submission 207959) | Lab enriched peat soil microbial communities from McLean, Ithaca, NY, United States - MB28FN SIP fraction | ecosystem: Environmental > Terrestrial > Soil > Wetlands > Peat | place: USA... | reverse complement strand
GCGACAACGTGTCGTGCGAAGTGAGTTTGATCACGCCGGTGGCGCTGGAGAAAGGGTTGCGGTTCGCGATCCGCGAAGGCGGCCACACCGTGGGCGCCGGCGCCGTCACCGAAATCATCGAGTAAACCATGCCTAACGGAGAGAAAATTCGAATTCGCTTGAAAGCGTACGACCATCGCATTCTCGACCAATCCACGAAGGAAATTGTGGACACGGCAAAACGCACGGGCGCGGACGTGGCGGGTCCGATTCCCCTGCCCACGGTAATCAACCGTTGGACAGTGTTGCGGTCGCCGCACGTGGACAAAAAGTCGCGCGAGCAATTCGAGATGCGGACGCACAAGCGATTGATCGATATTCTCGAACCAACTCCGGACACGGTTGATGCGCTGATGAAGCTCGACCTGCCTCCGGGCGTGGACGTGGAGATCAAGGCATTCGGTCGCGAGCATACGACGAAGTAATTGACATAGGGAAAGAGCGAGAGAAATGGGAGTCAACGGCATACTCGGAATGAAGCTGGGCATGACGCAAGTCTTCGCGGAAGACGGCACGGCGGTCCCGTGCACTGTGCTGCAAGCGGGCCCGTGCGTTGTGGTCCAGCGCAGAACGAAAGATAAGGACGGCTACGACGCGGTGCAACTCGGCCTGGTGGAGTTTATCAAGCCGCAGCGTGTAAGGAAGCCGCTGACCGGCCATTTCAAGAAGGCCGGTGTCGCGCCGATGCGCTACCTGCGCGAAGTGAGACTCGAGGATTCGAAGGACGAAACGAAGGCGGGCGACCGCGTGCTGGTGGACGGATTCAAGGTCGGCGAATACGTGGACGTCACCGGCGTGAGCAAGGGCAAGGGTTTTCAGGGCGGCGTGAAGCGGTGGCACTACCGCGGCGGCGATGCCTCGCACGGCTCGATGTTCCATCGCGCTCCGGGCGGCATCGGCGCCAGTTCATTCCCTTCGCGCGTCTGGCCGGGACAGCATTTCCCGGGCCACATGGGAAACGAGCGCAAGACGTCGAAGAATTTGCGCGTAGTGAAAATCGATAGCGAAGAGAATCTGCTGCTGGTGCGCGGCGCAGTTGCCGGCCCCGCGGGCAGCTACATTCTGATTCGCAAGGCCAAGCGGGCCAAGTAAAGAGACGACGATGCCAGTTGTGGACGTGAAAAACCTGGAAGGAAAGAAAGTCGGACAAATCGAGCTGGCCGACGATGTGTTTGCGGCTAGCGTGAACCCGCACCTGTTGCACGAGGCGGTGCGACACTATCTCGCGGGCGAGCGCGCCGGAACGCACAAGACGAAGGACAAGAGCGAAGTCAGCGGGTCGGGAAAGAAGTTGTGGCGGCAGAAGGGCACGGGCCGGGCGCGAATTGGCTCGATCCGTTCTCCTCTATGGCGTCACGGCGGGACGGTGCATGGTCCCGTACCGCGCAGCTACGCGTATTCACTTCCGAAGAAAATGCAGACTGGCGCACTGCGCTCGGCCCTCTCCGCCAAGCTTGCGGAACAGAAGCTGACGGTGGTGGACGGCTGGAAGCTCGAATCGCACAAGACGAAGGCGTTTCGTCAGGCCCTCGACAAGCTGGACGGGGAGTCCCGCACGATCCTGCTGGTGGAAAACGGCGCGAATGTAAATCTGGAGCGCGCGAGCAGCAATATCGAGGGCGTGACGCTGGTTCCCACCACGGCGCTGGAACCTTACGACTTGATGCGGCACGACCAGCTGATGCTTTCGCGCGACGCTGCCGTGAAACTGAGTCGCGCGCTTTCCACGACGGCGCCTCCCGAGCCGCCAGTGCAAATCGAGCCGGCTCCTGCGGTTGCAGCCAAGAAAGAGCCTGCCGAGAAGGGCGCCAAGGCCGCGCCGTCCAAGAAACAGGCCGCGCCCAAGGCTGCCAAGAAGCCTGCGGCGGCGAAAAAACAGAAGCCGAAGGCAAAGTCCAAGGGGAAAAAGGATTAGGTCATGGCGACGAGGCTCTATCAGGTTATCCGGCGTCCGATCATCACCGAGAAAGGTCTCGGTGTAAAGGAAACGCAGCACACGGTGGTATTCGAGGTTGCCAAAGACGCCACAAAGACCGAAATCAAGGAAGCGGTGCAGCGGATTTTCAAAGTGAAAGTGGACGCTGTGCGCACGTCGATTTCTCACGGCAAGTTTCGCCGCCGGGGCCGCGCCGAAGGTTTCCGGCGCGATTGGAAGAAAGCATACGTGAAGCTCGCTGCGGGCGAGAAGATGATCGAGTACGCCGAGAATATGTAATCACGGCGAGGCGGATGGGCAAAGCCGCTCTCCGCGAGGCACGAGGCACGAGGCACGAGGCAACGATGGCACTGAAAACATTTAGACCGTACACACCGTCGAGGCGCTTCCTCACTATGCTCGATAAGAGCGAGGTGACGAAGGAAACGCCGGAAAAGTCACTGACCGAATCGAAGAAGCGCACGGGCGGACGCAACGCCCATGGCGAAGTGACGTCCTGGCACCGGGGCGGCGGGCACGCGCGGCGCTACCGCGTCATCGATTTTCGCCGCGACAAAATTGGGATTCCGGCAAAAGTAGCCGCGGTCGAGTACGATCCCAATCGGTCGTCACGCATCGCGCTTCTGCATTACGCCGACGGCGAGAAACGCTATATCCTGCAACCCATTGGTCTGGAAGTGGGCATGACCGTGCAAAACGGCGAAGGGGCGGACATTCTTCCCGGCAATGCGCTGATGATTCGGAACATCCCGCCCGGCACGATGGTGCACAACCTCGAACTGTTTCCCGGCAAGGGAGGCCAGGTGGTGCGGGCGGCCGGGGGAGCAGCGCAGCTTCTGAGCAAAGAAGGCGATGTCGCTCTGGTGAAGCTGCCCTCGGGTGAAGTGAGGAAGTTTAGCGTGGATTGCATGGCCACCATTGGCCAGCTCGGGAATTTGGATCACGAAAACGTGACGTATGGGAAGGCGGGACGGACGCGTTGGCATGGCAAGCGCCCAACGGTCCGCGGCGTGGCAATGAATCCAGTGGACCACCCGCACGGCGGCGGTGAAGGCCGCGTAAAAGGCAATCACCCGCAAACTCCCTGGGGATTTCCAACTCTGGGCGCAAAGACGCGCAAGAAGCGTCCCAGCGACCGGATGATTGTTCAACGGCGAAAGCCGTAGTTTGGAGCAGCAGAAAATATGAACCCGGCGCGGCGGGGAATAGAGAGCATGCTGATGACAGCCACAAAAACGTCTCGACGTACACCACGGCGAGCGGCACGGCCACGGAAAGCTGTTCCGCGGCGCGCGGCAAAGCCGGTGGTGAAGATTGTCTCGAAGCTCGTGCCCCCACCCCAGATTCTGTACCGGTTGTGCCGAGCCAGTTGGTCCGTGATTGTTGAAAAAGCACCGAATGCCCAAGGGACGCGGTTTGTTTGCCCCTTCTGCCCGGTTTCGCACCGCGTGCCGGGCCCGGTGCGGGGATTCCGCAAAGTCCGCCGTGCGCAGTGGGTGAAGCTGCGCCGGGTGGAGGAATAGGAAGAGAGATGCCGCGCTCGCTGAAGAAGGGCCCGTTCGTCGATGACCACCTGCGCGATAAGTTGGAAGCGTTGAACGCGCGGAACGAAAAGAAAGTGGTGAAGACGTGGTCTCGCCGTTCGACGATTATTCCGGAGATGATTGGCCACACGATCGCCGTCCACAACGGCAAGAAGTTCATTCCGGTGTACGTCACCGAGCAGATGGTAGGACACAAGTTGGGAGAATTCTCGCCAACGCGCATATTCAAAGGGCACGCTGTTAAGGCTGCGCTCGAAAAGGCGGCGGCAGCAGCGGGCGCACCCGTGGGGGGCGCGACGGCGGCTCCGGCGGCTGGCACCAGTGGCACGACAGGTGCAGCCCCCGCACCAAAGGCATAAACGATGGCAACGGCAACGCAGGGTTTAAGTCAGATCGAAGGTGTGGCGAAGGCGCGATTCATCCGCGTATCGCCGCAGAAGGCGCGCCTGGTGGTGGACCTAATCCGTGGGCAGCGCGCCGAAGATGCTTTGCAAAGGTTGCGCTTCACAAAGAAGCGCGTTGCGCGCGAAGTCGAAAAAACACTGCGCAGCGCGATTGCAAACGCCGAGCGCAAGGCCGAGGATGCCGGCGAATCGCTGGATGTGGACGCGCTGTACGTCACCGGCTGTTATGTGAATGAAGGCCCGCGCTGGAAGCGCATGCGTCCCGCGCCGATGGGCCGAGGCTTCCGGTATCAGAAGCGCACGAGCCACATTGTTGTCCAGGTGGCCGAGCACCATCGCGCCGCGGCCGACCGCGTGGCAGCCGCAGTGGCGGAAGCGGAAGCGTCGAAGGGCGTGAAGGGTGCGGTGCGAAAGGTTGGCAAGGCTTTTCAGAAGCGCGCAAAGCAAGCGCAGAAAAAGAAGAAGTAGGAGGTCAGTTTGGGGCAGAAAACACATCCGTACGGTTTTCGGCTGGGCTACAACAAACCATGGAAGTCGCGCTGGTTTGCCAAGCGGGAGTACGCCGACCTCCTGCACGAGGACGTAAGCCTGCGGAAGCAACTCAAAGACCGGCTGCGCGCTGCGGGCGTCAGCGGGATCGACGTCGAGCGCGCCGCAAACAAGCTCGTTGTGCGAATCTTCACCGCGCGCCCGGGAATCATCATTGGCCGGAAGGGCTCGGAAATCGACAAGCTCAAGGGCGAAGTGCAGAAGCGAACGAAGCGGGAAGTGCACATCGATATTCAGGAAGTTCACCGCCCTGAGCTGGACGCCCAGCTTGTTGCGGAATCGATTGCGCTGCAGCTCGAGAAGCGCGTTGCATTCCGGCGCGCCATGCGAAAAGCGGTCGATTCAGCGCTGCGTTTTGGCTGCAAGGGAATCAAGGTGCGAGTCGCCGGACGGTTGAACGGCGCCGAAATCGCCCGCAAGGAATGGTACTTGCAGGGGCGATTGCCGCTACAGACTTTGCGCGCCGATATCGACTATGGAACGGCCGAAGCACAGACGACCTATGGGTTGATTGGCGTGAAGTGCTGGATCTACCAGGGCGAGAAGATGCCGCAACGTGGGAAGCCCGGTCAGGAAAATGAAGTTTAAGGGAACAGGTCAACAATTATGTTGATGCCGAAAAAAGTGAAGTACCGCAAGCAACAGCGCGGCCGGCGCACTGGAAAAGCGTGGCGCGGCGGCTCGCTCGCGTTTGGCGAGTATGGATTGAAAGCGCTCGAACCGGCATGGATCACGGACCGCCAGATTGAAGCGGCGCGCGTGGCCATCACTCGTTTCATCAAGCGTGGCGGCAAGCTGTGGATCCGCATCTTTCCGGATAAGCCGTTCACGAAGAAGCCGGCCGAAACTCGAATGGGCAAGGGCAAAGGGCCACCGGACCATTGGGTGGCGGTGGTCAAACCGGGTTGCGTGATGTTCGAAATGGCAGGCGTGGACCTGGCGGCGGCGACGGAAGCGATGGAACTTGCGGCGCACAAACTGCCAATCAAGACGCGATTTGTCAGCCGCGCGGAGGAGCTCTGATGGCGCGGCGCATGGAAAAGTTCCGCGAGATGAACCACAACGAGCTCGAGATTCAACAACGCGAGCTCGCCGAACAAATTTTCCGTTTGCGGTTTCAGCTTTCGACCGGCCAGGCCGAGGGTCTGAAGAAGCTGCGGGAGATTAAGCGAGACCTTGCGCGCGTGAAAACGCTGCTGCGAGAGACCGAATTGAGGAAAGCGTAATGGCGAACGAAACCGCAGCCGCACCGAGTCGCGGAGCGCGGCAGGAACTTTTGGGCGTCGTGACCAGCGCCAAAATGCAGAAGACGATTGTGGTGAAGGTCACGCGCACGACTCAGCACCGGCTCTACGGACGAGTGATGCGCTCGGGCAAAAAGTACTACGCGCACGACGAAGCAGGAGAAGCGCGCCTGGGCGATACGGTGCGGATAGTTTCCACACGGCCGCTTTCAAAACTGAAGCGGTGGCGGCTCAAGGAAGTTGTAGCGCGATCGACGCGCGTTGCCTGAGCCTAAAGCGGCGCTAAGGGAGCAAGATCATGGTGCAGATGCGGACATGGCTGACGGTGGCCGACAATTCCGGCGCGCGACAGTTGACCTGCATCCTTCCGCTGGGAGGAGACGCGGGGCTCACGGCCGGATTGGGCGACATCATTACGGCGGCCGTGAAGGAAGCGTCGCCGGACGGACAGATCAAGAAGGGCAAAGTAGTGCGCGCCGTGGTGGTGCGCACGAGGAAAGAACATAGGCGGAGGGATGGCACCTACATCCGGTTCGACGATAACGCCGCCGTGCTGATCAACGATGCGAACGAACCGATCGGGACGCGCGTATTCGGTCCCGTAGCACGCGAGCTGCGAGAGAAGAAGTTCACGAAGATCATCTCGCTGGCTCCGGAAGTGTGGTAGGCATGCGAGAACTCAAAGAGAAGCCGGCGCCGCTCGGCATCCGCCGTGGCGACGCCGTGAAAGTGATGGCGGGCCGGTCGAAGGGCCGGACGGGGAAAGTGCTTTCCGTGGACCTGTGGAAACGCACGGTGACGGTGGAGCACGCAAACATCATCAAGAAACATACGCGCGCGAATCCGTCGAAGAACATCAAGGGCGGCATCCTCGAAAAGGAAGGGCCGGTGAACGTTTCCAATGTGATGCTGATATGTCCCGGCTGCGGGAAGCACACGCGGGCGGGCCATACGACGCTTCCCGACGGCACGAAAGTACGCATCTGCCGCCGCTGCAACACGACTTTTGAGAATTAGAGGCCAGGCGAGAAATGATCAGCCGTTTGCATGAAAAGTACCGCAAAGAAGGCGTTCCGGCGCTCACGAAGCGTTTCGGCTACAAGAACACGATGGCCGTGCCGCGCGTGACGAAGGTCACCGTCAACATCGGCCTGGGCGAAGCCAGCCAGAACGTAAAGCTGCTCGATACGGCCGCCGTGGAACTCGGTCAGATCGCCGGACAGAAGCCCGTGATCACACGCGCGAAGAAGTCGATTGCGAACTTCAAAATTCGCAAGGGAATGCCCATCGGGTGCATGGTCACACTGCGCGGAGAGCGGATGTACGAATTTCTCGACCGGCTGTCGTCGATCGTGCTGCCACGCGTGCGCGACTTCAAGGGCCTGCCGCCGAATTCCTTCGACGGGCGTGGAAATTACACGATCGGGCTCAAGGACCAGCTTGTTTTTCCGGAAATCGATTACACGCGTGTGGACAAAATCAAGGGCATGAACGTCACGATTACAACCACAGCCCGGAGCGACGAAGAAGGGCGCGAGCTGTTGCGGTTGCTCGGCGTACCTTTCCGGGCATAAGGAGAGCGAGGAAGCATGGCGCGTACCAGTCAATTCGCGAAGATGCGGCGGAAACTGAAGTACAAGATTCGCAAACGCAACCGCTGCCGGATCTGTGGCCGCGCGCGCGGCTACCTTCGCAAGTTCGAGATGTGCCGTATCTGTTTCCGCGGCCTGGCGCTCAAGGGAGAAATTCCGGGCGTCGTGAAGGCTAGCTGGTAAGGAAGGAAGAATGACTACCGATCCCATTGCCGATATGCTGACGCGGATACGAAACGCCGCGCGCGCAAAGCACCCGCGCCTGGACATGCCCGCTTCGAAATTGAAGGTGGAAATTGCGCGCATCCTGAAGGACGAGGGTTACCTCACGAATTTTAAGATGGTGGACGAGAAGGGCAAGAGGACGCTGCGCATCTTTTTGCGCTACACACCGGACCGCCGCAGCGTGATTACGGATTTGAGGCGCGTTTCCAAGCCCGGCGCAAGGCGGTACGTTGGAAGGACCGAAATTCGGCCCGTGGTCGGCGGGATGGGAATTTCGATTGTCTCCACGCCGCGCGGCATAATGACCGGCCAATCGGCGCGTAAGGAAGGCGTCGGGGGCGAACTACTTTGCGAAGTTTGGTAACAACGAGGTTTTCATAGAGCCATGTCGCGAATCGGAAACAAAGTGATCCCGGTCCCATCCGGCGTGAAGGTCCAGATCAAGGATGGCGCCGTCGAAGTCCAGGGCCCGAAGGGAAAGATGACGGTGCCGCTGCCGAAGGGCATTCATTTCGAGCAGAAGGACGGCACGCTGGTCGCCAAGCGGGAAGCGGAAGAGCAGCGCGCCCTGCACGGACTTGCGCGAGCGCTCGTGGCCAACGCGGTCACCGGCGTCACGCAGGGATTCAAGAAGGACCTTGACATCGTGGGTGTCGGCTATCGCGCTGAAGTGAAAGGTAAGAACCTGGTCTTGGCGCTTGGCTATTCGCACCCAATTGAGTTCCCAATTCCCGAAGGGATTCAGATTTCGGTCGAGAAACTAACGCATATGACGGTGACGGGGGCGGACAAAAGGCAAGTGGGCCAAGTGGCTGCGGATCTCCGCGCCATGCGCCCGCCCGACCCTTACAAGCAGAAGGGCATTCGCATCACCGGCGAGCGCCTGAAAAAGAAGGCCGGCAAGGCCGGCGCCAAGACGGCGGCCGCATAGTTTAGCCGGAAAGGGAGAACGATCGTGGCAGCACCAGTTCATAAATTGTCGCGCGAGGAGCACCGCCGGCGAATTCACGTGCGAACGCGGAAGAGGCTTATTGGCACGCCGGAACGGCCGCGGCTTTGCGTGCACCGTTCAAACACGCACATTCGCGCGCAGGTTGTGGACGATGAGGCAGGCCGGACGATCGTTTCCGCAAGTTCGCTCGACAAGGAAGTGCGCAAGATCATCAAGGGCGGCGGCAACATCGCAGCGTCGAAGGTTATCGGCAAAGTGATCGCCGAACGCGCCCGTGAGAAGGGCATTGTGAACGTCGTGTTTGACCGCGGCGGTTATCAATACCACGGCCGCGTGCAAGCGCTTGCCGAAGCGGCCCGTGAGGCGGGCCTGAAGTTCTGAAAACTATGCCGAAACAAGAGTTGAAAGATTCGCTATCGGTGCGCCGGGTCATGGATGCCAACCTGGCCAATCTGAAAGATCAAGTGGTCTCGATCAACCGCGTCACGAAAGTCGTGAAGGGCGGGAAAAACCTCAGCTTCTCGGCGCTGGTGGTGGTGGGCGATCAGGGAGGGCACGCCGGGTTTGGCATGGGCAAGGCGCGCGAAGTCCCCATGGCCATTCGCAAGGCGATCGAGCAGGCGAAGAAGAACATGGTGACGTTGAACCTAAAGGGCTCGACGATACCACACCAGGTGATCGGGTACTTTGGTTCGGGGCAAGTGCTCTTGAAACCTGCGCCGGAAGGAACCGGCGTGATTGCCGGCGGACCGGTGCGAGCCGTCATGGAGGTTGCGGGAATCCAGAATGTGCTGACGAAATCTCTTGGCACGTCGAACCCGCATAACGTGATCAAGGCCACATTCGACGCTTTGTTGCACTTGAAGGATGCGGCGAAGGTCGCGGAATCCCGCGGCAGGGGAGCAGAAGAGCCGGCGTCCTAGCCGCTCGTCTTGACGACAATGACGACAGAGAAAAAGTCCGGGACTCTGAAAATAAAATGGGTGCGCAGTTTCATCGGTTGCCCGCGCGACATGCGTCAAACGATTCGCGGCCTGGGATTCCGCCGTATGCAGCAAGTGGTGGAACACCCGGATACGCCAACGATTCGCGGCATGATCGCGAAAGTCCACCATCTTGTTGAGATCGAGGGTTAGGAATGGCTGAGAAAGTGGCGCTATCGAATTTGAAACCGCCGCGCGGCTCGCGTCATCGCAAAGTCCGCGTAGGCCGTGGCATGGGCTCGAAGATGGGCAAGACGTCGGGCGCTGGCAACAAGGGGCAGCAATCCCGCCGCGGGTACTCCCGCCGCGCGGGTTTTGAAGGCGGCCAGATGCCATTGCACAGGCGCCTGCCCAAGCGCGGATTCGTGAACCCGTCGTCGAAGACCTTCGCTGTCGTGAATGTGGAAAGTTTGAACGCATTCGGGGCGGGCGAAACAGTGACGCCCGAGGCCCTCGTAGGTCTCGGCATCGTGCGCGCGATGCGCGATGGCGTGAAGGTTTTGGGTGATGGAGAGTTGAAGGTTGCATTGACCGTGCAGGCGCATGCATTCAGCAAGTCGGCACAAGAGAAGATTGAACGCGCCGGAGGGAAAGCCGAGATCCTGCAATGAAGAAGCTCGTCGAGGCATTTCGGAACATATTCAGCACGCCGGACCTGCGTAATCGTGTTTTATTTACGCTGGCGCTGCTGGCGGTGTACCGCCTCGGCGCGTTCATCCCGACTCCGGGCATTAATACCGACTTATTGCAAACGCTCTTCGAGAAGGGGCAGGGATCGGTGCTGGGCATCATTGACCTATTCAGCGGCGGAAACTTCCGCAGGCTGACGATCTTTGCGCTTGGCATCATGCCGTACATCACGTCCTCGATCATCCTGCAACTGTTGGTGGTCGTGTGGCCGTACCTCGAGCGTTTGCAGAAGGAAGGCGAACTCGGCCGGCGCAAGATCACGCAGTACACGCGCTATATGACAATCGTTCTGAGCGCGTTCCAGTCGTTCGCAATTGCCAGGACGTTGGAGGCGCAGAACCTGTCGGGCCAAGCCCTCGTGTACCACCCCGGCTGGCGGTTCATCTTGATGACGATGCTGACGCTTACGACCGGTTCGGCCTTCATCATGTGGCTCGGCGAACAGATCAGCGACCGCGGCATCGGCAATGGGATGTCGCTCATCATTTTCGCGGGGATCGTCGTGGGGCTGCCGCGCGCCATAATCGATCTTTGGTCGAAGGCCAAGACTCAGCAGTGGGGTTCCTTTACGCCGATCGCGCTGCTCGGGTTGCTTGTTTTGATGGTGGCCGTTGTTGCTTTCATTGTGTTGGTCGAAGGGGGGCAGCGGCGCATTCCCGTGCAGTATGCAAAGCGCGTGATGGGACGGCGCGTGATGGGCGGCCAGATGACGTATCTCCCGCTGCGCGTGAACTCCGGCGGCGTGATTCCGCCGATCTTCGCCAGTTCGCTGCTGACGTTTCCGCAGACTCTGGCCTTGATTCTCCAGAAAAGGCTGCCGGGCTTCGACAAATTCGCCAATGCCCTTCGATGGGGAGAGCCGCTTTATACTCTCATTTACGTGACCCTGATCATCTTTTTCGCGTTCTTTTATGTGGGAATTATCTTTAATCCCACGGAGCTTGCGGACAACATGCGGAAATACGGCGGGTTCGTCCCCGGGATTCGCCCCGGCCGGAACACGTCCGAGCACATCAATCGCATTCTGACGCGTCTCACGTTTGTCGGTGGCGTGTATTTGGCAATGGTCTGCCTGCTGCCGGAATGGATGATTTCGGGGATTCACTTGCAGCATTTGCCGGTCTGGCTCGGCGGCAATTGGTTCGACGTGCACATGTGGCGATTCGTACTCGATGGCCTGGGCGTTAACTTTTATTTCGGCGGGACCTCGCTCCTGATTGTCGTGGGCGTGGCGATGGATACTGTGCAGCAGCTCGAAGCCCAGTTGGTAATGCGCAATTATGAAGGCTTTGTAAGGAAGGGCCGGGTTCGAGGGCGCCGCTGATACGGCGGACCGACTTGATTGACAGGGAAAATGGCACTCAATAAGGCTTTGATTTTTCTGGGACCTCCGGGGGCAGGAAAAGGTACTCAGGCAAAAGGCGTGGCAAAGGAATACGGAGTGCCGCACCTCTCGACGGGGGATATGTTCCGGGAAGCAGTTGCACGCGGTACAGAACTAGGGCGTCTGGCTAAACCCATCATGGAACGCGGCGGGCTTGTGCCGGACGATATCGTGTTGGGGCTGGTCGAAGAGAGGCTGGCGCGACCTGATTGCAGCGGGGGATTCGTGTTCGATGGCTTTCCGCGCACGTTGCCGCAAGCGGAGAAGCTCGACGAGATTCTCGGGCGTCTGGGGTTCGGCAAGCCGCTCGTATTGGATATTCAAGTGAGCGACGACAAGCTCATGCGGCGGTTGACGGGACGGAGAACGTGTAGCGTCGGCGGAGAGATTTACAACATTTACGACCACGCGCCGAAGTCGCCGGATACTTGCGATAACGACGGCGGGAAGCTAGTCCATCGCTCCGACGACACGCCGGAAGTGGTGAAGGAGCGGCTGGCGGCTTATCACCGGCAGACGATGCCACTGGCGGACTATTACAAGCGACAGGGCGTCCTCGAAGCCGTTGATGGGGCCGCAAGCGTGGACGAAGTGAGTCGCGCGTTGAATGAAGTTCTGAAGCGAGCGTTGAAATTAAATGGTCATCTGTAAATCGCCGGCTGAAATTGAAAAAATGCACCGTGCGGGGCTAATTGTGTGGAGCGCCCTCGAGAAGATGCACACGATGGTCCGACCGGGCATGGCGACAAAAGAGCTGGATGAGTTTGCGGAAGCCTTCACGGCCGAACAGCATGCGCGACCGGCTTTCAAGGGTTACCGGGGATACCCGGGTTCTGTGTGCACTTCGATCAACAAGGAGGTCGTGCATGGGATCCCCTCTGCGGCGCGGCGGTTGCAAGAAGGCGACATTCTCTCGCTGGATTTTGGCATTGAGCTGGACGGTTATTTTGCCGACGCCGCCCTGACGGTCCCTGTTGGCAAGATCGGACCGGAGCGGGAAAAGCTGCTGCGAGTGACGCGCGAATCGCTCGAGCGCGGCATTGAGAAGGCCCGGCCGGGAAACCGGCTCGGGGACATCTCGGCAGCCGTGCAGGAGTGGGTCGAGAAGAACGGCTTTTCGGTGGTTCGTGAGTTCGTGGGGCACGGGATCGGAACAAAGATGCACGAAGATCCGCAGCTTCCGAACTACGGCACGCCGGGCCAAGGGCCGCGTTTGCAGGAAGGCATGGTGGTTGCCATCGAGCCGATGGTGAACACGGGCGGGCCGGGCGTTAGGGTGCTCGAGGACGAATGGACCGCGGTGACCGAAGACGGCAGTGACTCGGCGCACTTCGAGCACACGGTAGCCATCACATCCAATGGACCTTGGATTTTGACCCGGCCGCGCGAAGCAACTGGGCCGTGTTGGTGAGCGAGAAGCGGATTTAGACAGGAGCGCATGGGAAAAAGGCCGCAAGTGGATCGAAAGAAGCCCGGTGAAGGAAGCGGGAAGGAAGACGCCATTGAAGTGATGGCCACGGTGATTGAACCGCTTCCGAACGCGATGTTCCGCGTCGAGCTAGAGAACAAGCACCAGGTCCTGGCCCATATCTCGGGGAAAATGAGGAAGAATTTCATACGCATTCTTCCCGGAGATCGCGTCGCGGTCGAGCTTTCGCCCTACGACCTTACGCGAGGGCGAATCGTGTACCGCTACAAGTAGCGGCGGCTGGAAGGAACGGAGTCGAAGATGAAGGTTCGTGCATCAGTAAAGAAGATTTGCATGAAGTGCAAGATTGTAAACCGGCGCGGCGTGGTGCGCGTGATCTGCGTGAACCCGAAGCACCGCCAGCGCCAGGGTTAGGGAGGAGATCAGATGGCACGTATTGCAGGTGTGGATCTTCCGCCGAACAAACGCTTGTGGATCGGATTGACGGCGATCTACGGCATCGGGCAAGCCCGTGCGCGTTCATTGGCCGAAAAGGCGAAAGTGGATCCGGTGAAGAAGATCAAGGACCTGACCGAGGATGAAGGGACGCGCCTGCGCGCTGCGATTGAGTCCGAAGGCGGCGTCGAAGGTGACCTCCGCAAAGAGAATCAGATGAACGTCAGGCGGCTGATTGAAATTCAGTGCTACCGGGGCCTGCGGCATCGCCGGAACCTTCCCGTGCGAGGACAGAGGACGCACACCAACGCTCGCACGCGCAAGGGCCCGCGCAAGGGCGCGGTTGCCGCGAAGAAGAAAGTGATGGCGCGTAAGTAGCCATCCAGCGGAAAAGGATCGAAGAGGAGAACATAGATCGTGGCAAAGGAACCTCAAGACGCGGCCGCTGCTCCGGCAGCACCGGCGAAATCGACGAAGCGCAAGAAAGAATTTCGCAAGAAGAAAGAGAAGCGCATCGTGCCGCACGGCGTTGTCTGCATTCAGGCGACATTCAACAATACAATCGTGACTTTGACCGATCCCGAGGGCCGCGCCGTGAGTTGGTCATCCGCGGGTTCGGTGGGTTTCAAGGGCTCGCGAAAAGGCACACCCTACGCCGCACAGCAAGCAGCCGTGACTGCCGCAGGCGTGGCTCGCGATCAATATGGGATGAAGTCCGTGGAGGTACGTGTCCACGGGCCAGGGGCGGGACGCGAATCCGCAGTCCGGGCGCTGGCATCGGCGGGGCTGCACATCACTGGCATCAAGGACGTGACGCCGGTCCCGCACAACGGCTGCCGGCCGCCGAAGCGCCGGCGCGTTTAGAGGTTTTTGCGCAGAGAAAAAGGAGAGAAGCACTTGGCAAGACATCGCGAAGCCGTTTGCCGGCTGTGCCGACGGGAAGGGCAGAAGCTCTTTCTAAAGGGACTCCGGTGTTTCACGGAAAAGTGCGCAATCGAAAAGCGCAATTTCATCCCCGGGCAGCATGGCCAGGCTCGCCGGGCAAAGATGGTCGGCTACGGCGTGCAGTTGCGCGAGAAGCAGAAGGTGAAGCGCACCTACGGGCTGCTGGAGCGGCAGTTCCGCAACTATTTTGAGAAGGCCGTGCGTTCCAAGGGCCCGACGGGTTCCAACCTGATGGTGATGCTCGAGCGACGGCTCGATAACGTTGTGTATCGCATGGGACTGGCGGGCTCCCGTTCGCAGGCGAGGCAACTGGTGCTGCACGGCCACGTCCGCGTGAAGGGGCAGAAAGTCAATATCCCGAGCTACCTTGTGCAAGTGGGCGACGATATCGCGCTCAAGGAAAAAATGCACCAGAACACGATGGTGCTCGAGGCGCGCAACCTTTCACAAAGCCAGGGCGTTGCCCCGTGGCTCGATATCGACCGCGAGAATTTCAAGGCTCGCGTGGTGGCGATGCCCCGTCGCGAAGACGTGCAGACGCCGCCGATGAATGAGCAGTTGATCGTCGAGTTGTACTCCAAGTAACGCGACATTTTCGCTTGCGTTGAAGAGTTTTTTGGCCCGCTGCATGTGGGCCGGGAGGAAGGACAAAGATGTGGAAGGGCTTCCAGAAACCGAAGCGGTTGGCCGCAGAACCCGAGACACTGACCGACAAGTACGGAAAATTCTCCGCGCAGCCATTTGAGCGCGGCTGGGGAACCACGGTCGGAAATGCGTTGCGGCGGGCCCTGCTGAGTTCGATTGAAGGCGCGGCGATCACAGCCGTGAAGATCGAAGGCGTTTTGCACGAATTCTCGCCCATCCCCGGCGTGGTCGAAGACGCCACCGATATCATTCTGAACCTTAAGCAGGTCCCGTTGAAGCTCAACACGGACCAGCCGAAGACAATCACGCTCAACGTGGATACGCCGGGTCCCGTGACATCGGCAAAGATCGAAGAGGACGCCGATATCGCCGTGCTCGACAAGGACGTGTACATCGCGACGGTAAGCGAGGGCGGAAAGCTGGAGCTTGAGTTGCGCGTCAAGAACGGTCGCGGATACGTTGCAGCCGACCGAAACTTCGACGAGGACTTGCCGATCGGTTACATCCCGATCGACTCGGTCCACTCGCCGGTTCGCAAAGTGAACTACTCGGTGGAAGCGGCGCGCCTGGGGCAAATGACAGACTACGAGAAGCTCACTCTGGAAGTCTGGACGAACGCCGCGATCACTCCACAGGATTCCATCGGCCTTGCGTCGAAGCTGATCAAGGACCACATGAGCATTTTCATCAACTTCGAAGAGCAGCCGGAACTCCCCGAGGAAGTCGTCGAGAACTACAGCGATCCGCGTCTTGAATTCTTGGACCGCTCGGTGGAAGAGCTCGAGCTTTCGGTTCGTTCCTACAATTGCTTGAAGAACGCCAACATCCAGAACCTGCGCGAGTTGGTGCAGAAGACCGAATCTGAGATGCTGAAGACGAAAAATTTCGGGCGGAAGTCACTCAACGAAATCAAGGACATCTTGATCAAGATGGGTCTGAGCCTTGGAATGAAGTTCGATGAGCATGGCCGCATCATTTGGCCGCCACTCCCAAGCCAGACCGCTCCTCCACCTTCGGAGGAAACCACGGCGCTTTAGGCCACGGAACGCAAAAATGAGACACCTTAAGTCAGGCAGTAAGCTTGGACGCAACCCTGCTCACCGGCGGGCCACGCTGCGCAATCTGGTGACGAACCTCATTGAAAAGGAGCGCATCCAGACCACCGTGCGCCGCGCGAAGGCGGCTCGCCCGCTCGCGGAGCGCATGATCACCCTCGGCAAGCGCGATTCGCTCCATGCGCGGCGCCAGGCTGCAGCATTCCTTACAACGGTGGGCGCCACGAAAAAACTTTTCACCGAACTCGCACCCCGTTTCGCCGAACGTGCGGGAGGATACACGAGGATTGTGCGGGCGGGTTGGCGAATAGGCGATGGCGCTGAACTCGCCATCCTCGAGTTCATCGGCTCTGAGTTGAAGAAGAAGGAGAAGAAGCCCAAGAAGGAACAGCCGGCAGAAGCTCCGGAAGAGAAGGCAGCCGCAGAGAAGTAAATCTCCCGCTGGAATTGATCAACAGGGCCCGTCTCAAATCACAAGGACGGGCCTTTTTTTTGGCGCAAGCACATCCCTTTTGATTGGCAAATCCTGAAAGGTCACGGACTCAGTCGGGAACCGGAGTTTCGACCTTGTCTGACTGCGCGATCTCGTTGCGCCTCTTCGCCCACGCTCCATGCCACAGTGTTAGCAGGCCCACGGCGATCTGAGCGGCAATTCCGCCTGACGTATCCAGAAGCACGTCCGAAACAGCGGCGGTTCGCCCTGGCACAAATGACTGATGGAACTCGTCGAGCGCCGCCCAGCATGCGACCAGCGCGATCGTGGTAAGCGCCCAGGTGAGATGGGTCCCGTGGCGTCCTGCACGAATCCCACGGAAGAGCAGCACGCTGAATACGAAGTATTCGATAAAGTGGCCGCTCTTGCGAATCAAGTGATGAACGAAGTGGAGAGTGTGAAGGGTCGCGCCCGGAAATAACCAATGCAGAATCGGAATGATTACGGAAGCCGTATTCTCGGACGTAAAGACGCCGGTTGAAAAAGACCAGATCACTGCCGCCCACACTAGCGCCGGCCACCATCTTTTGAGCCATTGCATTCTATTGGTTCCCTTCGTAGCGGGGCCGCGCAGGCAAAAGCTCTCTCTTTGCGCGCCGCAGAATTATTCCAGCCGGTAGTTAGGCGCCTCGCGTGTGATGATCACATCGTGAACGTGGCTTTCGCGCAAGCCCGCGGGGGATATGCGAATGAATTTGGCGCGTTCCCGCAATTCACCGAGATTCGCAACTCCGCAATACCCCATGCCGCTGCGCAAACCGCCGACGAGCTGTTCGACCAGCCCTGCCAGCGGCCCTTTGTATGGTACCTGTCCTTCGATGCCTTCGGGCACGGATTTCCCGCGCTCAGCGCCTTCCTGAGCGTACCTGTCGGCGGAACCGGCCTCCATCGCTCCGATGGAGCCCATTCCACGGTAGGACTTGTACGTGCGGCCTTGATAGAGAATCGTCTCTCCGGGAGATTCCTCTGTGCCCGCAAACAATCCGCCGATCATCACCACCGAAGCGCCCGCAGCGAGGGCCTTCGTGATGTCACCGGAAAACTTGACACCGCCATCCGCGATGATCGGGACGTTTGTATTCTTCGCGGCCCGTGCGGATTCAAGAATCGCCGTAATCTGCGGAACGCCCGCGCCCGTGACAACACGCGTCGTGCAGATGGACCCCGGCCCAATTCCGACCTTAAGGCCGTCGATTCCCAGCGAGATCAAATCGCGCGCTCCTTCGGCCGTGGCGACGTTTCCGGCGATCAATTCAATCTCCGGAAGTTTGCGCTTCACGGCGCGAATCGCTTCCATGACGCGTGTTGTGTGGCCGTGCGCGGTATCGATCGTCAGCACGTCCGCCATTTCGCGCGCCAGCTCCTCCGCTCGCTCCAAATAATCTCCCGTCGCGCCGATAGCCGCTCCGACGCGCAAACGGCCGTGTTCGTCTTTTGTCGCGTTTGGAAACTCGATCTTCTTCTGAATGTCCTTGACGGTGATGAGACCCTTGAGGTTGAAATCCTTGTCCACAACCAGAAGTTTTTCGATGCGGTGTTGTTGAAGGATTCGCTCAGCCTCGTCCAGCGTAATGCCGACATGGACGGTGACGAGATTGTCCTTCGTCATCAAGGCGCTGACGGGCTGGTCGAGATTGCGCTCGAATCGCAAATCGCGATTCGTCAGGATTCCCACCAGGCGAGGGCCGCGCGTGACAGGCAAGCCCGAAACCTTGTATTTGTTCATGATGTCGAGAGCTTGTCGGACAGACATTTCCGGAGCGATCGTCACCGGATCGACGATCATCCCGCTCTCCGAGCGCTTCACACGATCCACTTCCTCGGCTTGGCGCTCGATGCTCATGTTGCGGTGAATGAAGCCCAGACCGCCCTGGCGCGCGATGGCAATTGCCAGGCGGGAATCCGTCACGGTATCCATCGCCGCGGCGACAACAGGAATGTTCAGCGAAATTTTGCGAGTCAGAGAAGTGCGCGTGTCCACTTGCGTCGGGAGCACGGAAGACTTTCCCGGCAGGAGGAGAACGTCGTCGAACGTCAGTCCCTCGGGGATAGTTCCTTCAGTCATCATTTCTCCTATTCATGCATTTTGCCTATAAAAACGCCAAAGCCCAGCTTTGTGCGCTGGGCTGAGGAAAATTCCCATGTGGTAAAAGACCCTCATCAGTGAAGATGCAATTTTAGGCGCAACGAGATGTGAAATCAAGCAGAGGCCGCATGCGCAATGGTTCAGCTTCCGACTATCCGACTGACTGGGGGGTAGCCCTCCGCTGCTAGGGCCGATGGCTGGGTGCGACGTAATCCTCCGGCATCGATTCGGACAGAGGGTCAATCGGATTTGTAGGACTTAGCGGGGAGCAGGAGTTGAAAGCCGAAATAGCCGACGAAATAGGGCTGATTGGGGCGGGTGGGTTCGAGGCTTCGTCCAGCCATGAGGAGCAGGATCACCGGGCGATGGATTTTGTAGCGAGCACCTAAGCCTATGGTGGGCTGGTTGTCGGAGGGATGAAAGGTGCCTTCAGAATAGAGCTCCATGTCCAGCTCGAATTTTGGAGTGAAATTGTGGCCGAGGACAAGGCCAGTGAGCCAACCGTCCGCTCCCTTGTGGACAAACTTGTAACCGATTTCGTAATCCACATCGACGGGGCCAAATTTCTTGGAGAATTCAAAAGGCAGCAAGAAAACTTCGCTTGCGGGGGTGACGCCGCGGCGGACAGCGTCGCCAGGGTTGTTTAGGAAGAGCTGAGGGAAAACCGAGACGGAAAGGCCGGACTCCCCGGCGTCGTAAAAACGCCATTTGACGCCGGGATTGGATTGACCCAGGCCAAATTTAGTCGCGGAAGAGGGATTTTGGACGCGCAACCAGGCATTTTCGTAAGTGAGCTGGATGCGATCGCCAATGCCGAAATTGATGTCGACGTCGGGGGTGTGGGAGACGGACTGATTGCTGTAGAAGAAGGGCATGTAGGCGAGATTGATTTCCCAGTTGAAATGGCCGGGCGTACCTGGATCATTGGTGTAGTAGGGTGGGCCACCTTGGGCGAATGCGGGGGTAGCAGCAACGAAGAGGCCGAGGACTAGGATTACCCTCCGCAACATAGCTCGGGGGCCACGCGTGGAGAGCAGAAAGAATACGAAGCGATCATTGAGAACTTCATGCGTATCTACCTCGAGATTGCGCCGCAAAAGTTTTTATAGCACAGGGAGCAGGTGACAAGGAAGAGTTGGCGCGAGGCATTTCTTGAATGTGTCCAGTTTCTGATTGCCCGGTTGATTTCTGAGTAGATTCGACAAGGCTTCCCACCAGCCCGCGCGACGGCGGCTGCCACAAGAAGATCAGTGGAAGTGAGTGAGCAGGACGGCATCGGTAACTGTGCTGCCGTGGGCATAGACGACTTGCTTCCCGTCCGGCGAGAGGGCATAAGCCCCCCAATGGAAATCGGGGCCAAGGTTCATGACTTGGCGGGCAGGCAAAGTCTCATTTCCGGTCGATGATATGGGCTGCGCCCAAAGTTCGGCGACTCCATCCTTCACGACGGGATAGAGCACGGCGTGGCCGTCCTTCGTCCACGAGAGTTTCTCTCCGCCGTCGCCGCCCAGCCTAGCATCCGGCGGCAAGTCGTATACGCTGCGAATTTCGCCGCCGCTCAAGCCGATCACGGCCAGCTTCACCGGCTTCCCCGGTTCCGGGGTATAGGAAGCAGCGAGAGAGGTCCCATCCGGTGAAACGGCGGGGGATTGCGCTTCCACTTTGGCGATTTCCACCGGCGTGCCACCCTCCATGCTGACTTTCATCAGGCGGATCGTGGGGCCGCTGGGGTCCATGAACACCACAAATTTGCCATCGGGGGAGCAACTGGGCTCGACATACAATTTGCCCGACGCCAGTTGCGTCACGTTGCTGCCGTCGAGGTTTGCGCGCCAGATCGAATTGCCTTCCGTGCCGCGGGACAACCCAAAAACAAAAATGCCCTCGTTGCCGCACGAAGAAAGCCAAGAGGGAAATCCGGGGCCTACCGCAATATCGTGAACGTTGCTTCCATCGGGCGCGACGCTTGCCAGCCGGATCGCCCCGGAAGTGTAGTAGGTATAGATGATCCGGTCGCCCGCAGTCCAAATGACCCCTGAGATTCCATCCGCTCGGCTGAGCCCAGTGGTGATCCTGCGTGGCGCGGAAAAAGACGTTGTACTGCCGAAATTTGCGTCCCAGAGATTTCCCGTTACGCTTACTTGAACTGTGGCGAGCGCCGAGCCGTCCGAGGTGATGCTGGTTCCGCTGTAAAAATTCAAATCATTCGTGATTCGCCGCACTTCGCCCGCCGGATAACTCAGTTCCCAAATTTGAGCATTGAGGGACATTTTGTCGACGCGGGCTTCAAAAATGACTCCTGACCCATCGGGCAGCCACGCAATCTGCGCGGGAGCAATCCAGTCGCGCGAGCCGAGCCGTGTCCGCGTCTTGGAATTCAGTTCCACGGTTTCTATGGCGTAGTTGTGAAACCCTCCGTTCGGGTTGTCGGCAACGGCAACCCGCTCGCCGTCGGGAGACCATGCGGGGCCATCGCCAGAGAAACGACTCGGATCATTCAATGTGGAAAGGATCTCCTCGCCCGTGCCGTCTGAATTGGCGATTATCAGGGAAGATGTCTTCGCAGTTGCGTTCTGCCTCACGAAAACATATTTTTTTCCATCCGGTGAGAAGCTGACGGGACTATCGATATTGACAGAAACCTGTCGTGGTGTTCCGCCAAGCGAGGGCACCTGGTAAAGCGTGGCAGTATCGCTTGGGGGGCTTTGCTTCGCGAAGTACAAATAACTGCCGTCCGGTGTGAACGTCATCCCGCCGACTTCACCGGGCGATCCCGGTACGACTTGTACCGTGCTGCTCGTCGCCAACTGGCGCACCCAGATGCCGTGCCCGCCTTTGTCGTCCATAACGTAGGCGAGCCATTTCCCATCGGACGAAATTGTGTCCGAATGGATGTTGCCGGACGACGTCACGGGCGTGATCTGCATCTCCGTAAAGGCCACTTCTTCACGTTGGCTGACGCGGTTGTGAAGGAATTGTGTGACAACAACTCCCACTAATACAAGAACCGCGCCCCCGGCGAGCCACATCCCCCATCGCATTCCCGGGCGGGATGCCGCGACGGAAGGCGTGGCTGTGGATTGTGCTGCAACGACTCCTGATCCTTGCCCAGAGCCGGTTGCTGTGTGGGTTGCAGCCGCTGTGACTCGTGAAGAATCCGTGTCGCGCTTGAGCCGCTTCAGGTCCGCGCGCATTTCAGCCGCCGACTGATAGCGCAGCTCGCGATCTTTCTCGAGGGCTTTGCACACGATTTCTTCGAGTTTTGGCGATAGCGCAGGGTTCAAGGTCGATGGCGCAGCAGGCGTGCGATTCAGGATGGCGTCGAAAATGACTGCCGAAGTGCCTCCATCGAAAGCCTGCCTGCCCGTGGACATTTCGTACAGCACGGCCCCCAGGCTGAACAGATCCGTGCGCGCATCAAGGTCCTCGCCACGCGCCTGTTCTGGCGACATGTACGCAATTGTCCCGAAGGTTGCGCCCGGACTTGTGAGGAGGATATTGTCCGTCGTCGGTTGCGTGGTCGTGTTGCCCGCGCCAATCGCTTCCGCAATACGCTTAGGCGAGGCCTGCTTTGCAAGCCCGAAGTCGAGGATCTTCGTCTGCCCCCGCGCCGTAATAAAAATGTTGGCGGGCTTTATGTCGCGATGGACGATGCCGCGCGAATGGGCTGCGTCGAGCGCATCGGCAATCTGCCCGCCAAAATCGAGGAGAGAATCCGCCGCCAGCGGCCGTCCGGAAATCCGTTCACGCAGTGTCTGCCCTTCGAGGACTTCCATGACGAGGAAGGGCCGGCCGTCATGCTCGCCGATGTCGTAAATCGTGCAGATGCCCGGATGGTTCAGCGATGACGCGGCGCGCGCTTCGCGCTTGAATCGCTCCAGGGCGGCAGGATCCTTCGCCAATTCCTCGGAGAGGAATTTCAAAGCGACATGGCGGCCGAGACGTGTGTCCTCGGCCCGGAAGACTTGTCCCATGCCGCCAGTCCCCAGTGATTCCAAGATGTGGTAGTGAGATATGGTCTGGCCGATCATTGAAGGGTCGCGTTCGTCATCGTAAACAAGTCATTGCGTGGACGCAAGCAGGGAGACACATTTCGACAAGAAAACATTCCTAGCTCCGTTTGGGAGTGGAAAAGGGAAGCGGAAACAATCCGCTTCCCGGCGAAAATCCAACGTTCACTGGTTCAAAGTCGTCGATCTCGGGCGCACTGTGACGGTCACAGGCTGCTCAAGTTGGAAATCGAGTTTCGTTTCTGAGGGAATCTTCACTTGCTTGCCCCTCGTGGCGGCCTGAACAACAGTTCCCGCGGCTGCGCCGGCACCAGCGCCGATGGCTGCTCCTTTGCCTCCTCCGGCGATTGCCCCGAGCAATGTGCCCAGAACGGCGCCACCGCCCACTTTCTTGGCTGTGTTCTTGCCCCGCGACGGCCCTGAAAGAGAATACGTGCTGCTCACCAGTGAGTAGGACTGACCCTGATATTCCAGTTTCACCAGTTCCAAGCGCAACTCGCTTTCGCCTGTCATGTGTCCCGCCGACTTCGCGCTTGCGAGCCGGACATAAACGTCGGCGCCTTTGGAGACAACCACCTGGTCATCGACAACGAGCGGAGCGTCAAGGGAGGCATGGAAAACCTCGCCGGGTTGGTTCCGCGAGGAGTCCACGCCGTCGATCATGCGAATCGTCATCGTCTCTCCAGCGGGAATCTCCACTTGCTTTGGCTGCGGGGGAGGAGGCGGCGCGGGTGTGGCTGCGGGAGCAGGAGCAGGAGCAGCAGCAGGAGCAGGTTGTGTCACTGGAGCGCTTTGCTGAACCGGAGCGGGCGCCGGAATCGGTCCCGCAGTCTCTTGTGCCACTAGGGTTATCTCCGGTCTAGGCGAGGATTTTTTCGCATGCGTCTTTCGAGTGGGTGCAACTGGGGCAGCCGCAGGCGACTCTGTGGGTGTCTCCACCGGCGGCGCTTCAGCCGTCTGAACGGTCACTTGGTCGATCACCCTTGTGACTCCGGGCGTCTGTGAAGCGAGTTTGTACGCCTCCAGGTGTGCTGCGACGTTTGGGACGGCTCCGGTCAGGGTGACCTGCCCGTCGTGCGCAGTTACCTGAATACTCGCGCCCAATAATTGCGCGTCTGAGAACATCTGAGACTTGATTTTGGTGACTACTGCAGTGTCGTCCGGCTTCTTGGAACAGCCCGTGGCGAGCGCTAATGAGAGCATCGCGATTCCGAGTGCGGATTGGTATCGCATATTCCACTCCTCCCAGTTTCCACCTAGATGTCTGCACCTCGCAGACCGTGCGCTGCACGCCGTTCCCGGGTGGATTATTTCTATTTTACTACGATGCCGCAATCAGGCCAAACGCTGTCCGACCGGTGTCCGACCGGCGAGAAGATCTCCAACAAGCGGGTGGCTGGCGAAATAGCATTCTTGTTTACATCGTGGTCTGGAGGGTGGACGGCATTGAGGCGACGTAGCAGCTGCAGAATTTCAGTCCGGCCGCATCATTCGATGTGAACCGCGCGGACCTGCTTTCCGTTCGTTTTGATCTCGATCGCTATCGGGGGCCGGACCGCCACGCCTTGCACAATCTCGCCGCGGACAAGACCGCCGGGGCTGTTTCCGTACTTCGTCAAATCAAAGACCGACTTATTGCATGGGTCCGTCACCATGGGATGGGTCGCGCGGAAGTTGTAATTCGTGCGCAGTTCTTGCAAATCCGTCACATACTCCAGTTCGCATGTTCCATAAGGCTCGCGAAGAGAGAACCCCCAGTACTCTCCGCCAGGCAGATGCACAACCATCCCTTCCACTTGTTCAGAGGTTATTTGATTGTGGAAGATGAATCGTTTTGCTGACCACGGCTTTGCCAATTGATCTGTAGTTGCGACCACGCCCGGCGCAATGGGAAGTTTCTCCGCCGGCTTCGGCGCCGGCACGGGTTTCGTGGGAGCTGCCGCGCTTTCGGGCGCGGGAGCCGAATCTTTGGGCGGTGAACCGTGGCCCCACCAGGCGACTCCGATGCCAAGGAGCAGCGCGCCCGCCAATGCGACCATGATCCATAACGGCGGCATCGGGATGGCAGTTCGCTTTGCAATCTGGACTGTTTCGGTTGTCTGCGGGACCTCTCCAGCAGCGCTTGTGGCTGCTGGTACGCCGGGAATGCGCGGCTGTTGCGGCTTGAACGGGTCGAGTTTCTTGTCGTCCGGCATGCTGGGTCGTCCGGAAGGGAATAATTAGATTGAATCCGCTTGGCTGAAAATGCAAGAACGCTCGTGCCGAGGAGGTTAACGCTTTCGCACGCGGAATCCGCAGCCGAGTCTCTGGATCGAAGGACCGTGCCCGTCTCAAGCAAGCCTTTCAAGGCGGACCGAATGATGTGCGACATACTCATGCAAATTGGCAAGGATCAAAAGAAGTTCGAGCATTCGATCTCTTTGACCCCAATTTGACTCGCCTGGTGTCTCTTCAAGATTATTGACAATCGCCAGTGAATCCGCCAGCAAACACTCAAGCCCCTTCGGATCGATCGCGAGCCCTTGACGGCAACGATTGACTGCTTGGTTGGCTCGAAGGAATGCTTCGTCGAGAAAGTGCTCGAGGCAAAGCTGTTCACTCGCAAGCGTTGCTGGCACCGCTTTCGAACACGGCGACCTTTTGCAATTTCCAATGAATTCGGCAGTCATGACGCACCCCACTCTCTTGGAGCGAGAGCTTCCCCCAAACTGCCGAGAGACTATCACATTTTTCTTGCGGCCGAACAGGGGTGCACCTCAACTGGCAACACATGGCATGGCGGCAGGAGAATCGATGGCGTTTACTCTAGAACCTGAAGAGGTGCCAATCCACTTGGGGAAAGTGGCTTACGCCTCAGCTCCGTGGCATTTCTTGTATTTTTTACCCGAGCCGCACGGGCATGGATCGTTTCGTCCGATTTTCGCCCCCGTGCGAACCGGTTTCGGAGCTTCCGCTTGCGCCGGACCCGCTTGAAATTGCAAATCGCGTTGCTGTTGGCGCTGGCGTCGCTCGATCTGCTTTGCTTCTTCTTCCGGCTTTGCCGGTTGCATCAGGAAGAGGAACCGAACCGCTTCGGTATCGATGCGATCCATCATGTCTTCGAAGAGAATGAATGCCTCTTTCTTGAACTCGACGAGCGGATCCTTCTGCCCGTAGCCCCGCAGACCGATGCCTTCTTTCAGGTGGTCGAGTGTGAGGAGGTGGTCCTTCCACTGCCCGTCCACAATGTCGAGAAGGATGTGGCGCTCAAGCCAGCGCAGCATTTGCTCGCCAAACAGCTTCTCCTTTTCCGCGTAACGCCCCTTGGCCTTTTCGATCAGCGTGGTCGCAAGCTCGTCGTGGTTGAGCTTCAGAGGATCAATTCCCGCCGATTTCAGTTCGAGACCGAACTGGTTCAGAATCTCGTTCGCGAATTGCGTTACGTTCCACTGGTCGGGGTGCTGGTCGCGCGGGCAATGTGTTTCCACAAGCCAGTTGGCGATCGACTCGGCGCGCTCGACCACGAATTCCTTTTGGTCGCGGCCTTCGAGGAACGAGCGGCGCAGCGAATAAATCGTCTCGCGCTGCTTGTTCATCACGTCGTCATATTCAAGCAGGTGCTTCCGGGCTTCGAAGTTCTGCGCTTCGACGGCCTTTTGCGCGTTCTCGATGCGTTTGCTGATCAACTTCGATTCGATCGGCACACCTTCCGTCATTCCGAGCGCATACATCAGATTCTTTACGCGCTCGCCGCCGAAGATGCGCAGCAAATCGTCTTCCAGCGAAAGAAAGAATCGTGAGGAGCCGGGATCGCCCTGGCGGCCCGCGCGGCCTCGCAGCTGGTTGTCAATGCGGCGCGCCTCGTGCCGCTCGGTGCCAAGAATGTGCAACCCGCCCATCGCCACCACTTCGTCATGCTCGGCCCGGCACTGCTCGGCGAATTGGTCGTAGAGCGGTTTCCATTGGTCGAGCGGCACCTGGAAGATCTTGCCTTCCTGCTGGAAAAGGACCATGGACGTGTTTCTCGCTGCTCCCGCACCGTTGCCGCCATCTGCACCATCGGCCTGTGCCGGAGCTCCCTTGTCGTCCGGTCCGCCAATCACCGAAGCTGCCGGCGCATACGGCATTGCGATTCTTTCCTTCAGGGTGTAATCCCGCGTCATCGCTTCGGGATTGCCGCCGAGCAAAATGTCCGTGCCACGCCCGGCCATGTTCGTGGAAACCGTGACGGCGCCTTTGCGCCCCGCTTGCGCGATCACCTTTGCTTCGCGCTCGTGTTGCTTCGCGTTCAGCACTTGGTGTGGGATGCCCGTCTTCTTCAATAGCTCGGCGATCTTTTCCGATTTCTCGATGGAAATGCTGCCCACCAGGACAGGCTGTCCGCTTTCGTAGTATTGCCGAATGCCTCCCACGCGTGTTCCGTCTTCCTGGATAATGCCGTTGACGGCCGCTTCGAATTTTTCCGCCTCGGTGCGATAGACGACGTCGGGGTTTTCGATACGGATCAGCGTCTTGTTTGTGGGGATGGCGACGACTTCGAGTTTGTAGATTTTGTCGAACTCGGCCGCTTCGGTTTCCGCCGTTCCGGTCATGCCGGCCAGCTTTTTATACATGCGAAAATAATTTTGGAACGTGATCGTCGCCAGCGTCTGATTTTCACGCTCGATCTTCACGCCTTCCTTGGCCTCGACCGCCTGGTGCAAGCCGTCGGACCATCGCCTGCCCGGCATTTGGCGTCCCGTGAATTCATCGACGATGATCACCTCGCCGTCTTTCACCACGTAATCCACGTCGCGCTGGAAAAGCGTGTGCGCGCGCAGCCCCTGATAAACGTGATGGATAATCTCCATGTGCGCGGGATCGTAAAGGTTGCCGAGGCTCAGCAAGCGCTCGCATTTCGACACGCCCTCCTCGGTCAGCGTCGCCGCGCGGTGCTTTTCGTCAAGCGTGTAATCGATGTCGCGAATCAGCTTCGGGACGATTTTGTCGATGCGGTAATACTTGTCGGTGGATTCCTCCGCCGGGCCGGAAATGATCAGCGGGGTGCGCGCTTCGTCGATGAGGATCGAGTCCACTTCGTCCACGATGGCGTAGTGGTGGCCGCGCTGGACGCAATCCTTCAGATCGTACTTCATGTTGTCGCGCAGATAATCGAATCCGAATTCGTTGTTCGTGCCGTAGGTGATGTCCGCCCCGTAGGCGGCCTTGCGTTGCGCGTCGTCCAGATCGTGCACGATCACGCCCACGCTGAGCCCCAGCATTTTGTAAATCGGTCCCATCCATTCCGCGTCGCGCCGCGCCAGGTAATCGTTGACCGTCACTATGTGAACGCCCTTGCCCGTCAGCGCGTTCAGATACGCGGAGAGAGTCGCAACGAGAGTCTTTCCTTCGCCCGTCTTCATCTCGGCGATCTTGCCCTGGTGCAAAACGATTCCGCCAATCAGTTGAACGTCGAAGTGCCGCATCCCGATGGTGCGCCGCCCCGTTTCGCGCGCCGTTGCGAATGCAGGGACCAACGCCGGCTCAACCGCGTCCTGCAACTTCCGTTTGTAGTCCGGATCGTCGTTTTCCACGCCTTCGAGCCTCGCGGCCACCTCCGCTTTCAACGCGGGCGTTCGGGCCGTGAGTTCCGCGTCGGAGAGTTTCTTCATCTCCGGCTCAAGCGCGTTGATCGCCTCGACAAGCGGCTGGATGCGCTTGACGTCGCGCTCGTGCTTCGTCCCGATGAAGCGCGCAAGAAAGTTGTCTATGAGCCTGTCAAATTCCATATTGTTTGTTTCTTATAGCTCTCGGCCCGCAAGGGGCAGGGAAGTTCACCGGCTTCCTTTGATTGAAATGCGGTTTTGCAGGGCAACGCAATTGGATAAATCCCGCGAAACCCGACAATTCATTGTATCCGCTCGCGCGGATTCCTGCAAAGCAACGATACAGCAGCCCTAGTCGGTGCGCTTGCCGCTCGCGAAGCGGGAGTCTATCATTAGATATTCTCGTCCGCGCGAAAGCCGGAACATCACTAGCCAGAAAGGATTTCCATGCCTCCAGGACACGACATCGCAAGGGCTCCCATCGAGGGAGTGAAGAATCTCGTCGCAGTCGCCAGTGGAAAGGGAGGCGTGGGGAAAACGACGGTTGCCGTAAACCTGGCGATCGCGCTTAAGAACATGGGCGCGACCGTAGGGCTGCTTGACGCGGATGTGTACGGGCCGAATGTTCCTGTGATGCTTGGCACGCACGAGCAGCCGGGCGCACTCGACGAGCGCACGCTCATTCCCGTCGAAGCTTATGGCTTGAAGATGATTTCGATGGGCCTGCTTAATCCTGGCGATAAGCCGCTTGTCTGGCGCGGACCGATGCTCCATAGCGTGATTCAGCAATTCCTGCGCAGCGTGCGTTGGGGCTCGCTCGAATACCTCATCGTGGACCTACCGCCCGGCACAGGCGACGTGCAGTTGACGTTGATTCAAAGTGTCGCCGTCACTGGTGCGCTTCTAGTGACAACGCCGTCAATCGTCGCGCTCGCCGACGTGCGCAAGGCCATTGAAATGTTTCGCCAGGTAAATGTGGAAGTTCTCGGCGTGGTCGAGAACATGAGCTACTTCGCCTGCCCGCATTGCAAGGGACGCATCGACGTTTTCGGCCACGGCGAAGGCGAGCGCATGGCGCAGGCGTTCGGCGTGCCGTTTCTGGGCGAGATCGAAATCGACCCGCAGATCCGCATTGGCGGCGATACGGGCAAGCCCGTCGCTTCACTGGGCGAGGGCGCTCCCGGCGGCAAAAGCATCTACGCGATGGCGCGCAAAGTCGCCGAGCGGCTCGCGGTTGTCAATGCCACTACTAGGGGGCCTTCCGTCGAAATCCTGTAGCGTCCGCGGCGTTGGCGCGATGCCTGCCCCGGCGTTTCTGCACAGTGCAATTCCGTTGCGCCGATTGCGTCAGCCCTCGGGGTGCCTCTGGATACCGCGACGGCTCGTCTTGTAAGCCTTTCGGGCGTGTGTTACTTTCGCAAGTTATCTTGCCCGCCGTGTTGCTGGGCGGGATTTTCCCAAGCGTGCAATCCAAGGAGCGGAATTTGATTCGGAGTTACCGCGGGCGGATGCCCGAAATAGCTGCAAGCGCTTACATCGACCCGCAGGCCGTGGTCATCGGCGACGTCACGATTGGTGAGGACTCGAGCGTTTGGCCCTGCACCGTGATTCGCGGCGACGTCAACTTCATCCGCATTGGCGCGCGAACCAGCATTCAGGACGGCTCGGTGCTCCACGTCATGCGCGAAACGCACCCGCTCGTCTTGGGCGATGACGTTACGGTCGGGCACAAGGTGATCCTGCACGGCTGCACCATCGAATCGCACTGCCTGATCGGCATGGGAAGCATCATCCTGAATGGCGCAAAGATCGGCACGGGCAGCATCATCGCCGCCGGAACGCTGATTCCCGAAGGCACGGATGTTCCGCCCGGCAGCCTCTTCGTTGGCCATCCGGGTAAGCTCCGCCGTAAGCTCACCGCAGCGGACCAAGAGACGATTGACCACTACGCACGGAATTACGCTGCTTATAAGGAGACTTACAAAGCGGAGACGGGGAAACAGGGAAACAAGGAGGCAGGAAACTAACCTTGGCTGAGAAACGAGAATTCCGCGCAATCAAAGGCACACGAGATATTCTTCCGCCGGATACGGCGCTGTGGAATTGGTTCGAGCAATTCGCGCGCGAAGTCTTCGAGTCATACAATTTCCGCGATATTCGCCTTCCTATCTTTGAGGATACTTCGCTCTTTGCGCGTTCAATTGGCGAAGAGACGGATGTAGTTTCCAAGGAAATGTACACGTTTTCCGACGCGCGAACCGAATTTCCTTCACCCACTCCATTTCTAACTCCTGCTTCCTACACGCCTGCACTAGAGAAGGTGTTGGACGAGAATCCTCACTTAAATACTGAAGAGAACCGCAAAGGCCTTGAACTCCTAAAGGAACACTTGCGCGCAATGCTGGCGGCAGAGGCCGCGAAAGACACGAACGGCTCCCAAGCAGCTTATTTGAATTACGTCGAAGCCCTTGAGGATATCTTGGCACCGGACACGGTGACGCTTCGGCCGGAGGCGACGGCGAGCGTTGTGCGGGCGTACATCGAGCATGGGATGCACACGCTCCCCGGCAACGCCAAGCTCTACTACATCGGGCCGATGTTCCGGCGCGAGCGGCCACAGAAAGGGCGCTACCGCCAGTTCTACCAGATTGGCGCGGAGGTGCTGGGGCAATCGGACGCGCCCGCGATTGACGCTGAAGTCCTTGAAATGCTGCTCGTATTTTTCAATCGCGTGGGGCTGACGCGCACGACGCTCTACCTCAATTCGATCGGCTGCAAGGATTGTCGCCCGAAGTATGTCGAATTGCTACGCGATGAGTTGCGCAAGGTGAAAGATCAGCTTGGCGCGGATAGTCAGCGGCGCATCGAGACGAACACGTTGCGCGTTCTCGATTCGAAATTGCCGGAAGAACAGCAGATTATCGAGAAGCTGCCGCGCATCTCCGATCATCTCTGCGACGCGTGTCGCGAGCATTTCGCGAAACTTAAAGAAGAATTGAAGCTGCGCGGAATTGCGTACCAAGAAAATTGGAGGCTTGTCCGCGGGCTTGATTATTACACGCGGACAACATTCGAGGTGACGGCCGAAGGCCTTGGCTCGCAGAACGCCGTGTGCGGCGGCGGACGCTACGACGGTTTGGTCGAACTTCTCGGCGGCCAGCCGACGAAGGGCATCGGCTTCGCCATCGGCAGTGACCGCGCGATCCTGTCGATTCAGGAAGGCGGGAAACGGCCGCCACTGCCGGGACTGAGCGTGTTCATCGCGTGGATGGGAGCGAAGGCTTATCCGGCGGCGGTGAGCATCGCAAAGAAATTGCGCGGCGCGGGGTTGGCTGTCGAGCTGCCGCCAGAGGAAATGAAATTCAAGAAATCGCTTGGCTTGGCGGACAAACTCGGCGCGCGTTACGCGCTCATCCTTGGCGAGGACGAGGTTGCTGCGGGGATGTTCACGTTGAAGCGCCTGGCCGACGCCGAGCAAAAGAAACTCTCCGAAAATGACTTGCTCGAATACCTGGAATCGGAACGAAGGGGCTGACGTGCTCGACACACTCGAAAATTTGAAGAGAACACACTATTGCGGGGAGCTGCGCGCGCCGGACGCCGACAAGGAAGTTGTCCTGATGGGCTGGGTCCACCGGCGCCGCGACTTGGGTCAATTGATCTTCATCGACCTGCGCGATCGCGCCGGAATCGCCCAGATTGTTTTCAACAAGGAGCAGCATCCCGAGGCGCACAAGAAGGCCGAGGAGCTACGGTCGGAATTCGTGGTTGCCGTCGAGGGGCGCGTGTTGCGGCGGCAGAAATCGAATCCGGAGATTGCGACAGGCGAAGTGGAAGTTGCGGCGACGCGGCTGCACATCTTGAACACGTCAAAAACGCCGCCGTTCCAAATGGAAGACGAAGTGACCGCCACGGAAGAGACGCGGCTGCGGCACAGGTATCTCGATCTGCGCCGCCCGAAGCTGCATCACAATATCGAGTTACGCCATCAGGTGTTTTTCGAGATACGCAAGGCGCTGGATGAAATGGGGTTCTTCGAGATCGAGACGCCGATGCTGATGCGCTCGACGCCCGAAGGGGCGCGCGACTGCCTGGTTCCGAGCAGAATTCATCACGGAAAGTTTTATGCGCTGCCGCAATCACCGCAAATCTTCAAGCAGATCCTGATGATCGCTGGCATGGACCGTTACTTTCAGATTGTGAAGTGCTTCCGCGACGAAGACTTTCGCGCCGACCGCCAACTTGAATTCACACAACTCGACCTGGAAATGTCGTTTCCGCGGCAAGATGCCATTTTCGAGGTGATCGAGCGCGTGATGGAGCGCGCGCTGGCCGTCGTCGGAGTGAACGTGAAAGGACCGTTTCGCCATCTGGATTACAAAGATGCGCTGCGGCGCTACGGCTCGGACAAGCCGGACCTGCGCTTCGGAATGGAACTGCACAACGTGACGCAATTCTTCGAAGCGGCGCGCGAAATGCTGCACATCGAAGGCAAAGTGCAGGCTGTTGTTGCGCCGGGCGCGGCGTCGTGGTCGCGCAAGCAACTCGACGAGCTTTCCGAATTTGCGAAATCCGCTGGCGGGCGTGGCGTCTATACAGCGAAGGTGACGCCCGAAGGTATTTCGTCGCCGCTCGAGAAAAATCTCGGCGCGGAGACGCTGAAGGAACTGGCGGAAGCTGTCGGTGCCAAGCCGGGCGACTTGATTGTCGCGACGGCGGCGAAGGAACAGATTCCACATAGCGACACTTCACTCCATGTGGGGGGGCAGATTCGATTGCACCTGGGCGACAAATTGAACCTGATCGACCGCAGCAAATGGGAATTTGTGTGGATCACGGGCTTTGCGCTCTTCGAATGGAGCGAGACAGAGAAGCGCTGGGCGAGCGCACAGCATCCGTTCACGGGCATTGTCGAAGAGGACATCGACAAGCTGGAGACGGCGCCATGGGAGTGCCGCTCGAAAGGCTACGACTTGGTGCTGAATGGCGTTGAACTTGGGTCGGGCAGTATTCGGATTCATCGGCAAGATGTGCAGGCGCGAATGTTCAAGGCGCTGGGTCTGACGGACGAGCAGGCGCGGCAACGGTTCGGATTTTTCCTCGACGCGCTCACGTATGGCACGCCGCCGCACGGCGGCATCGCTCTGGGATTGGATCGCGTTGTCATGTTGCTTGCCGGCGAAAAATCCATTCGCGATGTCATCGCATTCCCGAAAACAACCGCCGCTCAAGATTTGATGGCGGAATCGCCGAGCGAAATCGACAACAACCAACTTTGGGATTTGAGGTTGAATATTATTCCGCCGGCTTTTGAGTTCGACTGTACCTGTGGAGGAAGATGGAAGGTCTGGGCAGAGAATGAAGGTGAAGGTTACACACTGACTCTGAAATGCCCAGACAATCCTTCTGTTTCAATACCCTTGGGTCCAATATGGGGCAAATGGCGGGCCGAGCATCGTAATGCGCAAACGGGCTTTGCTGTATAGATAGACGAACGGTAGAAGCAGATTCAATGAGCCGAATACGAATCCTGCCGGAAAACGTTGCCAACAAGATTGCGGCGGGCGAGGTGGTCGAGCGGCCCGCGTCGGTGGTGAAGGAGCTGCTCGAAAACGCGCTGGACGCGGGGGCTCGGTCGCTTCGCGTCGAGGTGGAATCGGGCGGCAAGCGGATGATCCGCGTGATCGACGATGGCAGCGGAATGAATCACGACGACGCGTTGCTGGCTTTCGAACGGCACGCCACTTCAAAGCTGCGCACGGCCGAGGATTTGCTTTCCATTGCGACTCTCGGTTTTCGAGGCGAAGCGCTGCCATCAATCGCTGCGGTTTCGCGCCTTGTGCTCGAGACGCGCATCGCCGAAGAAGAGCAGGGAACGCGCATGGAATTCGCTGGCGGAAAGCTACTCAGCGTGAAACCGGCGGGAGTGCCCGCGGGAACGTCGATTCTGGTGTCGGACATCTTTTACTGCGTTCCAGCGCGGCGGAAATTCCTGAAATCGGAGACGACGGAGCTTGGCCACATCGCCTCGCTCGTGACGCACTACGCTCTAGCGCGTCCAGACCGGCAGTTCCTGCTGAAGACGCCTTCGCAGGAAATACTGAATTGCGCGCCCGTGGAAAAGCTGGCCGACAGGGTCTATCAAGTGTTTGGCCGTCAGGCGCTGGATGAACTTACCGAGATTCCGGCGAGTGAAGCGCCGGTGCGAAGCGCCATCACGGAGCCCGCGCTCGAAGCAGAGGAACATGCCGCGACGCTGCGCGTGAGCGGATTCACTTCACGGCCCGAAGTGCAGCGCACGAACCGCAATGGAATCTACATTTTCGTGAACCGGAGACTGGTGCGCGATCGCCTGCTGCTCCATGCGATCAACGAAGCCTACCGCAACATCGTGCCGCTGGGAGTGTTCCCCGTCGTGCTGCTGTTCCTGGATTTGCCGTACGAGGAAGTGGACGTGAACGTCCATCCGGCGAAAGTGGAAGTGCGCTTCCGCCATCCGCAGTTTGTCCACGATTTCACGCGTGACACGCTTCGCCAGGCGCTTTCCGCCGCGCGGCCAGTTCCGGGGTTTGTCGCAGCACGCACGGCCGCCGCGCCGCCAGCGGATTCACCGGGAGCGTTTGCCGTTGCCGCGGCAGCAAGCCAGATTCCCACTTCGTTGCCTGGCGCTCCGGCTGGTCCACCGCGAGCCGTGATTCCAACATCATTGGGTTCGAGCGTGGGCATTGCCGAAGGGTTCGAGCTTTCAGGTGCGCTGGATCACCCTTTGCCCCAACGATTTCCATTCGAGACAAGCGGAGAGACTAATTTCCCGATGCCGGTCCAGAACCCAGTAGCCGCAATAGCAGAAGCTGCTCCGGCAGCGCCTGGGACGCTTCCAAGCCCAGATGAAATTGGGGACCTGAAGCCGCTCGGCCAAGTGAACAGCAGCTTTATTGTCGCCGTGAACGGCGAAGGTTTGTGGATCATCGACCAGCACGTGGCGCACGAACGGGTGCTTTTCGAGCAGCACTTGCGTGCGCGTCGCGAAGGGGAGCTGGGCGGGCAGCGGTTGCTCGCACCGTTGATCGTGGAGCTGAATCCGCGGCAACTCGCGATTTTCGAGCAGATCGGCGAGGAACTCCGCGCGAATGGGTTTGAGGCTGAATTGATGGGCGCGCGGAGCGTCGCGATTCAAGCAGCGCCTGCGGGCATCGCCAGCGGCGACGCGGAAAAACTGCTTTCCGAGATACTGGATGGGATCTCGCGGGAGAATCAGGCCATTTCGATCGACTCGCTGCAATCCAAAATTGCGGCATCGACGGCGTGCCATGCGGCCATCAAGATTAATACACCGCTCGACGCGACAAAAATGGAATGGCTGTTGAACGAACTGGCGAAGACGGAATACCCGATGAGCTGCCCTCACGGACGCCCCGTCGTATTGCGATATTCGGTGCGCGAAATCGAGCGCGCGTTCAAGAGAATTTGAACGGCCTGCGTTTGGGATCAGACCCTTCATGCGAAAACTTATCATTGCGATTGACGGGCCGGTTGGCTCGGGGAAGAGCACGCTGGCGCGGCGCGTCGCGGAATTGATGGGTTATGTGTACGTGGACACTGGCGCGATGTACCGTGCCGTGGCGCTGAAGACGATTCGGCGCGACCTTTCGCTCGACGCGAATGACGAACTGGTCGCCCTCGCTAGCAACACTCGCATCGATTTGCGAATGCAAGACGGCGCCCAGCGAGTTTTCCTTGATGACGAAGATGTGACGAAGGCCATTCGGACTCCCGAGATGTCGCAGGCAGCGTCAAAAATAGCAGTCGTGGCGGGAGTGAGGCAAGTTCTGGTGGCTGAACAGCGTCGGGCGGGAGAGCTTGGCGGCGTCGTGATGGAAGGGCGCGATATCGGAAGCGTGGTTTTTCCTAACGCGGATCTGAAGATATTTCTCACCGCATCGACCGAAGTCCGCGCGCAACGCCGCTGGCGCGAGCACGTTCAGAAGGGCGAGACGGGCGATCTTGCGCAAACTCTGGCGGAAGTGCACGAACGCGACCGGCGCGACAGCGAGCGCGCCTCGTCACCACTGGTGCGAACGGCCGACGCCGTCGTGGTTGACAGCACGGCGATGGAGCCGGAAGAAGTCGCACGGCTTGTGGCGATGCTCGCGAGGGAACAGGAAGCAACACCTTCGCGTGCAAACAACGATTAAACCGGGCTTACGTGACTTGAGTTTCATCCACATGGTGACCGGAAAGAAGCCCATGCGCCCAATCGACGGTGTGAAGGAATAATTTGGGGAGTTCATTGACGTCGATTCCCACGCGTGTAGCGGCGCCATGAATTTCATCCTACATCCCTTTTTTCGCAGAGACGGGCAATCTCGAAGATTTCGCGAAGAGCATTTTGCTCCCCGAGAAGCGCTTCACGAATCTCGCGCCGGACCGCAACTTCCTTAAGCACGTCCGCCATTTTCATGTCGAGGATCGCATCGATGGCGGAACGAAGACCAAGCAGGAAGAGGTCATCGGAAGAGGCCACAAGGCCCGCGGGTGGCGCCATGAGTTCGCAGAATCTTGCGCGAATCAGCGGCAGCATTACCAGCTCGCGGGGCTTCTCATCGCCCATGCAGGCCACGGCGGTGAGAGAGATCCATTTGCGCATCCCGCGCTCGCCCAGAAGCGAGAGTGCGTGCGGTATCGAGCGGACTTCCACGGCAAGGAAGAAGGCGGGAGAATTCAATTAGCGAAGCAAGCGGTAAATCAGAGAAATCTCTCCTTTAATCCGTTCCGCGACCTCGTGAATGTTCCCTTGCGGCCGGTTGACAGCCTAGAGGACACGCAGATAATTCAATTTGTACGCGGGAATGTCGTGGTGCGCGAGCAGGCGCGGACGGCTGAAAAAATATCCCTGAAAAAGATCGTAGTCCCAATCGAGAGTGCGCTGAAAATCTTCGTAGGTTTCTACTTTTTCCGCCAGGAGGCGAACCGGAGTATTGCGAAACTCACGCGCCAGCCGAAACAGTTCTTCCTCCGATGTGGCGAGGATATCGACCTTGATGAAATCCGCCAGTGCAATCAGGGGATCCCAATCGGGAGTTTCCTGGAAGTCGTCGAGCGCGATCAGGTATCCGGAGTGTTTGAGGCGCTGGCAGGCAGCGACGAGTTCGTCATCCAGATTGACGTTCTCGAGGACTTCGACGACCACCGTGTCTTTAGGCAGCAGGGTCGCGTAATTGCGGATCAAGAAGTCGCGCGTGCAGTTCAGAAACGCGCGGCGCCCTTGTGCAAGCCTCTCCAGACCAAAGAGGAACACACTATCGGCTGTCGAGACAGAGGCCTGGTCGAGGTCCAGCCTGCGAAATAGTTCTCAAGGCTGGAACGGTGGAGGAGTTCATAGCCGTAGATGACCTGCTTGGAATTGAAGATTGGCTGGCGGGCTAGGAATTTTTCCACGGGTCCCTTCTCCTTCCCTTGGCGGAGAGACACAGCTCTTTCTGGGAGGGGAAGGGAACCGCGTGCAGCGGCGACGAAAACGTTAAGCCGGGCTCGACATCGAAGCCAGGAACTCGCCGTTGGTTTTCGTCTTTGAGAGGCGGCCCAGGAGGAGTTCCATCGCTTCGACCGTTGAAAGCGGGCTCAGCACTTTGCGCAACACCCAGATCCGATTCAATTCATCGGCCGGCAAAAGCAATTCATCCTTACGTGTCCCGGAGCGATTGATATCGATTGTGGGGAACACGCGCTTGTCTACAAGCCGGCGGTCGAGGTTGATTTCCATGTTGCCGGTGCCCTTGAATTCTTCGAAGATGACGTCGTCCATGCGGCTGCCGGTGTCAATTAGCGCCGTGGCAATGATTGTGAGCGAGCCGCCCTCCTCGATATTACGCGCCGCCGCAAAGAACCGGCGCGGCCGTTGCAGCGCATTCGCATCGATACCGCCGGAGAGAACTTTGCCGGATGGCGGCGTGACGGCGTTGTAGGCGCGGCCCAAGCGCGTGAGCGAGTCGAGCAAAATCACCACGTCGCGCTTGTGTTCCACAAGGCGTTTCGCTTTCTCGAGCACCATTTCCGCGACTTGGATGTGACGCTGAGGCGGCTCATCAAAGGTCGAGCTGATTACTTCACCCTTCACGGTCCGTTGCATGTCCGTGACTTCCTCGGGCCGCTCGTCGATCAAAAGAACGATCAGCGCAATCTCCGGATGGTTCGCCGTGACGGAATTAGCGATCGACTGCAGCATCATCGTCTTTCCGGTGCGGGGAGGAGCGACAATCAAACCGCGCTGTCCCTTGCCGATGGGGCAAAGCATGTCGAGCACGCGGCCGGTCAGGTTCTCCTTCGTGGTTTCCAGGCGAATCCGTTCCTGCGGGTAGAGTGGCGTCAGATTGTCGAAGAAGATTTTGTTCCGCGCGACCTCAGGGTCCTCAAAATTGACAGCCTCGACCTTAATTAGGGCGAAATAGCGCTCGCCGTCCTTCGGCGGGCGCACCTGTCCCGAGACAGTGTCGCCAGTACGCAAATCGAACTTGCGTATTTGCGACGGCGAAACATAGATGTCGTCCGGACCCGGCAGGTAGTTGTATTCCGGAGCGCGCAGGAAGCCGAAGCCGTCGGGCAGGCATTCCAGCACGCCCTCGGAGAAAATAAGGCCGTTCTTCTCCGTTTGGGCGCGAAGGATCTGAAAGATCAGTTCCTGTTTGCGCATGCCGGACGAGCCCGGGATATTCAGTTCCTTGGCGATCTTCGCCAGGTCGGTGATGTTTTTGTCTTTCAGTTCTGCAAGGCTAATGCTCATCGATTTCTTTCCTTCTCAAGCCTGATTTTTCAGGCGCGATTGTAAATTGAATCAAGCGCGGGCAGGACCGTGCACGAACCAACCGTTCTGCCAGGCTCCCAAAAGGGCTAGCGTACAGACAAACTCTGCGCTTCGGTCGCGTGCCGAACCTGCGCGGCAGGATGTGGGAGGACCGAAGGTCTCAATTGGTTAATTCATTGTCCTGCGCGACATCCGCGCCGAACTTTGGCTCGACTCCGCCCACCGGAGGGTGACTCGGAACCGGCAGCGGATGTTCGAGAGCGAGTTGCAGGACTTCATCCATCCATTCGACGAAATGGATCGACATCTGTGCCTGGATCTCCGGCGGGATATCGGCCAGATCCTTCTCGTTGTCTTTCGGAAGGATCACGGTACGCAGACCGAGGCGATGCGCGGCGAGCAATTTTTCTTTCACGCCGCCAATCGCAAGCACTTTGCCGCGGAGTGTAATCTCGCCAGTCATGGCCACGTCGCAACGCACGGGGATTCGCGTCAGAGCGCTGACGATAGCGGTGCAGAGCGTGATTCCGGCCGAAGGGCCGTCCTTTGGAATAGCGCCTTCGGGCACGTGCACGTGAATGTCGAGATGGCGGTAGAAGTCCTTCGCCAGTCCGAAAAGATGGCTACGCGAGCGCACATAGCTCATCCCGGCCTGAGCGGACTCCTGCATGACATCGCCCAGCTTTCCCGTCAGCGTCAGCCGGCCTTTCCCCTGCATGAGTGTGGCTTCGGTGGAGAGGACTTGGCCGCCTACTTCCGTCCAAGCCAGCCCGACGACCAACCCAATTTCGTTCTTCTTTTCGCTCCAGAAATCGCGGTACTTGATGATGCCGAGATAATCATTCACGTTGGCCGGAGAGATCTCGGCACCAAAGTTCTTTCCGTCGGCAACAACCTTGCGAGCCACTTTGCGGCAGATGTTCGCGATTTCACGGTCGAGGTTCCGCACGCCCGCTTCATGAGTGTAATGGCGAATGAGGTGCGTCACGGCCTCGCCGTTCAGCTTCAAGTTTTCCTTGCTCAACCCTGTAGCTTCGAGCTGTTTGGGAATCAGGAAGCGCTGAGCGATCTGGTGCTTCTCCTGTTCGGTGTAGCCAGGGAGGCGGAGTATTTCCATTCGATCCTGAAGCGGCTGCGGGACCGTGTGCAGCACGTTTGCAGTGCAGATGAACATGACCTTCGAGAGATCGTATTCGACGTCGAGGTAATGATCCGTGAAGGAGTGATTCAGTTCCGGATCGAGCACTTCCATCAGCGCCGCAGAAGGGTCGCCGCGGAAATCCATCGACATCTTGTCCACTTCGTCGAGAACGAAAACCGGGTTGATCGTTCCGGCCTTGCGCATCATCTGGATGATCTGGCCGGGGAGCGCGCCGATGTACGTGCGGCGATGGCCCCTGATTTCCGCTTCGTCGCGCACACCTCCAAGAGACACGCGAACGAATTTTCTGCCCGTGGCGCGGCCGATGGACATGGCAAGCGAAGTCTTGCCGACGCCCGGAGGGCCGACGAAGCACAGAATCGAACCTTTGGGATTCTTCACGAGTTGGCGGACGGCAAGATATTCCAGGATGCGTTCCTTGATTTTTTCCAGGCCATAGTGATCCTCTGAAAGGATCACTTCCGCGCGCTTGATGTCGCGGATTTCCTTCGAGCGCCTCTTCCAGGGCACTGCCAACAGCCAATCGAGGTAGTTCCGCGAGACGGTGGATTCGGCCGACATCGGCGGCATCATTTCCAGGCGCTTCAATTCCTGCATGGCCTTTTCTTGCGGACCCTCGGGCATGCCGGAGGTTTCGATCTTCTTCTTGAGTTGCTCGAGCTCGTTCGCCTCGCCCCGTCCCAGTTCCTTCTGGATCGCCTTCAGTTTCTCGTTGAGGTAATACTCTTTCTGCGCGCGCTCCATTTGGCGCTTCACGCGCGTGTTGATCGAGCGATCGACGTTCAGCTTCTCGATCTCGACTTCCAGCACATCGGCGATGCGGTTCAACCGCTCGAGGGGTTCAAATAATTCGAGCAGTTCTTGCTTCTCCTCCACCGGAATCTGGAGGTTGGCGGCAATCGCATCGGACAACTTTCCCGGATCTTCGACGCGAACCGCGGCAATCATCGTGTCGTAATTGAGGCTCTGCGAAAGCTTTACGTATTGCTCGAACAGGCCTGTGACGCGGGTAGAGGCCTGCTCGAGCTGCGGAGACGGCTCCGGCTTCACGGGCAGCACACGGATGGAAGCACGGAAGAACCCTTCTTCGTTCGTTATCTGCACGATCTTCGCGCGTTCGGTGCCTTCCACCAGGACTTTGATATTGCCGTCGGGAAGCTTCACACTCTGCACGATGTTCGCGAGCGTGCCGACCTGATAGATCTCGTCCGGCTTGGGATCGTCCACCGACGCGTCGTGCTGGGTGACGAGGAAAATCTTTTTGTCGCCCGCCAGAGCCTCCTCCAGCGCCTTCACCGACGCTTCGCGGCCCACGATGAACGGGTGCATCATCTCGGGGAAGATGACCATGTCGCGCACCGGCATCATCGGCACGCGTTTCATTTCGAGTTTTTCCCGGCTAAACATCGAGTCCTTTTGTTCCTGGTCTTGAAATGCCGTTCGGGATTCAGGGCGTCTGCTTCCTGCGATCCAACTAGGGTAACGGAACGGCGCTAGCCCGCCTTTTCCAGCAGGGTCCAGTTGATTTCGCGTCCCTTCACCATGTCCGCCGTCACGACGAAATCGCGAAGCTTCCGCTGCGCCGGCATGTTGTACATCATGTCGAGCATCAGATCTTCGAGAATCATGCGCAAGCCACGCGCCCCGACCTTGCGCTGCAAGGCGAGGTCGGCAACCGTCTCAAGCGCGTCGTCCGTGAACCGCAAGCGAACGTTTTCGAATTCAAAGAGCTTCTGGTATTGGCGCACCAGCGAGTTTTTCGGTTCCGTCAGAATGCGCACGAGAGCGCTCTTGTCCAAATCGCTCAACACCCCCACAACCGGCAACCGGCCAACGAACTCCGGAATCAGGCCGTAGCGGATGAGATCGGTGGGCTGCGCCTGCTCCAGAACTTCGATATTCCGCCGCGTCGCTGTGGTCGGCTGCGTATCCGCATGGAATCCTAGCGATTTCTGCCCCACGCGGCGTTCGATGATTTTCTCAAGGCCGACGAAGGCCCCGCCGCAGATGAACAGGATATTCGTCGTGTCCACTGGCGTGAATTCCTGATGCGGGTGCTTGCGGCCGCCCTGCGGCGGAACGTTTGCGACCGTTCCCTCTAGAATCTTCAGCAGCGCCTGTTGGACGCCCTCCCCTGAGACATCGCGGGTGATCGAAGGGTTCTCGTCCTTCTTGGAAATCTTGTCGATCTCGTCGATATATATGATGCCTTGCTGAGCCTTTTGGACGTCTCCATCGGCGGCTTGCAGCAGCTTCAGGATGATGTTTTCAACGTCCTCGCCCACGTAGCCAGCTTCCGTCAGGGTTGTCGCATCGACAATTGCAAACGGAACTTCCAGCATCCGCGAAAGCGTTTGAGCGAGCAGCGTCTTGCCGGTGCCGGTCGGTCCGATTAAAAGGATATTCGATTTCGCCAGTTCCACGTCACCCGGCTGGCGGTTCAGGAAGATACGTTTGTAGTGGTTATAGACAGCCACCGCGAGTTTCTTCTTCGTTTTCTCCTGCCCGATGACGTATCCATCGAGAAACGCCTTGATCTCGGGTGGACGCGGTAAACGCCGATTCGACGGGGTTATTTGCTCGCGCTTCTCGTCTTCGAGAATTTGCTGGCAGACGCCGACGCACTCATTGCAAATGTATGAACGCGGATACTCCGACGGAGAGCTGATAAGCTTCTCCACCTGTTCCTGCGTCTTATGGCAGAACGAACAGCGTAAGGGTTCTTCTGGGGTGAACCTCTTCACCGATGGTGCCCTTTCCCGTCGAGACCAGCCACATCCGCAACGAATCTACAACGTATTTTAAAACCTATACCACACCCAGGACAGAGATTCATCGCTTTCACTACTAACCTTTTGGAACGCTCATCGAGCCCTTAACCGACCGTAACGACTCGCAAGCGAGCCCGCTACTAGCGATGCTTGGAGATGATTTCGTCCACAATTCCGTACCCCTTCGCCTGCTCCGCGGTCATGATGAAATCGCGTTCCACGTCTTTCTCGATCTTGTCGACGGGTTGACCGGTGTGGTTTGCCAGGAGCTTATTGAGCGAAGTGCGGGTCCGGATGATTTCCTTGGCGTGGATATCGATGTCCGTGGCCTGGCCGGAAAGGCCGGACATCCACGGCTGGTGAATAAGGACACGAGAGTTTGGCAAGGCATAGCGCTTCTTCGGCGTGCCCGCTGCGAGCAACAGGGCTGCAATCGAAGCGGACTGGCCGATGCAATATGTAACCACATCGGGCCGGACGAATTGCATCGTGTCGTATATCGCCATTCCGGCTGAAATGGAGCCGCCGGGCGAATTGATGTAGAGCGAGATATCGTGCTCCGGATCCTCGGATTCGAGGAAGAGCAATTGCGCGGTCACCAGGTTCGCCACATGATCATCAATCGGCGTTCCGATGAAAATAATGAAGTCCTTGAGGAGCCTGGAATAAATATCGTAGGCCCGCTCGCCGCGATTCGTCTGTTCGACGACCATGGGAACCAGGGTTGTGGCCTGCGGAGTCGCGTCGTCAGTTTGTCTCATTTGGAGTATTCAGCGCGCTGGGGAGCCCGAGCCACTAGTCACTTTTCACTCTTGGCTGTCGTCTCAATCCGGGCGTTTCGGTAGAGCCACTCGATCGTTTTCTCGCCGCAAACCTTCGATTTCATCCTATCGAGCGCCCCCTGCTTTGTCAAGCGAGCCCGAACAACCTCCGCGGATTCACCACTATGTTCTGCCAGCGCCGCAATCTCCTTCTCGACGTCTTCGTCCGTCGCCTCGATTTTTTCAGCCGTTGCGATGCGGTCGATCAACAATTCGGCCTTCACGTCGTCCACGGCCCGGTCGTGTTGCCGCTTCCGCATCGAAACCCAATCCACATTCACGGCGCGTGGATCCACACCCTGCGCCGCGAGCGATCGCACTGCGCGCTCCAGCCGAATGTCCATCTGATGCTCGACGAGCGCCTGGGGCACCGGGAATTCGTGCCGCTTGACGAGCAGGTCGAGAATCCTCTCGCGCGCCTGTGCTGCGTGCTGCTGTTCCTTTGCCGCGTCGAGTCTCTCGCGCACTTTCTGTCGCAACTCGGCAAGGGTAGAGACGCCGCCCTCCTCGCCCGCCGTGTCCTTTGCAAATTCGTCGTTCAATTCGGGCAGCTTCTTTTCCTTTACGCCTTGCACCTCGACCGAATAGCTGTAAGTCTTGCCCGCGAGCTTCGGGTCGGGAAAGTCATCAGGGTAGCGCGACTCGAATCGCTTCGTCTCGCCTGGCAGCGCGCCGCGAAGGTTTTCCGTGAAACTCTCGAGCGTTTCTTCCACGCCGATGTGGCACATGATGTTGTCGGCCTGGACCGGATCGCCTCCGCCCACTGGCGTGCCCATCAACTTGATGAGGGCGTAATCGCCGTCTTTTGCGGCGCGGCCTTCCACGGGCACAAACGTCGCGGCTCGCTCGCGAAGTTCCTCGATAGCTTTGTCAACTTGGGCGTCTCCGACTTCGGCCGCTTCCACCTGGACCTCGAGATTCTTGTAATCCCCCAGTTCGAATTCCGGCAGCACTTCGAAGACAGCGCGGAACTTCAGAGGCTCTCCTTCCTTGAAGTGGACATGATCCACTTCAGGCCGGGTCACGGGGACGAGTTTCTTTTCATCGAGCGCCTTCTCCAAATATTCCGGTACGAGCGATTGCACCACTTCGCCCTGAATGTCGTCCGCAAAGCGGCGGCGGATCAATGTGACGGGAGCCTTTCCGGGCCGAAAGCCCGGGACTCTCGCCACGCGCGCAATTTCCCGCGCCACTTTTTCCGTTGCTTTTTGAACGTTCTCGGCTGGAATTTCCAGCTCGATCTCACGCTTGCATGTTGTCTCGGTCATGGGAAAAGTTCTGGGGACAGACTCCAGCAAACCTCAACTCAATCTGCCTTTCGCCTATTCAGATTCAGAGAAGGAGGAGGGCAGGCGAGAACAATCCACTTCAATTCCATCCGAAATCTCAGTATAGGGGAAGCATTTGCGTGCGTCAACCACGCTTCATTCTTCTATATGAGCCAAAAGTGCGGGGAGAATCTGGTGCGGAAGAAAGGAGTTGAACCTTCACGGCCTTTCGGCCACAGGATCCTAAGTCCTGCGCGTCTGCCAATTCCGCCACTTCCGCACGCGCGTTGGCAATTATACAAGCCTCGCGTGCCACTTAGCCATTGCCGGGAGATCCTTGCACATTCTGCCGCGCGTGGATCAATCTGCCCGCCGTAGTTTACTCTCGCAGAAAATCGCTTACGTCAATTCCGGCCTCACGGAGAATGGCCCGGAGCGTTCCCTCCGCGATGTCTCTCGCATGATGCGGGATCGTAACCTTCCGTCCAGTTTGCGAGTGACGCCAGACCTCGTGACTGCCTGGGCCGGGGCGGTCGAAGCGAAACCCGAAGTGTGGAGACGCCTTGCGACTTCACGGTAACTAAAGCCAGCCAAGCGCCCCATTAGGGCATCATGACAGGAACTCGAATTTCGCGGGTGAGATCGTGCTGGTTGCGGAATGCGGGGGGAAGTGGGTCTCCGTGCTCGCGGCAGGACTCGACAATCTTCCGGGCAAGCCCTTGGGCGATTTCGATCGTGTCGGAGATGCTACGGCCTTCCGCCACCAATCCAGGAACGTCGGGGCTGGTTCCCAAGTATCGTCCCTCTCCCAGGGATTCCACCCGGACACGGATGGCCACCTCTTCCACATTCGCCAAGTGGACTTGTCGTTTCACCATGCTCTCCAGCGTGTGAAGTAACTATATCACGCCCTGCCGCCTTTGATCGGCAGCGGGAGGCTGGCCCGCCCTTGCTCGCAAGGGTGGGGCGTTTGCTGTTGAAGGCGCAGAGGCTCGTGCCGATCTACCTAGGCACCGGCCCAAAGATAGATGAGCTGGAAAACACTTCCTTTTCCGTTCGGCTGGACACCCACAATGTGTTGCTTCTTGTCCGTTCCTGCCTTGAAGAGCATTCCGCCGTTTTCAGGTTTGTCGTCGCCACAGGTCAGCGCCTTCGACGACTCATCCTTCGCGGCATCTCCTGCCGCGCCATTCGTGCAATCCAGGACTTTGCCATATTTCGCAAGCGGCTTCTTGTAGTACGCCGCAACTTTCTCGGGCGGGTCATTCGACTCCATTTTCACGACCACCAACTTGAAACCGCTTCCGCCTCCCCACATTCCCAGTCGCGCGGAGTCTGAATCGTCCTTGTTATCCTTGTGGGGCTTCGCTCCCGGATAAAATGGCAGCCCTACATCCTTCGAGGTGGCTTGTCCGCTGACAACGAGGCCAGCGCCGCCCTCCTCCTGCGCCTTGGCGCGAGCACCCAACGAAACGGCAAATCCCAGCAGCAACGCCATTCCCGCTGTCAATGCACACAATCCACGGCTAGTTGTTCCACTTTTAGTTTGCATAGTTCGTCGCAGCATGAATGCCACCTCTGCACGTTAGTACGCCTGCGCTCCGACAAATGTTCCACCGTTGCGCAATTAGATTTCAGTAGCTCAGGAGAGTGGCCTACCCTTGCTTGCAAGGGGCGCTTGCTTTCGAAAGCGTGGCATTGACTAGAGCCGTGTGCGCGATACCGTTTTCTAGAACGGGAAGCGAACGGTGAAGATGCCGTTGTGATTGTTGGTGTGGAAATGAGTGGTGGCGATCTGAAACCCTCCGCCGACGGCGATCGCAAGACGCTTGTAGATGGGGAATCGTCCAAAAATGACAACTAAAGGCAAGGGCAAGAGCAAAGACACGGGCACGGCATCAAGTTCCGCGAATCGTACTAGCCACTCGACACTAGCCACTGGTTTTCTAATATACGACGGTACAGGGATTAGAAATCATCGTAAACTGCTGAAAAGAAAGTAGAAGAAAATTTCTAATATACGGTAAACCGGGGGTCTGGGAATTATGTTGGGGCTAGGGGGTAGTGGAAAAAAGGAAGAGAAGTCTTTCGCAGGTTCGCACGCGATGCAAACGGCGCACCTCGTCGGCCAGAAGCAAGTCCCGCAGGAGTCGCGGGACGCAAACATCGCGCCTCCGTCGGAAAGTAACAGCGATTGATCTGGCTCCGCACATTGGTGATTGCCCCCTTTTTCGAATTGCGCTTGCTCAGGTGGGCGGCATTTGTTAGGCTGCGCGGCCAGTGATGGTAGAGGGAGCTTTTCGGAGGTGTGTCATGGCACATTGTACGAAATGCGGGGCTGCAATCGCGGATAACGCTGGATTCTGTGGGGCTTGTGGAGCGGCTCAAGCGGGTGCGACGCCCGGTCCGGCAGCGTCGAATCCGGCACCGGCGGCTACGCAGACAGGGATGTCCGAAAATGTGGCGGGCCTGCTGTCCTATGTCCTTGGCTGGATCACAGGTCTGATCTTCTTCTTCATCGACAAGCGGCCTTACGTGCGATTCCATGCCGCACAGTCGATTGTTGTCTTCGGTGCGCTTCATCTTCTCTCGATAATTCTCGGGATATTCTTCGGAATGAGCTTCCTGATGCATGGCGGGACGGGGTTCTCCTTCGGATCCGTTGTTATCAAGCTCGTGCAACTTGTCGGCCTGGTTCTTTGGATTTTGCTCATGATTAAGGCTTATCAGGGCGAGCGATTCCGCGTTCCGTTTGCCGCGGACCTCGCCGAGAAAATTTTCGGTAAGTTGTCGTAGCGTCAACAGTTTCGAACGATTTGCCTCTACATCACCGACCACCTGTTCGTGAAGGGACGGGTGTTCCCTCTTGACAACCGCGGAGCGAGCGTCCATCTTAGTTGGCTTTCCTTTGCTCTTAATTTTATTCAGCGTGTTGACAGCCGACGGGAGTGAGGCGTGAAAGTTCGCGTCTGTTTTCATGACAAGTGCTTCGATGGGGCTTCCTCCGCATCGATCTTCTTGCGTTTCTATCATGAGTGCATCGATCCCAGCGCCCAGTTCTTCTTCACGGGGATGACGCACAAGGCTTCGCAGCCCTTTGAGGACGGCGTATTCGACGGCGACGAAAACGCCATCGTCGATTTTAAGTATTCCAGCTCGCCGCTCCTTACGTGGTGGTTTGACCACCACCAGAGCGCGTTTCTCAAGCCCGAGGACGCGGTGCATTTTCGCCAGGAGCATTCACCGAAGAAGTTCTATGACCCGACGTACAAGTCGTGCACGAAGCTCCTTGCCACCGTTGCCTCGGAGAAATTTGGTTTCGATGCGAAGCCACTCGAGGACTTGATCAAGTGGGGAGACATTATCGACGGGGCGCAATTTGCCTCGCCCGAATCTGCTGTTGGTCTGGCCGAGCCAGCCACGCAACTCGCTCTTGTGATCGAGGCGGCGCCGGAAGCGAATTTTTCCCAGCAGTTGATTCCTGAACTGGCTTTCCGGCCGTTGAGCGAAATCGTTGAGTTGCCTGTTGTGAAAAAGCACCTCGGCAGCTTGCTGGAACGCCATCGCCGCTCCGTTGAAATCCTGCGAGAGCGCGCAGATTCTCGCGGTGGCGTGATTTATTTTGATGTAAGCGATCTTGATCTGGAGGGGTACAACAAGTTCATTCCCTACTACCTTTGTCCCAACGCGCTCTATTCAGTTGGTGTCAGCGCTTCGCCCACGCGTGCAAAAGTATCCGTGGGGACAAACCCGTGGAAGGAAGCCTCCGCGGATGTGAACCTCGCCTCCTTGTGCGAAAAATATGGCGGTGGAGGGCACGCGCGCGTCGCCGCCATTTCATTTGGCCCCGGAGACCTTGTCAAGGCGCGCAAAGCAGCGAAAGAGATCGCTGCAACGCTCCGTCGTTGAATTCCTCGAAGATGTGCGCGGTTGGGAACGAATCCCTCCCGTGTTAGAATTGAAATTTATCGGGCCGCCAGATCAATCGGTAGAGCAGTTGATTCTTAGCCGCTTGTTCAGCCCTTGTTTTATTTGATTTTATTGGCTTTGCGCTTACCGGTTTGCGCCGCCCAAGGCGTGCTGGTAAGCTGCATCTGTGGGCGCGTAGCTCAACTGGCAGAGCAATGGACTCTTAATCCATAGGTTGAAGGTTCGATTCCTTCCGCGCTCACCATCAGTTTGAAGTCCGTTGCTGAAGAAGGACGAACTGCTGACCTTCTATAACGGAAAGCCCACTGCTCGGACGCAGCCCAGTCTAAAGGCGAAGGAATCAGTTTTCTCCATCGAACAGAGCAAATCCCGGAGGCGCATCGCTTCGGCCGAGTGCCTCTTTCATTTCTGAGCGGGTGATTGAGCAGACGAGGGATGCGATTTAGGCTCGAACCGTCGTACAATCTGCCGATGGAAACGACGACCCGGAAAGTCCCCGATTGGGATTCGTATTACCTGAGCGTTTGCCGCACGATCGCCACGCGAAGCAAAGATCCAAGCACGCAGATCGGTTGCATCATCGTTGGCCCGGCGCGGGAGATTCGTTCCACGGGTTACAACAGTTTCCCGCGCGGGATTGTCGACACGATTCCCGAAAGGCAGCAGCGGCCCGAAAAATATTTCTGGATCGAGCACGCCGAGCGAAATGCAATCTACAATGCCGCGCGCGCAGGCACGCCACTGGAAGGCTGCACAGTTTATGTGGAAGTGACGCCTTGCATGGACTGTGCGCGTGCGATCGTGCAGGCCGGGATTACGAAGGTGGTTATCGATGCCGACCGCATGCGTGCCTATTCGAGCGAGTTCTACGATCCACAATTCCAAAGAGTCAAAGTGCTATTTGAAGAAGCGAGAATCGAGGTCGTGTTCGTTACGCTGGACACTCCAATCCAGGCTGGCGCTACCATCCCTCCGACATCCACTCCTCCAACACCCTCGGAGGTGCCTGTGCCTTCTGGGAAGAGGATGCATAAGCGGCGTCAGTGGCGTCACAAGTAAGCGGAAGAATTCCACAGCAAGGCGGCCCGATTAAACAACTGGGTCGCCGTGCACTTCAATATCAATATCAACCCCGGCAGCTTCCGGCAACGGCAGTCGTCCCGACCAATTGGCCCAACCCCAGAAAATCGCCGTGGATGAACTTAGAAGACCTGCAATGGTGCCGATTGTTCGCGGACTGTAGTGTGTGGAAGCGATGCCCGCGCCCATCATTGAGATCATCATCATGGACCAGGTGAGCGTCTCCATCGTCGCGAACACTCGGCCACGGTATTGGTCCGACACGGTTCGCAACAGGTAGGAATAGTTCAGGATGGAATTCACAGCCATCCCAGCGCGGGAGAGCATGATGAAAAACAATGCGAGTTCAAATCGCTGCATCCGGCTGAAGAGCACGTACGCGGCGCCGTGCACGATGTAATCGATGAACACAGTCAGCTTGTAGCCGTCGAATGATAGTCGCCCGCCCAACCAGTTGGCGAACGCGCCGCCGAGGAGGAGTCCTAAGCCTGCACACCCCCAAACCATGCCAATGCCGGCGGCTCCGCGGTTAAAAACGACTTCGCCGAACAACGTGAACAGAATCTGCGCCGCGCCACCGCCGGTCGCCCATCCCACCGAGAGCAACGCGATGGCAAGCACCAGCGGAACAGAGCGCATATACCGAAGCCCTTCCTTGTACTCGCTCCAGGGGCGCACAACGCCCGCTTCGGTCAAGTCTTTGTGTGCCGCCCGGAAGTCCCCTCCCCTGGGCGCTCGCAAATTCCAAATAGCCCACGCGGAGAAAACGAAGGAGAGCGCGTTGAATACAAACGCCCATTTGTACCCGATGGCAATCACAGTTGCGCCCAGGAACGTCCCGATCGTCAGTGTGGTCCATTGTGTGGTTTGCGTCAGGGAGTTCGCGGTATGTATCTCTCTTTCGTTCGCAATGGTCGGCAAAATCGCGGATCGGCCAGCGGTGAAGAAGGGGGATGCGACCATAAGCAGCGCGCTGAACAGATATAAAAGCCATACGCGTTGATTCACAACGGCGAGGATGAACCCAAGCGCCACAACCGCGCGCATCAGGTCGCTCGCAATCATGATTCGTTTGCGGTCGAAGCGATCGAGCAGGACTCCCGCCAGCGGGCCCATCGTGATCGCAGGAATGGCGCGCGACAGCATGATGCCCGTAACGACCAATCCGGAGTGCGTCAGCGCCATCGCCAGTGCAAAAACCGCGATGTTGTTGAAATGGTCGCCGATTTCGCTTACTACCTGTCCCATCCAGGTGTACCGGTAGTTGCGATTCCCGCGGAGCAGCTCGATAAACTCGCGCATCAGTCGGGGCAGCTTTCACTGCCGGGCAATTCCAATGCAATTTCGGCGATTTGGGGCACGCGGTTTGGATTCCAAGTCACAAGGAATTTTATCATCGAAACATTCTCAGCTCGTCACTCGTTGGTTTGGCATTGATACGTCCCGTCCCGCAAAAAGCAGGTTGACCCGGCATTTGAAGCTGTGAGTTTGAGGCGTGACTGCCGTAGCCCTTCAGCGCCTACTCGCGTGGCTGTTTGGACTGTTGCAACTATGACAACTTGGCCAATCCTTGTCATTGACGGTTCCACGAAGCGGGCGAAAACTAGCCCTGCACCTCTCGGAGGGACCTATGCGCCCGATTATCTCTGCGTTCCTCGTAGCAGTGCTTGCAATTGGCCCATGGAACCTTCCCGTTTCGGCAGCGACAGCAAAGCCGCTCGGGGTAGTTATCCTAGCGAAGTCTGCGCATCTGGACAGCGCGGAAGCCGTGATGGGCGCGACGGTATATTCCGGAGACGCCATCGATACCGACGCCGGGGGTACACTCCGCCTTCGAGTGGGTTCAAACCAAGTTTACCTGACCTCTTCCAGCGCGGCGTCGTTTGGACAAACCGCAGGCGTGGCGCATATCAATGTTATCAACGGAACCATGGGTTTTTCCTCTGCGATACCTGACCAGCTCGAGCTTGAAACACCAGGGGGAATCCTTCGCGGGGCGCCCGGCGGGGCTGCCTTTGGGCAAGTGACGGTTTTAGGTCCTCAGGAGATGGTGATCTCCGCTTTTCGAGGAGGGCTGATCCTCGACAATGATGGCGAACTCCACACGATTTCCGAAGGCAAGTCATACCGCGTGACGATTGATGAAGAGACGAGCGCGAATTCCAGCAATGATGAGCCCATAAAGGCTCACCATAAGAAGCGGCGAAGGGTCGCTTTTTTCATCCTCGGGATGTCTGCGGTTATGGCAGGCACAGGATACCTTCTGTATCATGAGATTTCGGAGAGCCCGTCGGACCCTCATTAGCCAGCCATCAACCCGCGCGTCCTATACGCGGCCAATTTGGTTCTCCATCTCCTGAATCACTGCTGCACGAGCAAACCATATCTGCCAATGCGAATGGTAAAATCATCTCTCTGAGTTCTTTGGCTCGAGAGTCGCGGGCCTGACGTTCCGCTGTGCAAACCTGTGGGTGTATGCTATCAATCCACTCGCAAGTAGGAGCGAATGTGATGCGCGAACATGTCGAAAAGCTGTGGCCGGAACTTGCGTGGATCCAGGACGGCAAACTTAAAGAGAGCGTGACCCGCACGTGGGTCAGAGCATTCGAGCTGAGCCCTCTCGAGCCGGACGATCTGAACGAAATCCCCTTCACGCTTCTGGTTCCCAACTGTCCCATAACGTTCATGGAACACAAGCGTTGCGTGGTGCACATCGCACGCAAGTCTGCCGAGGCCATGCGTGAGTTCCTCGGGCGCTCGCTGCCAATCGATCTCGACACCGTCATTGCGGGAGCGATCCTTGCCGATGTTGGGAAGCTGCTGGAGTACGAGAAAGTTGACGGAAAGGCGCGCCAAAGCGCGCGCGGGAAATTGTTGCGTCATCCCTTCACGGGTGTTGCGTTAGCCATGGAGTGCGGCGTACCCGACAGTGTATGCCACATCATCGCAGCACATGCGGCCGAAGGGGACCAAGTGAAGCGAAGCACGGAAGCAACGATCGTGCATCATGCGGATTTCATGAGCTATCTGCCTTTCCACAATCTCGCAAAGTAATTTCGGAGCGGAACACGATGCCAGTACCAAACACCACAATCACCGCGAAAATGGCGCAATGGGCGGCTCGCGTGTGCTACGAAGATTTGTCCCCGGACGCGATTTATCAATGCAAACGATTTCTGCTCGATTCGCTTGGCTGCGCCCTTGGTGGCTACGGCCAGCACGATGTAAAAGTCGCGCTTCAAGTGTTGGATGAAATCGCGGGCGAAGGCCCCGCCACCATCATCGGCACGGGCAAGAAAGTGGACCCCGTATCTGCATCGCTTGCAAACGCCCTCATGGTTCGCGTGATGGATTACAACGACATTTATTGGAGGCAGGACCCTTCGCATCCTTCGGACATTATTCCCGCTGCGCTGGCCTGCTGTGAGAGGGCCGGAGACAGCGGCAGGGAACTCATTGTCGGCATCGCATTGGGACACGAATTTGAGATGCGTTTTTGCGAAGCAGCGTTTCCGGGGATTCGCGAGCGAGGCTGGCATCATGCGACGCTTACCGCATTCGTTTCTCCCATTGTTGCAGGCCGGACACTGCACCTCGGATGGGAACAAATTCAGCACGCCATCGGCATCTCGGCGAGCCACCATGCAACATTGGGCGCGGTCACAGCCGGGAAACTGACGATGATGAAGAACACGGTCGATCCCATGGCCACGCAGAGCGGAGTATTTGCCGCGTTGCTGGCCGAGAAGGGCTACACGGGGCCGGAACATGTTGTGGATGGAAAAGAGGGATTGACGCACGTTTTCGGTCCCGAATGGAAACTCGATTTACTGACTCAGGGACTCGGCGAATCGTGGCGAATCACGCAGTGCGGCATGAAAGCGTTCCCTACCGAGGCCCTGACGCACACTCCGATCTCGGCGGTCCTCGACTTGGTGAAGGAGCATGATTTAAAACCGAACCAAGTTGAAAAGATCCAGATTCGCTCTCTCGCTCGCGCCGCCGACATTCTTTCCGATCCCAGCAAATACGATCCGCGAACGAAGGAAACGGCCGATCATTCACTACCTTACGTGATCGCCGCCGCCCTGGTGGACCGCCAAGTAACGCCACGGCAGTTCAACATGGACCGGATCATGGACCCGATTATCCGCACGCAACTCAAGAAGGTGGAGGTGGTAGCCGATCCGGAAATCGAAAAAGTGTTTCCGGCGCTTCAGCGCGTGATCGGTCGAATCCGGACGATTTCTGGTGAGGAATTCGTGAAGCAGATCGACTTTCCAAAAGGAGACCCGCGCAATCCCCTGACGGACACGGAAGTGGAGGAGAAATTTGCCGCGCTGGCCGACGGCGTTCTCTCGAAGAACGCACAAACCAAGGTCAGAGACGCGGTCTGGAAGCTGGAAAGAATAGGCTCCGTCAACAAACTGATGGAACTGCTGAAAAGCGATGTTGCAGGGGCAGGGAAGCATAATGCCGCTGCGCCCTCGAAGTCGAAAGGTGAAGGTCGCAGCAAAGCAGCGGCTAAGAAGAGCAAGGGGCGCAAAGCTGGCCGGCACTAAGCCACCGATGCGCGGCCGGATTCGTCGCGCTTGGATTGGGAAAGAATTCAACGGAAGAAGCGAGGTTTGCGATGGGCCAGACCATCGTTGAAAAAATTGCACAAAGCCATATGACGGAAGGACCGAAAGACCGACCGTTGCGGACGGGCGATTTCCTCTCCATCCGTCCTCGGCATGTGATGACGCACGACAACACGTCCGCCGTGATGAAGAAATTCAGATCCATTGGTGCGGAACGAATCAAGGATGCGCACCAGACTGTTTTTGCGCTCGACCACGACATTCAAAATAAAGCGGAATCGAATCTGGCGAAGTATCGCGAGATCGAAGCATTTGCACGCGCCCAAGGAGTGGATTTCTATCCGGCGGGGTCGGGCATCGGCCACCAAATCATGGTGGAAAAGGGCTACGTCCAGCCGGGCTCGTTTGTCGTCGCGTCCGATTCGCACTCAAATATGTATGGCGCTCTGGGAGCGATTGGCACGCCCGTAGTGCGGACAGACGCGGCTGCCATCTGGGCGACGGGCGAGTTCTGGTGGCAGATTCCAAGAACCGTGCAGGTTGTTTTGACCGGCGCGCTCCAGGCGGGCGTGACCGGAAAAGATGTGATCATCGCGCTCTGCGGCCTGTTCCACAAGGAAGAAGTCCTGAACGCAGCGGTCGAGTTTACCGGCGCCGGTGTGGCCAGCCTCAGCATGGATGCGCGGTTCTCGATTTCCAACATGAGCACTGAATGGGGCGCGCTCGTCGGCTGGTTTCCCGTGGATGAGGTGACGCTCACATATCTGAAAGCGTGCCGGGAACGGTTGGCCTCCGCAGGAATCGAGCGACTCACAGAAGCGGATCTCAAAGCGTGGGCTTCAAACCCGCCGCGACCTGACCCCACGGCTGAATATGCAGCGCGGATTGAACTTGATCTAAGCACGCTCACTCCGCACATTTCAGGTCCCGACACGGTTCAAATGATGACGCCGCTCGCGGAAATCGAGAAGCGCCGCGTCAAAATCCATAAGGCATATATTATTTCGTGCGTCAATTCGCGCCTCGAGGATTTGGCTGACGCAGCGCGCGTGCTGGCCGGGAAGAAAATCTCGCCGGACGTCAAATTCTATCTGGCAGCCGCAAGTCTCGACGTGCAGTGCGAAGCCGAGCGCTTGGGGTATTGGCGGACACTGCTGGACGCGGGAGCTATTGCGCTTCCGTCGGGCTGCGGCCCTTGCATCGGTCTGGGGACGGGCGTACTCGAACCGGGCGAAGTCGGCATCTCGGCAACAAATCGCAACTTCAAGGGCAGGATGGGCTCGCGCGATGCGCAGTGCTACTTGGCGAGCCCTGCGGTGGTCGCTGCATCGGCTCTTGCCGGCTATATCTGTGGTCCCGAGGAAAGCAAGCGCGGCGAAGTGAAGTATCGCATCGAATTCGCAAAGGGCGTCTCGGCGCCACCCACGGAAAGCGTCGGGATCCAGTCCGGTTTTCCGCGTGAATTGCGCGGCCGCTTGGTTTTTGTGCCGCAGGACAATCTCAATACCGACGGCATCTACGGCAAGGATTACACGTACCGGGAAGACATGACCAAAGAGCAGATGGCGCAGGTGGTGATGGAGAATTACGACCCCGAATTCTCCAAGCGAACTCGCGCCACAGACATCCTCGTAGGAGGATTCAATTTCGGAACTGGCTCGAGCCGCGAGCAAGCAGTCACGGCATTGAAGGCCAAAGGGATTCCGCTCGTCATCGCGGGGAGCTTTTCTCAAACGTACTTGCGGAATGCTTTCAACAATGGCTATCTGTGTGTCGAGTGTCCGGAGTTGGTGAATCGTCTCAAAGAAAGATTGGCCGACAGCGAGGCCCCGGGAGAGCGTACGATCATCCCCGGGGATGAGATGCACATTGATTTCTCCACGGGCACGATCCAATGTCTCGGCGAGAAATTTCACTTCCCGGCTTTGGGACGCGTCGCCCAGTCATTGGTGGTCGCCGGTGGAGTTGAGAACGTTGTTCGCCAACGGCTGGGATTGGCGTAAATCACTCATAAATTCGCGAGGTGCGCACTGATGGCGAAGTACACGGTTGTAACCATGCCGGGAGACGGCATCGGGAAAATTGTCACGCCCGAAGCTCTTCGGGTGCTGAAGAAGGTTGGGTTTGACGCCGAATACATCCATGCCGACATCGGCTGGGATTGTTGGGCGAACGAAGGCAACGCCCTGCCCGATCGAACCATCGAGTTGCTTGCCAAACATAAGCTGGGGCTTTTTGGGGCAATCACGTCCAAGCCGAAGGCCGAAGCTGCCGCGGAATTGAAGCCTGAACTTCGCGGCAAGGGCTTCTCCTATTTCAGCCCGATCGTGACTATGCGGCAGCGCTTCAACCTGGATATTTGCATCCGGCCGTGCCGGTCGTTTCCGGGGAATCCGCTGAATTTTGTCCGGCGCACTTCCGACGGGGGATTTGAAGAACCCCACGTGAACGCCGTGATTTTCAGGCAAAACACCGAAGGACTCTATTGCGGCGTTGAATGGACCGAGCCGCCTGGGCAGGTGCGCGACGCGCTGGCGCTGCACTCAAAATTCAAACCCTTCGCCAAAGTGCCCGGACCCGACTTGGCGATTTCCGTTCGCATCATCACGCGCGCGGCCTGCCAGCGGATTTTGCGCGCTGCGTTTGAATATGCACGCAAGTTCGGCTACCGTTCCGTGACGGTTTGCGAAAAGCCCAACGTCTTGCGCGAGACTTCCGGGATGGTGGAAGAAGTGGCGAAGAAGGTGCAATCGGAATTCCCGGACATCGCGTTGCGGTCCACGAACATTGATGCGCAAATGATGTGGCTGACGAAGAACCCGGAAGACTATGGTGTGATTGTGGCCAGCAATCTTTTCGGCGATGTCGCCTCCGACGCGTTTGCCGGACTCGTGGGCGGACTTGGGTTCGCTTGCTCGGGCAATATCGGCGAGGAAGTGGCGGTCTTCGAGCCGACGCATGGCTCGGCGCCCAAATATGCGGAACTCAATCCTCCCATCGTCAATCCGATCGCAATGATTCTTTCTGCTGCGATGCTGCTCGACCATGTGGGCGAAGAGCAAAAGGGAAATCGCGTGCGCGAGGCCGTTGCCAGCGTGGTTCGCGAAGGCAAAGTTCGCACATACGACATGCTGCGCTTGACCGGTGGCCCCAAGGTAATCGGGCAGGGCGCCGCCACAACCACTCAAATGACAGATGCTATCCTCAGTCGGCTCCCTTAATTGTCGGGAGAGGGAAAACAATGGCTGGCTCAGCCGAAACAGAACACAAGCACCGCGCAGAAGCGGGCCCGCGTGGAAACGATGTCCGCTCGGACCTGCATGTGGCGTTCGAGCCGCTCGAAGCGCGAGGCATTGAGATTCAAGTCGAATCCCGAGTCGCCGCCTATTACGGAGCGAATATCCATGCGCAGGCCCAGCGTGTCCTCACGGAGTTGGGTGTCGCTGGCGGGCGGCTTTCGATTCGCGATCAGGGTGCGCTCCCATTTGTAATCTCTGCGCGTATCGAGACGGCCGTTAGGCGCGCGGGTTTCGGTAAGGATTTGCGCTCTCTGCCGGAACAAACAAACTTGCCCGCGCCCTCCGCTAAAGACCGGCTCCGAAGGTCGCGTCTCTATCTTCCCGGAACCGAGCCAAAATATTTCGTCAACGCCGGCCTGCACGAGCCGGACGCCGTCATTCTTGATCTGGAAGATTCCGTCCATCCATCGGAAAAGGATTCAGCGCGCATTCTGGTCAGAAACGCCCTGCGCGCGGTGGACTTTGGCGCGGCCGAGCGCATGGTGCGCATTAACCAACTTCCGCTAGGCTTGGCCGATCTCGAAGAGGTCGTCTCCGAAGCGCCCGACCTGATTCTTATTCCAAAGACTGAGCGAGCTGAGCAGGTGGTTGAAGTTGATCGCTGCGTTCAAGAGATTGCGAAGTGTTTCAAGATCAAGAGGCCTGTCTGGCTCATGCCGATTCTGGAATCCGCGCTCGGAGTTGAAAACGCCTTCGCAATCGCATCGGCCACCCAGCGCGTCGTCGCGCTTACCATTGGCCTCGAGGACTATACGGCCGATTTGGGAGTCGTGAAAACGCGCGAAGGAAACGAATCGCTCTACGCTCGCCAGCGGCTGGTAAACGCGGCACGCGCGTCTGGAATTCAGACTATCGATTCTGTTTATGGCGACGTGGCGGACTCCGATGGCCTTCGCGACTGGGGCCAGCGTGCGCGGGCGATGGGCTTTGAAGGAATGGGCTGCATTCACCCCAGACAGATTCCCGTGATTCACGAAGCGTTTGCGCCTTCCGCCATCGAGATTGAAAAGGCGCTCAAAATCGTTGCGGCGTTCGACGAGGCGCAGAAGAATGGACTTGGCGTGGTAAGTCTCGGCTCAAAGATGATTGATCCGCCGGTTGTGCAGCGCGCTTTGAGACTTGTCGCCCAGGCGAAGGCCATGGGTCTTGTCCCCGCGGCCTCCGTGCCAGCAGGACAGGAGCGCTAAGTGAGCCACGGCGGAGAGATGACGAAGAACGCGGCGGGACGCATGGTCCCCAAGATCGTAAACGACCGGCCGCAGGCCGCGTACGCGGGCGTTGGTGGATACGAGCCAACCGGCGACAAATGCGCGCCTCCCATTCGTTCCTGCAAAGACTATCCCGCCAACGGCGACAAGCGCGTTGCAGACCTTGCCACGGCACTGAAAAGATGTGGACTGAAAGACGGCATGGTTATTTCCTCGCATCACCATCTAAGGAACGGCGACCGCGTTGCTTTGATGGCACTCGAGGCCGCAGCTCAACTGGGCGCGCGCGACCTGATGTGGTTCCCCAGCGCATCTTTTCCGTGTCAAGCATCCGTCACGCAGCTCATGGATGCGGGGGTCGTTCACCACATCGAAGGGAGCATGAACGGCCCGCTGGGCGATTATTGCTCTTCCGGCAAGATGCGAGGTCTCGGCGTCTTGCGTTCGCATGGCGGTCGCTGGCAAGCGATTCAAGACGGCGAGGTGAAAATCGATATCGCCGTGATCGCCGCGCCGACAGCGGACTCCTTCGGCAATGCGAATGGAGCGCTCGGAAAGTCCGCCTGCGGCTCGCTGGGCTTTGCGTTGGCTGATTCGATCTACGCCGATCACGTCATCGTCGTCACCGACAACTTGGTTCCATTCCCTTGCATTCCCTGGCAGATTCAGGGGAACAACGTGGACTACGTTGTCGAGCTGGAATCGATTGGAGATCCGTCGAAGATTGTTTCCGGCACAACGCAGATAACGCGCAGCCCCGACCGCGTGAAGATCGCCGAGTACGTCGCGCGCTTTATACGCGACGCTGGCCTGATGCGGCCCGGATTTTCGTTTCAAGCGGGGTCGGGCGGGATTGCGCTGGCATTCGTCGCTTTCCTGCGCGACATGATGCGCGAGTCAAGAGTAAAGGCGCGCTTCGTTCGCGGCGGCTCCACCAAGTATCTTGTAGATCTGCTGAAGGAAGGGCTGACGGATTACATTCTGGACGGGCAGACGTTTGACCTCGACGCGGTGCGCTCGATCGCAAGCGACCCGCGGCATGTGGCCACCTCGCCTTTCACTTCGTACAACTATCACGGCAAAGGCAATTTCGCTTCGATGGTGGATGTGGCCGTCCTGGGCGCGACCGAGGTCGATGTGCAGTTCAATGCCAACGTCGTCACACATTCCGATGGGCGGCTCCTGCACGGGATTGGCGGCTGGCAGAATTGCCTGTTTGCAGGGTGCACGATTCTGGCCGTTCCTTCCTTCCGTGACCGGATTCCCGTGATTGTGGACGAAGTGACCACTTTTGTGGGGCCGGGCGAATTGATTGACGTCGTAGTGACCGAGCGCAGCATCTCCATCAATCCACGCCGAAAGGATTTGCTCGAGGCAGTGCGCGGCTCCAGCTTGCCTATCAGGCCCATCGAAGAACTTCAGCGTGAAATCCAGAAGATCTGCGGTGGCGCCCCGGAAAAAGCCAAGGTCACGGAACGTCCCGTGGCCGTGGTGAAGTGGGTCGATGGGACCGTTCTCGACACCGTCTGGCAGGTCGCTGAAGTGAAAGGCGTCCTGCGGCCTAGCCGCGAAGCCTCACCGGAATAATCGCCGGCCGCTTATTTCCCCGGCTTCAGACTTGTGCTTCCACCGTTTGTTCCCCACCGAAGATCGTGTGCTATTGCTGCGGGAATCGATCGTCGAGCGAAGCCTCAGCGACCGAGAAAGTTGTCGAGCTTTTCGACTTCGGCCTCCGCAAGTTTCAGATATCTTTGTGCGTTCTGGATGTCCTGGGCTTGAAGCGCCGTTCGAGCCTTGGTCAAGTACGTCTGCATCCGCTGTTGGGCTGCAACAATGTCGCCACGGAGTTGCAGGCCCTGCGCATTCTGCGACCGCTGCAAAGTATCGAGGCTGGCGTCGATAGCGGTTTCGCGGCTCGAAAGCAGATCCACTTCGTGGTCAAGTTCGGCCAGTTGATCTGGATCGGGCGAAGGCGGCTGCGCACTTGCGCCGCTCGCGCGTTCCTGCTGATCCGCGGGCTGCGAGGGCTGCTGTTTCACTTTGGCGGATTTCACGGAGGGCGCCGGACTTGAAGTCACAACAGGATTTTCTCCGCCAGTGACGCGAGCAGGTGAGGCTGCCGGGACAGGTTGTATTGCCTCAGTTGTTGGCGGATTCGCCGGTTGCGAACTCGTTGCTCCAATTCCAGGCTGGCCGACTGAAGAATTCTGCGACGGAGAAAGCGCTCCCTGGTTGGCTCGCGTCTTGAACCAACGCGGCAGGGAGAAACCCGCCGCAACTAGAACTAGGACGACGATCAACGCCCCCAGTGTGATGTAGAGCCCGCGCTGATTGCTCCCGCTCGCTTGCGGCGGAGGCATTTGCGCGGCTTGCGCTACTGGAGCGGGCGCGACCGGAGAAACGCGCGAACCTACAGCACCGGTCATTGGAATTGTGGCCGCACCTCGCCTAGCACCTTCGGGTGTCGGACTTGTCTGCGCCACGGGGAAAGCCTGCTGTGCATGCCCCGCGACTCCGAGATCGGCTGCGACGCTCTGCAGCGCATTCCTGAACGCGTCCGCTGATTGGAATCGTTTCGCGGGATCTTTCTCCATGGCCATCAAAATGATTCTGCTCACGGCCACCGGCAATTCCGGCTTGATTTCAATCGGGAGCTTCGGTGAATCCTGGAGGTGCGCCTTCATAAGGGCAAAGTTGCTGTCGGCCTGGAAGGGCCTCTGGCCCGTAACCATTTCATAGAGCGACACGCCTACGGAGTACAGGTCAGAGCGAGCGTCAGTTTTCTCGCACCTCACCTGCTCGGGCGACATGTAGGAAAGCGATCCGACCGTCGTGCCCGTGAGGGTGAGGCCCATATCCTGGCCAGACCTCGCAATCCCGAAATCCATCAGCTTGATGACACCCTGCGGCGTCAGGATCATGTTCGAAGGCTTGATGTCTCGGTGGATCACTTGTCTCTGGTGTGCGTAGCTCAGCGCAGCAAGCACTTGGCCGGTATAGTTCAGCGCCTCGCCACAAGGAATCGCTCCTTGCTCCACGCGGACGGCTAGCGTGGTGCCCTCGACATACTCCATAATCATGACGAGCTGGTTATCGATGGTGAGCGCGGTCCGCAGCGCAGCGATGTTTGGATGGTTGAGGCTCGCCAGTACCTTGATCTCTCGCAAGAACCGATCCGCCAATTCTTTCTGTTCCGCAAGATTCGGCAGAAGAACTTTCATGGCCTCGATGCGGTCCGAAAGAACGTTCCGAACTTTGTAAACCTGGCCCATCCCTCCGGCGCCGAGCACTCCGAGGATCTCGTAGTCGCCTTTTCGCGTGCCGATTAGTTCCTCGCCCATTTAGGCCTCCCGCAGTGCATTTCTCTATTGCGCCACGTGCAATTCCACGGCCGACAAACCCAAGCCGCCAACGCGAGAATGTATTCGTCCAGCTCGGGCCTGCTCACCCAGCAAGAGCTTTTGATTGCCAGGATTCTGTACGCGACGCAGTGAGAATGCAAGACCTCGTATTGACTGAAATGGTTCGAGGCCTCACGCTTTCTTCGGGAGAGGTTCCCAAAGCTCGATCCGGTTTCCGTCGGGGTCCATAATCCAGCCGAACTTTCCATACTCGTATTCTTCGACCTTCGGATCGACCCACACGCCTTCCTCGCGCAGAGCCTTCAGCGTGCCGTGCAGGTCGTCCACGACATAATTCAGCATGAAGTTTGATTGACTCTCGCCAAAGTACTTCGTCGATGCCGGGAAAATGCACCAGGCCGTGAAATTCGCTTCCGATGGACTGTCGGGCTGAGTCCATTTGAACATCGCGCCATTCTCGCCGTCGCTCACGATTCCGAGATGCTTGGCGTACCAGGCGCGAAGAGCTTCGTGGTTCTTGGACTTGAAGAAAACTCCTCCTATTCCTCGAACTTGCTCCATTGCGATTTATCCTCCGTGGCGATCGTGTTGACCTAATCTTATCAGACATTGGAACTTAGGCGCGTTGGGTTGTATCCTCTGGGCATGGTGCGTTCGATTGACCGGACGCCGACGCCCGCTTTGATCGTCGGCATGATCATCATGCTTGTCGTGATCGTGTCTTTTTCTTCCTACACGACCGTGCAAATCTCCGGACTGAAGAAACTGCAGCAAGGTCTTGTTGACCGGAACCGCAAGGATTCGCTGCAACTCCTGCGCGTCCAAAATGATTTGAACTCCCTGGGGCTTGCGATGCGCGACATGCTCGACAACGACGAGCCCTACCCCATCATGGCCTGGTCGGCGCAATTTCAGCGTATTCGCGCGGACCTTGAAGATGCGCTCAAAATCGAAGCGCAGCTCGCCGTGGCCCGGCGCACGCCGGAGCAAAGCCAGTACCTCACGAATTCACTGGCGCAGTTTTGGGACGCGGTGGACCGGACATTCGCGCTTGCCCAGAATGGCAGGGACAAGGATGCGCGCGACCAGATTCGTCTCACGTTGCAGGCTCGGCAATCAGCTTTGAGCACCGCCGTTTCCCGGCTGCTGGTCCAGAACAACGAAAGCGCGGAGCAAGCGGCCCAGCAAATCGCGCAGATCTATAACGGCGTGCAGCGCCAGGTGTATTTGTTCCTCTTCGCCACTCTGACGGCAATTCTTCTCACGAGCCTCTACCTAATCCGCTCAAATCGCAGGTTGTTCGCGCATCTCGCCTTGCTCTCAAACCAGCGCAGAGAGCTTGCGCAGAAGCTGATCGCAACCCAGGAGTCCACGCTGCGTTACATCTCGCGCGAACTGCACGACGAGTTTGGCCAGATACTGACGGCAGTAGGCTCCATGCTGAGCCGCGCGGAAAAGCATGCGCCGGAAGGGTCGCCGCTTCGCGCGGAATTGCGCGAGGTCAACGAAATTGCTCAGACGACGCTTGAAAACGTGCGCACGCTTTCGCAGGCCCTGCATCCCGTGATGCTCGACGAAACAGGATTCGAGAGCACTGTCGATTGGTACATAGCGACGGTGGAAAGGCAGACGGGAATCAAGATCAACTACCAGAAATCAGGCGATTCATTTCCTGTCGATGGCAGCGCAGGGATTCACCTCTACCGAATCCTGCAGGAAGCGTTGAACAACATCACGCGACACTCGGGAGCCCGTGAGGCATGGGTGCGGCTGCGTTTTTTACGGGAAAACCTCAAATTGGAGATCGAGGATCACGGAAAAGGATTCGTGGCCGTGGAAGCGAAACCGGGAATCGGCATGGTTGCCATGCGCGAACGCGCCGAATTGTTGGGAGGCGCGATTCAGTTTGCGCGGCCATCGCTGGGCGGCACTCTGGTGCGTCTGACCGTTCCGAAAGAGAGACCTGATCCGAATGGCCAATAAGATTTCCGTTCTTCTTGTGGACGATCACGCCCTTGTGCGCCGCGGATTCCGGCGGATGCTTGAGGACGAGCCCGACATCGCGGTCGTCGGCGAAGCGGGCGATGGAGATGAAGCTATCAAGCTGGCCCGCCAGCTTCGTCCGAAAGTAATCGTGATGGATTGCGCGTTGCCGGGCACGAGCGGTTTGGCGGCGACTCGCGAGATCATCGAGGATTCTCCTCAATGCACCGTTTTGATGCTCAGCATGCATTCCGAAGACACGCTTGTGCGCCAAGCGCTCGACGCGGGCGCTCGTGGATATATTCTCAAGAATGCCGTGGACCTCGAGCTTGCAACCGCGATTCGCCGCGTGGCCGCTGGAGAAGTAGTTCTGGCGCCGGAGCTTGCCAAGCCCGCCACTTTGAAGGGCGAGCGCAATGCCGGGCTCACCGCGCGCGAGCTTGAGATCCTGCAGATGATCGTGAATGGAAAATCGAACAAGGAAATCGCGGACGAGCTTGACCTGAGTGCAAACACAGTGGCCGTTCACCGCGCCAACATCATGGATGCTCTCGGAATTCACAAGACCGCTGAACTCGTCGTCTATGCAATCCGGAACGGGCTGGTGAACATCTCGTGAACCGAAGGTCTTTCCTGCTGAGTCTGGCCGGGCTTGCATCTGCCTCCCGGTTGCGGCTTCCCGAGGCATGGGCCGCGCCGTCGGAGCAATCATCGAGCCCCGGGTTTCGTTTGGTGGACGTAGCGTCTCGCGCCGGCATCCAATTCCGCCACAACAGTGGCGCCTACGGAGGGAAATTCCTTCCGGAGACGATGGGTTCCGGTTGCGCGTTCCTGGATTACGACGGCGACGGGTGGCAAGACGTGCTGCTCATCAACGGCATGGACTGGCCGGGGCACAAGCGAATCCGCAGCACTCTCAAGCTGTATCGCAACAATCGGAACGGAACATTCACGGATGTCACGCGGCAAGCCGGGCTCGATGTGGAAATGTATGGCATGGGAGTTGCCGCGGGGGACTACAACAACGACGGGTTCCCCGATATTTACGTGACATGCGTTGGGCAAAGCCGCCTATTCAAGAACACGGGGAAGGGCGCGTTCATCGATGTAACGAAGGCGAGCGGCCTTGCGGACCGGCAAGGGTTTAGCACTTCCGCTCTCTGGTTTGATTACGACCGAGACGGCTTCCTCGATCTTTTTGTCTGCAATTACGTGAAGTGGTCCGCCGAGCACGATATTTTCTGCAGCCTCGACGGGAAGCACAAATCCTATTGCACGCCGGAAGCATACCGTGGAGAGACATGCTGGCTCTTGCATAATCGCGGCGACGGCACTTTTGAGGACGTCACCGCAAAGAGCGGAATATTCGACAGCAGTTCGAAATCTCTTGGCGCGGCCCTGCTTGACTACGATCAAGATGGCTGGCCCGACGTGCTGGTGGCCAACGACACGCAGCCGAACAAGCTTTATCGCAACGAACGCAACGGCACGTTCAAGGACGTCGCGGTATTGGCCGGAATCGCATTCAGCGACGATGGAAAGGCGCGCGCGGGCATGGGAGTGGACGTCGGTGATTTCGAAAATTCCGGTTCCGACGGCGTCGCCATCACGAATTTTGACAACGAGATGACAGGGCTCTATCGCGCCCTTGGGAACGGAACGTTTCAGGATGTCGCTGCGCAGGCAGGCATTGGCCCTCCAACGATGAACACGCTTGGGTTCGGGTGCATTTTTTTCGATGCCAGCCTGGATGGTTCATTGGATCTCGTCCTGGCAAACGGGCATATCGACGACACAGTGCGCAACATCCGCATGAATGTTGGCTACGCGCAATCGCCGCAGTTCTTTCTCAACAATGGCCACGGTGTTTTTCACGATGTTGCCGACAGCATCGGCGAGGAATTCAGGCAGCCCAAGGTGGGACGCGGCTTGTGCTATGGTGATTTCGACCGCGACGGCGATCTCGATCTCTTGCTGACGACGAACAATGGGCCTGCTTATCTTTTCCGGAACGATCTGCTTTCTGGGAATCGGAGCATCCGTTTTCGACTTGTGGGCACGAAATCGAATCGCGACGCGATTGGAGCGGTCGTTCAGATTTACAGCGGCGGCACGCGACAGACCCGGATGGTGAAGAGCGGCTCGAGCTACCTCTCACAGTCGGAATTGCCCGTCACGTTCGGCTTGGCCAAGCGCGATACGGTCGAGCGCGTCGTCATCTATTGGCCTAGCGGAAAGGCTGAGGAATACAAAAACCTCGCCGCCGGAAGCGCCTACAAGTGCGTCGAGTCTAAGGGAATCATGCCCCGCCCAGGGTTCTGACAAATCCTTCTGTATTTTCTCAAGGCCACTTGACGGAAGGTCCGCAAGTCCCTAAAATGAATGTTGACCCCATTAGTCAACATTTAAAATGGGGCCCCTACGATTCGAGACGACGATGCTCCGATTGAATAAACTTACGGACTACGCGGTGGTTCTGATGACCTACATCGCGAGCAGCCCTGAGTCGGTCATGTATTCGGCGCGGGAGTTGTCAGCGGGAACACGGTTGCCGGCGGCGACAGTGGGCAAGATTCTCCGGGGACTGTTGGACCACGATTTGGTGGTGTCCCACCGCGGCATGAAGGGCGGCTATACCCTTGCGCGCCGGGCCGGCGACATCTCCGTGGCCGAAATCATTGCCGCGTTGGAAGGACCGATCGGCTTCACGGAGTGCAACACGACCCCGGGATGTTGCGATTTGGAGCCTTCCTGCACAGTTCGTCACAATTCGAGCGTAATCGGCCGGACTTTGCAGCACGCGTTGGAGACGATCCGCTTGTCGGACCTAACCAAGCCGTTGCGGGCCGCATCAACTGGAAGCAGCAGCAGAAATCTCACGTCAATCACTTTTAGTTCTGGGAGAGAGTAATGACCACGGCCAACACCATTCAGGATTTAACCAACCAAGAATACAAGTGGGGTTTTGTCACCTCGGTGGAGGACGACCAGCTTCCCAAGGGGCTGAACGAAGACATCGTTCGCCTGATCTCGGCAAAGAAGGGCGAGCCTGCGTTCATGCTGGACTGGCGCCTGAAGGCGTATCGCCACTGGGCTGCCCTGGAGAAGTCGCACGCTGAACCGAAGTGGGCAAATGTGAAGTTCCCCCCCATCGACTATCAAGACATTGTTTACTACTCAGCTCCCAAGCAGAAACCCGGCCTGAAGAATCTCAGCGAGGTCGATCCTGAGGTCCTGCGAACCTACGACCGGCTAGGGATTCCGTTGTTGGAGCAGCAAAAGTTGGCAGGCGTCGCGGTGGATGCCGTCTTTGATAGTGTCTCGGTTGCCACAACTTTTAAGGAAAAACTGGCCGAAAGCGGAGTGATTTTCTGCTCCTTTTCGGAAGCGGTGCAAAACCATCCTGAATTGGTGAAGAAGTATTTGGGCTCGGTAGTGCCTTACGCAGATAACTTCTATGCCTCGCTGAACTCGGCTGTGTTCAGCGATGGGTCGTTTGTTTACGTGCCCAAGGGCGTTCGATGCCCGATGGAGCTTTCCACGTACTTCCGCATCAATGCGGCCCAAACAGGACAGTTTGAGCGCACGCTGATCGTAGCCGACGAAGGCGCTTATGTGAGTTATCTGGAGGGATGCACGGCGCCAATCCGGGATGAAAACCAGTTGCACGCTGCCGTGGTCGAACTGGTTGCACTCAACAACGCCACCATCAAATACTCCACCGTACAAAACTGGTACCCCGGCGATAAGGAAGGCCGCGGCGGCATCTACAACTTCGTCACCAAGCGCGGGAAGTGCTTGGGACGGAATTCGAAGATTTCTTGGACGCAGGTCGAAACCGGCTCCGCCATCACTTGGAAGTACCCCAGTTGCATCCTGATGGGCGACAACTCGGTAGGCGAGTTCTACTCCGTGGCCTTGACCAACAACTATCAACAAGCCGATACCGGAACGAAGATGATCCACATCGGCAAAAACACCACGAGCACAGTCGTGTCCAAGGGAATCTCAGCGGGGCACGGGCAGAACACATACCGTGGGCAGGTGAAGATACTGAAGGGTGCGACGAGCGCGCGCAACTATACACAATGCGACTCGTTGCTGATCGGCGACAAATGCGGCGCGCACACGTTCCCCTACATTGAGGTCAAGAACGCCACCGCGCGGATGGAGCATGAAGCATCGACCTCGAAGATCGGGGAGGATCAGATCTTCTATTTGCGGCAGCGCGGACTCACCGGCGAGGAAGCCGTCTCGATGATCATCAATGGCTTCTGCCGGCAGGTGTTCCGTGAATTGCCCATGGAGTTTGCTGTGGAAGCGCAAAAACTACTCGGCATCAGCCTGGAAGGAAGCGTTGGATAAACGAATATGAGCCTGCTAGAAATCAAAAACCTTCACGCGAGTGTGAACAATCACGAAATCCTCAAAGGGGTTGACCTGGCGGTCAACGCCGGCGAGGTCCATTCCATCATGGGGCCGAATGGCTCGGGGAAGAGCACTCTGGCGCAAGTGCTTGCGCGGCGCGAGACCTACCAGGTCACCGAAGGCCAGGTGCTGCTCAATGGTAAAGACTTGCTGGTCATGAAGCCGGAGGAAGCCGCCTGCGAAGGCCTGTTCATGGCTTTTCAGTACCCGGTGGAGATTCCGGGAATCAGCAACGCGTATTTCCTGCGCGCGGCGCTGAATGCGATTCGCAAATACCGCGGCTTGGAAGAACTGGACGCGATGGACTTCCTGCCCCTCCTGAAAGAGAAAATGCGGCTGCTGGAAATGGATGAACGCTTTTTGAGCCGCCCGGTTAATGAAGGCTTTTCGGGTGGCGAGAAGAAACGCAATGAAATCGTGCAGATGGCAGTGCTCGAACCGAAGATGGCGATCCTGGACGAGACCGATTCCGGGCTCGACATCGATGCCCTGAAGATAGTTGCCAAGGGCGTGGAAGCGATGCGCAGTCCCGAGCGCGCCATCCTGTTGGTGACGCATTACCAGCGCCTGCTGAACTACATCGTTCCGGACTACGTTCATGTGCTGGTGAACGGCAAAATCGTGAAGTCCGGCGGGGCGGAATTGGCGCTCGAGCTTGAGGAAAAGGGCTACGGCTGGACCGAGCCCGCGGCTGTCACCGCCTCGCGATAAAGCAAAAGGAACAAGCCAAGCAATGACACTTGTGAAAACAGATCAGCTTCAGAACTACTTGGACGCATTCAACACGTTTGGCGTTCGGACTGAGCGTCAGCCCGCCTGGTTCCGCGTCATGCGCGAGCGCGCGTTTGCGCGTTTCTGCGAGGTTGGGTTTCCGACTGCCAAGGATGAGGATTGGCGCTTCACCAATGTGACTTCAATCGCTCAAACACCCTTTGTGTTGGCGCGCCATGCGCACGCGTCCGGCGCAGCCTACGCAGACTCTCTTAAACCGTTTCGCATTCCGGGCGCGGCATGTCAATTGGTATTTCTCAACGGCCGATTCGCTCCCGTCTTGTCGGATTTCGCGGGCTTGCCTAAAGGCTCGCAGGTTGGAAGCCTGGCGCAAGCGCTTGCGGAGAACCACAAAACGGTCGAAGCGCATTTGGGCCGCTACGTCAACATCGAGCGCGACGCTTTCTGCGCGCTCAACACAGCCTTCACGGAAGATGGAGCGTACGTTTATTTGCCGCGGCGAACGGTGCTGGAAGCTCCCATCTGCCTGCAGTTCATCTCCTTGCCGGGTGACGATCCGGAAATGACTCACCCGCGCAATCTGATCGTGGCGGAGGACGAGTCGGAAGCCAACGTCGTGGAAGACTACATTTCGCTGGGCAGCGGTATTTGCTTTTCCAATGCAGTCACGGAACTGGTTGCTGGCGAGAGCGCGATCATCTCGCACTACATGATCGAGCGCGAGGACTCGCAAGCCTTCAACATCTCCACGCTGCGCACGCAGCAGGGACGCAGCGCAAACGTCAGCTCGCATTCCGTGCTTCTGGGCGGCGGATTGGTGCGAAACAACGTCCACCCGGTGCTGGCCGGCGAAGGCGGCGAGTGTCTGATCAACGGTTTGTTCATTGGCAACGGCAACCAGCACATGGACAACTACATGCTGGTCGAGCACGCGAGTCCGCATTGCAGCAGCCGCCAGTTCTATAACGGCATTCTCGACGGCCATTCTCACGGCGTCTTCCAGGGGCGCATCATTGTTCACAAGGATGCTCAGAAGACCGACGCGAAGCAAACGAACCGCAACCTGCTGCTTTCCGATGACGCGCAAATCGATACCAAACCGCAGTTGGAGATATACGCCGACGACGTGAAATGCACGCACGGCGCCACGATCGGCCAAGTGGAGGAGAACGCGCTCTTCTACCTTCGCTCTCGCGGCATCGATGAAGGTTCGGCGCGCAGGCTGCTGCTCCTTGCGTTTGCCAGCGAGTGCCTCGAGCGCATGAAGTGCGGGCAGGTGCGCGAATACCTGCAAAATATTGTGCAGGGCTGGCTTCCCGAGTCTTCCCGCTCCGCGGGCACAAAGGCTGCGAGCGCCGGTGGGGTCGAGAGGCAGTGGGAGGAGGTCGGATGACGGCTGCCACAAATACAATTCGCTCGCCACAAGGAGCCTCCCAGGCGGAACTCGACGTTTACAAAATCCGTGCGGAATTCCCCATCCTCGCGCGAAAAGTCCACAACAAGCCGCTCGTGTATCTCGACAACGCGGCTACCACACAGAAGCCGCAGGCCGTGATCGACGCCATCGTGCGCTACTACGCCACGGAGAACGCCAACATTCATCGCGGTGTGCACGCGCTTTCCGAATTGGCAACCGCGAGCTACGAACGCGCGCGCAGTGCGGTGCAACGTTTCCTGAACGCAGCCGCGCCGAGCGAAATCATTTTCGTTCGCGGAGCCACGGAAGGCATCAATCTTGTGGCACAGACCTGGGGACGGACCCACGTGGGGCGCGACGACGAAATCGTCATCTCGACGATGGAGCACCACTCAAACATCGTGCCCTGGCAGATTCTTTGCGAGCAGCAGGGAGCGAAGCTGCGAGTCGCTCCGATAAATGATAACGGCGAACTCTTGTTGGACGAGTTCGAAAAGCTCCTCGGGCCAAGGACGAAATTGGTGTCGCTGGCGCACGTCTCGAACGCGCTAGGCACGGTGAATCCGGTGGGCAAGGTAGTGGAGATGGCGCACCGCTGGAATGCTCGCGTGCTGCTCGATGGAGCTCAGGCGGTCCCGCACATGACCGTTGACGTGCGCGCGCTCGATTGCGATTTCTATGTCTTCTCCGGCCACAAAGTATATGGACCGACGGGTATTGGCGTGCTGTATGGCAAGGCGGAGCTGTTGGACGCCATGCCACCCTATCAAGGTGGCGGTGACATGATCAGCTCCGTCACATTCGAAAAAACGCTATACAATCGTGCGCCCCACAAATTCGAAGCCGGCACGCCGCATGTGTGTGGCGCGATTGGATTGGGCGCCGCGCTTGAGTACGTGAACGCAATTGGGCTGGGCATGATCGCCCGGCACGAGCACAAACTTCTGGCGTATGGCACCGAGCGTCTGTTGGCGATTCCCGGCCTGCGCCTAATTGGCACGGCGAGGGAAAAGGAAGGCGTTCTCTCGTTCGTACTCGATGGGATTCACCCGCACGACGTTGGGACCATTCTCGACCAGGAGGGCATCGCGATTCGCACGGGACATCATTGCGCTCAGCCGTTGATGCAGCGCTTTGGCGTGCCGGCCACGGCCCGCGCGTCGCTTGCGCTCTATAACACAATGGAAGAGATCGACGCGCTTGCAGCCGGACTACAAAAAGTGAAAGAGGTATTTGCCTGATGCCGGAACTGCGCGAGCTTTACCAAGACGTTATTCTGGAACACAGCAAGCATCCGCGAAACTACCATGCGCTCGAAGCGGCCAACCGCACGGCCGAGGGTTTCAATCCGCTCTGCGGCGACCATTTCAAGATTTTTCTCGATGTGGAAAACGGCTGCGTCCGCGACATCTCATTCGAAGGCTCCGGCTGCGCGATTTCCAAGGCTTCCGCTTCGATGATGACCCAGGCGGTCAAGGGCAAACACATCTATGAAGTCGAGGCGCTGTTTGAGAAGTTTCACCGCGTTGTGACGGGGAAAAACGGCGTGGAAGCGGAAGACCTCGGCAAGCTGGCGGCGTTCTCGGGAGTTTCAGAGTTTCCCATTCGCGTGAAATGCGCCACCCTGGCATGGCACGCGCTGCACGCAGCCTTGCAGGGCGGCCAAGACGCCGTTTCCACGGAGTAGTTGAAGGGAGTTGGTCGATGTCGAACGAGCCAGTCGTGCTGACCCGCAACTGTCAAGCTACTCAGATCCCGTGGGGCGGCGTGCAGGTGCTGCCCGCGGGTGCGCGCGTCAAAATCACGCAGTCGCTCGGCGGCAGCTATACTGTTGCGACCGAGCAAGGCTTCATGATGCGCATTGAGGCCAAGGACGCCGATGCCTTGGGGCTTGCTCCGAAGGAACAGCCTGCGCAGCCCGCGCCCAGCCAGCAGTTCAGCGAAAAACTTGTTTGGGACCAGCTACGAACCGTGTACGACCCTGAAATCCCGGTCAACGTGGTCGATCTCGGACTCATCTATTCCTGCCAAATTGCGCCCGTCGAGGGCGGCCAAAAGATCGAAATCAGCATGTCGATGACCGCGCCTGGATGCGGCATGGGAGACGTCCTCAAGGCCGAGATTGAACGCAAACTCTCGCAGTTGCCCGAGGTGAAGGAAGTTCACGCCAGGATTGTCTTCGACCCGCCGTGGCATCTTGGCCTGATGTCCGAGACCGCGAAATTGCAGTTGGGGCTGGACCTCGACGCAGGCTCGTCGTCTCCCGCATTCCGTCCCTGATGCGGCGAGCGCCATCCGGCATGGACATTCTTCGCTTCAGCACCTCCTAAGCAGCTTCATACTCCGTCCGCTTTGGGCCGTTAATCCACAGGTCTGTTTTAGATGGGATGTTCATACGTTTAACCCAAGTTCGTCACGAAACGGGGTAAAGTTCAGCTAAGTCTCTTAGAATCAGTTCAAGCTATGGCCGAGTCTGCACTACATTTTAGGATCTGAATCGGGTCCAATCGTTCCGGCAACTCCAG
>Ga0371490_1000129_pt1 | contig 75179 bp, 71 predicted proteins | sample MB2SIPfraction_FD_207959 | JGI IMG/M metagenome (GOLD analysis project Ga0371490, IMG submission 207959) | Lab enriched peat soil microbial communities from McLean, Ithaca, NY, United States - MB28FN SIP fraction | ecosystem: Environmental > Terrestrial > Soil > Wetlands > Peat | place: USA... | reverse complement strand
TGCACCGAAGGCTTCAGCAGCTTCGTTGCCTCCGCTACTGCTTCGATTGCTACCGGGTGGAACGAACCAGCTCCCGGGCGGGACTCTCACCCGCTGTGGATCAGCGCCTTTCCACGGCGCACTGAGAGATTGGGGCTAGACCAAAACCAAGAGACATTCTTTATCTTCCAGACAGAGCCTTCTTCGCGTCGGCGATCGTGATCATCAGGGTCATGGGATCGACCGGCGATACGCGGAAGCCATATCGCTCATAGAACCGCTTGGCATCCTCTGAAACTGCGTGAACGAGAATGGCGCGGATGCCGCCGATCTCAGCAGCCTGCAAGGTCCGTAGGACGGCATCACGCAAGAGGCTGCTGCCGACATTTCGTCCTTGCCAAACTTGCTCTACCGCCAACCGCCCTACGATCATCACTGGCAGTGGGTCGGGCATGTTGCGGCGAACTCGACCTGGTGCACTTGTCAGGGCCACACCTCCGCTCGCCAGTGCGTAATAACCCACAACCCGACCGGCCGAACACACAACATAGGTGCGCGACGCGCCGGACTCCTCATTCGCCAACGCCCTTTTTTTTAGCCAATCATTCAGGTCAGCGACACCACAGTCAAAGGTGGATACGTCGTGTGCCGCCGTTAAGTGCTCTGGCGCACCTAGGTCTTCTGCAGCACTGTTCATCGTTCCCAGGGGGCTTTCAACATCATCAAGCGCCTCAGGCGCTTGTTTTCTGTCGGCGACGCGTCAAGGGCTTCAGTGAACAGCTTATAGGCCTTTTCATCGAGCATAAATAACCTTCGATCAAGCAACACCTCTGTCGCCTCCCGACAAGCCGCCTCCAGCATAAACTCAGAGCGGTTCTTCCCCACGCTTTCTGCGGCTCGATCAATCAGCGCACGCTTCGTATGATCCGCGCGAAGGTTAATCATGACGCCCCGGCTGCCACGTTCAGTTGTTTCGGTGTTCCGCATCCCCGATTCTCCTATCCCCACACACTACGCGATTGTATACACAATGTCAATACACAACCAGAATCCAGACCGACTCTGCGGGTGCTACCCTGTGGTGCCGTTGAGCGCTTTGATGTTTTGCCTCTCAAGCAAGAGGTTACGGACATTACGGACAACTGAGAGCCCCAAAGTTCCTTCAAGAATCCTGTAAGCGACGCCGCACCAAGCACTTAGATTTTTGGTTCTTCTGGCCTGTGGAACCGAGGGTCGTGGGTTCAAATCCCATCGCTCACCCCAAAGCATTCCTTCTAACTATTGCGTCCACTGGCCCGAACGTGTTCGGCGCACACACAAAATGGCCGACCCGTCGCCAAGCCGGCCATTCATTGAAATCAGCTTTACCTGCGATTCGCCGCTAATTCGTTTACTTGGGCGGCACTTTGTGCGGCGTGTGCTTTCCAGGGGCGGACTTTTCGGCCGGGATGTCCTCCGGGTTCACTTTCGCTTTGTCCCAGTGAAGCATGAAAGCAGGATCAGGGTCGTAGCTGGCAAGCGTTCCGCTGAAGCGGGCGCCATCATCCTTCTGCAACCGAGCTGCTCCTGGCTGGTCGATAACTTTCACATCCATGTTCGCAGTTGTCGCCGCTTGCATTTCCTCGTCTGTTGCGCCGGTGAAGAGTAGCAATTCAACGGAATCGGTTCCGGGCTTCACGTCAATGATCTTGCCGCCGACTTCCGGGAACACCGCGCCGCAAAGAGCCAACCAAGTCATCTTGCCTTTGTCGCCTCCTGCCTTCAGGTCAGTCAACACGGTGATGATATTGCTAGCCCCGACGACCTTGTCCAGATCGGCTCGAGAGGGAATTGTGTAAGTAGTTGGACGATCCGCGGAACCCGCAGCGAGCTGGATGATCTCGTTTACTTGAGCATCGGACAAGCTGTCGCAGGTGGGCTGCTCGTAAACCACGATTCTCTTCTTGAGATAGTCCTTGGCCGCCGACTGCACGGGTCCCTTTAATGCAGCAGCGCGGGCCAAATTCCAGAACCCATCCATGGCTTGCGGCGGATCTTCGAGCAATTGGGCCACGCCGAGCCTGTAGTAGCTCACCGTATCTGTGGGAATGGCGGTGACGATTGCACGGTAAATGTCAGCCGCCGCCTTGTAGTCTTTCAGTTGAAGCGAGGCAAATCCCGCGGCTCCATTCAAAACGGCTGCAACCGGTTTCTTCACTTGATCTGCAAACTGGGCGTCGGTCATGTTATCAGGCTTCGGCAATTGGTCGAGAAGCTTCAGACCAAGGACAGCGTCGTCGCGCCCCTTCGTCAAATAGTCTTTTGTGTTCGGATCCTTTGCGTTGTATGCCAGCTCCAAAACAGACGCATGAACATAGGCAGCCTGCAAGCGGTTCTGCAAAGGCGCCTTTTCGCCCAGTGCAAGGTCCTTATCCGAGTACTCGATTACCTTCGGATAATTTTTTAATTGGCCATAGACCTCCCAATACGCCTGGTACACATACGGCAGAAGCGTCGAATTCGGATACTTGGAAACAAAGCCATCCAAAAGCGTGACCTTCTGGTTCAAATCCTTCTCCCCGTTGGCTTGCTGGAGGGCATTGTATTCCGGCATCGTGTAAGTCGGTTTCTGCTGGTCCTGCCTGGCTCCCCGAGCCACGACCGGCCCTACAGCCACGCACAAAAGCGCGACCGCCATAAAAACCCCTGTCAATGTGTTGGATTTCTTTCGAGTCATCACTTACCTGCCTCCTGAGCCAGTTTTAATTCGGGAAAGCGGTCAACTCCCGGACCTTAGATTCATGCAGGTCAACGGGACAACAGAAACCGACGGGATTATAGGGAAAGCATCCCAAGTGCGCAAGACTAAATCGTTTAAGTGTCCGCCGAAGTGCAATCGCTAGCTCCTCTCTTGATGTTACCACCTACGTGATAGGATGGTGAAGGGCAAGAGTGTGTCGCCCGCCGAGGAAGAACGTTGACCATAGGTAAACCCCTCGAAGGGAAAGTGGCATTGGTAACCGGCGCAAGCCGCGGGATCGGCCTCGCCATTTCGCGGCGCCTCGGGCGAATGGGTGCGAGAGTGAGTTTGTGCGCCCGCGACGCGAAAAGGCTCCAAACGGTCGCGGAGACGTTTCGAGTCGAGGGCATCCCAGTCCTTGTGGCCCCAGCGGACGTGACGCATTCCGCGGAGATATCGGCCATCGTGAAGACAACTGAACAAGGGCTCGGACCCATCGAAATCCTGGTTAACAACGCCGGCTTCGGCTACTTCGGCCCATCGCACGAAGCCTCTGAAGCCGATTGGGACGCTGTATTAGACACCAACTTGAAATCCGTGTTCCTGCTCAGCAAGGAAGTGGCGCCCGGGATGATCCAGCGCCGAACAGGCCATATCATTAACATCGCGTCGCTCGCCGGGAAAAATGCTTTCGCTGGTGGCGGAATTTACTGCGCCTCGAAATGGGGCTTGCTTGGTCTGACCCAGTGCATGGCGGAAGACCTGCGTTCCCATGGCATCCGTGTGAGCGCAATCTGCCCAGGGTCCGTGGCCACTGAGTTCTCGCCCCACCATGGCAAAGACCCCCGTAAAATGCTGCAAGCAGAGGATATAGCGCACGCTGTGGAGATGATCGTCACTCAGGCGCCGCAGAGCTTTATCAGCGAGATTCTGATTCGCCCCGCCCAGAAGCCTTGAATTTGGGTTGAATCCTTTCCGGATCGACTGCATCTTATCATTCGATAATGAATTATTCTAGTTCAAAAGATTATGCCAACCCACTTCCGAGGGTCTAAACAGTCCGTTCGTGCGCTGAACGCTTACATCAATCTCGTTCGGGCGACCGATTCCCTTCTGGCAAGGGCCAGCGCACACGTTGAGGCTGAGGGCTTGACCTTGGGCCAATTCGGCATTCTGGAAAGTCTGCTTCACCTGGGACCGATGTGTCAGAAAACGCTCGCCGAAAAATTGCTGCGAAGCCCCGGAAACGTCACCTTGATCGTGGACAACCTTCAGAAGCAAGGCTGGGTCAGGCGGGAGAGACAGAAAGACGATCGGCGAATGATCACGATCCACTTGACGCCGGAAGGCCGCAACCTTATCGCGCGAATCTTTCCGCCGCATGTGAAGGCCATCTTGAAAGAAATGGGCCGTCTGGAATCCGAGGAACAGGAAACACTGCGTTGCCTCTGCCGGAAGCTGGGAAGAGGCGGCATGGAATCCAGCGTTGAAACACTGCGAAAGGAGAAAAAACATGGTGCAAGTTCGACCAAGTGAGGAGCGCGGCCGCAACAAACTATCGTGGCTGGACACTCGCTTCACATTTTCCTTCGACCAGTATTATGATCCCGAGCATATGCAATTCCGCTCGTTGCGAGTCCTCAACGAGGACATCGTCGCGCCGAATCAAGGATTTGGCATGCATCCCCATCGAGACACGGAAATCCTGACGTGGATTCTGGAAGGCGCGCTCGAGCATCGCGACAGCATGGGCAGCGGTGCCGTGATCCGTCCGGGGGAGTTGCAGCACATGAGCGCCGGCACCGGGGTGATGCACAGCGAGTTCAATCCATCGTCGAAGGAACCCACGCACTTGCTGCAAATCTGGCTCCTGCCGGAACGCAAAGGGCTCAAGCCGGAATACGAACAACTTGCATTTTCCGACAAGGAGTTGCGCGGCAAGTTCCACTTCGTTGCGGGCCCCAAGGGCCCTGTGACAATTCATCAGGACGCTAACCTATACATCGCGCGACTTGACGAAGGTGCTAAGGTGAAGCACACCTTAGAGAAGGGACGCCATGCATGGGTGCAGATTGCCCGCGGCTCGGTGCGACTAAATGGGACGGATCTGGAGGCCGGTGATGGCGCAGCCGTTTCGAACGAGACAGAGATCGTTGTGGAAGCAAAACAACCATCGGAAGTTCTGCTGTTTGATCTTGCGTAAAAACAAATTCGATAAGGAGATAGAAAATGTCAAATATGTCCAACGGCGTTACACCTTTGGTCGGACGCGTCCTGCTCAGCCTGATGCTCCTCTGGAGCGGGATTGGCAAGGTGACGGCTTTTTCATATATGGCGGGGTATGCAGCCGCAAAGGGTCTGCCTGCTCCCGCTCTTGCAATCGCTGCAGCGGCCGTGATTGAAATCCTGGGTGGGTTCGCGATTATCTTTGGCTTTAAGACTAAGCTCTCGGCCTGGGTGATATTCCTCTACCTGATACCCGTCACGTTCTTGTTCCACAATTTCTGGGCCGTTCAGGGTCCCGACCATATCAACACCATGGTCCATTTCATGAAGAACGTCTCAATCATGGGTGGTTTCTTGATGCTTGCAGCATTTGGAGCCGGCGGATATTCGTTCGACGCGGCTTCCGCAAAGAAGGCATGAACAGGTGCGAACAGCGACTCGTTGCATCTTTCTTTTCGCTGAACTTGTCCCAACCATGTTGACATCACTTCGAAAACCGCTGCGATCTGAAACAGAGGTGAACCAATGAATTCGCAAAAAAAAGTGGCCGTAACAAGCGCGCCGATTCACGACGTGCTCAGGAACCGTTGGAGCCCGCGCGCGTTCGATGGACGTCCTGTCGGACCCGAGAAGGTTCGCAGCTTGCTCGAAGCGGCGCGGTGGGCATCTTCGTCCTACAACGCGCAGCCCTGGCGCTTCATTGTCGGCACAGGGGACGATCCCGCGACGTTCAAGCGCATCCTCGACACCCTCATTGAGGTCAACCGATCCTGGGCGAAAAATGCTTCAGTCCTGATTTTGACGGTAGCGAAATTGAAGTTCGATCACAACGGAGAGCCGAATCGGCACGCGCTCTATGACGTCGGGCAGGCAGCGGCAAACCTGGCGACACAGGCAACGGATTTAGGTCTCGGCGTGCACCAAATGGCAGGATTTTCCCCGGAAAAAGCGCGCGAGCTTTTCCACATCCCTGATGGATACGAAGCTGTCTCCGCACTGGCTGTTGGCTATCCGGGCGATCCTGCATCGCTGCCAGATCCATTGCGCGAACGCGAACTCGCCCCGCGCGAGCGTAAGCCGCTTGCCGCATTCGTCTTTTCCGGCGACTGGGGCAAGCCCTCGCCCATCGTTCAGCAAACCTGACGTGGCGTTGAGGCACAACCCTTTCTTGGCATTGCGAAGACGAATGCAACCCGTTGTTATCATGCGCTCATGAAATCAACGCTTGCGGGAATGGCGTGCATCGCGGGCGGGGGGAGAACTTGTCTGGTCGAGGATCTCGCGAATCTTCGTTGTTAGCGCCTCTCGCGAGAAGGGCTTCTGGATGAAGGCCAACCCAGGGTGAAGCCCCCCGCGGTGAATGACCATGTCGTCGGTGTAGCCAGACATGTAGAGGACCTTCATGACCGGTCGCAACGCCACCAATTCGTCCGCCAATAAGCGTCCGTTCGCACCTGGCAGCACCACATCCGTCAAAAGCAGTGCGATCGGTTTTTCTTGCATCTCGACAATCTTGCGCGCCTCTTCCGGCCCCCCCGCTTCCAACACAGTGTAGCCCACCTCATTCAGCATCTGACGGATCACCTCCCGCACAGGTGCCTCATCTTCCACAACGAGGATCGTTTCCGTCCAGAGTTTGGCCTGGGGAAAAGGCTCACGCGCTTCTTCTGCCCTGGCTGCCTTCTCCAAGAGGGGCAGGTAGACTTTGAAAGTTGTTCCCAACCCCAGTTCGCTGTAAACCCAGATGTGCCCGCCACTTTGCTTTACGATGCCATACACTGTCGCCAAGCCCAGACCAGTTCCCTTGCCGAGCTCTTTCGTGGTGAAGAATGGCTCAAAGATACGGGCTCGTGTAGCTGCATCCATACCCGTACCGGTGTCGCTTACGGTCAACATGGCATACGCCCCCGGTGTCATAGGGTGATGCCGAGCGGCGTATTCTTCGTCGAGCGTGACCCGTTTTGTCTCTATCGTAAGCTGTCCAACATTCGGCATCGCGTCGCGTGCGTTCACAACCAGGTTCATGATTACTTGTTCGATTTGCGTCATGTCCACTTTCACGGCGCATGGCGACGGTGAAAGCACGACGTTCAGACTAATGTCCTCTCCAATGACACGGCTGATGAGATTGGCCGACCCGCTCACGACCTCGTTCAGGTCGACTACCTTTGGCTCCAACACTTGCTGGCGGCTGAAGGCCAGCAACTGGCGCGTCAGCGCCGCGGCACGGTTTCCCGCCTTTCGGATCTGTTCGATGCTTCGGTGCCGCGAATCTTCCCGCCCGGTTTGTTCCAGGAGCAAATCGCTGAATCCGCTGATGACGGACAACATGTTGTTGAAGTCGTGTGCGATTCCAGCCGTAAGCCTTCCCACCGCCTCCATTTTTTGTGCTTGTATGAATTGCTGTTCGATCTTCCACCGCTTCGTATCATCCATCAGGTAGCTGTGAATCTCCGTCAGCCGGCCCTGCTCATCGAACACACCGACAGCATTCTCGACGATGTGTATGGGAGAACCGTCTGGGCGGCGACGCTCCATTTCATGCAGATCGGCATGTTTTTTTGTTCTCAACATATCCAGGAATTCTTCACGCGCTTCTTTGGATGGATAGAGCGAATTCACATTCACTTGCGCAGCTTCATCCATTGAGCGGAAACCGAACATAGCCAAGAAAGCCGGGTTACAGATCAAGAATTCCCCTTCCACGTTGGTGACGCAATAGCCCGCCAGGTTCTGCTCGAAGTAGCGACGATACCTCTCCTCGCTCTTCCGCAATGCTTCCTCAGCTCGCTTGCGCTCCGTAATGTCTTCATAGGTTCCCAGCACACCTCGGATCTGTCCGGTCGCGTCAACCATAGGCACCTTGCTGGTTCGCAGCCAGATATTCAGACCCTCAGGTGTGGTTTGAGGTTCTTCATAGTTGACCTTCGGCGTACCGCTCTCAATTACCCGACGATCATCCGCACGGTAGATCTCGGCTTGCTCCGCCCAGCCCATCTGAAAGTCATTCTTGCCAATGATTGCGTCCGGTGAAGACAGCCCAGCATCGAACGCAAAAGGACGATTGCAACCCAGGTAGTTCAAGTCCCGATCTTTCCAGAAAACCCGCACTGGGATGGAGTCCAAAACCAACTTAAGCAACTGTCGCGATTCCCGCAGTTCCTCCTCGGCGCGCTTTCGTTCGGTGACATCTTCGACGGTGCCTTCGTAATAGAGGACCTTCCCTGAGCTATCGCAAATGGCCTTGGCACTCTCGCGCACGAAGATGGTGGCGCCATCCCGCCGGTGCCATGCCGCTTCCAGCCCCACGATGAAACCCTTCTCTTCGAGCCCCTTCTGGAAGGCAGCTCTTGAATAGCCGGGATGGAACCCCTCTCGTTCCAGGTTGTGATGTCGCAGTTCTTCCAAGGATTCGTAGCCAAGCATCCGGCAGAGCGCTGGGTTTGCCAGCAAGATTTCTCCTTCGGGCGAGGATTGGTAGGCCCCCAGCACAGCGTTTTCAAAGAGGCTCTTGAAGCTCTCTTCGCTTTCTCGCAGCGCCTCCTCTGAGAGGCCTGTCTTGACAACCTGCGACGTTGTCGCCGCAAGGTCTTTCAAGAATGCCTCTTCCTCCGCAGCAATGACCGACTTTCTGAACAAGGCCATGACGCCGATGGGCTCTCCCTGTTCGGAAACGAGTTGGTACCCTGCAAAGGAAACCAAGCCGAGCGCTCTTGCCCACTCGCGGTCGTGCACGGCTGGATCGTTCGTCACATCATTTGTGATGAATGCAGCTTCCAATCCGGAAGCAACACGGCCGATTTTGTAGCAACCCAGGGGGACTCTGCGATGTTCGCCATCAATACGCGTGTAACGCCCCGAACTAGCGACGAGATGAAGACATCGTGTCCGATTGGTGCAGACGTTTGGTCCATCCAGAACCTCAGCATGCTGGCAGCCCTTTTCACACAGGTCGGCAGGCCTCGTAATCCAGATGCGAGCGAAGTCTGCGCCAAAGATCTCGACGATCGCATCCGTAATGGATCTCAGTTTTTCGTTGAGCCCGCGCGAGTCGAGGAGATGCTGTCTCAGCTCGCTCAGCGCTAACGTGCGTTTTTCAAATTGTTCGCGCTGGACAATCTCCTTTCGTAGCTCCTCTGTTCGCTCCGCAACGGCACGGGACAATTCGGCGGCGCGAGCGCGAAGGGCGCGGGTATGGAGCCGTTGTGCTCCCGCAGCGCCCGTTATAACAAGGAGAATGCACAGGGCGTAGAACCACACGGCTTGGTAGAAGTGAGGTTCCATAGTAATGCTCAAGAATGCCCCAGCGTTGAAAGTGTTGTTTCGATCAAAGGCCAGCGCCACATCCGTCGAGCACATGATCAAGATGATCGCGAACAGAAGAGCAAGGCATCGGGTCAATCCCAAACTGTTGAATTTCGAAACCCGGGCGAGACAGCAAGAGCAGCGTTTGTGGTGGAACAAGAGGAGAGCCATCTTCGAGGAAAACGGTCCCTGTGAGGCGCCAATTGTTAGGGGTTTTACGGGAATCTCCGTCGCTAGCTCAACCGCTCCAGTGTGCGATGGAACATGGCCGCGATCCGCAACAAGTGTCGTTCGAGAGGACATGACCCGACCATTTATCCGCCGACACCAGCCCCCAATTGGCTATGGGCTTTTCCCCAGTGAACAGTGATCAGAATATCTCCCTCGTAGGTTGGGATGTCAAGCTTGATGGGGAAGACAGACCGTGAACCCTAAACATGGTGTAGTTTCACTAATTGTATAGTGCCTATCGCCACTCGCCGAAGCGGTCTTGAAACGATGGACGAAGCGTCCGTCGAACAAGAAGAGACCACTACTCCGATACTAAACTGTCGCAGGAGATTTCTGAGTCGAACCCTTCATCGTCATTTTGTTCAAGTAGAGATTGTGATCCGCCCCGTCGAGCAAATCTTCGACCTGGTCCCCGGACGCGTATTCACGCCATCCAATAGCAAACGATACGTGAAGCTGTTTCCCATGCACTTCTAAATCGAAAGGCGCGAGCCGCATCAGAACTCGCTGCAGTTGAGCCAGATTGCATTCCACGAGCAGCAACAAGAACTCGTCGCCGCCCCACCGCACTGCTAGGTCCGCTCCACGAATCGACCTATTTAACCGCTGAGCAAATTCCTTCAGCACCTGGTCGCCCACCGCATGGCCATAGGAGTCGTTAATCTGTTTGAAATCGTTCAGGTCTATCAAGACAATCGTGAGAGGGTGGCCCTTCCGTTCCGATCGTGAGATTTCCGCCGCTAGCCGCCGCTCCGCAAACCGGCGGTTGTAGAGCCCCGTCAACGGATCGAACATGGCTAGTCGTCGAAAAACCTCGGCTTGGATTTGCTGCTCGGCCAATTCGCGTTGCAATCGCCTCAGCCTCAGATGCTGGTATGTCATGTGCGCGCTGAACGCGAGTATGAGAAAAACCAGCGCCCGAACAGCTATGCTGAGATCGACACCATAAAGCGTCGTGGTTCCCTTCAAAGCGGCTGTAGCGGCGAGCGAGACTACGGCGGCTGTCAATCCGAGTATGACGAGGATCGCATTCCCCCATGACCAAAGATCGCGTCGTTCCACCTTCTGGAGGTCGGCCCGGACCTTTGCCATGCCATAATCGGGTTCTTCACCTTGGATGGGAGGATGAGAATCGTTCATCAGTCGATCCAATCGTGCTCCGCGCACGATTACAGCACAAGCTAGTCGCCCCAACCCTAGGGGGTCAAGCGGTTCAGTTCAAATTGATTCGGGTGAGTAACGCCTCTGCTCCCTCAAGCCTTGGCGCTCCAAGGGGAGGCAAATCCTCACCTGACTGGAGATGTCAAATCTTGGAAAAAACGATGCCTTGCTGGGCCTGGTATTTCCCTTTCTTATCTTTGTACGAAATCTCGCAAGGCTCATCGGATTCGAAGAAGACGACTTGGCAGAGTCCTTCGTTCGCATAGATCTTCGCGGGGAGCGGAGCCGTGTTGCTAATCGCCATCGTGACGAATCCTTCCCACTCTGGCTCAAACGGAGTGACGTTGACCACGATCCCGCACCGCGCGTAAGTGGACTTCCCGTAGCAAACGGTCAGGACGTTTCGTGGAATTCGAAAATACTCCACGGAGCGCCCGAGCGCGAATGAATTCGGCGGTATGACGCAAACGTCGCCTTTGAATTCAGCGAATAATTTCCCGTCGAAGTTCTTCGGGTCAACGATGGCGGAGTTGGAACCCGTGAAAGTGCGAAACTCATCCGCCACGCGCATGTCGTACCCATAGGACGAAACGCCGTAGCTGATCACTCCTTCGCGCACCTGGCGATCGGCGAACGGGTCGATCATGCGATGCTCGAGCGACATCTTGCGAATCCACTTATCAGACTTCACCGACATCGCATCCTCCTTGGGGACTCGATCGCGCGCGTGTGCTGGCACGGCTGCGCTCCGGGTGAGTGAGAGTTGCGCATCTTATTACACAGAGCAATGCTTGACAACCTGCAACTCCCTGTCTAGCATAGGTTTCCACTTGAGTGGGAGGCCTTTGTGATCAAGCTCGACATAGTTAATGCCATCGTCCAGAAGACTAATATCCCTAGAAGCAAAGCCGAACAGGCCGTCGAGACGGTCTTCGAGGCGATGAAGAACGCGCTGGGCCGAGGTGAGCGCATTGAACTTCGCCGCTTCGGCGTCTTCAATGTAAAGCCGCGAAAGACTGGCATCGGGCGCAACCCGCGCACCGGGCAGCAAGTCAACATCCCGCCTGGCAAAGCGGTAAGGTTCAAGCCCGGCAAAGAACTCCAAGCGCTACCAACTTCCAGATCCTGAATTGTGCGGCCACGCACGATACGCCCGAGGCGGCGTGTCGTTGTCCGCCGCCGAGGCATCAAATCCGCATGGGCAATGGCAACGGCCACGGGCGCGTCCCGCTTGAAATCATAGAGATGCACTTCCCGCAGGTGGCTGAGATGCCACCGCCGCAGCGCCGCCCGCTATGGCCCGCGCTCATATTGTTTGTTCTGACCGTAATCTCAACGCTCGCTGTGGGCGCGGAATTCGCGCTGTCGTATGCACATAATGTTGAGCCTTTCTCGGGCGATCAAAATCCCCTGGCATTCGTGCTGCTGCCCTTTCAACATCCCCGGATGCTTTTGCTTGGAATTCCGTTCTCGTTTACGCTGATGGGAATCCTTCTAGCCCACGAGCTTGGCCATTACTACACGTGCAAGATTTATGGCATCGATGTGAGCTATCCCTGCTTCATACCTGCGCCGACTTTGTTCGGCACGTTCGGCGCGTTCATTCGCATTCGCTCGCCTATTACCACTCGGCGCGCGCTCTTCGATGTGGGAATCGCGGGGCCCGTTATCGGGTTTGTGGTTGCTCTCCCGGCGATGGCATTTGCGATTGCTACATCAAAGATCATCCCTAGCGCGCACGCGGATGCTTCCATTCTTTTCGGCAACCCTCCGCTGGTGCGCATGCTCGTCGCATACTTTCATCCGGGCGTGGACCCGGTGTTTCTGTTGCTACATCCGGTGGGGCACGCGGCATGGGTGGGCCTTTTTGCCACGGCGCTGAATCTGCTGCCAGTGTGGCAGCTCGATGGCGGGCACATTGTTTACAGTTTGGCGAGCCAGTATCATCGCCGGATTTCACTGGCTGTTTCGCTGGGGCTGATTGTGCTCGGGGTATATCACTGGTACGGCTGGATTCTCTGGGGAGTGATTCTGACGGTGTTGTCGCTCCGGTTTCGCCATCCCCCGCTGCTGGATCGCTGGGAGCCGCTCACACCTTCGCGGCGCATATGGGCTGTCGTCGCGCTTCTGATTTTTGTTCTCTGCTTTACACCCTGGCCGGTAACAAATCCCTAGGAGTGACGCTTAGGGTCAAGCCAGGCTCGTGGGGTCCACGTCCACAATGACGGCGCTGTCCGGAATTTCCTTGGCGGCGCAGAAATCAAAACAACCGGCCAGAGCCTTCGCAAGTGCGGAACGGTGCGGGGATTTCAAAACAAACTGAAAGCGATACTCGCGCCGCAAGCGCGCCAACGGCGCGGCAGCCGGCCCGAGAATTTTCACTCCCTGCTCCTCGAACGGCGCGAAATAGCTTCCGAGTGCGCGTGACCAGCGAATTGCATTCTCGATCTTTCTATCGCGCACGAGCACGCTGGCAAGAGCGGCAAACGGCGGGTAGTGCAGCATGCGCCGGAAATGCGCCTCTTTTTCGTAGAACGAAGCGTAATCCTGCTGCGTCGCGAATTGAATGGCGTAGTGCTCCGGATAATACGTTTCTACGAGCACTTCGCCGGAGAGCTCGCCGCGCCCCGCTCGCCCGGCTACTTGTGTGAGTAACTGAAACGTTCGCTCGGCGGCGCGGAAGTCCGGACGTCCCAGCGCGAGGTCGGCTGCGACAACTCCCACAAGCGTCACGCGCTGAAAATCGTGCCCCTTAGCGACCATCTGCGTTCCGACGAGAACGTCGATTTCGCCCTTCGCATATGCGCCCAGCACTTGTTGATATTCACGTTTTGTCCGCACCGTATCCCGGTCAAGCCGCGCGATGCGTGCCTTCGGGAATTGTTCGCGTAAGTGTTCTTCCACGCGCTCGGCTCCGTCGCCGACGAAATGCATGTATTCGGATTGGCACTTCGGGCACTGCTTGGGCGGGCGGATCGAATAGCCGCAGTAATGGCATTCGAGGCGCTCGCGACTTTTGTGATACGTCAGCGCGATGCTGCAATTCCGGCACTGCACGAATGCGCCGCAACTCCGGCACAGGAGCGACCACGAATAGCCGCGCCTGTTAATCAGCACCATCGCTTGCGTGCCTTCTTCAAGGCGCAGTGCGATGGCCGCGCGAAGCGTTTCCGATACGGGCGCCGCGCGATGCTCGCGACGGAATTCCTCTCGCAAGTCCACGATGCGCACTGCTGCAAGAGGGCGGTTTTCCACGCGCGACGTCAACTCCAGCAGGTGATACCTGTCGGCACGGGCATTGTGATAGGTCTCGAGCGATGGTGTGGCCGACCCAAGCAGAACCACGGCGCCCTCCAGCCGGGCGCGATAGACGGCAGTATCGCGGCCGTTGTAACGGGGAGTTTCATCCTGCTTGTAGGCCGATTCCTGTTCTTCGTCCACGATCACAAGGCCTAGGTTCTCGACCGGAGCAAAGACCGCGGAGCGCGTTCCGACGACGATGCGCGCCTCTCCATGACGGGTGCGCCACCATTCGCGGGCCCGCTCGATGTCGGGCAATCCGCTATGAAGGATGGCGACTCCCGCGCCAAAACGCGCCCGCACCAGCCGCCCAACCCAAAGCGTCAGCGCAATTTCCGGAACAAGCACGATGGCGGTTTTCCCGCGCGAAAGCGCCGCTTCGATTGCACCGAGATAAACTTCTGTCTTGCCGCTGCCCGTCACTCCATGAAGCAAGCCTGCCGCGAATTCGCCTGCGACGAGCCAGCGACAAATCTCTTCGAGCGATTGCCTCTGTTCTGCGTTCAACACGTTCAAAGGAGGGATGAAATCCGTATCCCATGGATCCTCATCGGGCGTCAGCGGCTCTTCCCAACTTACAAGGCGGCCTTTTTGTTCGAGACGTTGAATGATTGCGCGTGACTTGCCCGTCTTCGCCAGAAGCGTTCCAAGCGGCAAAGGTCCACGGATAGCCATCAGCACTTCGCGAACTGCCTCCTCTGCGGGGCTGTCGGTTGGCTCTGAGTTGGCGACATTCCATGCCACGATCTTCTGCGTGCGCGTTCTTCGCCGCCGCAGCACCTCGCGCGCAGCTAAGTAACCCAGACGCACGAGTTTCTCGGCAACGGCATCGCCGCCGGGCCAGCGCTGCACGCGGCTCGAGGGAACGGCATCCTCGCCAAAGCGGCGCAGCAAATCAAATTCTGCCGCTTCTGTGTCCGTCTTCTCATCACTTGACGCAAGCCCTTGCAAATCCTTTCTTCCGGCGTCCGTGAGCGAATACTCGCGGCCATGCCGCACTTCGATTTCCGGAGGCAAGAGAGCGCGAAATGCTTCGCCGATGGGAGCGAGATAGTAGCGGCTGATCCAGTGCCCCAATTCCATAAGCTTCGGCGGAAGTGCCGGAACTGGGTCCATCAATTCGGCGATTTCCTTGATGGGTGTCTTGACGCGAGCGACGTCCGGCGCTTGGCCAGACACTGCAAGCCCAACGCCGATCATGGGACGATTGCGGAATGGCACAACCACGCGCCGCCCGACGAGTTGTTCATCGCTGAAAGCCGCGGGCACGGCGTAGGTAAACGTCGATCGCAGCGGAACGGGAAGCGCGACTTCGCAGTAGCGTGGGGCCATGACCGCTCCATAGTGTATCAGCCTGCGCGAGGGGTTCTCATTCCACATTGAGGGGGCATCGCTCAGAGGCTCACGAGAATGATCCCGGCGAAAACGAGCACGATGCCGAACCATTGGCTACGCTCGACTTTTTCGCGTAAGAAAATCCATGCGAGCAGAACCGTCACCGCGCCGTAGAGTGAAGTCAACACGGTTACGACGGAAATCTGGCCGGTATGCAGGCCCGCATTATTGGCGACAAATGCCGAGGTGTCGATCAAACCCACGGCAGCAAGCATCCACCAGACTGCCCCTCGCGGAAGTCGAATGCTCTGGCGCGCGGGCGCGGCAACCAGTGCGAGCGATGTGAATGTTGATAGCCGAATCACCCACACGGAGACTGCTGCTCCCACAAGGGGCACAACGAAATATCCCAGATACCAAAACTGAAATCCAAAGCTCGCGGCCGCAAAGATTGCCCATCCGACCCCTTTCGAAAGATGCGCTTTTGATGTCCTTCCATTCCCGGATGACGCATGGTTCGCATCCGGTGAGAACGATGTTGCAGCCAATATGACGCCAACGAACGTCACTAGGAGCCCCATGCCGCGCACGCTGCCAATGTGCTCACCACTCAAGAGAGCGAGGATGATTGTCAGCGCAGGGTAGCTGGAGGAAACGGGCGCGACGATGCTCATCGTGCCGATCTGGAACGAATGGTAGAGCGCGAGCGAACCAGCAGCATTGATTAAGCCCGCCAGGGCCGCTAGCGCCCACGGTTGCCATCCAGGTGCGACGCCGCGCGAAATCCCGCCAGACCACATCAAGTAGGCGCTTAGCACCGAGAAGCCGAACCATTGCGCGAAGAGTGTGGTGCGGTAGGCGCCGATGCGCTGCGAGGCGAAACGCGCAATGAAATCGGCCACGCCCCAGCAGATTGCGCCCGTTAGTCCCAGGATGATTGCCAACGGATTTCTTTCGGTCGAGGGATGTCAGCGCCGCTTGGGCGGTGGGTTGAGACCGAGAACGGCCATCACTTTCTGCAAGTCTTTCCAGACTTCGGGCTTCGCGTTTGGATTGCGCAGAAGATATGCCGGATGATAGGTCGCGATCAATTTCGAGCCGCGATAATCGAACCATTCTCCCCGATAACGAGAGATTCCCTGGTTTGTCGCAAGCAGCGTTTGCGCTGCGCATGCGCCAAGACAACAGATTACCTTCGGCTGGATCACAGCGAGCTGTCGGAACAGGAACGGCGAGCAAGTGGCGATTTCATCTCTCTCGGGTAGGCGATTCTCCGGCGGGCGGCATTTCACGACGTTGCAGATGTAAACATCTCCCCGGCCCAATCCCATCGCTTCAATCATCTGCGTGAGAAGTTTCCCCGCACGGCCGACAAACGGCTCGCCCTGGACGTCTTCGTCATGCCCAGGCCCTTCTCCAACGAACACAAGCTCGGCTTTGGGATTCCCCGCGCCGAAGACGATGTTCATCCGCGATTTGTGCAATTTGCAACGTTTGCAGTCGCCGATTTCTTCGCGGATGCGCTCAAGCGTGTCGCCCTCAACGCGTTCGTCGAAGAGCGACGGACCTGTCACAGCTGGGACAAAAGCAGGCGGCGAGGCCGGCTTCTGTGCGGCACGAGGCACCGGCGAGGGCGCAGGACGTGGGACAGTGGCAACGGTGGGGGGGCGGACCTCTGGTTTTGCGACACCGTTATCGGACTCAACGGATTCTTCGGCAGGGGCCTTTTGCAGGTGATGGCTCGGAATGCGGTCGCCGTAAAACGGCCCGAGGTGCAAGTCTTCAGCGTATTGAAGCCACGATTCCAGACGGGCACGGCTAGCCTGATCCATCGAGTCTCCCTTTCTGGCCACATGGAGAGAGGTTCACGTTGGTGAAACCCCGCTTCTTAACAAGCTTCCTCAAGACAACTGTTCCTTGGATCTCTTCTGAATCTCAAGGACATGATCGAGGATGCGATTCGCGACCTCGAACTTAGTCAGCTTAGGCAAAGGGACATCGCGGCCGTCGCGCAGGAAGAGCGTTACGATATTTGTGTCCCCGTCGAACCCGGCGCCCTTTTGCGTCACGTCGTTTGCGACAATCATGTCCGCGCCCTTGCGCTTGAGTTTTGCGCGAGCGTTCTCCGTGAGGTCGTCTGTCTCGGCCGCGAATCCGATCAAGACATAACGGGCCCCCTCCTGTCCAAGTTCAAAAAGAATATCGGGTGTGGGCTCGAGTTCCACAGTGAGGTGGTCGCCACTGCGCTTGATTTTCTTTGCATGCGGAGTCGTGGGACGATAGTCCGCGACGGCAGCGGCCATGATGATGACGCTCGCAGAGGCGGCGCGTTCTCGAACCGCTTTCCGCATCTCTTCCGTCGTGCGCACAGGCGCCCAGTCCACGCCGGAAGGAACCTGGAGGTCCACCGGGCCACTGACGATTACGACGTGGGCGCCCCGGCGAACTGCAGCATCTGCCAGCGAATAACCCATTTTGCCGGAGGAGCGATTCGTAATGAACCTCACCGGATCCAAATCCTCGCAGGTCGGTCCCGCCGTGATAAGCACTGTCTGACCATCAAAATCGTGGCGAAGCCCGAGAACGTCGCAAACCTTCTTGGCGATCGACTCCGTCGCAGCAAGACGTCCGGCTCCAGTCATTCCACACGCGAGGTAGCCTTCGCCGGGATCAACCACATGGATGCCGCGAGCGCGAAGTTTCGCAAGGTTTTCTTGTGTCGCGGCGTGTTCCCACATCTGAACGTTCATCGCCGGCGCGACCACAACCGGAGCTTTTGTGGCGAGGTAGAGAGTCGACAGGAAATCATCAGCCACGCCGTGTGCAAATTTCCCAAGGATGTCGGCGGTCGCAGGCACTACAAGGAGAAGATCGATCCGCTGCGCAACGGCCATGTGCTCTATTGCGCTTTCAACGTTTGCTTGTGTTGCGTCTTCGGAAGCGAACATGCTGGTGATGACTTTGTTCCCCGTGAGCGCCGCGAACGTGAGGGGAGCAATGAATTGCTGCGCCGCGCGCGTCATCACCACCTGCACATCGATCCCTTCCTGCTGCAGGCGGCGGACAAGTTCCGCGGCCTTGTAAGCCGCCACGCCTCCGGTAACGCCAAGGGCAATTCTCATGGAGTCGCAGCGAATTACTCCTTACGCCGCTTTCCTTCCTTTTCTTCCTGCTCCTCCGGCCGCTCCGGCATCTCGTATTCGAGGAATCCCTTTTGCAGTTCTTCCTCCGCGATGCGAGTCGTCTTGCGCGACCTCGGGTTATCCACAAGCGGGCGCCCTCCACCCATCAATTGGCGCGCGCGCCGCGAGACAACTACGACATAGGCAAACTGGCTATCCGGTGCCTGTTTGAAAACAGCCATGAGTAAGGTTAGCCTCCAAAGGACTTAAGAATCTCGCGAATTCTCTCTTCGTTTCGTGAAACGCGGTTGCGCGATCCCAGCGCGATTGCCTGTACTTCCCGGCCGGCCAACTCGAGATCATCGTTGATGACAGCAAAATCGTAGCTGCTGTAACTCAACATTTCCTGCCTGGCCCGCTCCAGCCGCCGCTTGATTTCCTCCTCTGCATCCTGCCCGCGAGCGCGAATCCGGCGTTCGAGTTCCGCGCGAGAAGGCGGCAATATGAAAATCGCGACTGAACCCGGCAACTTCCGCCTTGCCTGCAGCGCCCCCTGCACATCAATTTCCAGCACCAAGTCGTGGCCTTTCGTCCGCGCCTCATCGAGCCATTTTTTGGGCGTGCCGTACCAGTTCTTGCCGAACACCTGCGCGTATTCCAGGAACTCGCCCCGTCCCACCATCTGCTGGAACTCGGCTTCGGAGACGAAAGTGTACCACTTGCCCGTGCTCTCCGTCTTGCGCGGCGGGCGTGTCGTGCACGAAATGGAAAGCATCGTGTTGGGAAGTTCGAGTATCTTTTCGACCAGCGTGGATTTTCCCGAACCGGAGGGTCCGGAAACGATGAATACAAGTGGCTCCGGCGCGTTCATTCGATGTTTTGCACCTGTTCGCGCAATTTTTCGATCTCGGATTTGATTTCGAGCCCGAGTTGCGTGATTTCCAAACCTTCTCCCTCGTTCCCCGGAGTCTTCGAGAGAAGCGTATTCGTCTCCCGCTGCATTTCCTGAAGCAGGAAATCGAGCTTCTTGCCGACATCCGAGACACCGGCGAGCAGCGACTCAAACTGCTGAATGTGGCTCCGCAGCCGCGCCAGTTCCTCCGAAACATCGCTCCGCTCGGCCGCGAGCGCAGCTTCCTCGGCGAGCCGCGCCGGATCGACCGGCGAATCGCCCAGCAATTCCTTCAATCGAGATTCCAGTCGCCGCACAAACGCAGGCCGTGCGCGCTCTGCAGCAACCGTCACCTTCGACGTATTGTTCGCGACCATCCCAAGTTGCGCCAGCATTTCTCGGCGCAGGTGATCCCCTTCTTCCCGGCGCATGCCGTCCAGCTTGTTGAGCGCCTCAACGAGGCACCGGGAGACAACAGCCCCAAGCCGCTCCATCTCTTCTTCGATCGACGCGGCCGGCGGTCCGATCACTCCCGGCAAGCGCAAAATGGAGGCCAAGTCCGGCTCCGTCTCGATTTCAAACTTCCTTCGCAGCAAGTTCACCGCCTCTAGATACGCCGCGGCGACATCTTGATTCACACCCACGGCTGCGGGTCCAGCCAGCTCATAGTGCACCGTGACATCGAGATGGCCTCGCCGCACATGCTCGCGAACAATTTGCCGGATGCGTGGCTCGATCGGTTCGAACCCTTCCGGCATGCGGAGATGCAGGTCGAGGAACCGATGATTCACACTGCGTACGGAAATACGCAAGCTCCAGCCATTCTCGATGGCGCTCGCTTGAGCGTAGCCGGTCATCGACTTCAAGCCCGTGGTTCGATGGCTCGAAGGGCTTCCTGGAACGGGTTGTGATCCTGTGCCGGACATTTTCAAACCGAATCCGCCGCCCGAGGCGGGGATTCGACATCGCGAAACTGCATGTCATAAAGCCGGGCGTAAATCCCGCCCTTCGCAAGCAGCTCGTCGTGCGTGCCGCGCTCCTGAATTGTGCCGCTATCAAGAACCGCGATCATGTCTGCCCGCCGAATCGTCGAGAGGCGATGCGCGATCACGAATACTGTGCGGCCCGTCATGAGATTATTGAGCGCGCTCTGCACTAGCAGCTCCGATTCCGAGTCGAGCTCCGACGTAGCTTCGTCGAGAATCAGAATCGGAGCATCTTTCAACAAAGCGCGGGCAATTGCAAGCCGCTGGCGCTGGCCACCGGAGAGCCGCTGGCCGCGGTCGCCAATGAGTGTCTGGTAGCCGTCCGGCATCTGAGTAATGAAATCGTGTGCCATCGCAGCTTTTGCCGCGTCAACTACTTTCTCCTCCGGCATGTCCGGCCGGCCATAACACAAATTGTTCCAGATCGTGTCGTTGAAGAGGATCGTTTCCTGCGTGACGATAGCCATCTGCTCGCGTAGCGAGCGCAGCGTGACATCCCGCAGATTGAAACCATCGATGCACACCGAGCCGCCCGACGCGGCGTAAAAGCGCGGAAGCAGGTTCACAAGTGTTGTTTTCCCGGCGCCACTCAAACCAACAATTGCAACCACGGTCCCGGCAGGCACCTTCAGATCAATGCCCTTCAGAATGGGCGGACCGCCATCGTATGCGAAGCTGGCGTTATCGAATTCGATCGATCCCGAAAAGCGCGGGAGCGTCTTCGCTCCCTGCGTTTCCATCACTTCCTCCGGCAGGTCAATGAATTTGAACACCTGGGAAGAGACCCCGGCAGCTTGGTGGAAGAGCTGATAGATTCCTCCCAGTCGCTTTACGGGTTCATAAGACCTGAACAGCGCAAAAACAAACGCCAGGAAAATGCCAGGGCTCATGCGGCCGGCGCGGATTTGGTCCCGTGCGTAAAGCAGAATCATGCAGATGACGGCAGCTCCGAGCAGATCCATCAAGGGGGCCGTGGCGGCGTAGGCTCTAATCCAGCGCATATTCTCACGCAACAGCTTCCGTGCCCCCTCGCGGAACTTGCGGATTTCAAAGCCTTCCATCCCGAAAGCCTTCACAACGCGATTACCGCTGACAGTTTCCTGGAGAATTTGGCTCAAATCCGCAAGGCGGGAACGGCTTTTCTCCGATGACTTGCGAATTCTGTGCGCCAGTTTTCCAACGGGCCAGACAACCAGCGGGATGAGAAGGGCGCTTCCAAGCGCCATCTTCCAGTTGAGGAAAAGCAACGCCGTGACGAAAACTGCCAAGCTGAAGATCTGACGAAAAAAGTCCGCCAGGTATTCCGAAAAAGCAGTGCGAAGTTGTTCGATGTCGCTCATGACCGCCGACATCACCCGCCCGACGGGGTTGTACTCAAAGAAACCGACGGGCTGTTGCACGACCTTGCTGTATGCCCTATTCCGCAGATCGGTGACTCCCGAAAGGCCCACGTACTGAATCAAATTGCTCCCAATGTATCCCGCCACTCCTTTAATCAAAAACAAGAGCATGAGAGCGATGGAAAACACGGACCACACGTAATGAATTCGCTCAGGAACGAAGGAGTTGAGATAGACAGTGTGCCCGCTCCAGGGAACCTGGAAGAGAGCAAGCTTTTGATCGAGCGAATGCGGGTTGAGAACGATATCGAAAGCAGGACGAATCGAGAGCACGGCAAGAACGTCCGCCAACGCCATAAAGGCCATCAACAGAATACCCGCTGCCAACAATGCGGAGTACGGCCGCACATAACGCAACAGCCTGCTGATTTCGCTATGCGGCTTCGCTTGCGGAGTAGCTTCCATGATTATCGGGTTCCAACAGCGAAATGAAAACCCTGAGATCGTTCACGGAACATACTAAGAAACCGACCTTTCAAAGTCGCGGTGCACGACCTTGGTCGCGTACCGTCTTCGGCGCAAGGCGCGGCCAATCACCTCCGCCAGAGCGACAGAGCGGTGACGACCCCCTGTGCACCCCAGGGCGACCGTGAGGTAACTCTTCCCTTCCCGAATGTAGTGCGGAATCAAATACGCCAGCAGACTCTCGATGCGCCGCAAAGACTCTCCTGTTTGCGGGAACGACCGGATGTAACGCGCGACGCGTGGGTCTTTGCCACTGAAGGGACGCAAGCGCGGGACGAAGTGCGGGTTCGGCAGGAATCGGACATCGAAAACCAGGTCCGCATCGGGCGGAATGCCGTAGCGGAAACCGAAACTCACCACAGAAACGACCAAGGGACTTCGTCCCGGATTCTGGAAGCGATCAATAATTAGCTGGCGCAACTCGTGAACATTGAACTTCGTCGTGTCGATGATGACATCGGCGAGACGCCGAATCGGGGCCATGCGGTGGCGCTCACGGCGAATCCCCTCCGCAATCGAATAGCCTCGGCCCATCGGATGCGGGCGCCGCGTTTCGCTAAAGCGCCGTATCAGAGCGCTATCGCTTGCTTCAATGAAGACAAGCCTCACGGATTGCTGGTCGCTGAGCGCGCGGTAGATTGCCGGCAGTTTTTCGATCTCCGCTCCTTCACGCGCGTCCACAAGCAATGCAGCGCGTTCCACTTCCCCGCGCCCCTCGCCAAACAGCTCACTGAATATGGGGATCATCGGCACAGGAAGATTGTCCACGCAATAGTATCCCAGGTCCTCGAACGTATTCAGGACAGACCTCTTACCCGAACCGGAAAGGCCGGTGAGTACGACAAGCTGTTGTGCATTCCGTTTCCGGGCGGGGCGTGTCACGGCGGCGGGCAACTACTCCTTCACTCTTCGACGATGCGTGCTTGGGATGCGGAGGTCCTCTCGATACTTTGCGACCGTTCGGCGCGTGACGTGAATGCCTTCGTCGCTCAGCTTCTTTGTGATTTGGTCGTCGGTAAGCGGATGCTTCGAGTCTTCCTCCTCAATCATCTGTTTTACCCGGCGCTTCAGCGACAATAGCGACATCTCGCTTCCCTGCGGACCATTCACAGATTCCGAGAAGAAGCTGCGCAGCTCGAGCACCCCCTGCGGCGTGTGGACGTACTTGTTTGCAACAGCCCGGCTGACGGTAGAGGGATGGACACCCACTTCTTCGGCAACTTCCTTGATCATCATCGGCTTCAAATGGTCCGGACCGAAATCAAGATAGTCGGCTTGACGGCGCAGAATCGACTGGCAAACTCGCTGGATCGTGTGCTTTCTCTGTTCGATATTCTTCATCAACTGGATGGCCGCTGTGAATCGCTCTTTCACGTAGTTGCGCACGTCGCGGTCGGCGGCATCGCGAACGAGCAAGCGCCTGTAAGTCGGGTTCAAACGCAGTTGAGGCAGGTCGTCGTCATTCATGAACACCTGCCACTCACCATCCACTTTGCGGAATTGGACATCGGGCTCGACCAGCCGCGGCTCTATCTTGTTGTAGCGCAGGCCCGGCTTGGGATCGAGCCGTTTGATCACGTCCACAGCGCGCTTCACCAGTTCGACCGGACGATTGAGCGCTCGCGAAACCTCCTTGAGCTGGTTGTTCTGGAGGAGTTTCAGATGGTCGGCAATGATCTGCTGCGCCAGCGTGTTCTGGGGATCGAGTACCTTGAGTTGAATCAGCAGGCATTCCTCCAAAGAGCGCGCCGCGATTCCTGGAGGGTCGAATTCCTGCACCATCGCGAGCGCTTCCTCCACGTCTTCCGCCGAATAATTGCCGGATTGGGCGAGTTCATCGAGCGACGCCGTCAGATAGCCATTCTCATCAAGATTGCCGATGATGCCTTCAGCAATTTTGCGAACCGTTTCCGTGCATATGCTGACGCTCAATTGCCACGTCAGATGGTCGGCCAGACTCGCCGGCGACGATAGGAACTTCTCAAACGAAGGCTTCTCGATATCCTCGTGCTCGCTCCCGGCAGCTCGCTCCGCGCCCGTATCGAGGTATTGCGTGAAGAACGAGCCAAAGTCGAATTCGTCGAAGGGATTGGCTGCCTGGGTTTCGGGGACCTTTTCCGTCTCTTTCTTGAGGAATGCTTCGTCGGTATAGCTATCGGCTGCGACGCCCTCTTCGGGAACTTCCTCCAAGACGGGATTCGCCATGATCTCCTGGTTGATCATTTCTCGCAGCTCGAGGCGGTTCAGGGCCAGGACACTGACCATCTGAACAAGCCCCGGCGTCAGTATTTGCTTTTGCGCGAGGCGGAGGTTCAGTTTGGGCTGCAGCCAGTTCATAAAAATCAGTTCAGACGAAAACCTTCCCCGAGGTAGATCCGCCGCACCTCGGCATTCGCGGCTAGTTCCCCCGGCGTTCCCGCAAACAGGATCTTCCCATCGGTAATGATGTAAGCGCGGCACGTCACAGCCAGCGTCTCCCGCACGTTGTGGTCGGTGACGAGCACGCCGATTCCTGCCGCGCTCAGATCGGCAATAATCTTTTGGATGTCCACCACTGTCAACGGATCGATCCCCGAAAATGGCTCGTCAAGAAGAACGAATGACGGCGAAAGAACAAGAGACCGGGCGATCTCGAGCCGCCGCCGCTCGCCGCCCGAGAGCACGTACGCGTGACTGTTCCGCACTCCTTCGATTCCCATTTGCGCCAGAAGCTCCTCGACCCTGTCGCGCCTCTGTTCGGGAGTGAGAGGCAGCGTTTCCAGGACCGCAAGCAGGTTCTCTTCGACGGTCAGTTTCCGAAATACCGAAGGCTCTTGAGGTAGGTAGCTGATGCCGCTGCGGGCCCTGAGATACATCGGGAGGTCTGTAATATCCTCGCCGTCCAACAGAACGCGCCCATAATCGGGACGCGCCAGACCGACCAGGATATAGAACGTCGTGGTCTTTCCTGCGCCGTTCGGCCCCAGCAGTCCAACCACCTCGCCTTGTTGAATCTCCAGGTTAACGTTATCGACGACAGCCCGGCCTCGGTACGTCTTGTTAAGATCGGCGCCTTGGAGTTTCAACATGCCGGTTCATTTCTCAACTCGGTGCTTGGTCAGCGTGCGCGAACCTTCTTGCGACCCGATCAAAATCGTATCACTCGCTACAAAGAAGGTCAACGAACGGCCGGTGGTTGTGTCTCCGGAGACATCAGTTAAAGTGGGTTGCCCCCCGAACAGCACAAATTTCCCTTCCGCGGCGGCGTACTCCGCTTGTTCGGCCGTTCCCCGCCGGTCCCCCTGGCGCACGATCACACCGCCCTGAGCCAGTGCGCGGCTCAATTGCCGCTCGGAAGGGTTTTTGGCCGCGGCAGCAGAAGCTTCGCCTGCCGGGGCAAGGAATGCATCCAGTGTGCGCGACTCGAGTGAACCCTGATGAGAGCTCGCGACCACGCCGCCTTCGAGATGAGCCTTCCCCTGGTCATTCCAATAAGTGAGAGCAGGCGCCCGAACTTCCCACAGCACTGGCCCGGTGGGTTTTGCGGTGGCGCTCACCATCGGGCCGGCGGTTTGCGGAAAGACGGCAACCACGTGGCCTGTCGCCTGCAATTTCCGTTCATCTCGCCATACTTCGATTTGATCCGCGTCCAGCAAAGACTCACCTTGCCAGAGCCGCGCATGCCCCGAGTATACGACGTGGCCCGATGTGGTTGAGCCCGTCAGCATATTGGCAGAAATGTGAGCGGGACCTGAACCGAGACTCACAGCCTCTCCGCGAGCGGATGCAAGATACGTCGAAATCACTCCGCCTGAGGCGCGAATTTCGCTTGTCATTTGGTTGAACGTCACATTCGCCGCCGTGGTGCGGCTCATTGAGTCGAAAAGCACCGGCGAGCCATCCAGTGTGATTATGCCCGTTGTGCGGACTATCCTGGCGTGCGCAGCGCTTGCTTGACGGTCCGTCTGCTGAAAATGGACATTCCCGGATAGTTCCATCGTGTCCCACTCGTTTTTCGTTCCAAGCGCTGCGGACAATTCCGCGGCCGTGGTGACCTCTGGCGCCTGATTGCCCAGTCGCCTGCGAACTTCCACACCCGAGTGGCCGAGCAACCTGTCTAGAAGTCCATCGGCGCCAAATTGCGCGACGAACTTCTTGGCTTGCAGGTCGGTGGTTTCATCGCCGGTCTTCAATTCGATGGTTCCCGGCGCCAGCGTTTCCGCCGTGTCGATTCGTTGCTGGTCGGCTTGCCTGCCTGGAGCAAAGGTGACGCGCAGAGACTGGGTCTTCAATACTCGCGAGTCACGGTCCTGCTGCGATTCTGCTGTCACACCGCCGGTGGCTGTCATTTCCCGGAGCAAATTATGTTGCGGCAACATCGCAAATTCCATGTGGACAGTTGAAAGGTGATCTGTTCCCGCAGCCGTCTGACGGCTACCTTCAACGTTGCCGTCAGCGACAATTCGCTCGACCCAGCCCGATGCATCGAGCCAGCCCTCATAATTGTCGGCCGAAAAGGAGAAGTCTCCCTTGCCCCCCGTCGATTGAATTGAGGGGCGGCCGTCGGCGGAGACGTGCCGGGCACGGTAATCCTCGTCAAGCGCGATGGAGATTCTCGCTGCGGTAAGTTCGTGGTCGCCGCGCGTCACGATCACCGGACCATTGAGCACAACCATGCGGTCATTTCGGCGGATTTCGAGACTGCCTCCGGAAGCCCGAATAGGGAGTCCGCCGGTTCGCTCCGAAGAACCCACATTGAATTCAACCGCATGTTCGATGCGCACGATGGAATTGTCCGTGCTGTAGGTGATCCCCACGCCGCGACCTTCGCCCTCCGGAAAGCGAAACTCGACCGGTTCAGGAGTCGAGGCAATGCCCGTTTCGCGATTGAACGCCAGGTCTCTTGTCTTCACTTCAATCGGTTTCTCGATCGGCTTGCCCGAATCGACGCTCGCGCCCTGAACGTCAATCACCACTTCCCCTTCGCAGCGAACCGTGCCCAAAGCGGGCTCGTAACTGCACTCGTGCGTGTGGATGTTGTCATTGCGGTTTCCCGTGCGGCCGTAGATCGTGATCCACACATCCTCGAGAAGATAGCGGTTCCGATCCTTGAATTGTGTCGTGCGCGAGGCGCGGACAGTGAAAAGCGTACGGCCTTGCTCGACCCTTGAGAAGGAGAACTCGTTCGACTGCTGTTGCACTATCGCGGCAACCACGGGCGGCGCAGCATGGCGGGCCCGAGCCGCCCGAATAGCCAGGTGGACGTAAACTCCGGCCACACCCAGCGCAATCAGGCCAGCAATGATTGCCGACCATCTTGCGTAGCGCGCTGCTTCCAGGTTTCGCACCGCGAGATCGCCTTCCTCCGATTAGAACCCGAGTATAGGCGAGTGGTTTCGAGGTAACAACAGTGAGACGAACAAGAAATGCAAGGAGGCTTCTGCTACTGATTTGGCTTGTTACTGGCCGGGGCGTGGTCCTTCCAGTCCTTGCGGACCTCGGCGCAAGCCTTGTCGGCGGCGCTTTTGTCATCCCAAGATTTGCTGCCTGCCCAAACGACTTCGCCATCGCTCCTCATGATCACCAGGTTGCGCTTCCATTCATCCGAGAAGAAGACGATGTAATCCGCGTCCTTGGGGAACTCGACGACGTCCAGGCCCGAACATCGCTGCCGGAGAATGATGGCTGCGGGTTTATCGAATCGCGCTTTCTGCCACTCCGAAGCCATCGCGATTTTGCCCGGAACATAAACGAATCTGTCCTTGGGCCCAGGGACAGCCGTGTAAACGGAGGGAGTTTTCGCTTGCGGCTGTTGCGCGCACAGCATGGGCGCAACAAGGAAAAGCAGTGAAATCACTCCGTCAACTCTCCACATGGGCCGCTCCTCCCGTGGCACAAATCGAATTGAGTCTAACAGACGTTGCAGGCCCACGGAATAGGAGTCCGGCGGGCAATCAAGAAGCGGGATTATTTTAGCGGAAGAACTCCAAGGCCGGAGGCAGCAACGCCGTCGCGAGTCCTGTTCTTGACGAGGTACATCGCTTCGTCGGCAAGGTGCAGGAGTTCGGCCTTGGTCCGCGAATCGGTGGGATAGGAAGCCACGCCGACGCTCGCCGTGATGTGCACGTTCAATCCAGTCTCTTTCAGCCAAACCATTTCTCGAATAAGTTTGTGCAGGCGCCGCGCGACGCCCAATGCATTCTCCTTCGAGGTCTGCGGCAAAAGCACAACGAACTCGTCGCCACCGTACCGGAACGCTAGGTCGATCATGCGGCATTTGTCCTTGATGGCCGTGCCGATTTCGGAGAGAAGTTTCGAGCCCATCAAATGCCCATAGGTATCGTTGACGTTCTTGAAGTGGTCGAGATCGATGAAGATCAACGAGAACTCGAAGGCATACCGGTGCGAGCGGTAGATCTCCGTGTCGAGCATGAAGTTCAAGTGCCGCGCATTGTAAAGGGTCGTGCAATCGTCCGTGATTGTGAGTTCGTGAATTCGCTGAACGTGCCGCGCGTTTTCAATGGCGATCGCGGCGTAGTCCGCTAGCGCTTCGAGAAGCGCCAGGTCGCGGTTACTGAATCCCTCCGGCCCGATGCAATTGATTAATTCGATGACGCCGAGGCAATGATCCCGAAAGCGGACCGGGACGGCAACGATCGACTGCGTTTCCATTTTCGTGCGCTCGTCCACTTGTGCAAAGAATCGGGAATCCTTGCTCGTATCCGGAACGACGACTGCTTCGCCCGCCTGCGCCACCCATCCCGCGACTCCTTGCCCGAGTTTAATTCTGACGTCCTTCAGCGCTTCGGCGCCTTTGCCTGTCGCGATCTGGAAGTAGAGTTCGCCTTTCTCTGCATCCATGAGGAGCAGCGACCACGTGTCTGGCCGCAGAACTTCGTTGATCTTTTCCATGATGGTGCGAAGCACCTGGTCCAACTGGAGGGAAGAAGTGAGCGCCTTGCCAAGTTCATGGAAGACCGTGACTTCGCTGCCTTGCGGAAGATCGGGGGGAGCGCCCGGATTCCGACGCCTCTCCACGCCGTTGAAGGGTGGCGAATCGGTCGCCCTTCGGGCCGGCTCTGGAGGTGCGGGCTGCATGCCGTCTCTGGTATCTTCAGGCAACACAGGCATTATAGTTAAGCAATTTCACGAACTGCAACGACCTTCCCAGCGGAATTGACGAAAGGCCAATGGCCTCCTTGGGGACCGCCCGCCGCGCGTCATTGACACTCCCCCGCCCCGCGCCTATATTTTCCATTGGTTGCAGGCTCCGACGGATGTCATCGACACGATTCGGCGAGCACTTGAAACGCGAACGGGAAATGCGCGGCGTATCTCTAGAGGAGATTTCCACCGCGACGCGCATCAGCACTCGTTTCCTCGAAGCACTTGAAAATGATCAGTGGGACCATTTGCCAGGGGGCGTGTTCAATCGAGGATTCATCCGCGCCGTGGCCCGTTTCCTGGGGCTGGATGAGGACAACCTGATCGCGGAATATGACCTCGTTGCGAAGGATAATCCGGAAGTCATCTCCCTGTCCGGACCCCCGAGCGAGGCGCCGCGCAATTGGCGTCCTGTCATTGGAACCATCATTATCATTGTGGTGGCAATAGCGATCATTGCAGGCGGATGGTCTATCTACCATTGGTATGGAACACGAATTGTCTCGCTCTTTCACGGGAATTCCAGAATCTCCTCCGCGCCCGCCAATACGGTTCCACCTGCCACCCAGGATAGCCCCCCCTCCAATGGAGGCGGCAGCCCCGCTAACGGGGCGAATTCCGAGGAGCCAGCGAATCGACTTGACGGCCCGCTCGATCTAAAGTTGGAAGCCGGCAAACCTGCCGATGTGAAGATCGTGGCTGACGGCAAGGTTGTCTTTGATGGACATATCAATCCAAACGAGATAAAGCGCTTCGCTGCTCAGGAAAAGCTCGAAATCACGTCGAGTGAATCGAGCGCTCTTTTTCTTGAACTCAATGGGCAGACGGTTCCACCCATTGGCACGCCGGGACAACCCGGTAGCATCATGTTGACGCAAAAAGATCTCAAACCCGCTGAGGGAGGTTCCCATTAGCTCTGAGTTGCGGGAGGCAATTCGCTCCGGCCATGCACGGCCGGAACAAAAACTGGCAATCTGTTCGGGTGGCATCCCGCTCACCCCGGAAGATAAAGCGGAATTGCTTGCCGTTCTTGCATCGGACTCCGACATCGCAGTTGCCGAGCGCGCCCAAGGCGTTCTGCTCTCTGAACCGCTGCAATATTTTCTCGCGGCGCTCGGGCGTGAAGACGCTGACCCACGCCTCTCCGACTATTGCGCTAACAATCTGGGAGATAAACCGGGCATCGCCGACGCTCTGGCGAAGAACGCCGCATGTCCCACGGCCCTTGTCACGCGTGTGGCGCAGTATTTGACATCCGACGGAATTCAAGCCTTGCTGGACAATCTCGAACGGTTCGTTTCCGATCCCCAACTGGTTGTTGAAGTCACGAAATCCAACGCGCCAAGCGCCGGCCAGCGCGAACTTCTCGGAGAGATGCAGAAGGGCGCGCTGGCCATGAACGCGATCGAAGAGGCAGCGGCGGAGGTTGTGCCGGACGTTCAGAAGCGGCAATCGCTGTTGCAGAAAATTGCGCACATGAACGTTATCCAGCGACTCACCTTGGCGCTCAAGGGTGGCCGCGAGGAACGCATGCTCCTGATTCGCGACCCAAACAAACTCGTTCAGCGGTGCGTCCTGCAGTCACCGAGGCTGACCGATCTGGAAGTGGAAAGCTTTGCCTCGATGACAAGTTTATCGGAGGAAGTCTTTCGAACGATTTCCCTGACCCGCAAATTCGTGAAGAACTACTCGATTGTAAAAAATCTTATCGCGAACCCCAAAACGCCGCTTGACATCTCACTTCATCTGCTCCCGCGCCTGAATGCCACGGATTTAAGAATCCTGACTTCGAACAAGAATATTCCGGAAACCCTGCGCTCCATGGCTTTGAAGTTGCACCGTAAACGCAAGATGGGTGGATAGCGCAGTAAGAACGCCCCGCGCAAAACGCGCGTTACTTCGTTGGAGGAACTGAGAGAGAAGCTTCGATCTTCTCCTTGTATTCTCGCGCCTTCGCAAGAATATCCTTTTCGTCGAGCGTCAGCATACGACGATCCTCCATTACCAATCTCCCCGAAATGACCACCGTCCGCACATCCGTCGCCTTCAGCGCATACACGAGTTGTGAATAGACGTTGTACATCGGCGTGGCATGCGGCGCGCTCGTATCCACGAGAATGAGATCCGCCTTTTTGCCCGGCTCAAGAGAGCCGATCTGCTTCTCAAGATGGAGCGCCCGCGCGCCGCCTATGGTAGCCATCTCGACCACTGTCTCAGCCGGGAGTGCGCGAGCATCGCGCCGCGCGAGCTTCTGCATCTTCGCCGCGAGGTCCATTTCCTCGAAGAGATCCTGGTTGTTGTTGCTCGCGGCGCCGTCTGTCGCCAGCCCGATGGGTTCGCCTGCTGAGAGCATTTCGATTACAGGCATCACGCCGGCGGCGGTTTTCATGTTGCTCGATGGGTTGTGAATGCACCCAACATTGAAATGCGCCAGCGTCGCAATGTCCGCCGCATCCACCCAAATGCAGTGCGCTCCAACTACGTCCGGGCCGAGGAACCCGATACGTTCGAGGTATCCGACCGGAGAGACACCATGTTTCGATCGGCTCTCTTCGAGCTCGAAGGGCGCTTCAGCAATGTGAATCAGGATGGGCGCGTGATTGCGCCGCGCCAGTGCGGCTGACGCCCTCAGCGTGTCCTCCGAGCAGGTGTAGATCGAATGGGGCGCGACGGCGGGGACAATGAGCGAGTCGCCCTTCCAGTGATCGAGGTAGCTTTGCGTATAGGCGAATGCCTGCGCGACAGTCTGGTTGTCCGGCGCGGGAAAATCGATGATTGTCTCGCCGAGCACGCCGCGCATGCCCGCTTCTTTTGTGACGTGCGCAACTGCGTCCTCGTAGTAGTACATGTCTGCATAGGTCGTGATTCCGCCGCGCAACATTTCCAGTACGCCGAGTCGCGTGCCCCAAGCGACAAAATCCTCGGTCACGTTTCGCGCTTCGGCCGGAAAAATGTACTTCTGAAGCCAATCATTGAGCGCCAGATCGTCCGCGAGACCGCGAAATAGGCTCATCGCAGCATGGGCGTGGCCGTTGATCAAGCCTGGCAGGACGAGCGCGCCATGTGCGTCGATCACCTTAGCAGAGTCGTAGTGTGATTGAATTTCTGCTCTGGTGCCAACAGCCAGAATCGAATCGCCGCTGACTGCCACCGCTCCGTCGTCGATCACGCGCCGTTGCGGGTCCATCGTAACAATAGTCCCGCCCATCACCAGCAGGTCCGCCTTGTCCTTTGCAGGCGCAGACTGTGCAAAGGACCTGTTCGTACAACCCAGAACGAGCAGGAGTACGAACAGAGGAAAGGCTATCTCTCCGAGGCGACATTTCTTGGTTTTCGTTGCGCTTCGCATGGTTGTTCCCAGATTCGAGAATTTGTATTCGGAAGCTTTAAGACTCACAAAAACGATGAATCAAAGGGCCGCGGCAGAAGTTTGCCCGCGCTCTCCACAACAACTTTTCCCTTGAGATTCGCAAGAATCACCGGCACATCCCCGCAAAACTCCCAGATGATTTGCCGGCACGCGCCGCAAGGCGGCGTGAGTATTTCGGTATCCGTCACGACAGCCATAGCTTCAAATCCTCGCTCTCCCTCGGAGACAGCTTTGAAAATGGCCACGCGTTCGGCGCAACACGTGAGGCCGTAGCTTGCGCTCTCGACGTTGCAACCTGTGTAAACTCTCCCGGACTTTGCGCGCAGAGCAGCGCCCACTCGGAAATTCGAAAACGGCGCGTGTGCATTTTCTCGCGCTTGCCTCGCCGCCGAAATCATTGCGTCGTATTCAGTCATGCCTTAGTTTCCACATGCGAAATCGAGTCTTGGGTCGACCATAAAATCGCTACTCAAAATCCCCCGCAATGCGCGGGATGACGCCGCGAAGAAGTGCGATGAAGTGCACTTGGACGCGTTCGCCTGTCTCCAACACTTCGGCGTGATCGAGCGGGCGATCCAGAATTCCCGACGCCATATTTGTCACGCAAGAAATTCCAAGGACTCGAATTCCCATGTGCCGCGCGACGATCACTTCCGGCACGGTGGACATCCCCACCAGATCGGCGCCGATCGTTCTGAGATAACGAATCTCCGCGGGCGTTTCGTAACTCGGCCCCGGCAACGCGGCATAAATGCCTTCCTGTGGTGCAATCCCGAGCCGCTGCGCCTCGAGCAGCGCGATTTCCCGATACGGTTTCCAGTAGGCCTGCGTCATGTCGGGAAATCGCGGTCCCAGGCGATCGTCGTTTGGCCCAACCAGCGGGTTCACGCCTTGCAGGTTGATGTGGTCGCGAATCACGACGAGCGCGCCCTGTTTGTAGTCCGTATGGATGCCGCCCGCGGCATTCGTCAGAATCGCAGCGCGAATCCCCATCCTCCCCAATACGCGCATCGGGAAAGCGGCTTCTTTTGCCGAGTAGCCTTCATACAAATGCACACGTCCCTGCATGGCCGCGACCGCAACGTTTTCCACCTTCCCGATCACGAGGCGTCCCGCATGGCCGACGGCCGTCGAAAGCGGGAAGCCCGGGATTTTTTCATAAGGAATGCGAACACCCGCCGCCAGATCGTTCGCAAAGGCGCCGAGCCCCGAGCCAAGCACCAGGGCGATCTGAGGGCGCAACTTCGTCTTCGCGAGGATCCACTTTGCGGCGCGGTCCGCGCGAGCAAACTCGCCGTCTCGTCCGGCGGACTTGTGGCGGGCGGGGCTCATCGCAGCATGATCCCAACAATCGAAGCCGACATCAAGTTGGCCATCGTTCCCGCGAGCATGGCGCGAATGCCGAGTCGTGCAAGCTCGGATTTCTTGTTGGGGGCAAGCGCTCCAATTCCGCCAATCTGGATGCCGATCGAACTCAAATTCGCGAAGCCGCACAGTGCGAAAGTTGCGATGGTGAACGAACGCGGATCGAGCGCTTGAGTGAGATGGCCAAGCCTCTGGAAAGCGATGAGTTCGTTCGTCACCATTCTCAGCCCGAGCAGATTCCCGATTTGGGGGCAATCGTGCCACGGAATTCCGATCACCCAGGCAATGGGAGAGAAAACCCAGCCAAGAACTTTTTCGAGGCTCGTGGGAAACCACGCGATATGCGCGTGAACCAGCCCAAAGCATCCGTCGACCAAATAAATGAGGGCGATAAATGAGATGAGCATGGCGCCCACGTTGATCGCGAGGTTCAAGCCATCGCTCGTCCCGCGGGCAATTGCGCCTAGCACATTCGCGTCGCGCTCAAGCCGAGGCATCTGCACGCGACCCGATGTAACCGGAATTTCCGTTTCGGGAACCAACATCTTCGAGAGCAAGATTGTTCCGGGAGCAGTCATAATCACAGCGGCAAGAAGATGCTTCGCCTCAATCCCAAAGAGTATGTAGGCAGCCATAATGCCGCCCGAGACGTGAGCCATTCCGCTGGTCATGATGGTCATCAGTTCCGAGCGTGTCACTTCGGGCAGGAATGGACGAATGGTCAGAGGCGCTTCGGTCTGCCCCATGAAAATACTGGCAGCTACGTTGAGAGATTCCGCGCCGCTCGCGGCCATCAACTTTGTCATTACGATCGCCGCCAGCTGGACGATCACTTGCATAATGCCCAGGTAATAGAGCAGCGCAAAAACGGCAGCGATAAAAATAATCGTGGGAAGGACCTGAAAAGCAAAAACCAGGCCCCAGGGCGGATTGTTCGTTCCCAAAGCGCCGAAGACGAAATTAGAACCGTATGACGCAAAACTGAGTAGCCAGTTCACTCCCGCTCCCGCCTTCTGAAACACCAACCGACCGTATTCCCAGCGCAGGACCAGAAAAGCAAAGGCTATCTGGAGACCCAAGCCCCAGGCGACGGTTTTGAGACGGATGGCGCGGCGATTCGTCGAGAAGACCCATGCGAGCGCCATCATCGTGATCAATCCAAGAACACCAACGAAGCGGTGCATTTCCGCATCCTCCTTGCTCGCGGATTAGGGCCTCTCATGCCTCCGAAATGCTTGCGACATCTGGCACGCGGAAATCCGCAGGGCTTCGGGCCCGAGATGCTTTCAAGCGACGATAACTTTTCGAACGAGCGGCGAGATGTGCGGTTGCTTCTCGCCGATCTCGAAACTTTCAGCCAAGAGATTCATCACAGTTGCCAATTGTGATCCGTCATTGTAGTGCACGTCACAGAGCGTGGCTCCGGGTTCCACTGCATCCCCGACTTTCGCTGCGAGCACGAGACCCACGGCCGGGTCCACCGCATCCTCTTTTCTTTCGCGCCCGCCGCCCAACATCATGCTGGCGACGCCCACCTGCTCGCAATGGATTGCCGTCACGACGCCGGCTCGCGACGCATCCAAATGTGCCACTTGCTTCGCGCGCGGCAGGCGGGCGGGATTGTCCACAATCACCGGATCGCCCCCCTGCAACCGAATGACCTCGCGGAATGTATCACGAGCGCGGCCCGATGCAATCATTTCCGCGGCAAGGTTTCGTCCTTCCTCGACCGTTTTCGTGCGCCCGCCCAGCATGAACATCCACGCGGAAAGCTCGTCGCACAATACGCGCAGATCCTCCGGGCCGCGGCCGTTCAGAATTTCGATGCACTCCTCCACTTCCAGAGCATTCCCAATCTTGCGTCCGAGAGGCTGCTCCATGTCCGTAATCAGCGCAACTGATTTCTTGCCCATGCGCGTAGCCGTTTCCACCATGAGCTGGGCAAGATACTCGGCGTCAGCTTGCTTCTTCATGAACGCGCCATTCCCGGTCTTCACGTCCAGCACGAGCGCGTCAATTCCTTCCGCCATCTTCTTGCTCATGATGGAGGCGCAGATGAGGTAGGGGCTCTCGACCGTCGCTGTGACGTCGCGTAAGGCGTAGAGCTTCTTGTCGGCCGGGGCGATCTCCGGCGTTTGCCCAATCAACGCGCAGCCGCACTTCTCAAGCACATTGCGAAATTCTCCCAGCGAGAGATTCACATGGAAGCCAGGGATGGACTCGAGCTTGTCGAGCGTGCCACCGGTGTGGCCGAGGCCGCGCCCGCTAATCATTGGGACTCGCACGCCGCCGGCTGCAACGACGGGCGCTACAACAAGCGAAGTTTTGTCGCCGACGCCCCCGGTCGAATGTTTGTCCACTTTCATGCCCGGCACATCGGTGAAGTCGATCACCTTGCCGGAATGCAACATCGCTTCGGTGAGCGCAGCGAGTTCGGCGGACGTCATTCCGCGCCACACGACAGCCATTAGCCAGGCGGCAATTTGATAATCGGGAATCGTGTCGCGGGTGGCGCCTTGGATTAGGAACTCGATTTCTTCGCGGGAAAGTTCCGCGGCGTCGCGTTTCTTGCGGATGATGTCAACGGCGCGCATGGGCCGTGATTAGACGCTCACTTTGGGTGAAGCTCCTTGCTTGGCAGCAAGGGCGGCGATTTTCTGCATCTCGGCATGGATGCGCCCGTTGGAAACGAGAACATCGCGGTCGCCCGGGTGATATGGCCCGCCGGAGAGATCGGTGACTCTCCCGCCGGCTTCCGTTACAACCAGCATGCCCGCTGCGGTGTCCCATGACTTCAAGCCGAATTCCCAGAAGGCTTCAAAGCGGCCGCATGCAACGGAACAAAGATCCAAGGCAGCCGATCCATCGCGGCGCACACCGTGCGAGCGCAGCGTGAATTCCCAATAGTAATTGATGTTTGCGCTCTTCGCGCGCTGGTGTGTGGGGAAGCCCGTGGAAACGAGGCTGGCCACCAGTTTTTCAACCGGCGATACATGAATGCGTTTCTCTCCCAGATAAGCACCCTCACCGCGCACGGCAGTGAAAAGTTCACCGCTGACGGGATTCAGGACAACGCCCACAATCGGCTCGCCATCTTCGAGCAAGCCAATGGAAACTGCAAAACACGGGTAGCCGTGGGCGAAATTCGTCGTGCCATCGAGCGGGTCCACGTACCAGCAATAACGCGCGTTCGCGGCACTGCCGCCGCTGCCTTCTTCGGCGACAATCGCGTGCTGCGGGAAATGGCTCCGCAACTTTCCCACGATGATCGCTTCCGACCGGCGATCAAACTCAGTGACGAGATCGGCGTCGCCCTTGTAGGAGATTTCCTTGGGGCGATCGTATCCCTCGCGAAGGATGGCTCCCGTTTCGCGCGCTGCTGTAACGGCGACTTCGAGAAATGGATTCACTTTGTTCAGTCCGAAGCTCCTATTGTCAAATATACGCTGCGGTGCCGGACCATGTCGCCGGTTTTGACTTTCACTTCGACATGACGGTAGCTTCCGGGCGGCGGAGTTGGATTCGGATAGTAGCCCAGGAGATATTGAGTTCGAAGCTCGCGATCGATCCGGTCGTACATCGTATCGATCTGGCTTAATTCATCGAGGATGAACATGGCGCCACCGGTGCTGTCGGTGATCGTAATCAAGGCATGTTCGCCGGCGGTGTTCCGTCCGCTTTCGCTTTTCATCGGCCGTATCACGATGGTGTATAGGAGCGTTTCGGAGGCGATAGCAGCCCGGCGGGCATCTTCAAACTTCGATAGGCTGGTGGTCTCGCCCGCATCCGTGACCATTACGATCGCGCGACGCCGTCCCCGAGGGCGCTGCATCAGCGCATGGGAACTTAGGACAACCGCATCGTAAACAGAAGTCCCCGCGCCCGGTGTGATCCGCCGCACAGCAGCCTGCAAGTTTGGCACGTTGTCGGAAAATTCAGAGAGCTGCGTCACTGTTTCGGAGAACTCGAAGACGGCAAGCGTGTCGCCCGGCCGCACGACTTGTCGGATGAAGTGTGCCGCGGCCTCGTCTTCAAACTTGGAATCTTTGAAGGTGCTCGCGCTCGAATCGATCATCAAGGCAAGGTCCAAAGGGCGATTCGTCTCCGCTTCGAAGCGCTCGATCTTCTGCGGCACTCCCTCTTCGGTGAGAGTGAAGTCCGCTGCGGAGAGATCGAGAACGGGACGTTCATTCGCGTCGATCACGCTTGCGAGAATGTTGACGAGATCCGTCGTGACGCGGATGGCACTTCCGCGTTTCTGCTGCCCTGCTCGCAGAGGCAGCGAACACCACGAGCCCGCGATGGCTGTCGCCACGATCAAACCACCAAGAGTTGTCAGTGGTTTCTTCATCTAAGACATAGATTCATCGAGGCGCGGAATGGCTTTCCCGGCCGGAATGGCGCCCTCGCCCCATGCGGCGCCGTCCGCGAAAAACTCTTTCTTCCAAATGGGAACGCAGCGCTTCAGCGCGTCGATGGCAAAGCGACACGCATCGAATGCTTCTGCGCGATGCGGCGAACTGACGGCAATCAACACGCTCGTCTCGCCGATTTCGAGGCGGCCGAGACGGTGAACAATCGCCAGGCGATGTATTGGAAATTGCGAGCGGACCTGCGCTCCGATTTCTTGCATCTTCGCAAGGGCCATTGGATCGTACGCTTCATATTCCAAGTAAAGAGTTTTTCGGCCCTTGAATGAGTTACGCACAAATCCATCGAACGTCACCACCGCGCCATCCTCAGGCGCCTTCAACTTCTCCACGATTTCAGCCGAACGGATGGGCTCGCGCACCAATCGAAAAACATCTCCTAGCACGGCCACTTGCTGGCCTCCGCTGACGGGCGGGAGAAACGCCACTTCATCGCCGTCGAATAGCGGAGCGCTCCAGGCCGCGCACTCCCGATTCACCGACGCGATGATCGAAGATCGGAACTCCGCGAGCTTTGGGAATCGGCGGCCGTAGCGTTCGAAGAGGTCATCCACACGCGCGCCATCCGACAGCTCGGCATCCTCTTCCGCTACGCCGACGATTTCCCTCAGTTGTCCAAAAAACAGTACGCGCACGCGCATCGCAGCCATTCTATCTCGCAGCCGTTGCAACGAAAAGCATTCGCTCAGCGTGTGCGTGTGGAACCCAGTGACTTGTGGCAAGTGGCTCTTGGCGAACAGCCATCAATGTGTGAATCGCCGTAGACTATCGTCTCCTGTATCCCTGCAAAAATTGGCGATTAGACGGGGGCGCCGTTGTTTGTTTTCTAAACTTACGCGCGTTTCTAATTCCGCCGAGTTGCGATTAGAAATGACGATCCGGCGAGGATCGTCACCCTGAACCTGGCGCTCTTACCCGGGTGAAGGGCCTGCATCTTCTTTTCCTCCTCCCGCTATTCACTTGTCAAAGAGCGTCTACGCCCTCTCCCGGAGGGCTTCCCTGCGACCCCGACTCACGCTAGCAAACCCCGGGGAGCTATTTCAATTACGGGTAGGTAAACATGTAAACGCATGAAAACGCAGGACCTAGCTCCACTCGCCGATTCCTGGCTAACCTGACAGAGGCTGGAGCTGGGCGGCGGACCGGTGTGGCGTGTGGCTCGAATCAGTGTCAGGTGGGAATTGCCAATCGACCGCCCGATCGAATGACGGACCAAACTACCCACCCTTGCAAGCAAGGGCACCCTGCGGTGAGATGTTTCGTCTGTGCCAAAGCTCCAAGTGCCGTTCTATGAATATTGACCTCTAGTGTTGTCCGCTGTCCTTGCCCGTGTCGGCAGGCTTGTCCGTGGCCGTTGGCTTGTCCTTGTCCGTTGCCTGCTGCTTCACAAAATCGAACGTGCAAGGGCGGCCTACGACGCCGAGGCCTTGGTCCCTAGTGCCTGTGCCTTGTGTATCTCCAAATTGGGCCTTGATGTTGTAGCTATAATCCTCGCCCTTGTGGGCGAAGACTCCACGGGCATATTGCCGGGAGGCAACTACGCCATTGGCCGACAGCTTGGCGGCGCCGTCCTTTCCAATCTTCCCTTCGATCAGCAGGTAGCCGGGTTCCCCCGCCGTGCCACGCTCCCCGTGATAATTGCTGTTCTGTATGACGCTTGGAAACTGTCAGGTGTAGCCCTCAGTGTTCCCTTTTGCGGGGCAGGTGAGCTTCGTAAGCCAATTTCCGTCGAAGCGCTCCTGTGAAACCGAAATCACAGGCAACAGCACCAGGGCGCAAACGACCATCATCCGGACCGCATTCCGCATTTCTATGTCCTCCAAGGGAAAACGATATAGCACGGATTTTGCGCAACGGTCAACAACCGGAGAGCGGTTAATGCAGTTCCAGAATGTCCAAAATGTCTAGCGTTCCACTGGCGGGTAGTCCAGGCTTTGTTTGTGATTCATCGAATGTTCTGAAACAAGGACCAAAGCGGATGCTACCACCGAAGTAGTTCACCTCGGAGTATATTGCGGCAAAACTAGTGGATGGCGGCGGTCATCACGGCGGCCACGATGTCCATGGGCCAGTGAGCGATGATGAGCGGGGCGAGACGGCGCGTGCAGAGCTTCCCCCTCAAATTCGATGCACGCGAAACCAATGGTCCGAATGACCTTGCCCTCGTATCTCTCTGGCGCGGCGAGGAGAGCAACCATGCCGACATCGATAGGTCCAAGGCTGTCATAGGGTTTGTGTGTTTGTCCTCGGGATGGAATTGCCTCCGCGCTTGAAAACAGTAGAGCGAATGCTAGAAGACTTACCATCCACCTAAAGGTCGGCAGATGTGCTGTTTGTTTCAGTTTCCCCCTTTTGAAACTGGCCTGCCGCCTCGCCTTCAGCTTAGCAACAAGATCCGGTCGGAATCCTAGGGCGCCGCATCACCGGGCTAGGGCGATGGAGACGCGAGGCGTGAGAGGTCGTCGAGGCGTGACGCGGCGCGGCGCAGCGCTGCTGCCAGAGAATCCACTTCATGCTGCAACGTTGCCGCGTCCTTCCGGTCGAGCGCTTCCGTCACGCCAGGCATAATCTCCGCTGTGTAGCCCGCGTAACTGCCGGGCGCGAAAATCGTGTGCTTGAACCAAGGGCGTCCCGCAAGACCGTCCGGAGCAAGCAACGCTTGTTCGACGCTTGCGAGGGCGCGGTTGATTTCTTTCGCCTTGGCCGTATCGAGCGGCGCAGCGGACGCCTGTTGCAGCGCCTGTGTTGCACGCGAAGCTGAGACTGAAAATTGCGCCGCGGCATCCGACACAGGCTTCAAGGCCGAGCTTTCCATCCCGCTCTGCGCCGCTCGTGAAGACAAATCGCTTGCCGCGCGCTCGATTTCCGAGGCGTACGCGGGAAAATCGAATGGCAGAACGTCCGCTTCGTCCAGCCGCAGCGCAAGCGTTCCGAGAATACGCGCGAGCGCAGCGTGATAGGTGAACGTCGGGTCGCCGAAGTGCGACATCCAGTAAAAATCGTCATAGAGCGCGTGATAGACACCGTAATCCCCGCCAAATCCCATATCGACGGAAGGAATTCCGGCAAAATCGAAGAACGGGCAGAAGTCGGAACCCGCACCAAGCCCACCCAAAGGCACTTCTCCCGGGATTTCCGACTTAGGTCCGGTACGCGCCATGCCAGACGCTTCCTCTTTTGCGTGCCTGTAGCGTTCGCGCCATGTTTCGAACACGCTCAGGCCGGAGGTTGGGTCCGGCACATCGCGCGTGACTTCGCGCACGAACTCCTTCAGCGAAGGCGTAGCCGCAGCGCCAAAATTCGGGCCGGAAACTCCGACATCGGTGTTCACGTAAGCCACGGCCTTTGTCTGTAACTCGGCCCGATTCGCTTCCACCCACTCGGTCGAACCGATCAATCCGGGTTCTTCGCCATCCCAGTGGCAGATCACAATGGTGCGCTGCGGCTTCCATCCTGTGCGGGCAAGCTCTCCCAGAGAGCGCGCCATCTCGAGCATGGAGGCTGTTCCGCTGTTGGGATCAGCCGCGCCGAAAACCCACGCGTCGTGGTGATTTCCAAACACAACCCATTCGTCGTCGCTCGTGCCACGCAGCTTGGCTACGACGTCATAAATGGGCCGCAGTTGATAATCCATCATAAGCTTCATGTGAACTGTGGTTTCTCCCGAGCCGAGGTGATAGGTGAAGGGCAAACCTCCCTGCCACCCGCGCGGGACGGCTCTGCCACCGAGGCGGGAGAGAATCTCAGAAGCGTCCTGCGCGTTGATGGGCATCGTGGGAATTCGCGGCAGATTCGTGGCGCCGGCGGGAGCGAGACGTTGCGCGTCCGCGGTTGCAGCGATTCCTGGCGTAAGTGGATCGCCTGGATAAATTTGCGTGTAAATGATGGAGCCGCGTTGGATTCCGCTCATGGGGCGCCAGGGTCCGCGCGGAAACGCGTCGCCTTCCATGTAGCCATCGTCCTGCGGGTCCGAATAAATGATCAGCGCCGCGGCTTTATGTTCCTCGGCAAGCTTTGCCTTTATGCCGCGATAGCCGCGGCCGTATCGCGCGATGACGATTTTCCCAGTGACGCTTGCGCCAAGCGATTCGAGCTCCTTGTAATCCTCGGGCATGCCGTAGTTCGCGTAGACGACCGGTGCGGTCACGTCGCCCGAAGGAGAATATGCGTTGAAGCCTGCAACGGCGCGCTTGTCGTATGTGTCCTTATCTACTTCAAAAGGCTGCTCGGGAGTTGCGAGCGCTTTCTTTTCTGGAGCGGTAAGTTCGAGTTGCACTTCGGTGGGGAGGGGCAGCCAAACTTTGAAAGTAACGATTTCAGCGTCAAAGCCGAAACTCCGATACTGGTCGCGCAGCCACTCTGCGACGCGGTGGCTTGCTTCTGTTCCTGCCATGTGCGGCTCGCTTGTGAGGCGCCGCAGATTGCTCTCCGCGCGGGCCGGGTCGGGAATGCCGCGCAGCCTCTGCTCAAGCTGCCGCTCGGCGGCCACGCGTGAAGGCGAAAAGCCAGTGATGCCTTGATCCACTTGAGCAGCAACTGGAAGCGCAGGGATTGAGAAGCAGACTCCTGCAAGGAAAATTGCGACGCACAACTCTCTGAACGAGCGATTCATCTACACCTCACAGTAAGACCAATGATTCTATCTCATTGTTGCAGCGCCTGCCTGAAATGCGTTGGCATGACCTATAACTTTCTTGGGGTGCACCCTTGCCTGATTCTTTCTATGATTGCTTGACGAAGCGAACCGCGCGCCGTAGGGTAGGCCTATCGACCCGTTAAATAATTGGGACGAGGCAGCGGCGGCCATGAAGGTTTTGATCTCGGGAGCGTCGGGGTTTGTTGGCACGGCTTTGACGGCCGCTCTTCGAGTAGAAGGTCACACCGTCGCGCGCCTCGTGCGTCCCGGTGGCACGGCATCCGAAGGTGATATCCCGTGGAATCCCGCGGCTGCGATTATTGACACGGCCGCAATGCAAGGCGTGGACGCCGTCGTCAACCTCAACGGCGCGAGCATTGCCGCATTACGGTGGACTCGGCGGCGAAAGCAGACTCTGCGCGCCAGCCGGATTGGTCCCACGCGTATCCTCGTGGATTCCATTTCTCAATTGCACGCAAAGCCGCGCGTTTTTGTTTCCGCGTCGGCGACGGGTTATTACGGAAACCGCGGCGACAAGGTCCTGACGGAGTCGAACGGGCCGGGAGCGGGTTTTCTTTCAACGCTCGCGCGCGACTGGGAAGCCGAGGCCAATTGCGCCGAACTGAACGGCAGCCGCACGGTGATTCTTCGTTTTGGAGTGATTCTTTCGGCGAAAAGCGGGGCGCTGCCAAAGATGCTCACGCCTTTTCGACTCGGCCTTGGCGGACGGCTTGGCGACGGGAGCCAGTGGCTCTCGTGGATTGCGCTGGAGGATGCGGTCGGGGCCGTCCTTTTTGCTATCACGAACGATCACTTCAAGGGCCCACTGAATGTTGTGGCTCCCAATCCCGTGCGGAACTCCGAATTCACGCGCACGCTGGCAAGCATCATGCATCGCCCCGCGGCAATTCCTGTCCCGGCATTTGTGCTGCGCCTAATGCTTGGCCAATTGGCAGATGAGCTGCTTCTTGCCAGCCAACGCGTGCGCCCCGAGCGGCTGCTCGCGGAAGGGTATGCCTTTCGCCACGATAAATTGGAGTCGGCACTGCGGGCAATTCTGCGGAAGACGTAGCGCGAAGTTTGGACAAATTCGCGGGAGAGTTGGAACGCAAGAAACAGGATTTGGAAGCGGCCCTCAGAGATCGAGCCGTTCAAGCAAACCTTCGAGATTCGCTTCGTCCACGACAAGGTCCGAGCGCGAAGTCGCAATGTCTTCGATTTCATCGAACGCCTGGAACAATCTCATCTTAGCGACGGCGTACTCTTCGGTTCCGGTGAGCGATCGTCCCATTTTCTTGCCCCAGCGCTCAACGGCATCGCGCCTAACGAAAATGTGCAACGGGAACATCGTCTTGCGATCGGCTGAAACGTAATAGACGTATTCATTCCCTGCCGCCAATCCTCGCACGGCGGGATGCACATCCTGAAACTGGTATTGGTAAACGTAGCCGGATTCGGCCGAATAGGTTTTGACCCGCCGGACTATTTCTGGCTTGGGCATTAATCGCATTATTCGGCCAGCGTGTGCGAGTGTCAACGGGCGGCGGCGCGCGAATCACTCGCGCGGAGGAGCGTGACTGATTTGTTTTCTCTCCCGAATCGGAACTGTGCGCGTGCCACTATGGAACAGCGGCAAGACGAGAATTCAACTGTCTATGAGCGCTCGCCTGAGGAGTCTCGACCATCTGAAGGCGCGCAATGCAGCTAATTCCGTGACGAACTAAAACTTAGCCGAGATTGAGTTCGCGAATCGATCCTCGAACGCCCCCACGAACACCTCCCTTTCTTCTGGTCCGCTTTGGCACATGCCATGCCTTGGGGATATGCGCACATGAGAACACTCCACAAACGAAAGAATTCGTACAAGCAATCCCCTGATGCTCGGACGATTCGTCGGTGCGATGGACTTCGCGTCAGCTCACCACTAGTGGGGATGCTGGGACTACTCGCACTCACTCTTCAGCGTTGCGGTGGACGTGGAGTCAGTTCGCCGCCCGCGCCTCCGGCTTCTGTAATCGTCAGCGTTGCCCCGGGAAGCGCGAGCCTTTTTCTCGGTCAGACGCAGCAATTCCAGGCGACGGTCACCGGCACATCCGACACAAGCGTCACCTGGAACGTGAACGGTATCGGTGGTGGAAACGCCACCGTGGGGACGATTTCAGCCAGCGGCCTTTACACCGCGCCACCAAGTATGCCTTCGCCCGCCAGCGTCACCGTCACAGCAGTGAGCCAGGTGGATTCGCAAGCAAGCTCGTCGGCAACCGTCACACTTAAAGACGACATTGTTGTGAACGTCTCTCCTCCTGCTGCAAATGTTCAGACGGGCGCAGCGCAACTTTTCTTCGCGAGCATTTCCGCGTCCGGGAGCCCCGCGACTGGCGTGACCTGGAGCGTGAATGGAACCGCGGGCGGGAATTCCAGCATCGGAACGATTGCAGCAAATGGGACGGACACTGCGACATACATGGCGCCAATCGCGCCGCCATCCCCTGCCACTGTCACCGTGGCGGCCACAAGCGTGGCGGATCCTACGAAATCTGGCAGCGCGAATGTCGCTCGCAAAAATATCGCAGACGGCAAAAGTCATCGTTCGCGTGCGATGCCTTGCGAATGAAACCGCCTGGGACGTCGGGGAAATCTGGACGTTCACTTCCTTTGAAACTCAAGAGACTTGGAAAGGCTCCGCCCCTTCGCGCATTGTCGTTCGACCACTCGGCGGGAAGCTTGGAAACATCACATCCACCGTTTCAGGCATTCCGCGATTTCGACTATGTGAGGAAGTCGTGTTGTTCCTCGAGCCGACTGCGCGAGGAGATTTCTCCGTCCTGAGTTGGGAGCAAGGCACCTTTCGCATCGGCCGAAACGCACTTACTGGTGAGGAATGCGTCACACAGGACACGGCGTCGATTGAAGTCTTCGACCGGGCGACACGCTCGTTCGCGGCGACTGGCATTCGCAAGATGCCGCTCGAACTCTTTCACGAAAAGGTGAACGCTGCTTTGTCGGCCGGTGTAGGGAGGCGTCCGTGAGGAAAGTTACGACTGGAATGACGATCGTCTGTTTCCTTTTCGCCGCAATCCTAAATTCCCCAGCCAGTGGTTACGTCATGAATACGACGCTCCCGCAGGCTGGCAGCTGTCCGCAGCCGAATCGCTGGAATCTCTCGCTCGCCTCTCCACTCAGCCGCCGTTGGAGCACGTATATTCCCAGGACGGCGGCGATTCTGACTGTCGCAGGCTCTGGCACCGATGCGCAGCTCGATGAGATCGAGCAAGCAATCTCGGATTCGTTCGGGGCTTGGTCCGGCGTGGCAGGCACAACATTCAACCAATTGACCTATCTCGGCATGTTCGCCCAGCTCACGCGAGTGAGCGATTCGAACTCCTGCTCGAACGATTAGGAGAGCAACGTGGACGGACTGAACACGATCTGCTTCAACCAGGCGAGCGCGGGCTTCACGAGCGGTGTGCTGGCGTTTACGCGTGTTATCACCGCCAATGCGCCTGGCGCGTCGGTTGGCTCCAGCGGACCTGCCACATTTGCCGGCCAGATACTCGACTCGGACACACTATTTCGCCCCGATGGCCAGCTGACATTCGCCACGCCTGCAGCACTGGCCACGCCCGCTGGCCGGGGCGCATACGACCTTGAATCGGTTCGCACGCACGAACTGGATCACTGGCTCGGTCTCGGCCATTCCGCAGTGTGGAGCGGGATGATGTTTCCTTACGCTCCGCCACCAGGACAATTTCTCGGCGCACGGCCAACAGTTCAAGCCCCGGATGGCCCGCTGGCCGACGATGACCGTACGGGAATACGCGCCTTGTATCCTGACCCAAACGACGGCGTGGACATCGGCGCCATTCGCGGCCAAGTCCTCACGGCCAATCCAATCGCGCTTGCCACTTTGGGAGCGCCATCGCCCGACGCATCGGTGACGGGGATTTTCGGCGCGCACGTCGTGGCAGTCGATGCCGACATCGGAGCGGTGATTGCGGGAACTTTGGGGGGGTGGAGCTGCAATGCGGCGAATCAGGCCGCACAATTCGATGGCTCATTCGATATCGAGCGCCTGCCCGTGGGGCACAACTACATGATATATGTCGAGCCGCTCAGCGGCTTGGCAACGACCGGCCATTTCAGCGAATCGCTGAATGATCTCTGCTCCTCAAGCGGCAGCTCCGCGTGCACGACGCCCGCTGCTGACACAAACTTCAATCCACGCGCGAGTCCACTCTCTCACTGAAGGACGGATTGCGCCGCACAAAACAAAAGCGGCTCCCGGAGGGAAGAGGAGCCGCTTTCGGTGGTGCGCTCGTAGAAACGAACTTTACTGCGTCGGCAAAATCAATTGCGTAAAGCCGATGGTGTTGATGGTGCGCATCAGTGGCGTCAGCGGCGGCAAAAGTGTCGGGTTCAGGAAATTTGAGTCGAAGTTGTAACCGCGGGTTGGCGGCTCGTAAGCGACGTTACAGCACTTGTAGGTGCCATAGGCCTGGTGGCTGTAGTAGAACGAAACGATCGAGCCTCGGTAATACAGCGTTTGCCCTCCCCAATCCTCAAGGAATCGCAGGAAGTTGTGGGCTCCTCCGTCGGTGCCATAGTCCTGATAGGTCCCGGCTGGGTTGGGGAAAGGCACTCCCTTGCCGCCGACAATAGCCAATTGGTAAGTGGTCTGGACAGCGGCTCGCCCGCCATTTTGAACCTGGTACCTCGGATTAGTCGCAGCATTAAACATGCCATAAGGAAAATCAAAGGAATTGACGTCGTTCCAATTGTCGGAAAGCAGCGTGACCGCGTCGGCGATTACGGAAGCGCCCACGCCCACGCCGGCGGGGTTGCCGGCAGTCACTCCAAAGGTGGTTGCCAAACCAGGGTTGTTGTAGTCGCCCTGGATGTACACGGGGTTTTCCGAAACTACTGTCAGGCCGCAGACCTGGCCGCTGGTGCAATTCCCAAGCGTAATGGTGGTGCCGTTGACCAGCTTCAACGCCCGGCGAAAAACCAGCGGTGGGTTTTCTCGCAAGTCCTTGCCATCCTGTGCAACCGCGAAGGGGAAGTTGATCCCAGGTCCTCCGCACACGGGATGGTTTGCGATGATTGTGCCGGTCACAGCTCCGTTTGCCACATTGAAGATACCGCCAAGAGGTTTGATTTGAGGAGGCTGGGCATTGGCCGGGTTGTAAAACTCGGGCTGGTGACCGTACACCCTGAGCGTATTGGGGGTTTGAGACACACCGTTAGTGTAGTCGGACTCGAGGTCCTCTCCCTGATCGAGAGCTCCATTCGGGCATCCATTGGCTGTATCGTTGAGGTTCACTATGTCCTCATAGCCGAAACCGCCTGACTTCGCTGTGCCACCTCCGACAGAGGCAGGCGCGGGGCTATTATCGGGCAGGTTTCCTCTTCGATCAGAGAAATACACGGTGAATCCGTTGGTATCACGCGTCACGAGGGGCCCGTTACCGGGGGTCACGCCCGTAAACCATTTGGCGAGGTTCCCTATATCGAGCTCTATGTAGCTCATTGCTCCGGCCAAAGTCATCTGGCCGTTCGGATCATTAGCGTCTGTCGCCAAGTCAACGTCTCGAAGGTCGCCTTCACGTACGTCGTACAACACATTAGGCCAAAAGTCCGAGCCGAGTTGGGTCACGTTTGTATTGTAGGGAGTGCCACATCCGCCGCCGGTGGCATTCGCGAATGATGGATTGTCGCGCACGCGCGCCAGCCTGATGACAGCAAACTGCAAACTCGGGTCGGCGCAAGTTGATGCGGGAGTCTGCGCACCTGGCAGACTCAGGAGGAAAGGGGACTCTTTGCCATTGCCGGCTGTAAAAGTCCCGGGTGCCTGCGGGTTGAGATTCCTTCCGGTAAACCCATAGTTCAGGATCTGCTGGGTGACGTCCGTCCAGTTGCCTCCCCCAGTCGGTAGATAGTCAATCTTGATGCAACCCGTGATGATGGGGTAGTACTTCTGGATCCAATAGCCGTCTGTGGCGGTATAACCTGCAGCCTCCGCCCCAGAAGTGGGCAAGGGGAAAATGTAGGCTCCCACGTTGGCGTTGTTGATCCAACCTGGCGCTGCTTTGTATGGGGGCGGGTGGGCTCCATCGTTCGCATTTGCGCCTCCGTCGGAGGTATCCCAGGCCAGGGTGGCCAGGTCAAATGGAGTGCCGACGGATATGGTCGGATAGTTCACGATGTCGCTGCTCACGCACGAACCATTCGAATCGTAGTCAGAGAGAAGGATTCGCAAGCTCACGCCCTGCTTGTCAAAGTACCGCTCCAGAAGTTTTGCCTCCCCTGCCGCAGTTGCGCCCTCATTCAGCACGGGAGGGCGGATGAGGTCGATTTCCTGGCCTCCGATGGCCGGCGTCGCAATCGTCACGTTTATGGTTTTGACGCCCGTCTCCTTGACGCCGATGTTTCCGTTGTAAATGCCGCTGGCCATTGTCGCGAATGCCGGGTTATAAGGGTTGATGGCGCCGTAGATATTGTTTGTTCCGGTAACGCTTTGCTCGGGGGTCTGGGCTCGCAGGTTCGCAAAGTTCCCGGAGCCTGGGTTCGTCGTTATGTTGACCGTCGTCGTGTACTGGGCCGTCGTGGGAAAGCCATTCTCCAGGTTCGATGTAATGATTTCGCCCGCCGCTGTAGTCTTGTCGGCCAGTGTCAGTGTGCCGCCATTCTCCGCCAGCCATAAATTGCCATTGGTATGCACGCGGCCGCCAAAATTGAAGTCCGGGCCAGCAAAAAAGGCCAGATCCATTTGAGAGAACATCCCGAACTGAAAGACCGGAATGGCCACGGTTTGGACTTCGCGCTGCAGCTTCACCTCGGAATTGAATGGCGATCTTGAAATCACGGTCAGGGTGTACGGAGTCAGCCAGCCATTCATGTTCTGGAATTGTCCTGTCGAAATTGAGCTCCAAATGGGCAACGGATTTCCGACCCCATTCAGACAGGGGTTCGTGGCTGTAATCACGCAAGGGGTGAAAGTGATCGAGAAACCGGAGTTGGCAGCATTGCTTCCTGGCGCAAGATATTGAATGCCCGGAGGGTAAACGGACGTCGGCATGTTTGCCGCGAGGCCGTTGACAATGGCCGCGGTTGGCGCGGCGTTATAAGCAATCGTGTTCTCCAAGCTGGCCGTCAGCGCTTCCATGCCCGCTTCGGCGCCATAGTACGACGACTGGCGGTCGTTGTTGTTGCCACCGAGCTTTTGGTCCGACGTGACCAACCAGAACAGGCCCACGATCATCGCGGACAATATCATCATCACGAAGAGCGCCGTGATCAAAGCCATTCCCGTTTCGCTACGGTTCCTCACGGAAATTCTCCTTTTTCTCACCAAATCATTGGAACTCGTTGTAAAAGTCCAGGCCCCGCACGCTGACCACCGTCACCAAGTTGTTCCTGAAATACTGTTTGGAAACGGTGAAAGTCTTCTCGGAACGGGCGTAAAGCTGCACATACACATCGCGAATGTACGGCAGGTTCGCGTAGGCAGGGCTCTCCTGTTCCGGTGGGGCAAGAAGCGCCGGGGGGACCGCGCCCGGATTCAGAATGTCATAGAAGAACTGCATGTTCTCGATGACTTCAGCGACTTCCGCCCCCTGAGTGGCAGGGTTAGCCCCAACCGTATTGAGATTCACCTGGCGCATCAAGAGGGGCAATTGAGGATTCGCATTGTTGATGTAGTAGGTGATCATCCATAAGCGCGTTGCCGTAACCTCTTTCGCCCCACCTCCTGGAACAGCGGCACCGTTGAGGCCAAATGCATCGCCGGGAGCAAATGTGATGATTTGACCGTTGACGCCGGTGATGGTCAGCAGGACCGTGCTGGCTCCGGCAGTGCTGAGGCTTGCGTCGCACGTCTGACTAGCTATTGCTGACGCTGAACTGTTGCAATTGGTCGCGTTGCTCTGCAAAAGGATAAGGTCGCCTGTGTGCAGGCTGGTGTTGCCTTGATTGATGTTGATGCAGTTCGTGTCGAAAGTGACAGTGATCGTCGCGTTGGGCGCGCTGCCTGTCTGCACGACGCTTCCGCCCGGACAATTCACGGCATCGTTGATAGGGTGCTCGCTAAGCCAGGCCCCGGGAACCTTTGAATTGTCAACCAGGGTCGTGTCAGCGTACGTCACGGTTAGCGTGTCGGAGGGGTTGCCGGATGTGAGTGTCGTGGGTCCCAACTGGTACCCCGGGGCGATCGGCGGTATCGTGCTCCAAGCGATCGGAAAGTTGCCGCCCGTGCCAGGCCAAACGACAGCGCCGGGAGTGATCGGGATTCCGCCCTGCGGGATTCCCTCACCAGCCTGAGTTAAATCGCGGACAATGTAGTTCATCCCGGCGCGCAGGTTTTCCTGCGTGTCCGCCAGCAGGCCCACGGCTTCCGTGGCTTTAACTCCACTGTTGAGTGCGCTCAGGCAAGCCGCCATGACAACGACCATCAGTCCGGATGCCACCGTCACTTCGATCAAGCTAAAACCGGCTTGGCGATTCATTCTCTGCCTCCTCATCCGCTCTACGAGAAATTCGAAATACTTGTGGTCAACGTATAGGTCTTGTTAAATCGCCCAGCTTTATAGGTGATGATGACTTGAATCTGGCGCAGGTTGAGCATATTTGGGTACGAACTGATTGTAATTGTCCGCTGGAAGTTATAGTCCGAGAGTGGGATTCGCGAGTTCGTCACATTGTTAATCGTGTTCCCGTTCGGCTGGAGAATGGAGTCCGGCAGGTTGCAGTTGTCGTCCGCCGTGCCCACAATTCCGTCGGGTCCCGGATCGCATAGCGAAACCGGGCCGGCTACAAATATGCCGCTGCTGCAAACCGACGAGCCGACATTGCAAATTGTGGTCCAAGTCGCCTGGCCCATGTCGCGGGCGGTGAATATCGATTCCACCGCTTCGGCTGCCTTCTGCTGGGCGATGTAGTCGAGTTGGGACGTGTTCATGTACGCCATGCCCGTTGCCAGCATGACGGCCACGCCCAGAACCCCGGTCACCATAACAAGACCCGCAACCATGACTTCCAGCAGCGTGAATCCTGACTGTGCGCGCCGCGACATCTTATGATTCCTCATGCGCATTCTCCTTGCGATCAGTAGTTCCAACCGACTCCGTTCCCGTGGAACGCGTGGACCCTTCCCGTATTGCCTAAAATGGCTACTGCGCGCGCGCTCGTCGGGATGTTGGCTATGCCCATGAAAACCGTTCCGCTGATGGGGTTGGCGTTGCCGTCCGTGAATGTGCCGTCGCTTTGGAATTCCATTCCGGTGGGAGGGCCTCCGGAAACACCTCCGAACATGACGCCGCCGCCGGCTGGGATACCGTTGTTATCGGGAATAGGCAGGTCTGGCTCGCCGGCGAACGTCATAAACTGCACGGTTGGCTCCACCGGCAATACGAGGTATGGAGGTAGAACAACGTTTCCTGGTTCCGAAATCTGGGACAACTCAATGCATTGATATGTAGCCCCAACCGCTGGACATAGTCCGGCGCCTGCGTTTGCGAACTGAATCACAATCGTGCGGCGCTGGGAAATTGCGGTCTCGCGTCCCATACGGAATGCATCTTTCACTTGGTCCATTGCTGCATTGGCGCGGAGTTCCTGGGTCACTGGCTGCAGTTTGAGAACAGCAAATGCCACTAGAATCATGATTATGGAGACCGCTACCATCATTTCGACCACGCTAAAACCTTGCTTACGAAGGATCATGTTGCGAGCCTTGTTTGATTTCGCTTTGCCCATGTTCGCGTCGGCTCCCTCGTCGGTTGCACATGTGCGCAACCGTGCCAAATCTGTCTATCATGGTGCATGTGACAGGCCAGCCTCGGGCTGTTCTAATTGACAGATGGGAAGGGAGTTAGGGCGTAAGACACGAAGTGCTTGCCCGCCCTCTCAATTGGAAGGGGTAGTAAAGTTACAGATGCGAACAACCTCTACAGCTTGTGATGTGTGTCAAGAAGGGCACGTCGAATGCGCTTTGGGTCCTGCAATTCCTCAGTCGCGGCTGCGCAACTTCGCCAGCAATCGCAGTATCTCGATGTAGAGCCAGATGAGGGTGACCATCAGGCCAAACGCGGCGTACCATTCCATGTACTTCGGCGCACCTGCTTTGACGCCACCTTCGATGAAATCAAAATCTAGAACCAGGTTGAGCGAAGCGATGATCACTACAAACACGCTGAAGCCGATTCCGATGGCACCCGATCCATTCACCGCAGTGAAATGCACGCCAAAGAATCCCAAGATGATTTGCACGAAATAGAAAAGCGCGACTGCTCCGGTGGCCGCAACGACGCCCAACCGGAATTTCTCAGTCACGCGAATCAGTCCCGAGCGGTACGCCAGCAGAAGCACAATGAGGGTTCCGAATGTGAGGCTCACAGCCTGAATGGCAATCCCGGGGAAACGCAATTCGAGAATGGCGGATAGGCCTCCGAGCACCAGGCCCTCGAGCAAGGCGTAAACCGGGGCAGTTACGGGCGACCACTCTTTCTTGAAGGCCGTCACCAGAGCGAAAACCAAGCCACCGATTGCGCCGATCATGATCGCCGGCAAAACTGCCTCAGGAGTATGGGAGTGCATGAACAGGTGCCACGTCCACGCGGCCGTCGCGACAACGCAGATCAACAGCAGCCCCGTCTTGTTGACGGTACCCTGCAACGTCATTGCTTCACCGGTTGCCGCGCCTGCTCCCTGAAACACCCGGGCATTCAGCGCCGGATTAGCCGTTCGCATCAACTGCGCCATTCTGCTTCTCCCTTAACGAGGTAAATCATCGCCAGTAGTATTCCTGCATCCGCGCCGCGAGCTTTGCCGAAGATTTGGTAGCGCTAACGGGAATCGGACCCGTATTTCGGCCTTGAAAGGGCCGCGTGCTAACCGTTGCACCATAGCGCCGCCGTGCAGTCAAAAGAGGCAACGCTAGTTTATCAGAGAAAAAGCGAATCGTGACATCATGGACTGCATGCGGGATTCGGCGCGAAGCCCAAACAGAGAACTGTCGCAGGCCGGAAACATCCACTTGGCAAAAACAATCTCGTCGGATCGTCAGCGCCAGCTGTTGCGCTCGCGCAGAGATGTGATATGCGCGACGTGATGCCGCCCGTGCCAGGCATACATTGCCAGAGTATCCTCAAGCGCCATAACTCCGCGCTCGGGATGGCGAAACCTGCGCGCCCAATCCGCGAACGTGAGCGAACGCAGCAGCACAACCCAACGCTTGTGAAGGCTATCCAGAAGGGCGAGTGAAGGTTCAATCGGCGCGCCCTTGGCGTCGGGCAACTCGGCCCAACGCGCTTCGTCATAAGTCTTGATCGTGGGCTCGTCTTCGGTCAACGCGAGTTTGAAACGCGTGAACGCGTTCAAGTGGCTATCGGGTAGATGGTGGACCACCTGGCGCACCGTCCAACCACCGGGACGGTACGGCGTGTCGAGTTGCTCCGGCTTCAACCCCGCAACGGCGGCGCTCAAGCGCCCGGGCGCCTCGGCAATCTCTTCGATATATGCGCGGCGTTGGTCGTCCGTGAGGTTCGCGACACGCTGGAATTTCCCGATCGGATATCGCAAGTCTGCTCCCATGATTCCCTCCTGACCCGTCGTGTGGAATGGAACAGCCAAACGTGACCGACTCAAACGCTGAACGAGCTTCCGCAACCGCAAGTGCGCGTCACCTGCGGATTGTGAAAGACGAAGCCCTGCTTCATCAAGTCCGCATGATAATCGAGCGTGGTGTCGCGGAGGTACAGAAAACTCTTGGCATCCACGAAGATGCGGCCGCCGTACTCCTCAAAGATCTTGTCTTGATTCCCTGCCTGCGGCTCGAGCCGCATGACATAGCTCATGCCTGAGCATCCGCCTCCCTGCACGCCCACGCGCAGGCCGCCCGTCTCGGCGGAGATGCCTTCCTTTTGCAGCAGTTCCTGGATTCTTGCGGCCGCCTTTTCCGAAATATGAATCATAGTCAGCCCTCGGATATTGGATGCTCGAAATTCTAAATGGACTTCGAGTTCATCTTGCTCGAGTGCGCGCCCTCTTTTGCCGATTCATGCAGCGGCGACAATTCGCGCAAACGCTTCACGGTATCCGCCACGCGCTCGATGGCATAATCCACCTCTTCTTCCGTGTTAAACCGTCCGAGCCCGAAGCGAATGGAGGAATGTGCCAGGTCTTCGCCGATACCAAGCGCCTTGAGGACGTAACTCGGCTCAATCTTTGCCGAGGTGCACGCAGACCCGCTCGATACTGCGATGTCGTTGATCCCCATCAGCAGCGATTCCCCTTCCACGTACGCGAAGCTGATGTTGAGGTTGTTCGGCAGGCGATGAACGATCGAGCCGTTGATGGAGACGCCATCCAGGCGGCTCATAATGCCGTCCTTCAGTTTATCGCGAAGCTTGCGCAGCCGTTCGCTTTCCGCTTGCATCTTGTTTTGGCAAATCTCGCAGGCCTTGCCGAGCCCTACTATGCCGGGGACATTCAGCGTTCCAGATCGCATGCCGCGCTCGTGCCCGCCGCCGTCGATAATCGCGCAGAGCTGCACGCGCGGATTCCGGCGACGAACGTAAAGCGCCCCTACGCCCTTCGGCCCGTAGATCTTGTGCGCCGAAATGGACAGCATGTCTATCTTGTCCCTTTGTACGTCCACGGGAATCTTGCCGACTGCCTGCGCCGCATCCACGTGAAAAAGAACGCCCTTCTCCTTGGCGATTTTCCCAATTTCGCCAATCGGTTGTATCACGCCAATTTCATTGTTCGCATACATAATGGAGATCAGAATGGTCTTCGGCGTGATGGTGCGGCGAACTTCGTCAGGATTGATCAGCCCATCCTTATCGACCGGCAGATAGATGACTTCGTAGCCGTGGCTTTCGAGTCGCTTGCACGTGTCGAGGGTAGCCTTGTGCTCTGTCACCTGAGTGACAATGTGGTTGCCCTTCTCGCGGCACATCTCAGCTGCGCCTTTGATTGCCAGGTTTATCGACTCCGTCGCGCCGCTCGTGAAAACCAACTCCTTCGGCGAGGCATTGATCAACCGAGCGATCTGACCGCGTGTGTTTTCGACCGCTTCTTCAGCTTTCCATCCGAACTCGTGGTTGCGGCTGGCGGCATTGCCGAATTTCTCGGTGAAATAGGGCAGCATCGCCTCGACGACGCGCGGGTCCACCGGAGTCGTCGCGTGATTGTCCATGTAAATTGGAAGCTTCACTGCCATCCCCACAATCTCCTAAGCACCTGTTTCAGCGCGCCCTTGCCGACAGCCTGAGCATTTCCGTAAACAAAGCCGATCCAGTCCTGCTTGGATTCTAGCCTTACCCGAACCTGTCAGTTCGCCCGAACCGGTTTCCATTTTTGCAGGAATTGGACGACTTCTTCCGGGCCAATCCGGATCGAGGATTCAAATTCACCTTGCTTCTGGCTGAAGACGAGCTTGCCATCGTGATCCAGGACAGCGAGGGCTGGAACGCCTTTGTCGATCGGCACCTCGTACTTTCTTGCAAGGCCGAGGTTCTTGTCTCCATCGCCTATGCTGATATGGACCACGTGATAATTTGCCTCGACTAGCGGGGCAATCTGCTTCGAGTGAAACGTTTTGTCCAGCACGTGGCAGTCGTAGCACCAATTCGCGCCGAATACGAGGATCACTCGCTTGTGGTCTCGTGCCGCAGCGGCCAGAGCTGCATTGACTTCAGCCGGGGCTTCTTCGGGAGGAGGATACAAGTCCGTGTTTGGCACTGCAGGCTCCGGCAGCCGGCGCGGACTGTTCGGAACCAGATCGCCTCTTCGGGTTGCGACGATTCGCCAGGTTCCCTCTTGCTGCGCCCAGATTTGCGCCGCGGAAGCGACCTCCTCCTGCCGTGCACCATTTTCTTCGAGTGTCGCCTCAATTCTAAGCACCAAAGAAACCACTCCCGGTTGCGTTTTATCAATCTGCAGAACTTTCGGATTGAGCGCCTTGAGCCCTTTGCTTGCCAGTGCAGACCAGTATTCCGGCTCCGCATTTGGATCTTCCGTCATTCCTTGCTGTATCTGAGTGCGAGCAGGAGGCGATGTCGAGTAGATAGCTGCAAGCGCCGCTTTGTCACCCGCCAATACGTCCGCCCTCCAGCGATTCAGCGGCTCAAACTTCGTGAAAGAATGTGCGGGAGCCACGACGTGCCTTGCATTCGTTTGTGGGCTTGTACTTTGACCTGCTGCGCTTGCTGCCAGCAACAGCAACGTAGCAAGGGCAAGATAAAGGCGGTGAGTCTTCATGTTCTCCTGTCACTCCTTCAAGAGCTGTAATGGAATTCTATCGCAATTGCCCTCGAAATCGGCAAAAGGCGCTTTGATCCAACCGGAAGGCCCGCGTTCGCGACGGTTCTGAAGGAAAATGCAACGAATCGTGTGAATTTTTATTACAATGAATTAGAATGGCGCGCCAAATGAATCCCCCTAGAGATAAGTCCGTCACGGCCATCTATCCAGGGTCTTTTGACCCTGTCACGAACGGCCACCTCGACCTGATCGCGCGCGGCGCGAACATCTTCGACAAACTGATTGTAGCTGTGGCGCGCAACCTCGACAAAGATCCCTTGTTTGATGTGAAAGAACGCACCGAGATGCTCGAAGCAGTGACGTTCGATTGGGAGAATGTCGAGGTGGACGTCTTCGACGGCTTGTTGATGGATTACGCCCGGGCCAAGGGTGCTCGCGCAATCCTGCGAGGGATTCGCGCCGTCTCCGATTATGAATACGAGCTGCAAATGGCGCTGATGAATCGCAAGATCGAGCCGCAGATTGAAACTGTGTTCATGATGCCGGCCGAGGCCTATAGCTACTTAAGTTCGCGGCTTGTGAAGGAACTCGCGCGCCTCGGCGGACCCGTGAAGTGCCTGGTCCCACCGATTGTCGATGAGCGCCTCCGCGCAAAAGTCAGCCAGAAACAAACTAGGAGCCACTGAGTGGCTAGTGCCTCAGAGAGGAAAATGGAAGAAGTGTTTCAATTCGCAGACCGCGTGAACCGCATCACGGAATCGCCGACGATGGCCGCCGCACAAGCCGCAGCACGACTCAAAGCCCAAGGAGTGGATGTTGCAGACTTCGGCCCCGGCGAGCCGGACTTCCCGACGCCAGAGCACATCAAGCGTGCCGCTATCAAAGCGCTCGAAGAGAATCACACAAAGTACACGCCGGTGACGGGCATCCCTCAATTGCGCCGCGCGATCTGCGACTGGCACGCCGGGCAGTTTGGGTCGTCCTACGAACCGTCGGAGTGTGCCGTGAACGCCGGCGGCAAGCATGCGGTGTTCAACACAATCAGCGCGCTGCTCAACTCGGGTGATGAGGCGCTGATCTCCGCGCCTTATTGGGTCAGCTACCCCGACATTGTGAAATATGCCGCAGGAAAGCCCGTGTTCGTCACGACGCATGCCGAAGATGGTTTCTGCCTGCGCGCGGCCGCGGTCGAAAAGGCGCTGACGCCCCGGACGCGCATCGTGATCGTGAACTCGCCCAACAATCCCACGGGCTCCGTCATTCCTGCGGATGAATTCGCAAAGATACTTGCAGTATGCGAGCGCCGCGGCATCTGGCTGCTGTCGGACGAATGCTACTCCCATTTCCTCTACGGGAAGGCCAAACCATTCTCGGTGGCAAGCTTGCCGGGCGCGAAGAAGCGGGTCATTGTTGCGGGGTCATTTTCAAAGACCTTTGCGATGACAGGCTGGCGCGTCGGCTATGTGCTTGCCCCGCAACCGCTCATCGAGGCCATCGCGAAGCTCCAGAGCCAATCGACATCGAACCCCAATTCCATCGCGCAATATGCCGCGCTGGAAGCTCTGCACGGCCCAATGCGCGATATAGAAGCGATGCTCGCCGAGTACGCGAAGCGCCGTGAAAGGATTCTCGCGGGATTGCGCGCGATTCCCGGCGTGACTTGCACGGCTCCTGACGGCGCGTTCTACGTGTTCCCGAACGTGGCGGCGCACCTGAACCGCGACATGCCAAATTGCACGGCCGTGACGATGCGACTCCTCGAACGCGCGCACGTCTCCGTGGTTCCCGGCGAAGCGTTCGGCGCTCCCGGCCATCTGCGGATTTCCTATGCAACTTCGATGGACAGGATCGAGGAAGGCTTGCGGCGGCTATCCCATTTCTTCGGCGAGGCAAAGTGAATCTCTGCCCGGCACGCTTTGACCCGATCTTCAGCCCTCGTCCCTGGGGCTCGCTTTCTCTCTCGCCACTTTTCCCCGAGAAATCCAGCCTTGCCGAACCCATTGGTGAGGCATGGATGACGGGCGATGAATCTCGTTTCGTGAATGGTCCCTTCGCGGGGAGGAAGCTTGCTGAAGCATGGCCCCAGATGTCCGTGGATTGGCGCGGGACTCTTGCGCAACGTGAAAGCATGTTTCCGCTGCTTGTGAAGTTTCTTTTTGCCGAAGACAAGCCCTCCGTGCAGGTTCACCCGGACGACGCCTATGCCGCAAAGCACGAGGCGGCAGCGGGCGGGCGCGGGAAGACAGAAATGTGGTATATCCATCGCGCGCGGCCCGGAGCCGGGGTGCAAGCCGGGCTGAAGCCCGATGTGACGCCTGAGAAATTTAAGCGCGCTATTGTGGATGGCACTGCAGAAGCGTGTCTCGAGCATATTCCATTGCACGAGGGTGATGCGGTCTTCGTTCCTGCGGGAACGGCGCACACCATCGGCGCCGGTCTTGTGATCTGCGAAATCCAAGAGACATCCGACCTCACCTACCGTGTGTACGACTACAACCGCCGGGATGCGAAAGGCAATATGCGCCCGCTGCACATCCAAAAGGCGCTGGACGTGATGCGGTTCGGCAGACAAAGCGGCGGGAAACTCGATCCTGTGCAGGTGAAGAGTGGCAACGTCACGAAAACCTATTTCGTCGCGTGCCGCTACTTCGCAACCGAACGCTGGGATTTCACAGAGCGCGTCGCCACCACTGTCTGTAGCCACCATTTCGATCTTGTGGTCTTTCTCGAAGGAAATGGTAGCATCCGCTGGGGGAGCGACTCCGCGGAATACGGCCCAGCACAGGTCTGGATGATTCCCGCGGCGCTTGGCGCATATCAGATGGTTCCTGACGCGCGGACTTCGCTCTTGCGTACCTTCGTGCCCGGCGACCTGAGTCAATATGTTCGCCGGCTCGAGGATCAAGGCGTCAGCAAGGCCGACTGGTCTCGTATCATTTTCCGATGAGCACACACACGAATCGCGATTCACTTCCCTCTTGCGCGGTGCTTCTCGCGGGAGGGCGCGGAACTCGTTTCTGGCCGCGCAGTCGCGTGCGCACGCCGAAACAGCTTCTCGACATCACCAGCCGCCGGACTATGCTTCGCGAAGCGGTTGCGAGGCTCAGCCCGCTTCTCCCCCCGCGAAACATTTGGGTCGTCACAAACACGGAGCAAGCCGCCGCCGTGCAGCGAGAGTTGCGAGGCGTCCCGCCCTCGCACATCCTTGCCGAGCCCATTGGTCGCAACACCGCAGCTGCTATCGGCTTCGCCGCGATTCATCTCGCTCGTGAGTACGGTGATGCGTTGATGGCTGTGCTCCCATCGGACAGCTACATCGCAGAGGCCGCGCGATATCGCTCGATTTTGCGAGCGGCTCTCGGTCTTGCCAGCGAGCCGGGAAACCTGGTCGTCCTCGGCGTGCCGCCGACGCGGCCCGAAACAGGGTATGGCTACATCGAGCGCGCGGGCGTCGCCGCCAAGCCTCGTGGGATTGCCGCATTTGGAGTGCGTCGCTTCACCGAGAAGCCTGCGTTGCCACTCGCGCGAAAGTACGTTTCCTCGGGGAGATACTTCTGGAATGCGGGAATGTTTTTCTGGCGCGTTTCGACTTTCCTGGACAATCTGAAGCGATTCCTTCCTGGGACCTACGGTCCTCTCATTGAGCTGGGAAAACTCATTGGCACGCCTCGATACGCTCGTGCCCTGAAAAGAATCTATCCGCAATTCGAAAATATCTCCGTGGATTACGCCATCATGGAACCGGTGACGCGCATGCGATCCGCTGGAACGGGGCAACGCAAGCATGCAAACGGCGCTCGAGTTTCCGTGATTCCCGCGAGGGTTGGGTGGAGCGATATCGGCTCGTGGGCCGCTGTTTACGAGTTGCTAGCTGCAAAGCAAGGCGCAAACGTTTCCGCAGGGCCTTCCTTTTCGCTTGACGCAAGCGGCAATTACCTCTGGGCGCCGGACAAGTTCGTCGCCGCAATAGGCGTCCGCGATCTAGTTCTCGTCGAGACCCGCGATGCCCTCCTTCTTTGCTCCCGCGACCGCTCGCAAGAAGTGAGCAAAATCGTGAAATGGCTCGAGAGTCGGAAGATCGAAGGCCTCTTGTAGAGGCACCCACTTCTTGCATATCCATTGAACGAAGTATTTTCGCCCGAGATTCCATCGCTTATACTGGTCCGTCATGACAAACATCCGCTTCGGGACCGACGGTTGGCGCGGCGTGATCGCCGATGATTTCACGTACGAGAACGTTCGAGAGGTAACACGAGCAATTGCCCGGTACGTAGTGCGCGCCGAGCGGGCCGAGCGCGGCGTCCTCGTCGGCTACGACACGCGCTTCGGCTCCGAGCGCTTCGCTCAGGTTGCCGCGGAAACGCTCGCCTCCACTGGCACGCCTGTTTGGCTCGCGACGGATGCATGCCCGACTCCCGCTTTGTCGTTGCTCGTTCGACTGCGCGGGGCTGCCGCGGGAATTCAAATTAGCGCGAGCCACAATCCCTATCGCTGGAACGGAATCAAGATCAAAGCGACCTACGGCGGCTCGGCATCGCCCGCAATCATCGCGCAGGTGGAAGAGGAGCTCGCAAAGGTGTTGCGAGACGGTGCTCCTGCGCTGCCTCCGCGCAAGGACTTGATTCATTCGCTCGACGTACGGGCGCCCTATCTCGAAACACTCGACGGTCTCGTGGATTGGGAACGTCTGCGAGCCTCGAAATTCCGATTCCTGATCGACCCGATGCATGGGGCGGGGCGAGGCCTTCTCCGAGAGTTGTTTCATCGTCACGGAATCGAAGCCGGCGAAATCCGCGGAACGCGCGATCCCATGTTTGGAGGCGTGAACCCGGAGCCCATCGAGCCACACGTGGAGGCGCTGCGCCAGGCGCTGCGCGCGGGCGATTACGATGCAGGCTTTGCTTTCGATGGCGACGCCGACCGAATCGGCGCGATGGATCCCGACGGCACGTTCATCACGCCGCACCAGATTTTCTCAATTTTGCTGTGGCATCTGGCAGGCACACGCAAGCTCGCGGGCGATGTCGCGAAAACGTTTTCGACAACGAAAATGATCGATAAGATCGCCGCGAAATTCGGACGCAAGGTTTGGGAGACACCGATCGGGTTCAAATACATTTGCGACCGAATGCTCGAAAGCGACATCCTGCTGGGCGGCGAGGAAAGCGGCGGGATCGGAACGAAATTGTACTTGCCGGAACGCGATGCGACAGTGAACGCGTTGCTGCTCGCCGAAGTGATGGCTTGGCACGGCAAGCGCCTCGGCGAACTGGTTGCGATGCTGGAACGTGAATTCGGAGAGCATCACTACGGCCGTGTCGACTTGACATTGCGGGACGGGCAGAAAGACACGGCCATCGAGTATTTCGCCAGCGACACATTCCAGCATTTCCTCGAATGGCCGATCGTGCGGCGCGAGAATCTCGACGGGGAAAAGATCTATCTGGGTGATATTGGGTGGGTGATGGTGCGCTCATCAGGTACGGAACCGATGCTGCGTGTCTATTCCGAGACGACAAACCCGGAAACCACTCGCCGTGTTCTCGGGGAGGTTGCAGCGCTCGTCAAGAAACTCTAACATCTGGGCCCGCGCTCAGTGATTGGGCGAGAAAGCAGACAATATGAAGCGGCGACTCTACACGGTGGATGTTTTCACCACAAGACCCTTCGCGGGCAACCCGCTTGCGGTCATCATCGATGGCGACGGTCTTTCGCCCGCCCGGATGCAGTCGATCGCGCGCGAAATGAATCTCTGCGAGACTGTGTTCGTTCAGCGGCCCACGAACAGCCGCGCTCTGGCGCGATTGCGCATTTTCACCACAACGCGCGAGCTCCCACTCGCGGGCCATCCGGTGATCGGCACGTGGTTCCTGCTGGCGGAACTTGGCGTCGTGCCCGCGTCCGAAGGAAACGTGCACGTGCTCCAGCAAACTGGCGCAGGAATCCTCCCGGTCGAATTCACGTTTCATGATGGGCGGCCCGTTAGTGTGACAATGACGCAGAAACCTGCGCGGTTCGTTCGCCCACGCTTGAACGCGGCGCTGCTTACCGAAGCCCTCGGGCTGCGACCCCGTGACCTCTCGTCTTCTTTGCCGCTCGAGTTCGTATCGACAGGTGTCTTCAACCTCATGGTTCCGGTCGCAAGGCAGACCGCCCTGCAACGCATCCATGTCCACATGCGTTCGCTGGCACAGTTGATTTCGCGCGGTGGCGTGATGGCGTATTGTTTTTCGTTCGATGGGCGGGGCCGCGCTCATGCGCGTGGCATGCTGCCTTGGGGTCTGGTTGAAGATGCCGCGACAGGCTCCGCGGGAGGTTCGCTCGGCGCTTATCTTGTTGAGCACGGCCGAATGCGTCCAGGCGAAATTCTCAAAATCACGCAGGGAGTGGAGATGGGCCGGCCAAGCGAGATTCACGTGGAAGTTGGCGTCGATCGCGGGCGGCTCATCCCGAAAGTCAGTGGTTCGGCAGTCCGCATCTTCGAAGGTCACATCGACGCCTGAAATACGCCTGGCAGGAAACGGCTCCGCTAGCTTTCCAGTGTCTTTAAGGCGGCGTCCAGGACGCCATTCAGAAAGGCTGGTGCTTCAGCGGAGGAGAATTTCTTTGCGAGCTCGATCGCTTCGCTGATAACGACCTTTGGCGGCGCGGTGCCAAGCTTGAGTTCACTGATCGAAAGGCGCAGGATTCCGCGGTCCACCGCAGCCAGCCGCTCGAACCGCCAGTTCTCCGAAAGTTCTCCCATGAGCCGGTCGCTTGATTCAGCCTGAGCGACAGCGCCTTCGAATAATTCATTGGCAAACTTGCGTGTCGAATCCGCGGCCCGTGCCGACCGCCAGAAAAGCTGCTCGACGCGCGCCGGCTTCTGCTTTGTCATGTCCCACTCGAAAAGCATTTGCAGAGCGAACTCGCGGGATTTTCGGCGAAGAGTCATTCTAGGCGTGCCGCCCGCGCCGGCGAGCGCTGGCGGAATTCTTCGAGAGTTTGCGCGAGAGGCGAGCCATCTCGACGGCGGCCAATCCCGCGTCGTAGCCTTTGTTACCGCTCTTCAGCCCGGCGCGGGCGATTGCCTGTTCGAGCGTGTCGCAAGTCAGAACGCAGAAGGCCATGGGCACGCCGGAGTCCATTTGCGCAAGCTGGATGCCGCGGGATGTTTCCGACGCGACGTAATCGTAATGCGAGGTCTCCCCGCGCAGGATGCAGCCGATGCAAACGATCGAATCGAACCGGCCGGTGGCGGCCAGCTTCTTTGCGGCGATGGGAATCTCGAAAGATCCCGGCACTCGAATGATTTCAATTTGTTTTTCTCCGGCCCCCGTGCGACCGAGCGCATCCAGCGCGCCTGCCAGCAATCGCTCTGTGATGAAGCTGTTGAACCGGCTCACGACGATCCCGATGCGCAGTCCTTTTGCGTCCAGCTCGCCGCGAATATTAGTTGGCTCCATGTGTCCTGCCATGATTCAACGCCCCTGAAATTTCGGTGGTCGTTTTTCTAGGAACGCGCGCGTTCCTTCGCGCATGTCGTCGGTGGCGCAGCACAATCCGAAAAGTGCCGCTTCCAGAAACAGCCCCTCTTCCTGCGGCATTTCCATCCCGTGTTCGACAGCCTCCATAGCATACTTCACTGCCAGCGGAGCATTCGCGATGATTTTGCGCGCCACCTGTTCCGCTACGGGGAGGAGTTCGTCCGGCTCAACCACGCGGGTTACCAGTCCAATCCGCAAGGCTTCCTCGGCAGTGATCATCTCGCCCGTGAGGATCATCTCGTGCGCCACCCCCTTACCACAGAGCCGCGCTAGCCGCTGCGATCCGCCGTAGCCTGGAATGATTCCCAGTTTCGCTTCCGGTTGTCCCAATTTTGCCTCCCGGCTTGCTATGCGAATCGTGCAGGACAGAGCAAGTTCGCATCCCCCACCGAGGGCAAATCCATTAATCGCGGCGATGGAAGGTTTGCCAAGAGTTTCAAGGCGGTGAAAGATTTCCTGGCCGTAAAGCGAATGCTCCTTGCCGCCAGTGGCCGTCAGTTGAGACAGCTCATGGATGTCCGCGCCAGCGACAAATGCCTTCTCGCCCGCGCCTGTGAGAATGACGACGCGAACGGAAGGGGCGTCCTTCACGATTTGTAGGCAATCGCCCAATTCATCGATCGTCTTGCGATCGAGAGCATTGAGCACATTCGGACGGTTGACCGTGATCCTCGCGATCTGATCTTTCACGTCGAACAACAGGTTTTCGTAGCCCATTCTCGCTTCTCTCTTCTTTGCTATCGAGCGGCAAACGGCGCATTCAGAGGACGAATTGTACGAGCGTGATGATGGCACTGGCGCGCATGCTTCGGCCAGAAAAAACGCATCCTTCGCCAGCACGATTTCACTTCTACGGGGTTGCCAATGAGACGAGAGTGTTGCCGCCGCGCTGGCGGGCTTCGTCGAGGCCCGCTTCGGCGCGGTTGATCCACTCGGTTACGCGGTCCTCCGTCTCGTCCCCCGGCCGGGAAGAGGCCTCCGCCACTACGGCGCTTACGGTCAAATCCGTCGCACCCCAAGAAGGATGGACCGTGGCTGCAATCTGGCGCAGCTTCTCCGCCAGAGCGCGCGCGTTTTCCAGTGAAGTATCCGGCAGGATAAAAACGAGCGACCAAGCCGTGTACTTCACGGCAACATCCGTCTGGCGAATCGCGGAGGAAAGCGCGCGAGCCAATTGCTCGATGTAGCCTTCGACCGCCGCATCCCCGTGTTGCCGGAGAATTTCTCCCCCGCGATCCATCTGCAACATCACGAGGGAGAGCTGCGTGCCCTGCGCGCGCGCGCGGTTTGACTCTGCCAGCAGGCAATCGACATACGCGCCGCGGCTCAGCAAGCCCGTCTTTTCATCGGCTACAGCGAGCGTGCGAACCAGCGAGCGCAAGCGCGTGTGGGTTACCGACATCACAAGCTGATCGCCAACAGCCTGCAGGAAGAAGCTCTCATTCGGCTTCCATTTTCTCGGCTTCGCGTCGCCGACGAGCAAGGCGCCTGCCTCCGCTTGCGTTTCCTTATCCGTCAGTACGACTCCCAGCGCCGATTCGAGGCCCAATTCGTGCAACACAGGGGCGGAGGCCGTTTGGAGGGCGACTCCACCAAGGGAGTCCGGCGAGGTCTTCGAAACCAACTCAACAAGGGACGAAAGGTTTGAAGGGCTCGCGGCCGAGAGTCCGGGCAGGAGGTATTCTGCCGTGATTTGCGCGGCGTCTTTGGCAGCTCCGATCGCGACGATACATCGCGTCACGCCGAGATGCTTCCCGATTTCCGCCGCAGTTTTCGAGAGAACTTCGCGTGGCGTCGCTTGCCGGTACATCAATCGATTGATCTCGCCAATAGCGGCCAAATCCCGATGCGTCTCCGCGGCAGTCGGAGTTGTCGGCGGCGGGGGTGCTGTCACCTGTGAAAAAACGGGAGTTTCGACGGGCGCCGGAGCAGGAGGTGGCGCGGCCGGGGTCGGCCGCTGCGCAGGCCTGGTTGGAACTCCTTTCGGCCACCAATTCGCTCTCTCGTAGAGCGCGCGCAACCGCTCGTTCTTTTCTTCTTCTCCCGGAAATAATTCGGCGATCCGTTCGAGGCGCTCGATGGCCTTCGTCTGCAGCGCATACTGAAGGAAAATTTCCACTTGCACAATCAAGTCTTCCAGCGCCTGCTGCGCGCGAATTTCTTCCGAGACGGGCATCGACGCCCCTGCCTCTGAACCGGCGCCTGCAAATCCATCGGTGCGAGTCGAGACGGTCGCCGCCTTCGCCGCACGAGCCAGGATATTATTCATGAAGGAGGGATCCGCCTTGCCCTCGAGCTTCGCGATACGTTCATGATTGCGGTAGTCGTAAGGATCGATATCAACGAGGCGATCAAGCGCCTCGCAAGCATTCCCAATCCGGCCAGCGGACAGGTAGAGATCAAAGAGCCGGAGGAGCGCCTCAAAGTATTTCGTCTCGCGATTCAATTCTTCGTAAAGCCGCGCGACCGCTTCCGCCAGCGGAATGGAAGCAGGAAACGCTTCCGCCAGATGGTCCATCTGCTCGGATAGTTGGGCTTCCTTTCGAGTCCCGCGCATCCATTCTTTTGTTTGCGCGAGCAGCGAAACCGCTTTGTCGTCCTGGCCGCCGTGCAGGTACGCCGCGGCAACTTCGAAGAGTTTTCCGAAACTGTCGGGCTTTTGCCGATAGTAAGCCTCGAAGATCTCGCGGGCGCGGTCCAGACGATTCGTCCGCAACAACGCTTCGCCGAAAAGCGCCAAAAACGACGTGTCGTTATCGGCTGGAGAAAACGGATCAAGGAGCGCCACGGCTCCTTCGGCGTCGCCTTTGCAAAGCCGGGCTTCCGCGAAGAAGAGCGCGCCGCTGCGATCTTCGGGCGAGAGATGATACGCGCGCCCGAAATAGTCGAGCGCCTCATCCAATTTCCCCGCGGCCTGCAAGAGTTGTCCAGCGCGCAGATAGCTTCTCGTGGCAAGGTCGGCGTGCCCGAGTCGTTCGGCAAGTTCGCCAAGCGTGGCGTGTCTTGCGGGGTTTTCAGGGTCAAGCGTCGCCATGCTCTCATAGCATGCGAGAGCTTCAATGCCGCGGTGTTGCTGCAGGTAGAGTTCCGCAGCCGCACCGAACTGCTCGATTGCTTCGGCACCGCGGTTCTGCTTCTGCAGGAGCGTGCCGTAGTGCATCAGTCGGTCGGGCGGCTGCGGAAACGGGCGCAGGAAACGCGTGAAGATTGCCGAGGCCTTCGCCGCATCGCCCACTTCCACCAGGCGGTCAAACTGAACACCGTAGTACGGCGCAGCCAGGGCCGGCTCGTTCAAACGCGTGTAAATGTCGGCGAGCGCCTGGAGCGCCTCCTGGTGCGACGGTGTTTCGTCGAGAACCACTTGGTACTCGGCCACCGCTTCCCGGAGTTTGTTCTTCTCGAGGTTGCGTCGCGCTCGCTCGAGATGCTTGTCGATATCCTGTGCCATGGAGTTTTGCGCGCTCTGTGGACCCCGCGAACTCGCCGCGATTGCTACAACCGGGCGTGCACCGCTGGCCCGGTGTGACGCACGGGCCGAGAACTACACTATATAACGGACGCCTTACCGCCCTCAAAACGAATTCAACGCCCCGTGTGGTAAATGATGCTGGCGCTTCGGCGTGAAATACTCAGCAGGTTCCATTCGACGCGGGAATCTCGCGCGGCAGGTGTGTGACCCTTTCTCGCATCGACCGCAACGAGAGCCCGCTCCGGACCAACGCCGCAAATCCCAGGAACACAAATGGAAAAGTCAGTGCAATGAACGCGAAGATCGAAAAACCGGTCGCCGTCGTTTTCTCCACTTGGAACACGCCCAGCCCGAGCACGCAGAAGAATTGATAGGAGCCGACGTTTGCGGGCGCGTTTGGCAGCGACACGCCGAGATTGATTATGAGCAGTACCACCACCGCCGCCATAAACGACAAATGCAATCCGTAGGACCGCATCATTGCCCACAGAGCAATCACCTGGGAAAACGGCATCAGCACCGACGTCAGCACGGCTGGATAAAAACTGGGCGCTGTGCCCATTGCGTGCAACGCAACCAGGGCCGCCATCGCTTTCCCTTTGCCTCTGCGATCGAATTTCTCCGGCGTGGAACTCCTTCCAAGCTTGATTTCCAAGAGAAGAATCAGGATGACAACGATTGTCAGCAAGACGAGCGTGATGATCCCGAGCGTGTCGGCCACTCGCTTAAAGGGCCGCGGCAATTCGACAAACAACGAAGCCACTGCGAGCGAGGCTGTGGCGATCACGAGGTCCACCAGTCTCTCGACTCCCACGGACCCAAGTACGCGGCCCAACCGAATGTTCTCGGCGTCCGACAGCAGGTAGCTGCGCAAAACTTCGCCGGGGCGCAACGGAAAAGCCAGGTTCGCGAAAAGCCCCGCATACACGGAACGAATCGTCCGGCTCAGCCGCACTTTGCCGAATGGAGTCAGCAGAAACTTCCACCGTACCGCTTGCACAACGTAACTGATCACGTCGAAGGTCATCCCCAAGGCTACCCATCTCCAATCGGCGTTCGCCATATCGTGGAGCGCCCTGACGATATGAAAATCGTGAAGAACCCACACGAGACAGGCAGCCGCCAGCCCATAGGCGAGAATGATCGGGACTTTCGTCCGTTCCGAAGTTCCGTTCTGAAAAAGCGTAATCAATGAGGTGTTTCCGATGAGCGCGGCGCGCTGTGTCCGATCTAGTTGTTTTCGCCAGCCGAAGGGCGCCCTTATTCTGCCTGGTTACAGCGGGTTCAGGACCCGAGAGAGTCCGAAACCCGCTACACCCTACAACAATGCCCTCTTCCAATGCAATCTTCCAGTGCGGTTGCCTTGCAAACTCAGGCGGGTGGCTATTCGGGGTTTTTGGAGGCGCGATTGGATTCCTGCAAAGAGAAAGGTCCGCGTCAAAATGAGCACAAGCTAGAAGAAGAACGTTTCCCCGATTTTGAAAACGTGCTACAAGACAACAAACGTCATCTAACTGGAAAGCTGCTGCCGCTTTGCAGGGAGATGCCCAACTTCATTCACCGTAAGGAGAGAGAAATGAGGAAAGTTCGCGCAGCAGTCTTGTGCCTATTGACGTTCGCAACGGTATTTCCGGCGCTGCCCGCCAAGGCAGCTCCGAGCGCCCTGTCGGCGGCCGCACAATCCGACTGCACCGCCTTGAACGTAAGCAAAGGCGAAGAGAAATTTGCCGGGCAAATTTCAGGGCGACCGACCGGCAGTTTGATCGAGGTAACCTACGGCGACCAGACCGTCCTCGTCCGCTACAGCGACTCTGTGCCTGTATGCGAAGGCGGGCAACCTTCCGCAGTCAACGCCCTCGCCCTCGGCGAAAACGTCGTGGTTTACGGGCCAATGAAGCATAAGGGGAAAACATTGGAAATGGTCGCGTCAAGAATCTTGATCGCGGGCCGTCCCCAAGGGGGCATGCGCGGTGGCGAGCCGATGAACACGTCCAATATTGGAATGACGCAAGGAGGGATGAACCCAGTGCGCTCTAACGCGGGAACCGGTTCGTCGCAAGGGTCCGGCTCGGTCGCCGCCAAGGACGACTGGAACAGCGGCGCGGGAGGCTCCACGAACTCGCAGAGTTCCGGCGCGTCGCAAGGGTCCGGCTCGGTCGCTGGGAAGGACGATTGGCAGGAGGGCTCTACGGGCAATATGAAAGGCAGCTCGAACACGAAGAGTTCCGGAACGATTTCCTGCAGCGCACTGGTCTTCACTGTCAACGCCCACGATGAGCACACCGGACAAGCATCGGGCAGAAGTTCCGTGAGCGGAATCACCTGCAAGAAGTCCGTCGATCAACAAACCCTGCAAATGACGCAGGATGCCTTGACCGATCGCCGTTTGGCCAGCGTGACGCTTAATTGGCAGAACCAAATGGAAGTCTTGCTGAGCAATGCCGAAATCTCGAGCGTTCAGTTCACGTCAGACAACGGGGCGCAAGTCGTCGAAGTGACGTTCGCTTACCAGAGGGCCGAGGTCGTGCATTTGCCCAGCGGGACGCGAATAACCTTTTAGCAGGCGAGCGCGGCACCATCACCTCTTGTCGGGCGCAAGGTCGGCCTTCGCAGGCCAGGGCTATTTCTCGGCTGCTCCACGATCGTCGCGTAGCCTAGGTCGTGCTAAGGAGTTATTGTAACTGTGACCTTGTTTGACTTGACGATGGGGTCCTTTGGACCGCCCACAGCTCGGGACAACTGGATCTCGTATTGACCCGGATGCGTCATGTCGAAGATGCGACTTACCAGCGTCCCCTTTTCCACACTCTCACCGGGCTTGAGCCTCGCAAGCCTGATGCTCCCTGACATCACCATATTCTTCTTCTGTGCCGGATTGCCAGCACTGTCCCGGACGTCATATGTGTAGCCAGTGTCCACTCCATCGACATAGAATGTCCCCGCGTCGATCTCGCGCGTGGACGTGTTTGTGATTTTCACTCTGACCTCAACTCCCGAGCCGGTCTTCACCTCGGCTGGCCCGCTGATCGTGATAGTAAAAGGCAATGCAGAGCTCTTGGTGTCGGGGCTGGTCTGGCCGGGACAGGCCACAGCAACCGCAATACTCGCCAGAAGCATTGAAAGCATCTTTGTCATGGTCCTTCTTTGCCGCCTATTTCTTATTCGCAGATCGAATAAGCCGACTACCTAGGGTGCCACTTCATGGACGCGGACTCTCTAGCCGCTTCTCCAGCCTGATTCCAGAGCCACTCACTTCGTAGACTTCTGATATTTCGTGGACGGATTCGTATCCCGGGCCGAGAGGAGAGCTCAGGAGCGTCAGCTTGATTTTGGTTCCTTCAAGCTTAATGTCCCCTTCCGGCAGATCCGCCCGGGACCAGATCGGTTCGAGCCTGCCCTTGCTCAACGAGTACGCAATCACGCTCAGGCGATTGTGAGCATCACTCCAATTGATGCCGTAAGCGAGGAAACTCAACTTGCCGCCTACGACGATTGGAAGTGGTTTAAGCGCGACGGTCTTGCTGGGAAGGCTGTCGGCGGCGGACGCAGCAGTCTGGTACTGGCCGTCGCCCACCGACGGAGCGAATATGCCGATCCAGCTCCGGCTGTACGCCACACCGAAAGTCAGCGCATATGCAACCACGTAATACACTCTTCCCTTTGAGGGCATACACGTTACGCTTGCGACGTGCGGGTCCTCAACACTACCGTATCCGAGAGCGGCTCGCAGTTCCCCTTCGAGCGCCTCGCACGAGGGCCGCGAAGGTGCATTCAGCTCTGAGAGCAAGCCCTGGTTGACGCTCGCGCCAATCGCTGCCAGACGCTCGTCAATGTAGGTTGCAGTGAACTTCGACGTCGCACCTGCTTTGGCAGCTTCGAGCCGCTCATTCTCAAGCTGCTGAATCATTTGTTTAGCGCGGCCGAGGTCACCTTGTGCTGGACTGAGGGCGTAGACGAGGGCCGGGGACATCAATATCAATATCAGCCAAATGCGCTGCCGCTGTGTTGTTCTAATTAATTTGCGCAGCATTCCAGTTCTCGTGTTAGGGCGAAAAAGTCGAAACTTCGCCCATGCGGTAAGTGGCTACCGGTATTTCTCAAGTTGGCCATCGATCTCCGAAATCGCTGATGGGCCCTCACGCTGGAATCCGTCGGGCGTGGACCAGGTAACCCCCGCGCCCTTTTGGATTCGGGCACGGGCTTGAACGCAGGCTCTGCGTCCGGCCTCCGGTCTGCCAGCCAACGCGTACGCTTCCAGGCTTCGGCGACAACTTTGGACGAGCGCCGCAGGCGCCAACTTCTCACCGGAATTGTAGATCGTGCACGCTTCCCTCGCACCCAGAGCACTGAAATATTCCGGAAACTCGCTGTTTGCTAGTCGGAACTTGGTGCCATCCCAGACGTACAGTTCCGGGATTTGGCTGTAATCCTCCGGGGTGACCACCACCACAAACCGCGAAGGAGAACCCATTGGCTTGATGGAGAAGGTCTCTCCCGCCCATTCCTGGATTGCCTCGAGCTTTCCACCGGACCAAGTCAGTGCATAGAGTTTGACAAATCGGCCCCCATACTGCACAGCCCCCGTGATGAGGATATGGTTTGGACCTCTCACAGTCCAAATCTTGTTCAAACCTGGATAAAAAACTGGAATCGTCGTGTGATCGGCCTCCCATCGGTCTACCACGCGGCCTGCTTCCTGCACCGCGATTCCGCGAACATACTCATCGGGCTGGCCCGCGCGTACGGGCGGAAAAGGGCCTCGGCGATAGAATTCAACGACCGCTGATCCACCTGGACCGGTTGACACGTTGAACCTCGCGTCGACCTGTTGCGTGTCATTCTCCTGCGGAGGCGTGCCAGCGCAAATAACGCCGGGCCACCACAACAGCGTCATCACGAGGGTATAGCGAACTTTGACTAAGTTCATAATGGTAGCTTCTCTTCCATCTTATTCGCGTCGATCACTGAAACCGCAAGGCAACGGTCGCGTCAGTCCCAATTCTTGACCTGCGGCCAGACATCATTCAGAGGTTGTTTAAGTCCCTGGCAGTAGAATACGTCGAAATGCTCGTAGGGCATGGAGTAGGGGTGATAAACGCTGGCAACCTTCTGGACCGAGGCGAAGAGCTTCTCAAGGTTTTCCTTGCGGTCATCCATGACGATCATGCTTTCACCTGTGTAACCGCGCGGGCCCCACAGGAAGTAGCTCTGATGCCCGCTAATGGCGGGCGGCAGGCCGTATTTCGGGCCGAAGAGATCGATCGATCCGGCCTGCCCGTAATTTTGTCCGAAGATTGCGGTCTGGGGACGAACTTCCGGTGGGAGGTTGTTATAGACGCCCGCGACGGTGGCCGCCATCTCCTCCCAGCCAAACTGGTCGGCAAAGATTTGCGGCAGCGGACCCAGCTTGTGCGTTTCGATCCGAGGCTGGGCGAGATGCAACGCCTTCGTGTACCGGATGTATGTCTCGGGCGGCAGGGCTGGAATCGCGATCGGCGCCAGCGCCGCGCCTGTCATTACCAGCAACACTGGCCAGGCAAACTTGAGCCAAGAAGTCTTCGGCCGATTGAGCAAAACCTCCCAAACGACAGTGCCGCCAGCAAACAAAAGCGGGAAGGCGGGATATAGATAGTAGACGCGCGGGTTTAGATTGACAATTACTGCCGCAGTGAAGACGCATGCCCAGCCCAGCGCGCGAAACGGCTTTCCCGATGGCGTGAAGAAGAAAAACCAGAGGCCAGCCAACCATATCGGCAGAGTGAGCGGATGCATGGTCAAGATCTCCTGACCGAAGAATGCCAATGGTGTAAGACGAACATCGCGCCCGCTGCGGCGGATATTGGCCTGCAGCTCGAGGAACGGGAAGTGATGTTGGATATTCCACAGCAGATTCGGCAGGAAGATGAAAAACGCGATCGCGCCCGCGATCCAGAGCCACGGACTGGCAAACACACGGCGCTGCTGAGTCAAAAGCAATCCAATAACGATTCCGGCTCCGAAGATCAGCATGGAGTATTTGTTCTCGATGCCAAACCCGGCAACGATGCCGAACCATATCCAAAGTTTCTGGTTGCCGGTCTTCACAATGCGTATCAGCAGCCAAGCGCAGCCCATCCAGAACAGCGGCTCGAATGCGTTCATGGAGAGCAGGTTGTCGCCAGCGAGAACACCCGGCGCGACTAGCACGGCGAGGGCGGCGAGGCCTTGCGCAAATCGCTTGCCGCCGAGTTCACGGGCGATCATGGCAGCGAGAGCTACCTCGCCCGCTCCTGCCACAGCCGGCAAAAGACGAATCGCGGGAAGTGAATCACCAAGGAACGAACGCACGGTCCAAGTGACCAGCGCAATCAACGGCGGCTGGTCCACGTACCCCCAGTCTAGGTGCCGGCTGCATGCCAAGTAATACAACTCGTCAACGAAATAGCCATAGTGCCGACCGGCGTATAGGTGAATCAGGAGCTTGCACGCGGAGATGCACAGAATTACCGCTGTGGCTGTGAGCGCAAGCCGCTCTTGGCGACCAGCGTCAACATCTTGGGTGGATGTAGGGCTCCTCATGGACGGAGTCGAAGTTTATACGACTCTCCCATTTGACGGCAACGCTCGGACGACGCATCTGATGTAACCCTTTCGGAATCCCTCCCGTGGCTTCTGGCGGTTCCCATCTTGCGATAATGTATGTCTGCGGATATTGTGCGTACACGGACGAAGCGGGTACACGTCATGATTGATCTAGCAGTTTGTTGAAAAACTCACTTTTGTTGAGTCTCCGAGGAAGTTGAAGCGTCTATAGAGCGTTAGGAACTTCCACCTCGGAGGAAGAGATGCGCGGAACCGATCAGAAGCAGGATGCGATG
>Ga0371490_1000127_pt1 | contig 77255 bp, 60 predicted proteins | sample MB2SIPfraction_FD_207959 | JGI IMG/M metagenome (GOLD analysis project Ga0371490, IMG submission 207959) | Lab enriched peat soil microbial communities from McLean, Ithaca, NY, United States - MB28FN SIP fraction | ecosystem: Environmental > Terrestrial > Soil > Wetlands > Peat | place: USA... | reverse complement strand
GCAAGAAATATTTTGGACTTTTCTTATGCCGACTAACATTGTCGCAAAATTCCTCAACTTAGAATTCGAGGCGGTCGGAGATTGTTGAAAATCGCCTGACTTGGTCATTCGGGCGCGCAGAAGAATTCAGCAAGTAGCTCCGGTTCGCATTTCAAAACGTAACATCAGCTCGCGCCGGGACACCGCAAGGTCAGGTGAGGCAATCGTTTGCCGCCACGTACGGCGGAGCGCGAACAAAGAAGAGTCGAGACGAATCTCGACTCAGCAGGCTTGACAGCCCGCGCCACGCAGCTTACTCATACCGCAGCGCCACCAGCGGATCTACTTTCGCGGCACGGCGCGCGGGGAGCCAGCCGGAGGCCAGTGCAACGGCTGCCAGCACGCCCAGAGCGATCGCCAGCGTGAGTGGGTCGGCCGGCTTGAGTCCGAACAGCTTGCTCTGAATCAACTGGGCGCATGCCAGGCTGGCCGGGATGCCGATCGCCAGACCGATCGCGATCAGCACCAGTCCAGTATACGGAGATCATACATCGGAAGTTTCCAGGATAGAATCGAGAAATGTCTTGCGATCTCCAGCCCGTTCTGAAAGGCGAGCTCGTGGAACTCCGGCCGCTTCGAACGGAGGATTTTGACGACCTTTACGCGGTAGCTTCGGATCCGCTCATTTGGGAGCAGCATCCCGCCAGAGACCGCTACCAGGAAGCGGTGTTCCGGGCGTTCTTCCGTGGGGCCATGGAATCCGGCGGAGCGTTCCTCGTCAGGGATTGCAAAGATGGCCGGGTGATCGGGTCGACACGATTCTGCGGATACGACGAAGCAAAAAGCGAGATCGAAATCGGCTGGACGTTTTTGGCGAGGTCGCATTGGGGTGGCGTGTACAACGGGGAAATGAAACAGCTCATGCTGCGGCACGCCTTCCAGTTCGTGAGTAGCGTCATCCTGGTGGTTGGTCCGCGGAATTTGCGCTCGCAGAAGGCCGTGGAGAAGATAGGCGGCGTTCGAGTGGGAACCAGGCGCGACGACGCGCGTGGCTATGACAACTTCGTTTACCAAATCACGGCGTCAAGTTTCGCGAAACAAGCTGGCGCGGCGGGGGGTTAGCGGTAATGACCGCTCCCTGACGGTGTAGTCGCGGCTTCGACAGGCGCGCTGTCTTTCGGAGCCGCGACCGTTAGGAAGCGGTGCGGCTTCGGTTCTTACAAAATGCCGCCACTACGGTTGCAGAATCACCACGACCGCTCCCTGACGGTCGCGGCTCCGATGCGCGCGGGATGCCTTTCGGAGCCGCGACCATAGGGAGCGGTGCGGTTTCGGTTCTTACGAAACGTCGCCGCTACGGCTGCAAAATCACTTTCATCAAGCCGGGCTCTCGGGCGTACAGGCGTTCGAACCAGGCTGGGCCTTCGGCCAGCGGCGCGACGGCACTGATCAGCGGCTCGACGCGGATGGCGCCGCGCGCCAGTAAGTCGATGCAAGTTGGGTACTCACCCGATGACGCGCAGGAGCCGAACAAGCGAAGCTGGCGAGTAACCACGGCTTGCAGCGGTAACTCGATCTTAGGCGCGATGTTACCCACGAGCGTAAGTGCGCCGCCCTTGCGCAGCGCGGCGATGGCGGTTTGAATCGGCTCGGTGGCGCCGACCGCTTCCACGGCGACGTCCGCGCCGCGCCCACCAGTGCGTTCTCGCACGAATTCCGCGACGTCGCCTTCTTTGGGATTGACGACGCCGGTGGCGCCAAGCTCGAGCGCCATTTTCAGCCTGCCCGCATCCACGTCGGCGACGATGACCTGCGTGCAGCCGGCCAGCTTAAGCGCTTGCAACGCCAGCGTGCCGATCATGCCGGCGCCCACCACCAACGCGCAATCGCCCAACCGCACCGGCGTCAAACCCACCGCGTGCACGGCCACCGAGACGGCTTCGATCATGGCGGCGTGCTCGAAGCGAAGCGCGTCGGGTAAGTGGTAAGTGATGCGCGCCGGCGCCACCACGTACTCGGCGAACGCGCCGTGGCGGCGGTAATCGCCGCAGGAGACGCCCAGCACCTGCCGGTTGTCGCAGAGGTTGACTTCGCCGCGCGTGCAGAAAAAGCACGCGCCGCAATACACGGTGGAATCGAAAGTGACGCGGTCGCCTTCGCGGAAGCCGGCGACGCCCGCGCCCACGCCAGCCACCATCCCGGCTGCTTCGTGCCCCATCACCAGCGGCGGCTGGCGGCGCCCGGTGCTGCCGTCGAAGCCGTGGACGTCGCTGCCGCAAATGCCGCAGGAATGTACCCTCACCAGCAATTCGCCGGGCCCCGGCTGGGGAGTGGGCATGTCTACCAGATCCAGGCGCCGGTATTGCTTCATCAGCAGTGCGTTCATATAAGTTATGTTGCCAACTCGGCGCAAATCACAATGATGGCTTTATTCGCCTTCACGCCGCCCTCACCAGAGTCTACTTCTTTCAGGCGGCCTCGATATCGACCCGCACGCGGCAGCCCAGCGACGTGGAAATATTCACCAACGCGTCCAGCGAGAAGCGCGAGACCCTGCCGCGCAGCAGATCGTTGATCCGCGGCTGCGTCACGCCGCAGCGGCTCGCTGCCTCGACTTGCGTCCAGTCTTTCCGCTTCACGAACGCCGCGATTTGCTGCATCAATTCGGCCCGTGCCCGCAGGTTCGCGGCCTGCCCCGGCGTGTCCGCGATGGCGTCCCAAACACTGGCGTAGCTTTCGGATTTGCTCATTTTGCACCTCTCGACAATTGCGCGAAGCGTCTCTTGGCCGTGTCGATGTCCCTCTTCGGAGTGGCTTGCGATTTCTTCTGAAAAGCGTGCAGCACGTATACCGCCTCCGCGCGCCGCGCCACGTAGATCACGCGGTAGGCGCCGCTGTCGTCCGTTATGCGAATCTCCTCGACGCCCCTGCCAACCGCGGCCAGCGGTTTGAAATCGTCGGGCTGCTCCCCGCGTTGAACCTTGTCCAACTGATAGCCCGCATCGTGTCGCGCATCCTCGGGGAAGTCCCGCAGACATTGGAGCGAGTCGCCGAGGAACCGCACCGGCCGCATGGCTTAATTATATCCAATCGGATATAGCGCGGCGCGGTGACCCGATGCGCGCGGTTACCTCAGCCCCTTTACTTCAGATTAAGTGTGGTAACCGTTGGTGTCGACGGAACCAGGATCGGCCTTATCAGAGCGAACGAAGCTATCCAGACGGGGACGACGACAAGCGGCGAAATCATCAAACCGAAGAAAAACAGGAAGAGGCCTTCGGCCCCGGCCTCGCTGGCAAGCAGGAAGCCAAGCGCCACGGCGGCTAGCTGAATCACTAGCTTATGGATTCGATGGACCTTTAAAGCCTGCCCGCAGCAAGGGCAGTCGAACGATCCATGAACCCTGACGATACGAAGCGGGACGGCGGCGTCACAAAATGGGCATTTGCCCGCGCGCGAAATGGAATTCGAGCGCACCGTCGCGTTTTCCATTCACATCCATCTTAACGCCGGCCACCAAAGAAGGTCTTGCAGGTCAGACTCCGCCGCAGCCCCGGAAAAAGGGAACCCGCACGCCCCTCTTCCCGCCTATGCCAGCAACTCCGCTCTCATCACGGTGACGGCCTGGCCGCCCAGGATTACGCGGTCGCCGCTTAGCCTCACGCGGATCACGCCGCCGCGCGCGGAAGCCTGGTAGGCGGTGAACTCAGCCTTGCCCATGCGCGCCGCCCAGTATGGTCCCAGGGCGGTGTGGGATGAGCCGGTGACCGGGTCCTCATCGATGCCTGATCCGGGAGCGAAGAATCGCGAGACGAAATCGAAGCCGGTCTCAGAGGCGCGGGCGGTGACGATGATGCCGCGCGCGCCGACTTTCTTCAAGGCGGTGAAATCGGGCGCGGCGGCGCGCACTTCCTCTTCCGACGCCACTTCCACCAGATAATCGAACTGGTTCTTCGCGACGCTGGTGGCTTTGACGCCGAGCGCAGTCAGCATGCCCGCCGGGGCTTCGACGGTGGCCGCGACCTTGGCCGGAAAATCGAGCTCGATCCATTCGCCGCGCAGATCCGCCAGCAGCAAGCCGCTGCGCGTTTGGAAGCACGCCTGCTTGTCTGCGGGCAAGTGGCCGTCCTCCCACAGCACGTGCGCGCTGGCGACGGTGGCGTGGCCGCACAAATCCACTTCAACGGAAGGCGTGAGCCAGCGCAGGCGGTAGGAGCCGTTTTCGGGATGGAGGAAGGCGGTCTCGGAGAGATTCATCTCGCGCGCGACGTCGCGCATCCAGGCATCCGGACGCGGTTCGGGAAGCACGCAAACCGCGGCGGGATTCCCGGCGAAAGGGCGATTGGTGAAAGCGTCGACTTGGACAATGTGGACGGACATGCTAGTGGCTGGTTTACCTCCGGTCTGGAGAAGCGATCTCATTAGTCTACTGTAAGTGGCAGGCGTGGCGCACGCACTGCTGGCGTGCCGGCGCAGGTAGGACAGACCATCACCTTTCGTGGTCCGTCACGCTTCGCTCAAGCGCAAAAGCTGACAGACGACAAAAACCGATCGTCTATCCTACCTCTTTGTTTGCGCGCACTCAAGTACCCGCGCGTTATAATCGACGTCGATGGATGTTTTCGAGGAGTTGGTGCGCCTGCGCTCGCTGGGTCAAAAGTGCGCGCTGGCCACCATCGTGGAGGTGCGCGGCTCGATTCCCAGCTACGAAAGCGCCAAGCTGCTGGTGCGCGAGGACGGTTCCATGGTGGGCACCATCGGCGGCGGCTGCGTGGAAGCCGAAGTCTGGAACGCGGCGCGCGAAGTGATGGAAACCGAAAAGCCGAAGCATCTGACGTTCAGCCTGGGCCAGGACGCGGCTTATGACAACGGCCTGATTTGCGGCGGCCAACTCGACGTTTTCGTGGAAGCGGTGCTGCCGCTGCCGCATGCGTTTATTTTCGGCGCGGGGCACATCTCGAAGAGCCTCTCGAAAGTGGCCACGCTCGCCGGTTTCTCGACGGTGGTGATCGACGACCGCGAAAGCTTCGCCAACCGCGAACGCTTTCCGGAAGCCTCCGCGGTCCAAGCGGGCGAATACGAAACCGTGTTTCCCACGCTCGCCATCAACGAGACCAGCTTCGTGATCATCGTCACGCGCGGCCATCGCGACGACATGCGCGTGCTGAAGCTGGCGGTCGCCACGCCGGCGCGCTATATCGCGATGATCGGGAGCAAGCGCAAAGTTCTCAACGTGGTAAAGGAGCTGGAAAAGGAAGGCATGGCGCGCACTGCCTTTGAGCGCGTTCACGCTCCGATGGGGCTGGACATCGGCGCGATTTCGCCGGAGGAGATCGCCATCGCGGTGGCGGCGGAAATGATCGCCGTGCGCCGCAACGCGCCGTCCAACTGGCGGGCGCTATCGCTTTCGGTGCTGGCCGGGAAGTCCCCCGCCGCCCTATCGCAGTGACCGCCGGGCTTATTCTGGCAGCCGGCGAATCGCGCCGCATGGGCACGCCCAAGGCGCTGCTGCGGTATCGCGACGAATCGTTCCTGGATACGCTGATCGGCTTGTTCCAGGCGCGCTGCGCGCCGGTGATCGTTGTGTTGGGAGCGGCTGCGCGGGAAGTCCGCGCCGCCACCACGCGCGCGGCGGCGTTCGTCGAAAATGAACGCTGGGAAGGCGGCCAGACAAGCTCGATGCAATGCGGGTTGCGGGCCGTGCCGGCGGACGCGGATGGCGTGCTCTTCACGCTGGTGGACCATCCGGCGGTGAAGATGGAAACGATCGACGCGCTGTTGGACGTGGACATGGCTGGGCGCCGGCCACCACTGCGCGTGCCGGTTTACCAAGGCCGCAACGGGCATCCCATCTGGTTTTCGCGCGGCTTAATTCGCGAATTTCTGGCGCTCGAGGAATCCGGCGCCGCGCGCGACGTGGTGCGCGCGCACGCCGCGGAAACCGAATACCTCGACGTGGAAGACCCGGGGGTCCTGGCCGATATCGACGATCCGGCGGCGTATCGCGCCCTGCTCGAGGCCGAGCCATGAAGGTGCGCGCCGGCACGGTGTTCAAAGCGGCCGGGATCGCCGCGGCGCTGGTGGCGGCGGCCGGCATCGTCGTCCCTTATATCAACACTGGCTCCTACGGCGAACGTTTGCGCGGCTCGCTTGAGCGCGCCCTGGGACGGCGCGTGGAATTCCGCGGGCGCGTGCGCTTCAGCCTGTTCAGCGGGCCGGGATTTTCGGTGGATGACGTGGTGATCCACGAAGATCCATCCATCGGCCTGGAGCCGATCGCGTACATGGACACGATGACGGTGCGGCCCAGCCTGTGGTCGCTGGCCGGCGGCCGTTTCGTGATTGCATCGCTCAAGCTGGATGGCGCGAGCGTCAACCTGGCCAAGTCCGGACCGGCGGCGGAGTGGGGCCGCTGGAATTTCTCGTCGCTCGTCAATCGCTCGGTGATGAGCCGCGCGCCCTCGCTGCACGTGCGCAACGGCCGCATCCATTTCAAGTTCGGCGATCAGAAATCGGTGTTCTATCTGACCGAAACCGATCTCGACATTTCTCCGCCGGGAGCGGCGGGCCGCGGATGGGTCCTCGATTGCTCGGCGCAACCGGCGCGCACCGATCGCAGCGCGCAAGGGCTGGGCGAATTCCGCTTGCGGGGCCGTTGGTATGTCGCGCCGGAGCGGGTGGATCTCAACCTGGAGATCGATCGCGCACTGCTGGGCGAGATGACGGCGCTGCTGCGCGGCCAGGCTGGCGGCGTGCACGGGAGGATCTCGGCGCGGCTGCACCTGGCGGGGCCGATCGACCAGATCGGCATCGCCGGCCGGCTCAATATCGAGGATGTGCACCGCTGGGACCTGATGCCGCCATACGGGCAGGGGTGGCCGCTCGACGTGCGTGGCCGGCTGAATTTGCCCGGCCAGGATCTGGAGATCGAATCGGGCTCGGTGAACGGCGCTGCGCTGCCGCTCGAGGTGCGGCTGCACGCCAGCAATTATCTCGCGCAGCCGCGCTGGGCGGCGTCGCTCAGTTGGAACCGTTTCCCGCTGGGTCCGCTGCTGGAGCTGGCGCGGCATATGGGGCTGGACGTGCCGCCGAAGCTGGAACTGGAGGGGGCGGTGGATGGCGCCATCGGTTACTCGGGCGCCGGCTTGCAGGGCCAACTAGCGCTGCACGACGCAGCGGTCACCATCCCGGATGCGCCGCCGCTCGAGCTCGATCAGGCGAGCATCGTACTCGATGGCGGCCACGCGCGCCTGGCGCCGGCCGTGGTGCGCACGGCGGGCCAGGACGAGGCGCAAATCGAAGCCGACTACGCCTTCGGCGATGGCGCGTTCGACATCGCGATCTCCGCCGGGCGCATGAGGGTGGCGGCCCTGCGCGCGCAGGTTGCGCTGGCGGCCGTGCCCTGGCTGGAACAGGTCCGGAGCGGCGATTGGAGCGGCCAGTTGCGCTACCATCGCGACGCGGACATGGCCGGATGGACCGGCAGCTTGCAAGTCAACCAGGCCGAGATTCCGGTGGATGGACTTGCCGATCCGCTGCTGATCGATTCGGCGCGCGTCGAGATCGATGGCGCGCGGGTGACCATCGACCGGCTGCGCGGCGCCACCGGCAAGCTGGACTTCACCGGCGATTACGCCTACGTGCCGGGAGCGCCGCACCCACACCGCGTGCACCTGCGCGCGGCGGAGTGGGACGCAGCCGATGTGGAAACCGAATGCCTGCCGGCGCTGCGCCGCGGATCGAGCCTGCTGGCCCGCGCCCTGGGCCGCACCACGCTGCCCGATTGGCTGAAGGCGCGCGAGGTGGAGGGCACGCTTCAGATCGATCGTTTGGCGATCGACGGCGCGCGACTGAACGGCGTGCGCGCGCGCCTGGAATGGGACGCGGGTCACGTGGAGTTCGGCAACGTCGAAGCCACGCTGGCCCACGCCGCCATCAAGGGCCGCCTGGCGGTGAATCTGAGTGGCGCGGTGCCCACGTACCGATTCACCGGACAAGTGAAAAATTTGCCGTGGCAATCCGGCGGCCTCGATGCGGAGGGCTCGCTCACGACGTCCGGCGTCGGCGCGCAGTTGGTGTCCAACCTGGCTTCGACGGGAACCTTCTCCGGGACCGGTCTCGACTTTGGCGCGGCCGCGCCCTGCCGCGCCAGCGGCAACTATAGCCTGGCGTGGGCGCGCGGCGTTCCGCGGTTCAAACTCACCGGCCTCAACCTGCGCACCGACGAGGACGTTTACACCGGCCGCGGCGCCACCGAGAACGATGGCAAGCTGCTGATCGTGCTGACCAGCGGCGCCAAAGAACTGCGCGTGGCCGGCATCCCCGGCAAGTTGAAAGTGGAAGAACCCGCGCGGCCGTAAGGTGACGGAAAGAGAACCGGCGGCAAGGCAAGACCGCCGGCGTCACGAGAGCCCACCGCCGCATGATATCCTAAAGCCGGGAGTGCGGCCACTAGTGTAAAGCCCTTATTTTGTTTGGGCTAACGGATTCCATCCGGGCCGGAAAGACGAGGACATCGATGCACCTCATCCCCACGCAAGAGGAAGTCGTCGCCGTGCTGCGAGAGACCGGAGCGCTGCGCGACGGCCATTTCGAGTACCCCACCGGTCTGCATTCCAACGAGTATCTGAAGGTGCCGCTGGCGATGCGCTATTCCCGGCACCAGAAAATGATGTCGGTGGGTTTAAGCCGGCTGTTGCGCGCCCATCCGGAAATCCGCGCCATCGCCAAGGATCTTTCGATGGTGGCGCCCACCACGGGCGGGCTGCCGCTGGCCTTCGGATTGTGCGAAGCGCTGCGCGCGCGGCAGGTTTACTGGGCGGAGCGGGAGCACGACCGCGACCCGCTTCGTTTCCGCCAGTTCCTGCGTCCCGAGCCGGGAGAGCCGGTGGTGCTGGTGGACGACATCCTGCGCACCGGTCAGCGTCTGACCGAACTGAAAGCGCTGTTAGAATCCCATCACGCCAAGGTGGTGGGACTGGCGGTGGCAGTTTACCAGCCCAACCCCACGACCTTGAGTTTCGGCGACCTCCCGCTGTACTATCTGGTCAAGCTCGACGGCAGTTACTATGTCGATGGGGAGCACTGCGAATGGTGCCAGCGGGGCGTGCCCCTAGAGAAGGTTTGAGAATGCCAAAGGACAGGCGGCGCGGCCTGGCGGGACGTATGCCGGGTGCGCGGCGGCTCGGTCCGTTTCTCTGCGCAGCCGCACTGTGCGCCGGCCTGCGCGCTCAGGAATGGGACGCGGTCAAGCTCGCGCCATATTACCCGACGCCGGCGACTATCGTCGGACAGATGCTTCAACTGGGCGGCTTAAAGGCAGGCGAGAAAGTGTACGACCTCGGGTCGGGGGACGGCCGCATCGTGATTATGGCGGCGCAGAAATTTCATGCCGACGCGGTGGGCGTCGAGATCGACCCCGATTTGTGCCGCCAGAGCCTGGCGCGGATTGGCAAGCTGGGGCTCGAAAAAAGCGCTCGTATCATCCACGGCGACCTGCTGGCGCAGAATTACAGCTCGGCCGACCTGGTGACGGTCTATCTGTTGCCCGATCCCATCAACGGCAAGGTGCAGCCGCTGCTCGACCGCCAACTCAAGAAGGGCGCGCGTGTGGTAGCGCACGATTTCGAGTTTCGCGCGTGGACCCCGGAAAAGGTGGAAAACATCGCCGACGACGGGGAAGGGCGCAGCCACACGTTGTACCTGTATCGAAAGTGACACCTTGTTGGAGCGAATGAAAATCGGTTGGCCTCGATCCATGGCGGCGGCCCGGGCGGCCCTGGCCGCGGTCGCCCTGGGGTGGTTCCTTTTCAGCCCGGCGGACGTGTTTAAGCCGTCTTTCTACGTGCTGGCGCTATACCTGGTCTGCGCGGTCGTGCTGGTGGTAAAGGCGCGCACGCCGCACGGCGTTTTCGGGCTGCTGGCGCTGGTTGCCGACATCGTGTACCTGCTGGTTTCCGCGGCTTATGGCGGAGAACGGCTGCTCTGGTTTAGTTCGGTCTTCCTACTCTATGTTCTCGCCGAAGCGCTGGTGTTTTTCGGCGTGACGGAAGTGGCGCTGGTGTCGGCCGTGGCCGCCGCATTCTGCATCGCGCTGCCGTCGCTGCCGCTGGATCCTCTGCTGAGAACGATTGTGGTCGGCGGCGCGCTGGCCTGCGGGGCGGCGATCTACAAGCACCGTATGACCTTGCGCTTCGCCACGCTCGAAGCGCACGCCGCCGAGGCGCAGCAGGAAGCCGAGAAGGCGCGCGAAACGGAGCGCCAGCGCATCGCCTCGGATTTTCACGACGGCCCGCTGCAAAGCTTCATCAGCCTGCAAATGCGCCTCGAGATTTTGAAGAAGCTGCTGGAGCGCGACTTCGAAGCCGGCATGGAAGAGTTGCTGGGACTGCAATCGCTGGCGGTGGCGCAGGTGCGCGACCTGCGCATGTTCCTGAATGCGATGCGGCCGGTGGATGTGGATGGCGCCAATTTCGTGGTCACCGCCCGGCGCACTGCCGAATCGTTCCAGAAGGAAAGCGGGATACCGGTTACCTTCATCAGCTCATCCGGGCCGGTCGGCCTGCCGCCGGAAATGACGGCGGAAGCGCTACAGATGATTCGCGAAGCCTTGCACAACGTGCAGAAGCACGCCGCCGCGACGCGTGTCGCCGTGTCGCTCGAAAAGGCCGCCAACGGCCTGGAGATCTCGATCGAAGACAATGGCCACGGCTTCGCTTTTTCCGGATCGTATTCGCTCGAGGAACTCGAACTGCTGCGGCTCGGCCCGGCCAGCCTGAAGCGGCGCGCCCGCTCGCTGAACGCGGACATGCAACTCGAATCGCGTCCCGGCCGCGGCACCGGCCTCAAGGTGCGCATCCCCCTCCAATAAAGAGTGGGACAGGCGCTTCCGCCTGCCAACTCGCCGGTCTCAGCGTGTGGCGGCCCAATTTCCGAGTCGCGGATCCACTCGGAACCGGCTAGACTCCACTTCCGCGGCTAGGGCGCTTATCGGTACCGATCCAAGAAGAACCGAAGCCTATTTCCGTATCGCCCGCCAGGGTGTCAAATCTTCATGCGCTGGATTTCAGTCCTGGTCTCCAAATGCTCTCAGATGAGTAATCGCCCCAGCGCGGCTGTCCGTTGGGTGGGTCCGTTCTGTTGTGCTCATGATCAGGGAACGGTCGTCTTCTCATCTGGGCCTCTCGGGCTCTCCTCAAGCCGAGCCGCTTGTGTCATCAGATAATTCCGTTCCGGAATGCTCGTCGTCCGGCCGGCCGCGGTCCGGTAGTGTTTGATGGCGTCATCACGATCGCCAAGCATTTCGAGCAAGTGTGCGCGAACCGCGTCAAGACGGTGATGTCCGGAGAACCGCGCGTCGCTATCGAGCGGCTTGAGCATTTCGAGCCCTCTCGCTGGGCCGTGTACCATTGCGGTTGCAATGGCATGGTTGAGCGTCGCCATGGGGCTGGGAGACACGCGCTTCAGCAACTCGTACAGCGCCAGGATCTGCGGCCAATCCGTGTCTTCCGCGCGCGCCGCTTCGTCATGAATCGCGGCCACCGCCGCTTGTAGCTGGTACAGGCCCACCGATCCTTTTGATAGCGCCGCGGTCAAAAGCTCGATTCCTTCGGCGATCTCGGCCCGGTCCCACAGAGTTCGGTCCTGTTTGTCCAGCGGGATCAATTCCTCGTCGGCCCCAGTCCGCGCCGCGCGACGGGCGTCGGTCAACAACATGAGGGCCAGCAGGCCTGCAACTTCCGCATCGTCGGGAAGCAGCGCTTTCGCGCAGCGAGTCAACCGGATCGCCTCACGCGCCAAATCGAGTCGCTGCAAATGCGCCCCGCTGCTGCTCGAGTATCCCTCATTGAAGATCAGGTAGAGCGCATGCAGAACCGCCGGCAGCCGTTCGGCGCGCTCCTGCCAAGAAAGTGAACGGAACGGCACGCCTGAAGCCTTGATGCTTTGCTTCGCGCGGCTGATCCGCTGCGCCATGGTGGCCTCCGGAACCAGAAATGCACTGGCAATCTCCGCCGTCGTCAAGCCGCCGACGGCCCGCAGCGTCAGGGCGATCGCAGAGGACGAAGTGAGCGCGGGGTGGCAGCACAGAAACAGCAGAATCAGCGTGTCGTCCGGGTCCATGTCCGTATCTCGCTCGATGTCGCCGGCCGCAGTCGCGGTCTCCGCATCCCTGGCGGCCGCACTTTCCCTCTGACGGCGGGCAACCTCGCTGCGCACCTGGTCGGTCATACGGCGGAATGCGACCTGTATCAACCAGCCGCGCGGATTCTCGGGAACACCCTCCCGCGGCCATTGCGTGAACGCCGCTAGCATGGCCTCCTGCACGGCGTCCTCGGCCGATGCGAAATCGCGAAAACGCCGGGCCACCACGCCGAGCGCCTGCGGCGCAAGTTCCCGCAGCAGGCGCTCGGAGGTGGTGTCCCATGGCTTTGTCATCGCCGCTCTCGTTACATCATTTCCGCCGGCGGCGCGCTCATCACCGGGCGCACTTCAATCGGCATGTTCAACGGCGCTCCGCCAGGTCCCGGCGCCGCCGAAGCCTGGGCTGCGATCGCATACGCCCGCTCCGGCGTCTCCACATCGACGATCCAGAAGCCGGCAAGAAATTCCTTGGACTCGGGGAACACGCCGTCCGTGATGGGAGCGCCATCCCCGCCGGCCCGCACCAGCTTGGCCTGATCGGGAAATGACAGCCCCTCCGCGGAGACCAGTTCGCCGGACTCGTGAAGGTCCTGGTTCAGCTTTTTCATGAATGCGATGTGCGCCCGCAAGTCTCCCCTCGGCCAGTTGGGGACGCCTTGCTCTGCCCTCATCGTGTTCATCATTAGAATGTATTTCATTCTTTCCCTCTCGTGGGACTGGCGAACCGCCGCACTTCAATCGGCATGTTGGTAGGAATGCCGCCGGGCCCGGGCGCCGCCGAAATCCGTCCCGCGATGGCGCGAGCGCGTTCCGGAGTCGCTACGTCCACGATCCAGTAGCCCAGCAGAAACTCCTTCGACTCGGGGAAGATGCCGTCCGTAACCGGGAGCCCGTTTCTCTCCCCGCGCACAACCATGGCCTCAACCGGTTCGGCCAGGCCCTGCGTCGCCACGAACTCCCCGGACTCGCTCAGCTCCTTCGTTATGGTCCTGAGAGCCGCAAAATGCGCCTCAATATCCTTTGCCGCCCAGGCGTGATACCCGTCAACGCCCGCTTTCGTGCCCGACATCAACAAAATGTATTTCATTTAGTTGGCTCCTTTCATATCCTAGTCGGAACCACCGCGGCGTTCTCTACATCCCTCGGAAAGTATTTTTCAAACCGCAAACCGGCCCCACCCTGTCGATTTCGAACGCCCGGAACCGACCTACAAGTGGAGGTTCGGAAATGACGGCCGAAGATGTGGTGGTTGACGTTAGCCAGGATTGGGTGCTTGCCTGCCATGTGCAGCAGCGGTTTATGCAGGGTCCAGGCGGGAACGCCGGCGGCCTGGACTGCGGCGGGCGGTGCCGCCAGGTTCGGGCCCTCGGCGGCGACTGCTACGATTTCATGACCCTCACCGATGACCGCCTGGCGCTGGTCGTTGGCGATGCCTCCGGCAAAGGTCTCGCCGCGGCGTTCATGATGGCCAGTGTCCAGTCCTCGCTTCGAACAGCCGCGTTGTTCACGGCAGACGACTTGGCCGCATTACTCAAGATCGTGAATGCCCAGGCGTACAATTCGTCGGCTGCGGACCGTTATGCGACGCTGTTCTATGGCGTCTTCGACAGGGCGGCGCGGACGCTGCGGTACGTCAACGCCGGACATAATCCGCCGTTTGTTCTTCGCGATGACGGCTCGGTCCATTGGCTCGAACCGAGCGGAGCCCCCGTTGGAATGTTCCCCGATTCGGGCTATGAGGAGAGCGGCCTTCGGTTGAATCCTGGCGATCTGGTCATCGCCTACACGGATGGAGTCGTGGAAGCGACGAACCCCGAGGGCGACGAGTGGGGCGTGCAGGGTCTCTTGAGAGCGGCCGAAGCCTGGGCCCCGGGGCGCCCAGGAGCCGCTCAAGACTTGGTTCAGTGGATCTTCAACTCCATGGACGACTTCTCACGCGGCTACCAGACCGATGACGCGACAGTGGCGGTCCTGCGCGTGGTCTGAATGTGTCCATGTTAAGAACCGCGTTCGGCTCTTTGCGCGCATCGTCGGTGAACCGGGAGCAGCTCAAATTCCGGTCTGTCGGCACAAGCTGGGGGTGATTTGGCATCGCTTAACGCGATCAGTACCGAAAGGTCGGCATCCCGTTGATCTGAACCGCGCGTGCTCCTCTGGCTGGATCACGCGCCACACGGAAACAGCGTGGTGGGCGGGCTTGCCTGCGGGGTTGGCTACCGATAATTCCAAATAACGCTCGCGCGTATTGGGTGCCGCTTTTAGCTGGACGAGACGCGCTCAACGACTGGAGGGTCGGCAATGTCGATCGCCGAACCCTGGCGCGGTTCTCGGTCCGAATCCGTCGTCCTCGCAGCCATCTTCAAAATTGTGGGGTCATTCCGTCCCCGAAGATTCAGGCGGTTTCGCATGACTTCATGACTTCAGGAGGGTTCGCCGCCTTCAACGTCGAGATCTCGTTGTTTATTCGCGGGGCCCACTGATTCTTTCTCGGATTGGTTCCGCCAATCCGATTGAATCAGTAAGTGTCTGCAAAGCCAAAGATGCGGGGCGTTTCAACGCCACGCAAGACGCCGCTCGCTGCGTCGATCGCTCCCAAAACCGCAGTCCCTTTGATCCCATAGACCTCTAATGTGGATTTCTGCTCGGTGCTGACCCCTGCCTTTTGAAGGCGTTGAAGGAACTCCTGATCATAGACCCCCTCGGGGACCAGATCCGGCTTTGTGAAGGTTCCTTCGCCTGTTTTCACGGGCTCTAGATTGAGAAGCAGAGGTGGCGCAGCCATTGCAGTGAGCGGATCGAGATGGTTCGAGAGAACTCCCACCAGGAGCCGGACGGTTTCGGGGAGCAGGGACACGCCGATGGTTGCAACTGCCAAAACCGGCTTGGAACCTATCATCGCAATCACAGGCGATTCGTCCCCGGGAACCGGGCCGCCCGGCTTGATCGCCGCCAATCTCATTTGCTGAAACCCCGCCGCGTCGGAGATTGGAATGCCGCCGACAACGATGCCGGTAGTTCCCCATGGGACTGTGTTGATGCTGTGCACCAGAGCCGCAACGTTTCCCCAGCGGTCAACCACGACCACCGCATCGCTGTGGCGCTTGCCTTTTTGCTCTCCCCGATCCCCGACCTCGTCCAGAACGGATGCCAGCGTCTTGGCATAGGCCTTGGTCAGACGATCCTCGGGTGCTGAACTGAGTCCCTTTTTGCGCTTCCACTCTGTGAGTTGAGGATCATCCGGCGCGCCATCGTACGTGGCAACCCGCAGAATCCTGGAAAGCGTTTGGAAGGCCTTGGCATCTTTATTGTAGGGACCCATCTGGTCCAGTTGAGTCGCCTCGGCCAGATTGAGCGCCTCAAGCATGCCAGTCGCGCTGTTGTTGCTCTTGCCGGGAGCGTAAACAGTATGGCCGAGAAACGTTGTACTCTGCGGCTCTTCCCAAACCGGGCGATAGCGCTTCATGTCTTCCATGGTTGCCTTGCCGCCGTCGCGCTGGACGGCTTGGACGAACTGCTGCCCCCACGCGCCTGTGTACATGTAGCTCGCGCCGTCTTGCGCAACGGCCCGAAGCGTCTTCGCCAGATCGGTCTGGACGAAGCGGTCTCCAGTTTTCGGCAAGGGGCTGCCGCCTTGTTGCTCAAATGCTCGTCCTTCCGCGGTGCGGGCCAGGAATTTTCCGTACATTGAAAAATAGCTTGAGAGCAACGGGGAAATGGTGAGGCCGCTCTCCGCATAGGCGATGGCGGGCTGGAATAGGTCTGAAAACGGCAGCCGGCCGAAGCGCTTATGCATGGCCTCGATGCCCGCCATGAATCCCGGAACCAAAGTCTTGCGCCCCTCAGCCCCTTCAGTCGGTTGCCGGGCAAACGGAAGCGATCCAAGGTCGGAGACGGGAATAGTCTTGGGATCGGTTTCACCAAGGTAGGAGTCCCATCCGGCGTTCAGCGAGTAAACCTTGCCAGACTTGGCATCGCAGTAGACAAGCTGCAGGATTCCAGCGTACGAGACGTAGGAACCGAGTGCTGTCGTGACCTGCATGAGCGCAACGGTAGCTGTCGCGTCAGCTGCGGTGCCGCCCTGCCTCAACGCCTCGACTCCCGCGTGAACGGCGACGGGCGACATGGTCGCAGCGACAAGGCCCGACTGCCCCGCAATAACTTTCGCTTCAAGCGGCCAAGGAATCATCTCTGCTTGCTCGGCCCGTGCCTTCTCTTCCGGCTTCCACTTGCTCGGCGAGAGATCCGCGCCGAAGTCTGCCTGAGAAACCAAAAACGCACACATTACGATAGAGGCAATCTGTTTCTGTAACGTCATTTTCGACTCCTGAACATTCTTTCTTCGATCACTGTCGGGGCTGATGCAAGGTCAGTCAGGTAGGCTTCTTACCGCTGCCCTGGCTTCGAGGCGGCGCGCTGTGGTCCTGTTAGGGCAAACACCACTCCGACCCAGATCAGCAAGGTCAACGTAGCCAGCGGAACGACCCACACAGGCAGGATGCGGTGGATTTCGGCGAGATTGGTACCGCGGATGGCCGCTAGCCACACATCCCAACGCAGATTCAATATCAGCAGAATGAGTCCCCAGACCAAGGCTGTGTGCCCAATCGCCGCTCGCAATGCCGTTGTTCCGATCGGGCTGCGGAGTTGAAAGAAATGCCAGATGCCCAGCACCACCATGATCCCGGCCATTATCCCGGCCGACACCTGGTCACCCACCCGCCACGCCAGGTAAATCAGCCAAGAAAAGCACGACAGGTAGAGGCCGAAAACTATAACAAAGCTTGGCCCCAAATTCAGTGGTGTTCGGGTCGTTTTAGAAATCGCGGCTTTTTCCTGGCTCTGCCGGCGCATAGCCACGATCCGCCGAAACAACAAGACAGTAAAGGTGGCGACAACGACGCTGTAGAACCACCAAAAGCCTGTCATCACCGCATAGAACGGCTGGTCACTCCACGCGTAGCGTTGGCGCAGAGTCCGAACCGCAAACTGTCCGACGACGCACCAAGCCAACACAAAAACCCATAAAGCGATGAACGAAAACTTTTGGAACCGGCGTTCGCGAGCGGTCGGAGCTGCCCGAACAATCAGCCAATGCGCCAGGATGCCGGCGAAAACTCCGACAAAGGGGGCCAGCCACGCAGCCAGAAAGTCCGACTTGACCAACATCGCGCCCTTGCCAGCCATGCCGGTCCCCACGGATGCCGCCGGAGCGGCCGGCAGCAGCGCGAGCACAGAGTTGGAAAATGCCTGGCCCGGCGCTGTCCGGCTCAACGTTCCCTCCACGAATGCAAGCACTTCTTCGTGGAGCAGCTTGCGCCCGCGCGAGAGCCGCTGCTTCACGGCGTCCTCGCTCAACTCCAGCTCGGCCGCCACGCGCTCGATCGACTGTTCTTCGCGGTAGAACAAAATCAGCGGTTCACGGTAGGTGTCGGGAATCCGTTCCAGCGCTCGCCAGAGGATCGCCTCTTCCTCCCGGCTGATGGCCTGCATCGACGGCGACGCCTCCGGCGAGGGCGACTCCTGAATCGCATCCAATGGCTCGGCGGCGTGCATGGGCTCGCGGCCCCGTCTCCGGAATTCTTTGCCGACCAGGAACCGCGTGATGCCGCACAACCAGGACCGGAGTCGCGCGGGTTCGCGCAGTTCGGAGAGCTGCTTCCACGCGGCAAAAAAGGTTTCCTGCGCGAGGTCTTCACTCAGGCTTAAGCTCCCGGTGGCGTTGTAGGTGATCGAGCAGACAAGCGATTGGTACCGCTTGACGATCGTCGCAAACGCGGCACGGTCGCCTGTCAGACTCCATTCCACCAATTGCGCGTCGCTGTTCCCTGAGATCTTCGGGGTCATCGTCGTACCTCATCATACAAGTACCCGGACGAAATGAAGAGGTGACAGGGAATTGTTTGGAGTAACGAATAGCGATTAACGCCTACCTGCCAATACGCGAAGCGCGGGGATCGGTGACTAGGCCGAGTCGCTCGGGAACCCCTTCAGTCTGGTTTTCAGCGCACTGACTGCCGCACCGCTCTGGAGTCGGTTCGTTACGCGCACGTATATCCTGGCGGAAGCAGTTTCAGCAGGCCCTGAACGTAGGATCCTTGGAGGCTGTGCGCATCCACTGGAAGCGCGAATCCGGGGTCTACATTCACATCGGTGCCTGTTTGCTCGTACAGACCGACCGGGATTTGCGGAGGAAGACGCGGGACGAGATCCCAGAAGTTGACCACCCGGTAACACGAGGGGATGGTGAGGTCGAAGAAGCGGGCGAAGTCCGCAAGCCCCGCTGCGGGTCCGGCGAATGTAATTAGCTCGGGCACAAGTGAAGGTGTCAGATTCTTCGCGATATCGGGTCCCGCGATCACCGACAAAGCTCCTCCGAGGCTGTGCCCGGTGACCAGCAAGTCGTCGCAACCCGCGATCGTGGCGCCGATTCCAGCCGCGATACTGTCGTGCAGCGCCGCGTAAATCGACTGAAAGCCCACGTGGACCTGTCCCCCGTTAGGAATATACCGGTATGGTTCGACCAATGCGTCGAAATTCTCCACCCAATCGTCAAATGTCTGCGTTCCGCGGAAGGCAACAAACGCGGTTCTCGTGGTTGGATTCTTGCCCATCAACCCAAAAACACCGGAGTCGTCCATCATCGCCTTGGCCACATTCGACTGATTCGGCAAGTTTAAGATCGCCTGCCGCAAGGGCTCATCCGCTTGAATCAGCCCAGTCATCCGGAAGCCGGGCGGCAATTGGGGCACAACTCCGGGATGGTTCATCACGGCGTAGGCCGCTTCAGCGAGTGGAATCATGACGCACAGTGCAAAATCGGCGTGAAAACCGGTTGGTGTGGGAGCGTTGAACGTGAACATCGACTTGTCCTCTCTGGGCCGTTCTGATCGTCAAGACATCTTAAGGGTCCTTCGCATCCGAAGTGCAACGTCAATGGTCATGTATTATCTCATGCGCCGCATCTCTGCGCGGGTGTCACGGTGGGCTAAATTTGGTTCGACCGCCGGAGATTACAGGCATGTGCATAGCCTTCCGATATCGAACCATATCGCGCGTGGGGTGGGCGCCATGCACCGAGCTGAAGCCTTTTTCGGCGCGCGTCTCCGGAGGTGACTTGCTTAGCGACGAGAGGCCGCAAAGCTGGCTGCTGATAATGAATAATCGACAAACAGCGTTCAAAAAAAGTGTGACCCTTAGCGCGCAGATAAGCCAAACGTCGTTAACAGCCAATTGAAAGTTGCCGCGTAAACCAGGCTTAAATCGCCTACCTGGCGGTGCTCCGCGCCGCCGGAAGCGCGATCGAATATCTTGACCGTTACGCTGCGCGCGCTGACGAGCGCCGCTTGTAGGTCCGCGGTCTGATGGGCGGGGATAAAGTGATCCTCTCCCCCCACGAGAATCAATACGTGCTGCCGGATTCGCAGAGGCCGATTATGTCGCCGGAATCCCGGTCTGCAATCGCCCGAGCCGTTGAGTGCCAGGCGCCGCCGGGAGTTTCTGTAATCAGGTCTTCAAGGCATTTTGCGGCTTTCTTCGGCGGTCGCGCAAAGTGGCAGCAGCATGTGCTGCACGACCCTCCAATCTGACAGGAGCTCATGAACTGAATCCGAGTCGGAGTGCTTCAACTCTCGGAGCTCGACCGAATCAGTGCGACCAGACATCGCTACCACCATAAACGATGGTACGGCTCCCGTGCAATCAGGACAGGGCTACCGATATCAGGTCATAACGGGCCGATTCGAACAATTTGTCGCCGGCGGCATCTCACTCGAGGGTGGCGCGCGACGAGTTCCGCATTCGAGGCACCGGCGGCGAGATGGATCTGACGCCGCAGAACGCGCCTGCGCTCAAGTTTCCCGGAGGCGCCGAAGAAGTGCCGGCGGCCGCCAACCTGCACTACCCCTGTGTCGAGGATTTTGCGCGTGCCGTATTGGAAGGCCGCCCACCGCGATCGACTGGCGCCACCGCGCTCCAAACCGAGTGGGCGATGGGCCAGGCGCAGGCGAATCTATAAATGCCGTCTCATTTCGGATCGCGCGAGCGTCAAGAGCCTGTCAGAAAATAACCGGGCGACCCCCTTCGGTCGCGGCTCTGCTTCCGCTTACTCGATCCAGATGATTCCGCGATGAAACGCCACGGCCACGGCTTGCGCCCGATCGTTGCACCCCAGCTTGGCGAACACATTACTGGCATGAACCCGCACGGTTCCCTCGCTGATCGCCAGCCGGCTCGCGATCTCTTTGTTGGATTCTCCGTGGGCAATCAACTTGAGTATCTCGAGTTCCCGCGGACTCAGTTCGGGGCAAGGCATTCGTTCGGCCAGGCACGACGCGATCTCCTTGGGAAGCGGGCGCTGGCCCGCATGCACCGCCCGGATTGCGTCTACTAATTCGCGGCCTTTTACATCCTTCAGGAAGTACGAGCGCGCCCCGGCCTGAAAGGCGCGAAACACATCCTCGGTTCCGCCGTACGAAGACAATACCATGATCCGCGCGCGCGGAAATTTCCCCAGGATGGTTGTAATCGCATCGATCCCGCTTAATCCGGGGAGCCGCAAATCCATCAGCGTGACATCCGGCTGGTGCTCTTCGAAGAGCGCCACCGCCTGCAGCCCATTGCCGGTCTCAGCCACGTTCACCATGTCGGGTTGACTGTTGATGATCGCGCTTAGCCCCACCCGTACAACGAACTGATCCTCGACGATCATGGTGCGAATTCGCCCGGCATTGTTCTTTTGGTTCATTAATAATCTCCGCGCACCCGCTCGCCAATCGGCACTTCGACAAGCAACTCGGTCCCTTCGCCCTGCCGGCTGTTCAGCGTCAAATGCCCGCCGATTCTCTCAGCGCGCTCGCGCACTCCCATCAATCCGTAATGCCCGTTTCCGGACGCAGAGAGGTGTTCCGGGTCGAAGCCACGGCCGTCGTCGCGCACGCGCAACACGAGCGAATCCTGCGTATATCGCAATTCAACGTCCACAGTCCGGGCATGGGCATGTTTCACGGTGTTCGCCAATGCTTCCTGAAAAATACGCAGCAGATTTATCTCCGTCGATGGATTCAGCTTCCGCGGCGCACCGACAACCTGTATGCGCGTCTGGAGCGCGGCCGCCAGCCGCTTGGCGATTTCCGGCAGCGCCGCGGCTAGATTCGGACATTCCAGTTCGTCGGAACGGAGGTCGGCGATGGCCCGGCGGGCCTCGGCAAGACTATACCTTGTCAGGTTGCAAGCCTCGTCCAGACGCTCCCGCAAATCGTTTTTGACGTCCGGCAGGTGCATGTGCACGGCGTCCAACTGCAGCGCGATACCGGCAAGACTCTGCGCCAGCGTGTCGTGTATATCCTGCGAGATCCGGTTGCGCTCGGCCAGCACGGCGGAGTATCTGGCTTTCAATCCCCGCATGCGGAGCCAGTACAGCAGCCAGGCAAACAGGATCGCCGAAGAAATGGCCATGGCCGCAAACAGCGGCGTCCGATAGAAAGGCGGCTTGAGATAGAACGAAAACGCGTCGCCGGTCTTATTCCAGGCGCCATCTTCTTCACCGGCCACCACGCGGAAACGGTATCTCCCGGGGCTCAGGTTGGCGTAGTAAGTAAACCGCCTGGCGCCCGCGTCGATCCAGTTCTGATCGAAGCCTTCGAGTATATATCGGAACCGCATCTTTTCCGGAGCGGAGTAGCCCAGGGCCGCATAGTGAATCTCAAAGTCGCCCGCGCCAAGCGGCAACTCGGCGTACTGCCGCAACGGTTGCTCCCGCTTGTTCAATATGGCTTTTTCGATATAGACCGGGGGGACAAAGGTATTGGGGAAGATCCGGTCCGGCTCGACGACCACCAGTCCGTTCATCGAGGTGAACAGCAGTTGCCCGCCGGCGGTTCTCAAGGCGAGCGGCTGGTTGCCCACGTTGCCCGCTCTGGTCTTCATGCCGTCTCTTTCGCCGTAGGCAAGCGAGACAACCTTCCCCACCGTACCCGCGGCAAAGCCCCGGAGGTCCCGCTTGCTTACCCTGAATATTCCCTCGGCCGAGCTGAACCAGAAGTTGCCATACCCATCGTCGACGATCGCGTAGACGAAACTCGTGAGAAGCCCCGAGGCGGAAGTCCAGTTGAAAAAAACTCCACCCTTAAGCCTCGAGAGTCCGCGCCGGGTGGCGAACCAGAGAGCGCCCTCTTCGTCCTCGTGGATGGCGACGACGCGGTCGTTTGCCAGCCCGTCTCTGGTTGTAAAGTTGGTGAATCTGCCGTTGGAATATCTGCTCAGGCCTTTGCCGAGCGTGCCGGCCCAAAGAGCGCCGCTGTGGTCGCGCACTATGGCGCGAACCTGATTGCCGGCTAAGCCATCTTGCGTCCGGTAGTTTCGAAACACCCCGCCTGAATACTGGAAGAGGCCGGCGCCATCCGTGCCGATCCACAGGCGGCCTTCGGCATCCTTGTAGAGTGCTTCGATTTCGAAGGCGCCCGTCCAATTGGGCACCGGCGTCAAGCGGCCATCTTTCATCCACAGCAGGTCCTTGCCCGCCGAGATCCAGAGATTCCCGGTCGCGTCCTCGGCAATCGACCTGACGTCGCCCAAGCGGGAGCCATTCACGTGCGTCCATGTTGCGAAGCGCCCGTCGTGGTATCGGGCGAGCCCGTCGACGGTTCCGATCCACAGGTCGCCGCGACTGTCCTCGAAGACAGCCCGCGTCCGGTCGTCCGGCAATCCATCTTCAGCCGATACCGTGGAAAGCTGCCTGGTCCTGAGCCGCGCCAGCCCGTTCGACTGCAAGCCCAGCCAGATGCCTCCCTCGCGATCCATGCACAAGGTGTAAATGCCGCCCAAGCCGGCGGCGCCGCCTTCCACCGAAACCGCTTCGAAGGCCCCGTTGTGCAGTTTGATAATCTGCTTTCCCCGCACCGCCCACACCTCTCCTTGCGGGTCTTGATAGAGTTCATTGATCGGGCCTCCGGCGTGCGGACCGCCGAAAATCCTCGAAACGCCGTTCCTGCGTTGCTCGATCACCCCGTCGCTGTAGCCGATCCACAACGAGCCGTCGCTGCCGCACAGCAACTGCCCCGGCACGGCGTTATCGCGTGCAGGTTTCGGCAGAAAGGGTTCCAACCTGTCGTTGGCGAAGCGATAAACCCCATTGCGCGTCCCCGCCAACAGACCTTCGGAAGATGACCAGCACACCGCCATGCGCGCGCCGGCCGATCCATCCTCCGGCGTGAAGCGCGTGAATACACCGTGAGAATCGCGCACCAGCCCTTGTGCCGTAACCATCCAGATGTCGCCTTGGCCGTCCTTGGCCAGAGTCCTGATGACATCGTCGGGAAGCCCGTCCGCGGTCGTGAAGGTCCGGAATCTTCCGTTCTTGAGAAGAGTGAGACCGCCTCCATAGGTGCCGATCCACAGGCCGCCCTCGTCATCTTCCTCGAGCGCCCACACCTCGTCGTCTTTCAGCGCGCCGGTCTGGGTGTTGAATGCGGTGAAGCTTTCTCCGTTAAACCGGATCAGCCCGCCATCGGTCCCGAACCACATGTATCCGTCGCGGGTTTGGACGATGGCTCTGACGCGGGACTGGGCGAACCCTTCGGCCTCCCGCCAGAAGTCGACTCCATATCGGGTGTTCGCCTGATGCCAGGCTGCGTGGAGCGGGGTACCCGGCGCGGTCGACGCGCACAGCGCCGGCCTCGGCGAAATGACCGCTAGGCTGAACAGCGCGACAAGCTTCCACGTCCCACGGCATCGCCTTTTCGTCAACATTTTTCGGGTGTTTCGTTCAATCGTACCGATGGCCGCACCCGCAATCAACCGCGTGCCGTGCTCCCCAATGTCGCCCTCGCGATCCTCAGGCATGGCGACTAGTCAATCCGCATAGTTCCTAATTATGACATTTGCATATGTCGGGGTAAACCGCAGTGTAATGACAAGCAGCCCGCCATGGCTTAGCATTCTGGCCAGTGACAAGGCGGATAGGTGTTTGCTCCGTAGCCGTGGTGGCTGTTGCCGCCGGCGCGTCCTTGCTGAGCAGGGAACCCCTGTCCGCGTCCGAGCCCAACGAGGGCCGGGTATCGATCTTCAATGCCGAGAGTATGGACGGATGGCACATCGGGATTCGTCTTACTGCTTGCCCGATTCTGTCCGGTGCATGAGAACACTTGTGGAGCGTACGTTGGAGTCGGCCGGAGCATCCGAAAGGAAAGGTCCGGCCTGACCAAGGAGCAACGACAATGAGGAACATTAGAACTGTAATCGGCGGGCTCATCGCGATTGCCACCCTATCGATCTGCGCTTTTGCGCAGAACAGTGGTTCAATCACCGGCACGATCAAGGATTCGCAGGGCGGGGTGATTCCCGCAGCGGCGGTGGTAGCCGTAGACCAGGCAACCGCCCTCCGCCAGACGACAACTACCAGCACGGAAGGGAACTTCATTTTCCCGGAGCTTCCGCCGGGGACATACACGGTCACTGTGGAAGTCAAGGGCTTCAAGAAGAGCGAGAGCAAAGACATCGTCGTGCCGGTGGCCACCAAGGTCGGCGTGGGCGACATCGTTCTGGAGGTGGGCAGCACCGCCGATACCATCACCATCGAAGCCAATGCCGCGACCATCCAGATTCAGGCGGATTCGGGCGAGCGTTCCGACGTCCTGACCAACCGGGACATTCGGAACATCGGGCTCAACGGCCAGAACATCGTCGATATGATGAAGTTCATTCCCGGTGTCAACGTGAGCGCGCTAGTGGCGAACGCGGCTTCCACGGTGACCAACATCACGGGCAGTTTTCAAGTCAACGGCACGCGCAGCCTGGAACACGAATACACGATCGACGGGATCACGAACGTGAACCTGGGCAACAACACCGGAGCGCTGGTGTCGATCAACCCCGACGCGCTGGAAGAGGTCAAGGTGCTGACGTCGAACTACCAGGCGGAGTATGGCCGAGCGGGTGGAGGCGTGATCGCGCTGACCACGCGCGGGGGCACCAACGATTTTCACGGCGGGGCGCGCTACTTCCGCCGCCACGACAGCATGAACGCCAACACCTATTTCAACGACGAGCGCGGCGGCCAGGGACCGTCGTACTCGCGCCCTCTGTACCGCTACAATTTCTACGGGTGGGATTTCGGAGGCCCCGTCTGGATCCCCAAGGTCTATAACGGCAGAAACAAGCTCTTCTTCTTCGTCAGCCAGGAATACTACCGGCAACTGGTGCCCCAGACTACGTCGCAAAACATTCTGGTGCCCACGGCGGCGGAAAGAACCGGCGACTTCTCGCAATCGGTGGACGGCTCGGGAAAGCACATCACCATCACCGATCCCACCACCGGCCAGCCGTTTCAGAACAATATGATCCCGCAGAGCCGAATCTATGCGCCTGGCGAGGCCATCTTGAATTTCCTGCCCCCGTCCAACACCACCGCGGGCGGATTTGGTTACAACTACTCTTCCCAGGTACCCAGTTCCTACCCCCGGATGGAGACCATTCTGCGCGGCGACTGGACAATCAACGACAATGCGCGGCTGAGCGTGCGCTGGGTTTACAACCACGACGATCAGCAATTCGCCTACGGCACGACGACGGCTTCCTGGAACTGGCCGCTAACCATCACGGACCGGAAAAACGGTCCGGGCAGCGTGCCAAGCATTTCGTTGACCAAGAACTTCGGACCCACCGTGGTGAACGAAACTGTATTCGGAATCGGGCGGGGCGGAGTGACGATCGCGCCGGAGGGCGACGCGGTCAGTCGCGCGACAACGGGCATTGACACGCCGCTGCTGTACCCCAACGCCAACACGCCCAACTATATCCCCAGCTTGACTTTCGGCGGGATCGCGAGCGTCTCTTCGGCCGCCAGCACCAGCCTCTTCGGGCCCTTCAATCAGCGATTCCTGATCTGGCAGGTCATGGACAACCTGATCAAGGTTCACGGCTCGCACGTGTTCAAGTTCGGCTTCTATTTCCAGAGCGCCTCGAATGCCAGCAATAGTCAAGCCCACGTCCAAAGCGACATCGACTTTACGACCAGCGGCTCCAACCCGCTCTCTACCGGCGACCCCTTCGCCAACGCCCTGCTGGGGGTGTACAACTCTTACACGCAGTGGAGCGCGAAGGTGTATCAGAACTACCTCTACCACGACATCTCCGGGTACGCGCAGGACACCTGGAAAGTCACGCCCCGCCTGACGCTCGATCTGGGCATACGGTTCTCCTGGTATCAGCCGGTTTACGACACTGGTGGAGATGCGGCCTACTTCGATCCCTCGGCATACAACCCCGCCGACGCGGAGCGCCTGTACAGGCCGGTCTGCGTGGGCGCCTCGACGTGCTCGTTGGGGGCGGCCACATACCGGGCCATCGACCCGGACACGACGGGCCCCGCGACAATGGCGAATACACAGCCAGGCTACTACGTGGGCAAACTGGTGCCGGGCGCCGGCAGCGTCACCGACGGGATGGTGTTGGTGAGTTCGGGTTACCCGAAGGGCGGCGTCAATGCTCAGAAGATCCTGCCACAGCCCCGCGTCGGCTTTGCGTATGACGTAGCCGGCAACCACAAGACGGTGATACGCGGCGGCTTCGGTATCACGGTCGACCGGTACGAGAGCGGCGTCACGGGGTTTGGAGCCAGCAACCCGCCGTTGGTGTTCCAACCTACGCTTCAATACGGCTATCTACAGGACATCCAGCCGGGCGGGGGCGGCATTCTGTCGCCGTTGTCCATAACCGCCGTGACCAAGAATATCAGTTTCCCGCACGTGTACTCCTACAGCGCCGGCGTGCAGCGCAACATCGGATTGGGCACGGTGCTCGATGTCTCGTTCGTGGGATCGAAATCGCGGGACCTCCCGCGCAAGGACAACCTGAACACGCCGGCCTACGGGTCCACCTTCACGGCGGCGGCGCAGGATCCGACGAAGTTCGCCGGGGGAGTGATCCCGGCCGTGGAACCCGGATTGCCAGCGCTTTACTCCAACGCAGGTGTGGATTTCAGCGGATCGAAAATTCTGGGCACGGACTTCCTGCGCCCCTACCAGGGGTACAGCGACATTACCAACTACGCCTTCGACGCCGACGCGAATTACAACTCCCTCCAGGTGGGCGTCAATCGGCGGTTCTCGCAGGGACTCACGTTTGGTATCGCGTATACGTGGTCCAAGACCATGACGACCATTTCCGACGATGGCACATTTACCAGACTGGCGAACCCATCGTGGGACTACGGGCTCGCCGCTTTCGACCGCACGCACTACATCGTCGGGAACTTTGTGTGGGATCTGCCGAAGGGCAGCAAGCTTGCCAAGGGAAATAAGGCGGTGGGCTTGTTCCTGGACCACTGGACCTTCTCCGGAGTGACCACGCTGGCATCCGGGCAGCCGACCGATGTCGGTCTCACCATCTCCGGCCAGGATAGCGGTGCGCGGCTTCTGGGCACGCCTACCGCCGGCAATCTCTCGGGGAACCAAATGCGCTTTCTGTTAAACGGCGATCCGCAAACCGGCGGGACGATCAACGTGTCGGCCCTGGTGGTTCCGGGGCTCGGCGATATCGGCCCCTACCCGCGCATGTACCTGCGGAACCCATGGATCGTGAACCAGGATCTCTCGCTGTTCAAGAACATCCCGTTAGGCGGGGAAGGGAAACGGTACTTGCAGCTTCGCCTGGAGGCGTTCAACGCCCCCAACCATCCGCAGATGTCAGGCTACAACCTGACCAGCAACGTGACCAACGCCGCGGGCGCGACCGGAAACAACATATTCAGCAACTTCACCGGGCTGGTGGCTTCGAATAATCTGCGGCCGGCCGGGAGCACGTTGCCGCTCGGAACCTACTTTGGGGAGTACAACAACGCGCAGAACATGCGCGTCGTCCAGATTGCCGTCAAGTTCTACTTCTGAGGAACACATAAAGCACGGCGACGCGTGAGCCGGGACTGGTCAGACGGAGCGGCCAGTCCCGGCAATTCGTTTGATGAGCCCCGGGGATGGCCGCGGTTACGGGCGCACATCGTCATTCGTCCCAACACGAAGTTCCTGAAGGCCGGCGCCGTTTCCGCCTACAGAACTCGAATATGGCTTATCAACCTGACGCGTGTCTCGGTTTTGCCTGAAGCGGTCGGAGATGGACGCCGCAAGGAAATCGTGACCCTCAATCCACCGCTGAGCCCCAAGCGTTATGTGGTGATATCGGTTGCCGTTTTGCCAGGAAGATCCAACTTGCTCAAGTGCCGGCCCAGGTCGATTGTTCCGATCTAGCTCCTTCGGTGCCGGCCTGTATGACAGCGCTTGCGCGTTGGTGATTCTACGCTCGCCCACTGCACAGCGTAAGGGCCAATCGGGACGCCCGATGCCACGGAACATCGCGCACGACATCCGCGTAGCATAGTCTGAGACATGCCACACGAACGGCACGCCGTCATGGCCCGCCTTCTCGAGTGGTGGCGCCAGGCCGATCCCGCGCCACCCGCCTTTCTGCCCTCCTATCCCGCGCGCGAGCAGGCCCGCCGCGAAGGGCACGTCGACCGCTACCTCGAAGCCGTCGAAGCCGAGCTGCGCGACGCGCCGAGGAGCCAGCCGGCGCAGGCCGCGGCGGAAGAGCGCTTGACCGCCGCGTTCCGCCTCTTCGCTCGCGAGGCGCTCGATTTCGAGGACCGCCATCTCGATCTGTTGCTCGACGGCGGCTTCACCGAAACGGGCAGGGAATTTATCCGCGCCGCCCGGCTTTTCGATCCGTCCATAAGCGCTGGCGACGTCTTCCAGGCCAGCCGCAACGCGTGGACGACGAACGGCCTCCAGATTTTGCTGGGCCTGCCGGCGCGGCTGACTCCCGCCATCTTCGGGTACAGCATGCTCTACCCCTGTACCGACAACTACCTCGACCACCCAGGCGTTTCGAAAGCCGATAAGCACGCGTTCAACCGGCGTTTCGGGGCTCGCTTGGCGGGAGGGCGGCTTACGCCCGCCGGGCGGCATGAGGAGCAGGCCTGGGCATTGGTTAGCCTGATCGAAGGCCAGTACCACAGGGCCGAACATCCAGAGGTATTCGCCAGCCTGTGCGCCATCCAGCGCGCGCAGGAGAGGAGCCTCGAGTTGCATCGCGCGGCTGGGGCCGGCGCGGGCGACATGCTCGAAATCACCTTCGAAAAGGGCGGGGCGTCGGTGCTTGCGGACGCCTGGCTCGCCGCGGGCACGCTCACGCCAATCGCGGCTGAATTTGCTTTCGCCTGGGGCGTCGCGCTGCAGCTCGGCGACGATTTGCAGGACGTCGCCGCCGACACCCGGGACGGCATCCGCACGGCGTTCTCCGAGGCGGCGGGACGCGAGCCGCTGGACGCCGCGACCAACCGCAGCTTCCACTTCGGCGCCCGCGTGCTGGCGGATCTCGACGGGATCGGTGCGGCCGCGCCGCCGGCGATCAAGGAGCTTATCCGCACGAGTTTCTTCATGCTCCTCACTGGGGCCGTGGGCGAAGGGCGGCAGTTCTATTCGGCCGCTTACGTCCGGGAATTGGAACGCCGCTCGCCATTCACGTTCGAGTTTCTGCAAAGCCGCCGCCGCCGTTTCACGCGCAGCCGCGGGATTCTGGAGCGTCTGGCGGGCGCACTCTCGGCATGTGACGCACCGCCGGAGCCGAGCCGCTCCTACGCGCGAGCGGAGCTTTGCGATCTGGCGCAGGTCCGCTCCTTGACGGTAGCGGTTCGCTCCTGACGCGGCTCGTGATCGCGGGTTTTCATTTGTGGCGACCGGCACCAGGAGTATGGAGGCCCGGATTTGAGAACTCTGCGACTCCCCACGGGCGCCGTCGGCCACTCGCGAAGCGGCCGGCGAAAGGCGGGCTGCACGGCTCAGGAGACGGCGTTATTTCGGGTTATCGCTAGCGGTCTTCTCGTGGATTAGGGCGCTTCGTCCAGTTGACGTGGACCGGACTTACCGGGACCGATCCTGAGCATCTGCCATAACACTCGCCGAATCAGTCGGGTTGTGGCTGAAGAGCGCCCCAGCATTTAATACATGGGGATTTCGCGCCAGTGACGAGGCAATCGCCAAGTTCTTACGATCCCGGAGGAGCCAAAGCCGGCCCGTTTGTGGGAAAGACTGAGAGAAACGGCTCCGATTATGGGCGGAGGTATGCTTGATGGTGGCCAGGAAAACCAAACGGAACCTGGTTCAGTAAGCTCCCGCAACATTCCGGGAGGACAGGGAGGGACAACGAGTATGACAAGCGGACGGTCTCTGGTTGCGTTGCGGGCGCGGGCGCTTCGGCCAATATTGGCGCTCACGATCATTGCGATCTCCTTTAGTCTTGGCTGGCAGCGCGCTTGGGCAGCCTCGGGAGATCACGAGCGGCAGGCGGCGCCGGCGGCTTCCCGGCAGGCCGCTACCGGAGCGCCCGTTGCAGTGCTCAAGGCGACGCTCATGAGCGCGCCATTGAGTTTCGAGCCGAACCAGGGGCAGGCGGCCTCCTCGGTTCAGTTCCTCTCGCGCGGTTCCGGCTACGCGATCTTCCTCTCTCCAGGCAAGGTCGTCCTGAACCTGGAACGGCAACAGCCGGCATCGGACGCGGCGAAGGGGCAAACACCCGAAGCTGCGTCCGTCGACACCGTGCGCATGAGCCTGATCGGGGCAAATTCCAAGGCCAACGCAGTAGGACTGGCCCGGCAGATCGGCGTGGTGAGCTACCTTATCGGCAACGACCCGAAGCACTGGCGCTCCGGCATCCCGACCTATGGCAAGGTCAGCTATGCCCAGATCTACCCTGGCGTGGATCTGGTCTTTTACGGCAATCAGCGCCAGTTGGAGTACGACTTTGTGGTCGCCCCCGGCGCCGACCCAAGCCGCATCGCCTGGCGGATCGACGGCGCGGGCGCCAGCGTCGACGCGGAGGGCAGTTTGGATCTGAGTGCGCCCAATGGACTGGCCAGCTTCAAGAAGCCGGTGCTGTACCAGATGGATGCAGGCAAGAAGACCAGCGTCGAAGGGTCGTTCGCCGTGGCCGGGGACCAGATCCGCTTCCGGCTTGGCAGCTACGACCATTCCAAGGCGCTGATCATCGATCCGGTGCTCAGCTATGCCAGCTATCTTGCCGGGACCGGCTCCGATACCATCGGGTTTTCGACCGGACCCGGCGACCTTCAAGTCGGTACGTCGCAGGGCCTCGCGGTGGACAGCGCGGGTAGTGTGTATGTGGCGGGCGATACGTACTCGATCGACTTCCCGACGAAGGACCCTTATCAAAGCGCGCCTCCGGCAAAGGGGCCGGCAGGCAGCCCCGTCAGCCCCGGCTTATGGCCTTCGGCTTTTGTAACCAAATTCAGCCCGGACGGCAGTTCGCTGGTCTATTCCACGTATTTGGGCGGCAACGGCTATGACTACATCTACGCCATCGCGGTGGACTCCAATGGCAATGCCCACGTGACCGGTCAGACAAACTCGCCCAATTTCCCGGTGACCAATGGAGCGTACCAGACAGTCTGCGACCCAGATCCTTACACTTATCAACCGACCTGCTACAGCGCTAACGTTTCCGCATTTGTGACCAAGCTGAATTCCACAGGAACGGGCATTGTCTACTCCACATTTCTGGGCGGCTACGCATACGATTACGCCACTGCCATTGCCGTGGATAGCGCCGGCCGCGCCTATATTGCCGGCAACGAGGAGGAGTCCTGCACCACATCCACTCCGTTCCAAACCTGCTTTCCCACCACCAGCGGCGCGGTAATCGGCGGAAACAGAACTGCCGGGGGATCGCCCCAATACGCCTTCGTCGCGGCATTCGATCCCACCGGCGCACAACTGCTGTATTCCACTATCTTTGGCGATTTGAATGGTCTCTCGAATGGCGCTGCCGGCCCCGGCGGCGCTACCTGGGGCACCGGGGTCGCGGTGGATGCGAACGGCTACTTCTATCTGATCGGCGAGACCTCGGCCGGCAAGCTGCCGACCACCGCCGGCGTCATTCAGCCCAGTGGCGCTCCTCTGGGCAGCACCGGAACCTATGTGGAGGCTTACCGCGGCTTCATCGCCAAGTTCACTCCGGTCACTTCCGCCGGTGGAGCATCACTGGCGTACTGCACTTATCTTGGTGGCCAAACGGAGGCCTTAAACGACTTCATCAGCGGCATCGCCATCGATCGCTCAAGCAATGCCTATGTAGTCGGATATACCAATTCTCCGGATTTTCCCGTGACGAGCGGCACTTATTCGACAGTCTGCGGTCCGAATGGGCAGAACTGCGCGGCAGCCCACGTGACCAAGTTGAATCCTTCCGGGAGCGCCATCGTGTGGTCCACCTTTGTGGGAGACACCAAGCCCGATGGAAGCGACGCGTTGTTCTTTACCGGACCGATCCAGTTGGATGGGAACGGGAACGTCTATATCATGGGGCAAGCCGGACCGGGTTTCCCTTTGGTCAATCCGGTTGAGCCGGCCGCAGTCGGCAATGGGGCCATGGAGGTGGTGGTCTCCGAGCTTGACTCCGCAGGCGCCAACCTGCTATTCTCCACGCGCATCGGATCCGGCGGGCTCGAAACCTCGAATCCAGCCGGGCTGGCAGTCGACTCCGCCGGCGACATCTATCTCGCCGGTAATACCATCGGCCCCGGCCTGATCACGACTCCCGGCGCATTCCAGACGACCGCCAGCAACAGCGGCTGCTGCTACCACGGCTTTGTCGCTAAGATCGGTGGACTGACAGTCACTTTGGCCCCGGCTGGACAAGTCGAATCGTTCGCAGCGGAATCCATCATGTCGGTATATGGTACGGATTTAGCCACCGGAACAGATGTGGCGCCGACTGTACCGGTGCCGACATCGCTCGATGGCAACACGGTGACGGTCACTGACTCATATGGCGTCGCGCGCCCGGCTCCCCTGTACTTCGTCTCGCCATCGCAGATCAACTTCGAGACTCCGGCAGGCACGGCCGCGGGAACAGCGACGGTGACGATCCAGAATCAGAATGGGACTATTCAGTCCGCAGTTATCCAGATCGGCAGCGTTTCGCCGGGGATCTTCGAGTTAAATGGCTCGGGGCTGGTGGCGGCCTGGGTTCTGCCGGTGATTTCCGGCACGCAGCAACCTTTACAGCCGGTGTGGCAGTTGGTGGGCGGAGCCGTGGTTCCGTTGCCAATCAGTCTTGGGCCGTCCACAGAACAGATCTATCTGGAGATGTACGGCACGGGTGTCCGAAACGCCAAGAACGTCACGGTGACGGTGGGCGGCCTGAGTGTGCCGATGCTCTACGCTGGGGCCGCGCCGGGATACGCCGGAGAGGACCAGGTGAACATAGGCCCGCTGCCTGCGGCGCTGGCAGGGAAAGGCAGCGTGAACATCATTGTGACCGCGGATGGACAGCAGGCGAACGCCGTCACAGTAACCATTCAGTGACCTCAAGGGAGGATTGAAAGCTCGGTTGAAGTGCCGGCGGGACGCGGCTGGGCGTCAACAGCCGAGATCGCAGGAAAACAGGCTTATCGGTAAGTGGCCAAGCTCCCCAGAGTCCGAGCGTGGTATAGGCAGATGAGACGCTGCCTGCAATTGCTGGCGGGAACAGCCCTTGCGTCCAACAATCGGATCGATCTTGGTAAACGGCGGTCCATGAAACTGGCGACCCTCGCCCCCAAGGGCCGATGGACGATACGTCGCCAAACTGCAGATGATTGCCATCCCGGCGCGAGCAACGCCAGATGCGCGGCAGCGTTATCGCGCCATATCGGAAGCCATCCCGCCAGCCTGCGGCCCTATTCGGGCTTCTTCAAGCCCAGTCGGACCCCGCGTGGTGATTCCCTCTTTTCGCGCGACGGCGCGGGCCTCCCGCAGGACGCGGCGCAGTGTGGCAAGCACGGGCTGTCGGCTCTCCCAAAGTTCAACTTGCGGATCTCCTTGCCGGCCAGCAGGCTTGCCCACGCCCGCGGGTTGGGATAGTGTGGAATCGTGAACCCGAGGATCAGTGGTCGAGACATAGCCAGTCCGCTGCGCTGGGACAGCGCGCGGAAGGGAATGGCATGGCACCACATTATCCCGTTCTCGCTTCTGCGTGATGTCTGGAACCGTCTCGTGGATCAGCACATCGCGACCCAACTCGCCGAGGCACGCGTGGCAATCCGGCAGTATCTCCTGCTTTGTGACCGCAACCAGCCCAACCTCGATGCTCTGATCGACAGAATTCGCGCCGAGAGTACCGATCAGAAGCGCGCCGGGCATCATCATCTGCAGCCTCTCGACGTGTCCGAAGCGCACCAGTTGGCCACCGCGGCTGTCTGGCCGCCATGGAACGCCGTAGAAGGCCCGCTGCGGAGGAGCGACGATCCGCAGAACCGCTACTTCGATCGCTTTACATTTGGACTGACGGCTGAGGAGGCTGCCCGGATGAGCGCGATTGAGACGCTGTTTGGCCACTTTCGGATGTTCGTAAGTGGCGGCCCGGCCCCAGGACCTGGTAGTCTTCGCGCCCTATCTCAGGCGGCATCGACGGCGCGGCCTATCCTAGGCTGCGACCTCCCGATCTATTACCGCGCCGAAATGTGGGTGAACGACGGCGCCGGTATGTGGCGCAAGCGACGCGAAGCAGAGCCCAACACCGTCCCAGGACAGTGAACAGCTGACGCCAACTTAGAGACGAGACGTCGCCAAGCAGTTCAATGGGCTCGTCCAGCGATGCACGGCGTCCGAACGCTAAGACCTGATATCGGTAGCCCTTTGCCAGATCGAGGACTGCCGTGGTTTTGGGCGTATTGCGGCCAGTGACAAACTCCCTACCGGAAAGCCTGCACTTCCGCTTCGGAGGGCCAGAGGCGGTGGCAAGGCCGGGAAGCATCTGCTTAACCCAGCGACGATGCCAGCCGACCTACGGCGCACGTCACGGCGTTCGCCTGGGCCGGCGGTGGATCATCACCAGGCACGCGTACCTGGCCTGGGAGCGCAAGTGCGGCCTTCGGGCAGGCACTGGGCTTCGGCGCCCACCAGAGGTAGTGGTGTTGAACTGATGCCGGTATTCAAACGCAAGTACCGATCGGGGACAACGGTCTGGCGATACCTGTTCAGCGCGCCGGGCTCCACCGCGCGGGACGGACCTGGACTTGATCTTCGCCAACCCGGACGGAACGCCACTGCGGCCGAATTCGGTTTCGTCGGTGGTTTCCCTGCTGTTCCGCACTCGCTGCGTCACAGCCACGGGTCGCACCTGCTGGCCGATGGCGTGCCGCTGCCGGTGGTGTCGGAGCGCCTGGGGCACTCCTCGGTGCGGACGACAGCGGAGGTTTACGCACACGCGATCCGAGGCCAAGACGATGAAGCGGCCCTGCGCTGGGATGAGTTTCAGCGCGGGGGAACCCAGGATCGCCTGGAACGAAAACTCCAGTGACGACCAGGGAGTGATATCTCAGAACGCCGTTTCGGGCCAACGAACGACACGCTCGGCACGCGGCGGAACAGGTGAGCCTCTTTGGAGTGGCGAGGCGCCTCCTTACCGGGCTCTACAAATCCAGGGAGAGCGGTTTCGCGGGCGCGGAACCTGTGAATCTCGTTTTGCCGTTGACGATCAAGGTGACTGACCCAGGGTTATTCAAGCCGCTCGGTCCCAGATCCACGTATAGCTTTTTCGCGTCGGGAGCCTGAATGCGAACGGTCGAGCCTTCGATCCAGCATTCGAAGCCGGCCCTCGGCTCGATATTTCCGTACCCGCTCGGGTATTTCTGTGGAATGGAGATGCCCCAAACGCCGCGGTGTTGGGGTGTATCGATGACAAACGAGAAATGGTCAGGCCTGCGGCGAACGTGCTCGAACAACCAGCTCCGCAGCGCAGCGTTGTCTTCCGGGCGAGGGTTGTGGCCCACCCCGTGTGCAATCACCAGCTTCGGAGGATCGCCAACCGCTGTCAGCGCATCACGAAAATACTCAAAAGCAGGTCTGCGACTGGGAATCGGATCCTGATCCCCCAGCCAAAGACAGAACGGCACGTATCGCGCGTTGGGCAACAGGCCTATGTCCGACGGCGCGGAGCCCGGATCGCCGGCCATGATGCCAGCGGCTGCCCACAAATCGGGAGTGCGTTGGACAATCGCCCATACGTCATCCCCGCCCCATGAGTGGCCCGAGATGTACCAGCGATCCGGATCGAGCTTAGCGAAGCTCTCAACATCGTCGATCGCTTCCCAGATGTCCGGCTCCGATCCATTTTCGTTCCGCCACTGACCATTGCCCCTCAACCACGGAACGATGCTGATAACTTCATCGGCCCGTCTCTCATCTTTTTCGTGAGGCAGAAACGTGTAGTGGACATAGGCCAGCGGCACATCCGGCCCTCTGCCGTGCAGCCCTACATGAAGCGGGTAAACCTTCTTTGGATCCCAGTGAGGCGGCAGACTCACCGTGTAGAACTGGAGCGTTCCGTCGCTTCGGGAGAGCCGGGCGAGGGTCAGCGACCGTTTGCCCTCCACCAGGTAAGTTTCAGGCTTGTCGCCATCATCGGTGAAGCCCGTTTCAATCACCCTGAGGTATCCGAGCAGTTCCTTCGCCTGCTCGTCCCGTTGGGTGCCTGCGAACTGCAACTTCAAGACGTCCTCTTCACATAATGCGAGCACGGAGTTCAGATGCCTGGCGAACAGCTCCGGTTGGCGCTTGCTCAATAATGCCTGGATGTGAGCTCGAATACGCGCGAGGGCAGCTTCCGGGCCGTCTGCCTCCGGCGCGACCCCGACATGCGTCGCTCCGCCGAGAGCCGAGACAGCATCGAGGATTCCTTCTTTCCCCTGAGCGCGAACGATCTCCGACAATGCGACAACAGTGCAAATCCATAGTGCGAGTCTTTTCACATTTGCCTCTGCTGATCCTTCCATCAGCCTAACATCACTTTGAGATCCAGTCGTGTGACATGAGGGAAATCGGCCGTGACGGTCGCGAAAAACTCCCGAGGCAGAACGAGTTGGCAGCGTTAGATTAAGAGCCGCCCATCTCAGCTGATGCCACCCCCGCCCACATGGCCCGATTGACGCGCAGGCGTTTAGCGATGCTACCGGCAGACACATCGCTCTCTTGTTGCGGAAGGATCGCGGTCGAGGTTTCGGTAATCGCATTCGAAGGAGCTTGGCCGGAGTACCCCATCGGCGAACAGTCTATGAAGTTCTCGGTGAGCACGGTGCCGCCTACATTAGATTCCGGACGGCCCGCTGGGGACTACCCACATGGCTGAGAAACGCGCATCCCGCTGCTGTACGCGAGACGAGGCGCCCTGGAAGTCCAGTTCGGGGCGTAGAGCCGTTCGGGGAAGCTTGGTGCCTTTCCAAGGCGGCAGGATACATCCCGTGACCCGCAGGTCACGGCAGTCGGGGCACCGGCCGGTCCGAGCCCCCCTCAGCAAGTACTTGACCTATCGCGACGCCTCGGAAATGCGGGAAGTTGCGAGCCTTTTCTTCTGGCGCCTCGCACGTGCTGCCCCGTGCTGCCCCTTTGCCCGTAACTCTATGAAAACATGGTAGCGCTAACGGGAATCGAACGCGTATGGCGCCAGTTCAGTTCAGTCCAGTTGGGTCTCACGCGTCACCCGGAAATTGCCCCACGCCGTCTCACCGATTCCCTCCCGTGTGGTACGCTTATCGGCGATGAACGTCGGCATCACGTGTTATCCGACCTACGGCGGCAGCGGCATCGTCGCCACCGAACTGGGCATGGAACTGGCCGCGCGCGGGCACGAGGTCCACTTCATCACCTACGCCAATCCCATCCGGCTCGACCCCGGTTCGCCGCGCATCCACTACCACGAAGTCGAAGTCTCGAATTACCCGCTGTTCCAATACCCACCCTATTGCCTGGCGCTGGCGTCGCGCATGGCGGACGTGGCCGAGGCCTACGCGCTCGATCTGCTGCACGTGCATTACGCCATCCCGCATTCCATCTCCGCCATGCTGGCGCAGCAGATCCTGGCTCCCAAGCGCCGTTTGCCTTTCATCACCACGCTGCACGGCACCGATATCACGCTGGTCGGCGCCGACCCTTCTTACTTTCCGATCACCAAGTTTTCGATCGAACGGTCCGATGGCGTCACTTCCATCAGCGATTACCTGCGCCAGCAGACGGTGGACGTGTTCGGCATTTCGAATGAGATTCGTGTGATCAAGAACTTCGTCAACTGCGATCTCTACCATCCCGATCACGCGAAGAGCGGCGCCGCGGCGTACTCGCCGGACGGCGAGAAGCTGTTGATTCACCTTTCCAATTTCCGCCCGGTCAAGCGCGTGCTCGATTGCGTTCGCATCCTGGCCGAGGTGCGCCGGAAGGTGCCGGCGCGGCTGCTGATGGTGGGCGACGGCCCCGACCGGCTACCGGCCGAGCACCTGGCGCGCGAGCTGAAGGTGGATCGCCACGTGCTCTTTCTCGGCAAACAGGACCACGTCGAGCGCATCATCCCGCTGGCGCACGTGCTGCTGATGCCGAGCGACCTGGAATCGTTCGGCCTGGTGGCGCTCGAAGCCATGGCGTGCGGCGTCGTGCCGGTGGCCACCCGCGTGGGCGGCGTGCCCGAGCTCATCACCGATGGCGAAGACGGCTACCTGGAGACCCCCGGCGACATCGCCGCGCAGGCCGCCCGCGTGGCCGCGCTCCTAACCGACGACGCGCTCTACTCCCGCATGGCCGGCGCCGGCCGCTGGAGCGCCTCCGAGCGCTTCTGCTCCGAGAAAATCATTCCCCAATACGAACAATATTACGAAGACGTTGTTGCCGGGCGCCATCCCGCCGCGCAAGCCGGCGCGTGAGCGCCAGGGTGGGCCCGGCGCAGTTTGTACTGAGAATGATCTCCTGGAGTGATCGCGGAGGGCAAAGTAATGGGGTAATCTGGTACGGGTTCCCGGTTTACGGGTTCCGGGGAGAAATGTAGGCCATGGAGTTTCGGCTCTCACGCCACGCCGAAGGGGAGATGGCCCGCCGCAGCATCCCGCCCGCGCTGGTCCACGCTGTAATGGATCACCCGGAGCAACGGCTGATCGACGAATCCCGCATGGGCCGTTGGATTTACCAGTCGCGAGTACGCTTCGAAGATGGGAAAATGTATCTATTGCGGGTCGTGGTGGCGGAAGATGAACAGCCGTGTGTGATTATCACCGCTTACCGGACCAGCAAGATCGAAAAGTACTGGAGCGCCGAATGAAAGTAGCCTACGACCCCGAAGTGGACGTCCTCAGCGTCCTGCTGAGCGACGCGCCGGTCGCGGAAAGTGATCAGGATAAACCCGGCGTCATTCTGGACTACGACGCTGGCGGGAACATGGTTGGTTTCGAGATTCTCGATGCCTCGAAGCGCATGGCGAACCCCATGTCCGTCGAGTACGCCGTCACGCCGCCACTTCGCCGGCCGGCATGATGGCGTTCATCGCCTCAGGTAGGACAGACCATCGCTTTTCATGGTAAGTCACTGCCTCCAAAGCGCGACACGCCGACGAGGTTGAAAAACCGCCTCGAAGCTCCGGGAACACACGGCAAGTCACCGGCAACACGATCGCCGGCGTTACCGGGCCGGCCTGGCCACGGATCATTTTTGCGCAACCAGCACGCGAGACGGATAGTAAATCTGGCGGACAAAGTGATCTTCGAGCATGCGAAACCGCGCGGACTGGATGAGCTCCGGGACCCTGCGCTCCACCTGGCGCCCCCAGAAGGCGGGAGCCAGCCGGCCCGCCACTTTATAGACGGAGTTGAAGAGGGCGGTATTCTGGCCGATCAGAACCAGCGTGAGCCGGCTGCCGGGCCGCAGCACGCGATGAAACTCGGCGAGCGTGCGGGCGATATCGTCGCCGGAGAGCAGTTCAAGCAGATAGCAGCAAAACGCCGCATCGAAGGTCTCGCTGCGATAGGGCATCTGGCACGCGTCCACTGCCTGGCAAAGGGCGCGGGCGGCGGGAAAACGGCGCCGCGCCTGGCGTCCGGTGCGGGCAGCCATGTTGGGCGACAAATCGAAGCCGATGGTGGCGCCGGACGGATTCACTTTGACCAGACGCCGGAACATTTCGCCGCTGCCGGTGGCGGCCTCCAGAACGTTCATGCCGTCGCGCACTCCGGAGCGCGCCAGGGCGCGGCGGTGGGCGCGCGAGTGAAACAGCATGGTGGAGAGCGGATAAACCGCCGCCAGATGATCGTAGACGCGGCGGGTCCGCTGGGCCAGCGTCATGGGCAGCCCCCCGGCGGGCCACTGGCTTACCAATTCTTCGAGTCTGGGCAAACGATTCTCCTCCAACGATTCATGAAACTGCGGCCAGATTGGTCTCCAGCTCAGGCACCTCGATCCGCACGCGGGTGCCCTGCCCCGGCTGGCTGTCGATCCACATGCGATAGTCGTTGCCGAACAGCACTTTCAGGCGTTCGTGCACATTGCTGACGCCGATGCCGTGGTCGAGCACAGTCGCCAGTTTCTCTTCCGGGATACCCACGCCGTCGTCTTCCACCAGCAGGTGCAGGCGCGATCCGCCGCGGCGGGTGCGGATGCGGATGGTTCCCCCTTCCACCTTGCCGCCGATCCCATGCTTGATCGAGTTCTCCACCAGCGGCTGCAGGAGCATACTGGGGACCAGCATGTCGAGCGTGTCTTCGGCCACGTCCTTTTCGAAACGCAGCTTGTCGCCGAAACGCACCACCTCGATTGCCAGGTAGTCTTCGATGAAGCTCAGCTCCTCGCGCAGGCTGCTGAAGTTTTCGTGTTTGCGCAGCAGGCGCCGCAGCACTTTGGAAAGCTTCACCACCATCACCCGCGCCTGGTTGGGATCGGTGCGGATCAGCGAAGAGACGGAGTTCAGAGTGTTGAACAGGAAGTGAGGGTTGATCTGGCTGGTGAGGGCCGCCAGGCGCGCTTCCACCAGCAGGCGCTGCTGCTCCTCGAGTTTCTTTTCGTTGCGGGTGTTGTTCCAGATCTTCAGCGGTATGGTGACGGCGAAAACAGTCGCGAGATAGAGCGCGACCCAGGTCAGAGGACGGTCCCCTTCCGGAGGGTTGAGGCGGAAGACGCTGGCCATGGCTTCCCGTCCCAGGTTGGATTGGGCCAGGATCTGGCGCAGAAACTCCGCCACCAGAATGGCGGCCAGCAGGAGCAGGTGAAACGCCGTGCGCTGATAATTGCGGCTCTCTCTAAAAAAGCGCCAGATGTTGAGATCGAAGTAGGGTGAGAAGCGCCAGATTTCCTCGGGATCCGGCGCCAGGTCGCGCACCAGACCGCCCAGCACGCCCACGCCGGCCAGCAGCGGCAGAGTGAGGTATTCACGGCCGGGGAAAAGCGCGGGCAGCGAGATGAGCACCCCCGAAACCAGGCCGGTAACGTAGCCGCCCAGGATCCCCGCCATGAGGCTGCCCTCCAGACCCAAGTCGGCGCCATTGTATGTGTCGTGACCGGCCACGCGGGTGGCGACGCTGGCGCCGAAGACAACGCTCAGCCAGATCGCCAGTTCCAGCCGCTGGCCGAGCGTGCGGTTTTCCCGCATCAACATGGCCTTAAAGCGGTTGGAGCGCGCCAGAATGCTGGCGATGGCAGCCATGGCAGCCAGCTTGACCAACAGCGTAACCAGGTAGCCTTGCAGCATCGGTGCCGGAAGCCATTATAATGGAAGGAGTAAGGGTTCCCCAAACCGATCATGAACAGTCACTCCGCGGCGCCGCTCGAAAAGGTGGCCGAAGCGGATTTTCCCACCGAATTTGGCTCCTTCCGCATCTATGGCTTTCGTGGCGCCGACCGCGGCCCGGATGACGACCGCGAAGAAGCCGTCGCTCTGAAAATGGGCGATCTGGCAGGCGAAGCGCCGCTGGTTCGCATTCATTCCCAATGCCTGACCGGCGACGTTTTCCACAGCCTGCGCTGCGATTGCCGGGCGCAACTGGAGATTGCGCTCGAGAGCATCGCGCGCGAGGGCCGCGGCCTGCTCATTTACGAGCACCAAGAAGGACGCGGGATCGGCTTGCTCAACAAATTGCGGGCCTACGAGCTGCAGGATCGGGGCGCGGACACGGTAGAGGCTAACGAGCAATTGGGCTTTGATTCCGACCTGCGCAGCTACGCGCTGCCGGGAGCGATTCTGCGCTACTTCAACCTGCGGCGAATCCGCCTGCTCTCCAACAACCCGGAAAAAGTCGACGCGGTCGAAAGCGCCGGCGTGCGCGTGGTGGAGCGGGTGCCGTGCCTGGCGCACGTGATCGACACGCGCGAAGCGTATCTCCGCACCAAGAAAGAGAAGATGGGACACCTGCTGGAAGGCCTCTAGGCAGTGGCGGCGGGAAATCGCGACGCGACGCAGTGGAGAGACGCCGGGCCGGGCGTGCCCGGCCCCCACGGGCGTAAAGAAGGGTTCGCGTATTTTCAGAACGGTGGATTCGGCCGGCTGTGGCTGGCGCTGCCGTTGGTAGTTTACCTGTTGCTGCCCACGCGAAATTACTACTGGGACGGGGTGGCGTTTGCCATCAACGTAGAAAAGCAACTCCCGCTCCGGGACACCCTGCACCCGAATCATCTGCTCTATACCGCGGCCCACGTGTGGTTGTACCGCGCGGCGCTCACGATCGGCATCGAAACGCGCGCGCTGTTCCTGATGCAGTTTGTCAACAGCCTGCTGGCAGGGGCCAGCGTGGCGCTGGTCTACCGGGCGCTGCGGCGCAGGGCCATCCGGACGGAGAGCGCGATTGCGGGCGCGCTGGTTTTCGCTTTCGCGGCCACGTGGTGGAAGTTTGCGACCGACGCGGATGCGTACATACCCGGGATCTTTCTTTTATTGTGCGCGAACGATCTGCTCGAAACCCGCCGCAACGTGGTTTTGGCGGGGATGACACACGCGGCGGCGATGCTGTTTCACGAACTGGCAATTCTCTTTCTGCCAGTAGTTTTGTGGCGGCTGAAAGAACCGAAGAAAGCCGCGTCTTACGCGGTGTGCTCGCTGGGGCCGGCCGGCATCGCCTACTGCTTGGCTTACCGCGTGGTGTGCGGACAGTTTCGCGCCGCCGGCCTGGCCGGCTGGGTGATGGCGCGTTCGCCGGATGCCTCGTTTTCCTGGCAGCCGCTGAGCGACTTCGGCCTGACGCTCGAGGGCACGCTGCGCCTTTTTTTCGGCGGCAGACTCGACCAGGCCACCGTGGAGCCGTTCACCATCATCGGGGCTGTCGCCTTGGCTGCCTGCTTGGCGGGACTGGCAGTGGGCTGGAAGCGCGGTGGCCCGCTTCGGTTTCGCATGCCGCCAAAGGACCTGTTGCTGTGGGTGGGTGTCTATGTGGCGTTCCTGTTCGTCTGGATGCCGCAGAACACGTTCTACCGGCTGTTCTATCTGGCGCCGCTGGTGCTCGCCGCGTGCTGCGCCGTCAAGCGCTCCAGAGCGGACCGGCTTTTGCCGTGGATGGTCTGCGGCGCGCTGTTTCTGTGGAACCTAACCTTTGCGATTTACCCGCAATCGCGAGTGGAAAACAACGCGGCGCTGCGCTTTGCGCTCGCGCAGCATGATCGCTGGCCCCCGGGCACGCCGATCGCGTTTCACACTTTTCATCCCGATCTGTGGACCATCAGCTACTTCAACCAGCAGGCCTCGTGGATCGGGTTCGACAAAATGGACCTTGGCCGGTTGGAGCAGAGCCTCGCCAGTGCGCGGCAGAGGGGCCAACCGCTGTGGCTCGAAGCCACGGCCTACGATTTCCTATCCGCCGATGCCGCCGGCTGGCGCTGGCTCGAATCGCATCCGGCTCCCCGGTTGTTGCGCTTCCGCGATGCGAAGCACGAGTTCCGTTTCTATCGAGTGCAATAGGGACGGCGTGCGGGTGTCTCTGTTTGAGAGGTGGTTTGGCCGGCGACCTGGAGCTAGCGGCTTCCGAGCTTGCGCCGGGCAGGGCGACCCAAAGCCAGCAGCGCCACGCCAGCCAGCACAAAAGTGGAGCTCTCCGGCGCTTGGCCCTGTGGGCCGGTTGCATATTCAGGCCCTTCTAACATCTGCACGACAGTGCCGTTCGATTCGGTGTTGTAGTAGACGAAGGCGAGGCTCGAAGATTGCTTGACGGCGTCGGTCAAGTAGCCTGTGGCATCGGCGAAGACCGTTTGAGTAGTGGTATTTGGGTTGGCCCCTTCCTCCACCGTGCCGCCAGCAAATGGGTTGCTTGCTCCTCTGTACACGCCGTCCTCTGCGATCTTCCAGATGGCGAGTTGCAACCCCGCGGCCTGATCACCCGTGAGCGTGTTCCCCGTCAAGGGATCATAGGTGTCCAACAGCCACGCAATCTGCTCGAGTTCGGGCCCGGTCGGCGGGCTGAACGCGCCCGGGACATAAACGGTGGTGTCATAGGTGGTATTCATGTTAATGTCGGTGAACAACTCGACACACATGGAGGAGCGGGTAAAAGTGCCCTGGCTGTCGGTGACATTGATGGTGATGTTGCCGGCAAAGTAAATATCTGTGTTGGCGCCGTTTTCATCGATATAGAAATCGGTACCATCGTAGCTTCCATCCCCCGTACCGAGTCCGGTGACGTCGATGGTGTCCGCGGCGGCGATTCCGGACGCCAGAATCGCCACCGCGAGTCCTCCGAGTACGCGTCGAGATGGTGCTAATACACTCATCGCCTGCCCGAGTGTAGCGTGAGGCAGACATCGGCAAAAGCTCCATGGGTTCTATACGTTAGGGACGATGCCGGGCCATTTTTTCGGGTACTAAAGCGGCACTGTTAACCAGGTCGTGTCCAGGAATCAAGAGGATGAAAGAATCCGGGACCGGGGTTAATTAACTCTCATACCCGGCATCTACTATTACGCGTAGACCCGGACTTCAGTTTGGCGCCGGGCGGGGAGCATACGGACGCCGCGGCGACGCCGCGATTACCTGCCTTTCAACTGCTCGGGCAGCACGGCATAACCCTCGGGAGGGGGGAACAGGGACACCAGCAGTTCCAGGCGGCGGCGCAGATAGCGGCTGGGCATCTGGCGCGGGCCGGTTTCCACGTCGATATCGCAGCAGGTGCCGTGCAGGTACAGGGTCAGGGTATCCTCGAAGGCCTGCCGCGCATAATCGCGAAACAGCTTGGTTTCCTTACGCACGTTGGTCTGCCGGCGCACCAGGGCCTGCTTGAGATGCCAGCCTTTTTCGTCCACCTCGCCGTGAACTTCGGCGCTCAATTCCTCGCGGATGGCGCGAAAGAAGCGCTCCTGCACTTCCTGGCTCCAGCGGTCGGCCGTCAAAGCCGCCAGCGCGTTATAGAGCCGGTAATGATATTCGGCGACGTCGCTATCCTTGATGCCGAGCGCGAGCACCGTCCATTTATCCAGGTCGCGCCGGCAATATGCGAGATAGCGGCCTTCGGCGGGACGCTCGAAGCGAACGGCGTCGCCCTCCTTGCCATTGCCGCGTTCAAGATAGGGCGCCAGGATGATGCCCACTTGCGGGAGCATGGCCACCAGGGCGGGCGAAAGGGCGGCAATCGGATCATTCAGGTATTGCTTGAGCTCGTCTTCCGCGACCGGCAAGGTGGAAAAGTAAGAAAACTTGGCCGTGAGCGGAATCATCTGGCTGCGAAAACGCGCCGCCAGATCGTCCACCGTAGATTTCGATCCCTCTAATTCGGCTGCCATGACCCGAATCGATTGTAACAACACGCCGGGGTAAACTTGGAACGGGTGCCACGTAAAATTCTGGTATCGGCGGGCGAGGCCTCGGGCGATCTCTACGCCTCGCTGGTGATCGCCGAGTTGCGCCAGGCCACGGGCGGCCTGGATTGCTTTGGCTCGACCGGGCCGCGGCTGCGCGCCGAAGGTGTGCGCACGGTGGTGGATGCAGCCGATTTGGCGGTGGTCGGACTGCTCGAGGTGGTGGGCCACCTGCCGCGCATCTGGCGCAAATACCGGAGCCTGGTTGGCGCCGCGCGAGCGGAAAAGCCGGACCTGGCCATTCTCGCCGATTCACCCGATTTTCACCTACCCGTGGCGCGCCGCTTGGCGGCCCAAGGCATTCCGGTGGTCTACCTGGTGGCGCCGCAAGCCTGGGCATGGCGGAAGGGGCGCGTCGAAACGCTGCGCCGCGCCGTCACCCTCCTGCTCTGCATCTTTCCGTTTGAGGAGGAGTTTTTCCGCGCCGCCGGGGTGAAGACCGCCTACATTGGCCATCCGCTGGCCGGATTGGTGAAGCCGTCGCTCAGCCGGGAGGAGTTTTTCAGGAAACACGGATTCGACTTGGCCCGTCCATTGATATCGGTGCTTCCCGGAAGCCGGCGTGGAGAAGCGGCGCGGCACCTGCCCGCGCTGTTGGAGGCGGTTCGCATCCTCAACCGCGAGCAGGCCATGAGTTTTGTATTGCCCGCTTCGGCGACTACCGGGGCCGGGTTTTTCGCGAGCCGGGTCGGGGACGCGCCGCTGCGGGTGATCGAGGGGGAAAGCTGGGATGCCATGGCGCACTCCACGCTGGCGCTGGCCGCCAGCGGAACGGTGACGGTGGAGGCCGCGCTGCTGGGCGTGCCGATGGTGACGTTTTACAAGGTAACCACACCCAGTTGGCTGCTGGGGAAGTTGCTGGTGAAGGTGCCTTACTACACGATGGTCAACCTGATTGCGGGACAGCGGGTGGTGCCGGAGCTGATGCAAGGCCAGATGACCGGTAGCCTCATCGCCCAGGAAGCGTTGCGGCTGCTACGCGTGCCCGGCGAGCGGGAGCGCATGCTGGCGGGCCTGGCAGAAGTGCGGCGCCAGCTCAACCAGGCTGGGCCGGGCGAAGCGCCGCGCCGCGCCGCGGCGATCATACAGGATATTCTGGAAGGACAGGTGGCTCATGTATCGTGAATTTCGCGCGCTTTCAGGCGCCCTGGTGGCGAGCGTGTTGCTGGCAATCGCGGCTTGGCCCGTGGCGGCGCAGGAACGCCGCGCCGGTCCGCAAATCGACGTGCAGGACTATTCGATAGATGCGGATATTTCCCCCAACTCGCAATCGCTCTCGGTCACGGCGGTGGTGCGGTTCGTGCCGCTGGTGGACAATCTGGCCACGGCCACCTTTGAGTTGAACAACGCGCTCAACATCGCCCGCGTGGTCGACGGCCAGGGAAAACAAATTTCCGCCTCGCGCAACCAGCAGGACTTTTCCGTCCGCCTGGCGTTCGATCCTGCGCTCGCCAAGGGCCAGGCGGCGACCGTCTCCTTCTACTATGACGGCAAGCTTAGCGGACAGGAGGATTCGCCGGTGGAGGGCATTCGTTTCGCCGCCATCCATCCGGATTTCGCTTACCTGATGTACCCCGCGCGCTGGTTCCCGCTGAGCGGTTACTCGACCGACCGCTTCGCTGCCGACATGAAAGTTACCGTGCCGGCGGGATACACGGTGCTCGGCAGCGGCCTGGATTCTCACCAGGCGGCTGGCGACAAGATTCAATACGAGTTCAAATTTGAGCACCGGTCCTTCCCCGGCAGCATCGCGGTGGTGAAGGATCAGCCCAAGCGCTTGCAGACCGAAGGCGTCACCACGACGGTCTACTTCCGCGGCGCGGAGGCAGATATGGCGGACGCTTACGGGAACGAGACCAGCCAGATCATGTCGTACTTCTCCGGCATGTTCGGGCCGCCGCCTTACGCCGACCTGACGATCGTCGAAACCGAAGCGGGCGCACCCAACGGATTCGCCGCGCCGGGCCTGATTTTCCTTTCGCCGCGCGCCGTGACGCGCCCGGTGGCTTCCAAGCTGGTGGCCAACGAGGTTTCGCGCCAGTGGTGGGAGGAAATGGTTTCCGCGGCCACGCGGAACCACCTGTGGCTGACCAATGGGCTGGCGGCGTACTCGGAACTGTTGTGGGTGGAGCACACCTCCGGCAAGGGCGCCATGGAGAGCCAGCTTCACGACGTGATGGTGGAATCGCTCACGGTGGACACCGTGCCGATCATGCAATCCGCGCGCCTGGAGGACTATTCTCCGGAGCTGTGGGCGCTGACCGGCAGCAAGGGCGCCGCTGTCGCCAACATGCTGCGCTATCTGATCGGCGACGACAAGTTCTTTGAGGTGCTCAAGGATTATGCGCAGCAGCGCGTCTGGAAAACCGCAACCACCGAAGATTTCCGCGAAATCGTCGAAAAAGTGGCCGGCAAGAACCTGGGCTACTTCTTCCTGCAATGGATTGAATCGAGCGGCGCGCCGGAATTCAAGCTCGAATACACCATCTACCGCACGCAGGTGCCGAAGGAAGGCTTCCGCGTGATGGGCAAAATCAGCCAGGATATGGATACTTTCCGCATGCCGGTGGATCTGAAGATCGAGACCGACGGCAACCCGGAGCAGCAACGCATCGAGGTGGTGGGCACGTCGTCGGAGTTTTCGGTCGACACCTTCGGCAAGCCGAAGAACATCGTCATCGATCCGGACAACCGGGTTTTGCGCTATAGCCCGGCGCTGCGGGTTGCGGTGGCCATCAAGCGGGGCGAACAGTTCGCCGAGCTCAGCCAGTTCCCGGAAGCGTTGCAGCAATATCAGAAGGCGCTCGAAACCAACCGCACCAGCTCGCTGGCGCACTACCGGATCGCGGAAGTCTACTTCCTGGAAAGCAACTTCCAGCCGGCCGCCAACGAATTCCGCGAAGCGCTGAACGGCGACCTGCAGCCCAAATGGACCGAGGTTTGGGCGCATATCAACCTGGGCAAGATTTTCGATGTCACCGGCCAGCGCGACCGCGCCGTGAACGAGTATAACCTCGCCATGCGCACCAAGGACGACACGCAAGGCGCGCAGGAAGAAGCCACCAAGTACCTGAAGACCGCATACGAGCGGCCGAGGCGCACGGAGCAGTAGGCTCGTGGCGCAGCCTGTCGAGGCTGCTGAGCCGAGATTCGTCTCGGCTTTTCTTGTTTCCTCATCGGGGCGCCCTGGAAGGTAAATCAGTACACGCCACCGGAGCGTATCCTGAATCGGCCCAGCTTGAGCGAGAGCATGCCGATCTCTCGCACCGGGTCCCCGGTCTCAGGAGACCAACGATCGACAACATGGTATTGTCCGTTCTTCACGCCCTCGACGATCCATTGCGCCCCGTCCACGCCAATCCGTTGCACCCCGTCCGGGCCGGCATTCGGCCCTGCCAGAGTGGGCAGATTCCAAAAGTCCGCGGCGGCCAAAGCTTGCAGGAGCGACTGTGTCTTGGCTTTGGTCAGCCAGGAAACTCCCCAGCGGATGATTCTTCCCGGCTTATAGCCGCCCTGGCCGGACGTCATCCGGGCATGCATCCACCCCGACCCGCTTGCGCGCACGACCAGCCTCGCGGCGATGGGGTGATCGAACGTGCGCACCCACAGGAACCGGTAGGCCTCCACGTTCGGATCCTGCGACAGTTCCCACAGCGAGGGCTCGTGCAGGGCCTTGAGCTCCTTGGCGTACCAATTCGCCTTGAAATCGTGCTCCTGCGTCGTCGTACCGAGAACGCCGGGCGGAAAATACTGCTGGGCGTGTAATGTCCCAACTCCGGCAATCAGTAAGCACAATACCGTGGACAGTCGCATGGCACCGCTACGGTCATGTTGACGTTTCGGCCCCGACAGGCGTTGCGGCCGTCGAAGCAAATTGTCAGCCTTCTGCACGGAAGAAAAGCCGAGACGACTCTCGGCTCAGCAGGCCCGACGGCCTGCGCCACGGACGTTAAACTTCCAGCTTCCACGGCGCGCGATAACGGGCCTCGAGATAGGGCAGGGCTTCGGGCTCGCGGACCGTCATCGCCCGGTCGTCCCAAGTGAGCGAGAGGCTACGGCGCATGGAAATGTTGGCCAGCACGCAGGTGAGCGTGGAGCGGACGCAGTTTTCGATATCGCTGGTGGGTCGCTGGCGAGAGCGGATGCATTCCATGAAGTTGCGCCAGTGGGGAAGGTTCATGGCGGCCAGTTCCTGACTGTTCTCGACGATTGGCGTCGAGCCGGGACCATTTTTGAAAATCGTGTAACCGCCGCGGTTGACCATCAGCGTAGCTTTGGTTCCGTGGAAGGCCGTCCCATACCCCGAGTTATACAAGGGGAACGCATTCGCGGTGCGGCTTTCATATGAGCCGATGAAGCCGGGATAACGATATGTGACTTGCATGGTATCCGGCGTTTCGGTGTTGTCGGTCACGTAAAACCGGCCGCCCTGGGCGGAAATCCCGAGCGGCATGGCTTCATCGAAAGCGAACTGGACAATGTCGAGCAGATGCACGCCCCAATCGGTCATCTCGCCGCCGGCATAATCCCAGAAATAGCGGAATGTCGAATAATGGTCTTTGGCCACTCCCCAGCGGTTGGCGTTGAAGGGGCGCTTCGGCGCCGGCCCCAGCCATAGGTCCCAATCGAGAGTCCGTGGTGGATCGCAGTCCGGCGGGTTGCCCCAGCCTTCCTTTTTGGTCGAGTCAGCCTGAAAGGTGCGGCAGAAGGTGATGTCGCCCAGGTCGCCGCTCTTGACGATCTCGCGCGCCTTGCGGAAGAATTCGCCCGAGCGCTGCATGGTGCCGCCCTGCACCACGCGCTCGTACTTGCGCGCGGCCTGGATCATCTTCAAGCCTTCCTCGACGTATACACAGGCCGGCTTTTCCACCCAGACATCCTTGCCGGCCTTGCAGGCTTCGACGGCCATATAGGCGTGCCAGTGATCGGGTGTGGCAATGCATACGGCGTCCACCGATTTGTCGCTCAATATTTCGCGAAAGTCGCGAATGGCTTTGACGCCGGGGAAACCGCCTTTGCGCGCGCGTTCCACCGCGGCATCGAGTGCCGGCTGGTAGACATCGCAAACCGCTACGATCTCAAAGCCGGGAACGTGCGCGCAGTAGCCGATGTTTTCCGTGCCCATGCGGCCGACGCCGATGAAGGCGATGTTGACCTTGTCGTTGGCGCCTTTCAGGTTCCCCGTGAACAGCGATGCAGTGAGGGCCGCGCCGCCGGCCGCTTTCAGAAACGCGCGGCGATCCGCGGATTCGGTTGTCATGCCCTCTGTTGTATCAGGTTTGCGGTCACCGCACAGCGCCTGAGAATTAGGTGAGGGCGAGCCTTGCAATAAAGGCTCGCCCCAATGCCACCGGCGATCAGAACGAGAGGTGCAGATCCAACTGCAGGAAGCGCGGGCTGCCGATGGTGTGCTGGATCATTCCCAGGCTGCCGGTCGGTGGAACAGTCGCCGGCGGTTCGTAGTTGGGATAGAAATCGACATCGTTATTCGGCGTGTCGAAATTCGGGTGATTGAAGAGGTTGAACGCGTCGAAGCTGAACCGCAGGTTGAAACGCTCGTTCAACTGGAACCGTTTGCCGAGCGATGTATCGACACGGAAACCGAACGGACCGCGAAACATGTTGCGTCCGCTGGTGCCGAAAACCGATTCGCCGGTGTCGCCGGCCGGGACGCCATCCGTGCCCGGCGCCAGGAACTGGGGCGCAAAGGCGGCCGGGTTCAGAACCGGGCTCCCGGCGTTCACCCCGGTGGTTCCCTGCAATTGAGCTTGCTTCGCGCTCACGCCCGGGGCCAGCGGAACGATCGGATTGGTGATCTCATCGTTACTGGAGTAGTACAGGCTGGCGATCGAACCGGAGTAATCGTACACGCTGTACGGCTGGCCGCTCTGCGCGACCGTCTGTGTGCCGATGGTCCAGCCGTTCAGAAGTCCGTTGAGGGCTTTGTTCGATTTGAATTGCTGTACGACCGGTATAGCGTAGGTCAAGTTGATCAGGAACACATGAGTCTGGTCGAAATCCGACGAACCGTATCCCGACTTGAGATTCAACGAATCGTTGCCGGTATAGAAGAGTCCGGCGCCGCTCTGGTCGTCGAGGCCGTGAGACCAGGTATAGCTGCCCGTTAGCTCCAGCCCGCTGGACAGCCGTTTGCGGACCTGAAGCTGGAGAGCGTCGTAGTTTGAGATTCCCTCGGCCTTGTAGAGGACCGAATTGGCGCTGTAGCCGATGTAAGGAACCCGGATACCCGTGTTACCGCCCTCCAAGGTGTTAACCGGTTCAAGCGGGTTCGCGGCGGTGCTCCCCGAGACGTAGGAGTACCCATAAGAGGAAGTCTGGCCGTTGACCGGATTGGCGGGCGTGGCGATCATGGGTTCGTTAAACGTCACTGGAACAACCAGGTGCTGGCCATGATTGCCCACGTAGCCCCCACTCACCAGCCAACTGTTGTTGAGCTGATATTGCAGGTCGACGGTCCAGTTCTCGGTGTACGGCAGTTTGTTGTTGATATCGTAACCGCTGAAAATGAACGGCCCGTAAAGATTTCCGGGCGGATTCACTTCCTTCGTGGTGTCGGCGAGATTCGGAAGCTGCGCCAGGAACGCCGCCGGACTACCCGGAATAGCGGCGCCGGCGGTTGGGAAGGGATTCGCGAAGGTGGAGCTGGAGTTGGCTGTGACCTCGCTCACAAAGGGTGGAGATAGTGTGACGCCGAACGGACCGCTGAAGCCGCCGCCGGCGCCTGCCGACAGATAGCTGAACAGCTCGCCCCGATCGTAATAAATGCCTGCCCCGGCGCGCACGGTCAGTTTCGGCATCGGGCTCCAGGCCACGCCGATGCGCGGCGCGAAACCCCACTGCCGCTGATTCATCAGCGAATCGCTGGCGCCTGAGGTGGCCATGGTCGGATTGTTTCCGGCGATCTCCAGCCCGGAGCCGGTGATCGTGTCCGTGGCGGCATCGTAGGCGTAATCGGCCGCATTAAAGCCGGTCAGGCGGCCGTACTTCTCGCTCAGCGGGCCGTCGAGGTCCCAGCGTAGCCCCAGTGTCACCGTCAGGTCGCTGCGAATCTTGAAATTGTCGTTGACGTAAGCTCCGGCCGTATCGGAGCGGTAATAGCGGTCGGCCGATCCGATAAACGCCGTCGAATAGGTTCCGGTGCGGACGGCGCCTTTGACGAAGTTGACGAAGCTGCTGAAGGCGACGATGTCGCTGTTGGTATTGTTGTTGATGATGTTGAGCTGGGTATGGTCCCAGTTCGCCCCGAAGCTCAAGGAATGGCGTCCCAACACCCATTGCAGCGTGCTCGCCACCTCCCATTGATTCTGGTGCATTCCGGCATTGCCGAAACTGGGGTTGGCGCCGAACGTGAACTTGCCCCCCAGACTGTTGTCGGCCTTGGAAAACACCACTTCCGGGAAGGCCGAGCCGCCCGGAAGGTTGACCCCGAAGTCGCTTGGTGTGAAGCCATCGGTGGTTGAGGCGTACGCGTTCATGCGCGTGAAGCCGGCACGCTGTTGCCAGGTGATGGTGGGCGCCAGAACCACGGTATTGTCGAATGATATGACCTGGCTGCCCGCCGTCAGCGTCTGCGGGAAACCAAGCGCCTGGGTGACGGCCGCGAACGGAGTGGTGGTCGGATCGTTCTGGATATAATACTTCGCCGCCAGGCGATCCTTATCGCTGATCATGTAGTCGATATTGCCGGAGCCCTGATTCACACGCGCCTGTGTATTCGGGCCTATCTGCAAGGCATCGTAGCCGAGTTGCTTCGCCGTAGCCGGATTGGTGATATTCGGAGTCGGGATCAGATAGGATCCGTTGGGGAGCTTCGCGCTGAGCATTGCCATGGCCACGGGACTGAGCTGGGCCGCCGTGACCGTGGTCCCGTAGTCGGCCTGGATCGCATTGATGATTCCGGTCGCGCTGCGGTCGTTGGTCAGAGTGATCGGAACAATCCCGCCGACGATAGAGGATTGCCCGTCCGCGATTCTGACGCCCTGGTAGGAGACGAAATAGAAGAGCTTGTCCTTCTTGATCGGCCCGCCCAGAATCCCGCCGAACGTGTTGCGGTTCAGGAACGGCACCTTGGTGGGAACCGCCGGAGAGGCGTTGTAGAAGAACGGCGCGGCGTTCATGTCGCTGTTCTGGAAATGTTCATACGCTTCGCCATGCAGGCTGTTGGTGCCCGATTTGGTGATCACGCTGATGTGGGCGCCGCTGTTGGCTCCCTGCGACGCGTCGTACATGGCCGCATTCACGGCGATTTCCTGGATCGTCTCGGGAGCCGGCGTGGGGAGCGCCTGGCCGATCGCGCCGTAAACCGACGTGCTGGTCTGAGACGACCCGCCCACTCCGAAATTCTCGCCCGTGTTCAGGATGAAGCGGTTCTCACCGACCTGGCTGGTGGAGTTCCCATTAAAAAGATTGTTCGTATTCACGCCGTTCAGCGAGAAGCTGTTGCTGGTGTCGCGCTGGCCGTTGGCATAGATCGCCTGGTTTCCCAACCCCGTGTTGGAGCCGCCGCCGCCGAGGAAATCGGCATGGACGCCGGGCGTGAGGATGGCCAGTTGCGTAAAGCTCCCGGTTCCCAGCGGCGTGTCCTGGATGGTCAACTGATCGACCACGTAGCCGTTGGTCGTGTCCACCTGGTTCATCAGCGGCACCGCCGTCACTTCCACCGTGGTGCTGACCGCGCCCACGCGCAGGCTGCTATCGACGGTGGTGGTGCGGTCGCCGTTCACTAGGACCTCGGTATGCGTTTCGGTTTCGAATCCTTCTTTGGTAATCGTCAACTTGTAGGTCCCGGCCGGCAGATTCGATGCCAGGTACGAACCGTTGGTTTGCGTTTTGGCGGTAACCGCAAAGTTGGTTGCGATATTGAGCGCCTTCACGGTCGCGCCAGGTACGGCCGCGCCCGAGGCGTCCTTAACCGTGCCGGTAATCGCGCCCAGAGTCTGCTGCGCGCGCAGCGCGGGATAGGCGCCGGCGCAGATCAACATCGTCCAGCAGACAGCTTTTCTGAGAAAATCGGTCGGTAAACTTTTCATGATTTTTCTCCACGAGACAGAAGCGTTAGATTTGAACACAACCCCTAATTTGTGTTGCCCTTCCCGGCTGAAGCCGGTTCGTGCGCCGGCGGTAGCCGGACGCAACCCCAAACCACGAAACGGTGCCCGGAGGATCACAACAGGTTACCCGATCCTCAATTACAACTTCGTGAAACCTCGGATTTTGCGGCGACCTCGAATCCCCATTTTTGCGAGTATAGCAGGCCACGAGCGCTCTGGCGTTGCCGGGATGGCCGGGCGGGAACTGCGGCCGATCAGCGTATCGGCACAGGGCGCGCCGGCGAGCCGGGAGGCGAGGTTGGTTTGAAATCGGCGTAGTCCAGATTCTTCGAATCCGCGGCCTCCAGAGCGCCCGAGAAGTACGCGGGCAGGTCATCGCCCCAGCTCAAATCGAAGTCGCGAATGCGAAGCCCGTCCGCGTAGCGCACATAAAGCGCCGGGATGTCGTGCTTGAATACCGCCTCGCTCAACCTGGTGGCTGTCCAGCGAAGGTCGAAGTTGCCGCCGACGGACTGCGCAATGCGCTGCCGAGGCGCCCGCACGTGCATGCGGACTTGCTCCAGGTAGATGTCCCGCACAATGCTGTCGGGAGCTCCGTAGATCATCATGCCGCCCTCTGCCTCGACCGTGACGTTCGTGAAGTGAATGTCGCGGATCTCCGCTTTTCCGTTGCCTCTCCTGGCTGCGATATAGATCGGCTCCGCTTTGCCCCACCAGTGCCCGGTGATCAGGCTTGTCTCCATCGTGATGTTGGAGAACAGCACATGAGCCGTGTGCTCCTCGCCGAGACTGAAAACGGCGAGACCTCGATTGGCGTGAATCGACAAGTTGCTGAAAGTGGTGTAACGCGTATCCTCGAGCCGGACCGCGGCCGAGAAGGAGAATAACGAGCAGTTGCTGACATGGACGTCTTCGCTGGAAACGATCGCGAAATCGTCGTCACCCGCCCGGATATCGCAATCCGAGATATGTACGCGCTTCGAGCGAATGCAGTCGATTCCGTCGTTATTGGGAATCAGCACGTCGTTGTTGATGTGAACGCCGCTGATGGTGGCCTCTTCCGAGCCTTGCAGATGCAGTGTCCAATTCGGCGCGTTGCTCAGCGTCACATCGCGGATCAGGATATTGCGGCAATCGGAAAGAACAATCATGGTTCCGGGCCGCCCGGAGGGGCCGGTTTCGACTGGACCGAACTCCAGGCCGAACTTGGGGGCGTCGAAGTCTGCGCCTTGCCTCGTATACTGGGCGTCGAAATCGGCGCCGGTGTGCAGCGATTTCAGGTCGAAGAAGGAATCGCCATTGCCATCGATGCTGCCCCGGCCGGTGATGGCGATGTTATGCGCTTTCCGTGCCACGATCAGTCCGACGCGAAACCCTTCGCCGGAACTATCGACGCCGTAGTTCCGGCCGAAGCCGTATTCCGAGATGCTGCCGTAGTCTTGAACATTCGGACTTCCCTGGAGCACGGCTCCCGCCTGGAGTTCGAGAGTAACATTGCTCAGCAGTTCCACGGTTCCACTGAGATAAGTGCCCGGGGGAAAGACAACCGTTCCGCCGCCGGCCGCATTGGCCGCTTCAATCGCCCTTGAGATCGCAGCCGTATCGAGCGTGGCGCCATCGCCGCGCGCATCGAAGGCTCGCACGTTGAAGAACGACCCTCCGGGCTCTGCCTTCTGGGCAGAAGCGGCAATGCCGAACGCGCACGCCATCAGCGTGACCAGGCCAAGCGCTCTCATGTGCACCTCACGACAGTTACATATAGCACAGCGTTTGCGTAGCGCCAGGAAGACCGGTGCAGCGCTCCCGCGGGCTGGTATTCGTGCGGACGGCTGGCTGAAGGGCGCGCTGGAACGGCTAGTGTTCGAGCGGGCCGGCCTGGTTTCCCAGCCGGCGAAGTTGCTGTTCGCGCAGTTGGGCGCGAGCGGTGGCAAGCTGCCTTTCAAGCTTTCGGTTGCGCTCGAGTTCGGCGTCCAGTTGTGCGCGCAGGCCGGCTGCAAGCTGCGCCATTTCTTCGCGATCCTTTTTTTCCTGGGCGAGGCCGGGCTGAACGGCGTTTGCCGGCGCGGCAGGCGCAGGCGGTTTTTGACCCAGAAAGCTGGTGACCTGCCGCACCTTGGTTCCGCTGGGCTGATCGAGCGTCAGCGTGACATCCACGCGTTCGTTGCGGCGGCCGTACGTGAATACGCCGGAGGCCAGGTGCGGGACATCGAGCGGGACGACCTTGAGCGGCGAATCGCCATCCTCGATTTCCAGGGAGGCGCCGGTGGCTGTTTGCACCGGGATCGAATTCGGGGCCCAGCGAATCTGCAATTGCCCGCCTTCATCCACCGTGTTCAGGGCGACGGAAGCGGCATTGATTTCGGGGGGCGCCTGATGCATCAGGGAAGCGGCGGGGGGATACCAAGCGCCGCGCGTGGCATACGCCACGACACCCGCGGTCAGGACCAATCCTACCGCCAGCGCCACCTTCAGCCACGCCCACGAGCGCTCTGGGACGGGCTGGAACATACTCGGGAGCGGTACCTCGGCCGGGGCGGCGGGCCCAGCTTCGGGCGCGGCTTCGGGCACGGAGGCCTGGGATACTACGGTTGCGGCGCGCGCGGGAGGAGGCGCGGGCTCGGCTCGGATGTCGACGATAGCTCGATCCGGGCGTGGCGGCGGAGCCTCGGGTTCAGCCTGGATGTTAACGATGGGAGCGGCGGGCGAGGGAGGAGTTTCGGGCTCGGCGTGGACATCGACGACGGGGCCGGCGGACGCGGGCCGGCGCGGCGGTTGCGCCGGCGGCTCCATGGGAACGGCTCGCGGGACCTGCCGCATTGGCACCGCCTCGATCAGGAATTCGCGATAGCTTGCACTGGAATGAATGATGCCGCCGGGGCCGCGGAAGAAGAATCCAGCACGCATCGGTTCGAGGGTGTGGGGCTTCGCCACCAATGCCACCTGCCACGGCTCGGGGAAAAAGCGGTTGTGGATGGTGAGATCGGTGTCGGAGAGGAGGACGCCGGTCCGCGTGTGGGAATGATACCAGCCCACTACGCGGGCGCCCGCGGCGCTGGCGGCGTTGATCAATTCCTGCAGCCTGGTTTCGTCGCTCAACGAGAGCGTGAAGGACGGTCCCAAGGCGTGTTCGCAATCGAGCGCCGCGTAATCGGAGACGGTCAGCCGGCCCTCCTGCCAGGCTCCCAGGAGAATGCCGCCAATTTCGGCGCCGCCGCGCGGCAGCGAAAAGAAAGCGTCGGTCACCGCCAGGCGAATGTCGTCGAGCACGCGGCTGCTGCACTCAATCGAAAAGGGGCACTCCGGCGTCGACCAGGTTACAGTTGCGCGATCCGTCTGAGCTGGCATCCTCTTCACAATTGTAGGCGATTTGGTTTCCGGTGCACGATAAATTTCGGAGTCCATCCTGCGCGGGTAACGCCGGCGATCGGTTTCTGGCGCCGGTCAACGGGTCGCGCCTCGGCTCAGCGAGATTCCGGCGCGCGCCACGGCGGCGCGCACGGTACAATGCGATTTCATGCCGCAGCGCTCCCGCCTTCGGAACTGGCTCGAATATACGACAGCATTGGTGGTTTTGAAGTCGCTCCAATGGACGCCGATTGCCGTGGCGGATGCGCTGGGGCGCTACTACGCGCGGCTGCTGGACCGCTGGGTTCCGCGCCTGCGGCGCGTGGCGGAGCGGAACCTGGTGCTGGCCATGCCGGAACTCGATGCGGCCGGACGAAGCGCGATCGTCGACGGCGTATTCCGCTCCATCGCCCGGTTGCTGGTCAGCCTGGCCAGGTTTCCCTCCATCGGGCCGCATAACCTGGACCGCTGGATCCGCATCGAGGGCGCCGAGCATGTCGAGGCCGCCCTCCGCCAGGGCCGCGGCGTGCTGTTTGCCACGGCGCACCTGGGGAATTGGGAGCTGAGCGCGTTCGCGCACGGGCTGGCCTCCGGGCCCATGAGCATCCTGGTCCGGCCGCTCGACAATCCGCTGATCGACCGCCTGGTGGAGCGCCGCCGCGGCCTTTGCGGCAATCGCGTGATCTTCAAAAAGGATTTCGCACGGTCGATTCTGAAAGCGCTCGCCGGCAACGACAAGGTCGGCATCCTGATCGATCAGAACGCGTCACTCGATTCCGGCGTGTTCGTCGATTTCTTCGGCGTGCCCGCCTGCGCCGGCGTGGGCTTTGCCAAAATCGCCGCGCACAGCGGCGCGGCGGTAATTCCGGCCTACGCGCTGTGGGCGGAAGACGAGGGCCGCTACGTGCTGCGGTTCAATCCGCCGGTGGACATCACTGGCGATGCCGCGCGCGATACGGGGGCGCTGCACGCCGGCCTCGAAGCCGCGATCCGCGCCAATCCCGATCAATGGCTGTGGATCCACCGCCGCTGGAAGACCCGCCCGCCGGGAGAGCCGCCGCTGTACGAAGAGTAGACCCCGAGGGGCTCGACAAGCGGTTCCTATGCGACTGCCCCGCCGGAAGCAGAATCCACAGTTCGTTTCACCAGCAATATGGTGACGTCGTCTTCGTTCTGCGCCGGGTCTACCAAGGACTTGAGAACAGACATCGTTGGCTTCGAAGCGTCGGCCAAAGCATCGCGCAAACGATTTGCCGGATCCTTAGCCTGAATCGAGTCGGTCAATCCATCAGTGAACACGAGGAGTTCGCCACCAGGGGGAATCACCGCCGCACGGGCTTCGTACTCCGCGTCGCTGAACAATCCAAGCGGCATGCCAGTGGCTTCCAGCAATGTGGTTGATTCGGAACAAAACACCATCGGAGCGTTGTGGCCGGCATTCACATAGGTCAGTTCTCCCGAATCGCGGTTCAGCACGATGAACACCGCCGTCGCAAAGCGGTCGCTCGGGGTGTAGCGGCTCAGGTGCCGGTTGATCTGCCGAGCCAGGGCCAGGGGGTCAGCTTCGACATTGGCGATGCTCCGGACCAGAGCCTGTATGTTTGCCGCGAGCAGCGCTGCCGGCATCCCTTTCCCGGACACATCCGCTACCGCGAATAGCGTTCGCTTACCGGCAAGTTCGATAACGTCGAAGTAGTCGCCACCCACGTCACGGAAGGGCTTATAGAACGTCTCCACCCGGTAGCCCGGCAACTCGTCCAATTTCTGGGGGTGGAGCGTCTGCTGGATCTGTCGCGCGGCAATCTGGTCGGCCTCAAGCTGGGTCTTGCGGAAAAGCTCGGAGGTCAGCATGCCATTCATCAGCCCCCAGCCAATGACGTAAAGCAGCCACACACTCGCATATAGGAATATGCCGTTCGGCCACATCGCAGGCCACACCAAAGATCGCGTCAAAAGGGCCCAGAACGCGTATCCCTGCATCAAATACCCGACCCATGTGATCACACGTTTGGACTTCGGCATTTCGCGGGTCCAGTCGTAGGAGGCATACTGGAGCGCCCGGCGAAAAGCGCCGGCGGGCTTGTCGAGCCTCACATCCTGGATGCGATACGCCATTGCTGGCAGTCTAGCAAGCGGCAGCCGCGCCGCGGTGAACACGGGCGGATCACGCCTGGCTGTGAGGGCCCCTGGACGAATCGTATCAGGTTTGCCGGGCGCGGGCCTGTTAAAATAGGGAAAGATGTTCAAGCGCTTTATCCTCTGGGACTATGCGCGTGCCAGTTGGCAGTATGACGTGATGGTGGGGATCATCGTTGCTTTTATCTTCCTCACGCCACGCGACTGGTTCCGCGACCAGCCGCGGATTCCGCGCGCCGCCAGCATCGCACGGCCGGCGGAAAACGGCGGCAACGTGCTGTTCGTGGATGCCGAAGTGCTCGCCGGCGTGCCCGAGCCGCAGCGTCTCAATCGCCTGCGGGAGTTTCTCAAGACGCAGCCCAGCACGGCGCGCGTCAGCGTCACGCGTGTCGAGCCGATTCTGGATTCGGAAGGGGAGCTACAGGGTTACATGGCTTTCGTGCGTCCCTGACGCAACTCCCTCTATGTTTTCCCCCAAGTTATTTCCGCCGCGACATGCCGTGCTTGCCTTGTGGATGGCCGGAACCTGTGCGTCTGCCTTGGCTGGCGCGGATCAACTGCAAGCCACTCTGGACCGTATGGATCGGGCCGCCGCCGGCTTCAAAGGCCTGTCGGCCGACTTGACCCAGGTTTCGCATAATGCCGTGCTCAATGCGGACGAGGCATTCAACGGCACCATGGCGGTGCGGCGCCCTAAGCCGCATGAGTTGCGCGCCCGGGTGGATATCCTTAAGCCAGAGTCAGATGCCAAGAAAGTTCTGCTGACCCGCCATCGCGTGGAAATGTACTATCCCAAGAACAACACGGTGCAGATCATCGACCTGGATCGCAAGGACAACCACCTGATCGACCAGTATTGGTTGTTGGGCTTCGGCAGCAATTCGGCCGAGCTTCGCAACTCCTACAAAATGGATCTGGGGGGGCCGGAGATCGTGGCCGGTCAGAAGACCGTGCGCCTGGTGCTCACGCCGAAATCCGCCGACGTGCTGGCGCAATTGACCAAGGTGGAGTTGTGGATCTCCGATACATTGGGTATCGCCGTGCAACAGAAGTTCTGGGAGCCGGGCGACGATTACATTGTGGCCACCTACACCAACGTCAAACTAAACCCCGGCCCCCCGGAGTTGAAGTGGGATATTCCCAAGGACGCCCACAAGGAGATTCTCAACAAATAGGCATTGGCAGTGAGCGGCATGAAAACCAGGACCAGCACATACCGGCTTGAGTATCTGGATTGGCTGCGCGGGCTCGGCGCCATCATCATGCTGCAGGGGCATGTGTTCGATTCGTTCCTCAAGCCGGAGCTGCGTCCCGGTGGCGCGTGGGTTCTTTCGCAATTCGCGGGCGGTATGCCGCCGGCCATCTTTCTGTTTCTCACCGGCGTGACGCTGGCATTTCTGATGGATTCGAGCGAGCGCCGCGGCCTGACGCCGGGTGAGCGCGTGTTCGCCGCGTTCCGCCGCTCCGGATACCTGTTTCTTCTGGCGTTCGCCTTCCGCGCGCAGATGTTCCTTTCGGGTTTCCCAGCCGCGTGGAACGATCTGCTCAAGGTGGACATCCTCAACTGCATGGGCTTTTCGATCGCCGTGCTTTCGGTGATGGCCGTGTTCCGCACGCGCCAGCGCGTGGCGGCCGCGGCGGCGGTGGGGCTGGCCATCGCGCTGGCCGGGCCGCTGGTGAGCGCGGCCCATTGGACGCTAGTGCCGCAGGCGTTGGCGAACTACATTGCGCCCAGCCGCGTGGCGTTCGGGTTCTTCCCGTGGGCCGCGCACCTGGCGTTCGGCATCAGCGCCGGCAGCCTGATCCGATCGCTCACGGCGGAAGCGACCGATCGGGCTATGCGCTGGATCGCGGCGGCCGGCGGTTTGACGATCGTGATCGCGCAAGCGTGCGCGGCGGCTTCCCGCTCGATCTATGCCACCTCCGATTTCTGGCTCAACAGCCCGGCGCAGGTATTGACCAAGGCAAGTGTGACGCTGGTGATGCTATCGGGCGCGTATCTCTGGACGCGCTACGGCGCTCGGCACGGCGCGTGGAGTTGGGTGCGGCAGTTCGGCGTCACTTCGCTGCTGGTCTACTGGGTGCACATCGAGCTGGTTTACGGCCGCTGGTTTTGGTTTCTGAAGAACAACCTGACGGTGGCCGAAACAGCCGCCACCGCCGTGGTCGTGATTCTGTTCATGCTCGCGATCTCAGTCTTGCGCACCAACTGGGCCCGCGTCCGCGCCGCGCTGGCCGGATTGGGCTGGTGGTACGCTCCGACGCCGGAACGCGTGCCGGGAGACTAAGCGGGAGTCGGAAGTCAGGAGTCGGAAGACAGAAGCGGACTTCCCAGTGCAACACCGTCTCCGACCGTGTGATGTCGCAATCCATGCGGCGCTACCGCTCCGTTGAGAACCACGTCATCAACCTGCCCCACTATTTCGCCGGCTCTGTGATGGGGACGATGCGGTCGGCGGGGACGTCGCGGAGGATCTGGCGGATGCCGCTGGGCCAGGTAATCTCGATTTCCTTGGCGGCGGCGTAAGCGCCCAGGCCGAAATGAACGCGCGGATCGCTGGAGCAGGCGTAGCCGGTGCTGGTGGTGACGTGATTATATCGGACCAGGCCGTCGGCGGTGGTGAGGCGCACCTTGGCGCCGATGGCCATGCGGTTGCTTTTCGTTCCGGTGAGCTTGAGCAGGATCCAGTGATTGCCGTTGCGGGTGGTGTTATGGAAGATCTTGGCCGGCCCGTTGAGCACGGAGACCACGGCGTCCATGCGGCCGTCGTTATCGAGATCGCCGACCGCGAGGCCACGGTGAATCGCGGGCATCTGAAAATCCGGTCCGGCCGCCGCGCTGACATTCTGGAACCGGCCGTTCGAGAGGTTGCGGAACACCGCGGGAGGCTCCGCGGAGTGGCGCGGCGAATAGAGGTCGATGTCGTTCTGCACGTTGCCGCGCGCCACCATCAGATCCTTCCAGCCGTCGTTATCGAGATCGACAATGGCGTTGGACCAGCCGGACATCTCGTAGGTGTCCATGGATAGCCTGGATGACGCGGTGCGGTCGTCGAACTGACCCTTTCCTACGTTGACGAAGAGGGGGAAGGTTTCTTTTTCGACGGCGCTGACCCAGAGGCTGGGGAAGCCCTTGTTGAACAGGTCGCGGAAATCCGAGCCCATGCCGGAGATGACGTTGCCGTTTTCCGGAAATGCGACGCCCGACTCGAGGGCGACCTCCTCGAATCGCTTGCCGCCGATGTTGTGGAACAGTTGCATGGGAGCGTCGTCGTTGGCGACGAAGATATCGGGGTAACCGTCTCCGTCGTAATCGGCGACGGAGACGCCCATGCCGCGGCCGAAGTGTTCGGCGATGCCGGTCTCGACGGAGACGTCGGTGAAGGTGCCGTCGCCGTTATTGCGATAGAGGGAGTTGGGAAGAGGCTTGTAATGGCGGGGCGTGCAATATTGCGGCTGCCCCCGGTCCTTGCACTCGGCGTAGCCGACCGGACTCCACTGGCAGTAATTGGAGACAAACAGATCGAGCAGGCCGTCGTTGTTGTAATCGATCCAGGCGGCGGCCACCGACCACATCGTCTTCCCAGCGTATTTGTTGCCGCCGAGGCCGGCCTTTTCCGTGACATCGGTAAAAGTGCCGTCGCCGTTGTTGTGGTAGAGATGGTTGCCGTTTAGACCGGCGACGAAGATGTCGGGCCGGCCGTCGTTATCGTAGTCGCCGATGGCGACGCCCATGTTATAACCGGCGCCGGCGAGTCCGGCTTTTTCGGTGACGTCGGTAAACGTCAAATCGCCGTTGTTGTGAAACAGGCGGTTGCTGAACTGCGGGCCGTCCTTGGCGAGCCCGGGCATGGTGCCCCCGTTGACGAAGTAGATGTCGAGCAGGCCGTCGCCGTCGTAATCGAACAGAGCCACGCCCGCGACCATGCTTTCGGGTTGCTCCTTGGCCGCGCTGGCGCTGTTGAGAGCGACGAAGTGCACGCCGGCACGTTGCGCGATCTCCTCAAACGTGATGGGACCGACTACCGCGGTGGCGGCGAGAGCGGCGAGAGCGAGGGCTGGCAGGGAAAACAGAAGGACGCGGCGCAGCATCAATTGTTCAGGGTAACATGCGAAAAACGGCGCCGGCGGGAAATGGCCGCCGGCGCCGGGAACGTCGAATGGCTAGTTAAAATAGACGCCGTCGCCCTGGAAGAAAATGTCGGTCATGATACCGAGGTCGAGACCCGGCGCCGTGAATGTGGTTGGGTTGTTGTATTGGCCGATCCAGATGTAACCATTGGGGGACGTCACGGACCCTTGCGTAATCGCCCCGGTCACCGGCAAGGATTGCAGAACCCAGGAGGGAATGGTGAACTGCCCCGGGGCGAGGGGTACGGTACACTCGAACTCCACGGCCAGGGTCTCATCGGCGTTAAAGGAGGCGCCGCCGAGGATCACCTGGCCGTTTTGCAAGGTCGGGTCGCCGCCGGTCCAGGTCACCGTGAGGTTACTCGATCGGGGGAACGTCTTGCCGGCGATGGGGGTGAGCTTGACGTTGGGAATGCTGCTAGTGTCGGTGGCTGTAAAGGCACCCACATTCGCCCCGCCCGTGCCGGTCATGACGTAGTGCTCGTCGCTATAAAGGAACTTCCCGGCTGAGGACAGTGCGGCCCCGTAGTAGCCGGAGCCGGGGTATGCTTGGGGGATTGGAGGAGCAACCAGCGGGCCCGTCAGGGTGAGTGCGGGGCCGGCATCAAGGTTTTGGGCGCTCAAGTCGTCGAGGTTGTACTGGCCGCTGATGCAGTAGCCCGCGGAGACGCCGTATTCCGCAGTATAGGCCGTCTGGGGAGTGAACCCGCTGAAGCTGGCGTAAGCATAGTCCCCGTTGCCATGGCCAGCGGTAATGAGGCCGACAAAAGTCAGGTTAATGCTTTCCAGGCGGACGTAGCCGAAATTGACGTTGCCGCCGGAGGCGAGCTTATTGACCAGGGTTTGCCCCATCGGCGCATCGGAGCAGGTGTTCTGCCCGGCGGGGGCTACCGCGATGGTCCCCATGTTGCCCACCACTCCGCCGGCCTGGACCGCGATGGGTACATAGCAGCCCTGCACTCCCTGTGGCACCGTGAAGTTAATCTGGTCGAGCCCCGGCCAGGAGCCGGACCGGCCAGCATAGAGTAAACCGGAACTGGTTCCGGTTTCGGCGGTGTTGCCGACGTATACGGTGGGCGTTCCTATGTTAGGGAAGGTCGTCGGAGGCTCGGCGTCGCTCCCGGTAATAGGTCCCAGACCGGTGCCCCAAAGGATGCCGATGTCCCCCGGATGCAGCGTATGGATAATCGTGTTGAGGTTGTAGTTTACATCGGTCACCGAGGCCTGCCCGGCGCCGTAAGCCGGCGTGAACTCACCGAAGGCAGCGGTCACCACCGTTATCGGGAAAGTGGCGCTGGTCTGGCCGTTGTATGTAACGGTGATGGTTCCACTGTTACCGGTGGGAGTCAGGGATGGCAGGATGGCGTTGATCTGGGTCGGGTAGACGAAGGTGGGGAGGGGGAAACTGGACGTACCGTTCACCGTGACCGTGAGCGAAACTCCGCAGAGCGTTGCCGAGTACGGGACGGTGGAAGCGAAGCATGGCGAAGCGGGTCCCAGATTGCTTCCGTAGACGGTGAAGATGGAGCCTTGCGCGATACCGGACGCCGGCAAACCGGCCGCGAGATTGCTGGCGGCGTTCGCAACCCCCCCGACGACCGGCGCGGGCTGGGTGACCGCACCCGCTATCAGGGGGGCGATCAGCAAAAGAGCGAAACGGCGAAACATTGGTTCCTCCTTGCGATCCATACGTAATGCCGGGCTGGCAAGTTTCAGCAAGTCACCCGATTTCAGACTTTAAACTCCATTAAACCACGACGGCAGGCTGGCGGCAGCGCGCGGCGCACACAAAAACAGCGAGTTAACAGACTCCGGGAATGCCGGTAGCTCTTTGGGGCCATTGGGTCGCTATGTAGACGTTACAGGAGTAGAATCGTTACCAAGATGAGAAGATCCGCTTGGCTGCTCCCCGTATGCGCAATACCGCTCTTTGCCGGTCTTGCCGCCGCGCAGACCGCGCCAGCGCCAGCGGCCGAACCGGGCGCCACCATCCGTACGACCGCGACCGAAGTGATGTTGGACGTGGTGGTAGTGGATAAACACGGGAAAAACGTGAAGAACCTGAAGCCGGGCGATGTGGAGGTTTACGAAGACGGCGTGAAACAGCCGGTCACCAGCTTCCGCCTGGCTGCGACACGTGAATCGCAGGCTCCGCAATCGGCAGGCCCAGCCGCCGTAGCGCCGGCGACGCCGGAGATCTCGCGCCCGCTGCGCGCCGTCAACATGATCTGTATCGTCTTTCACAATATCGATCCGGTTGCGCGGCGGAACGCGACTCTGGCGGTCGAGGAGTTTCTGAAGAACGACCTGCCGCCGGACACTTACGTCGGGATGTTCCTGCTGTCCGATCGCGTGACTCCGATCCTGGGCTTCACGAAGGATCGCGAGCGGGCGAGCCAGGCGGCCGAGCATGTGTTCAACCTGAGCCCGCTCGATTTCGCGAGCGCGTCGGTGGGCGTGCTGACCGCAAACCCGATCATGCAAACCATGACCCAGACGTCGGTGACCATGTCCGACGGCACCGTACGCGGCGGGCCGCCCAATGTTACGGTCACGGGTGGGGAGCTTGCCAATACCGTGATCGCCGGCGCGGACGTCACGAACGCTCCGGGGGCCAATGCCCTGCGCGGGGCCCAGGTCACCGAGAACCGCGACCTGGCTGAACTGACGGGCGCGCGCGCGGAAGACGAAATCGACAACCTGATTAAGACGCTGGGCACGCTGCCGGGGCGCAAGACCGTTCTGATGGTGACGGAGGGTTTGCTGACCACCGGCGATCCCGACCGGCTTCACGCGATGCTTACCAAAGCCATTGCCAATGGTGTAACGCTATACCCTCTCGACATTACGGGTTTGACCATAGCTTCGACGGCGCAAGCCGCCAACCTGAAGCTGGGCGCGGTGGCGAGCCAAAGCGCGAACCAGGCCAACAGCAGCACCATGCCGGGCGCCATGAGCAGCAGCACCTCGGGCAGCACCACCACTGCAACGTTGGTCAACCTGGACGCCATGAAGGAACAGAGCCGGCAGGGCGACACGATGGCGCAGGGCGTGCGCGCGTCCGATACGCAGGCGAGCTTGCGCGCGCTGGCGGAAGGCACCGGCGGTTTCATGATCGCCAATTCGCAGGACTACGCGAAACCGTTTGCGCGCATCCTGGACAACGTCGAGTCGCACTATGAGGTGATTTATCGCCCCACCGAGAACAAGTACGACGGACGCCTGCGCAAGATCCAGGTTGGTCTGCAGGGACGCGCCGCCGAGTACCACGTGGAGAGCCGGACAGGCTATTTCGCGATGCCGGACCTGAAAGGATCGGCCGCGTTGCAGCCGTTCGAGATTATGGGCCTGGGCGTGCTGAGCGCGAATCCGGAGCCGCACGCCTTCGATTTCCACACGGCCGCTTTCCATTTTCGAAATGAAAGCGCCAACGCGCGCGGCGAGCTGTACTTCGAGTTGCCGGGCGAGGCGCTGAAGGCGGTAGCCGAGCCGAACCAGAAGCACGAACTGCACGCCTCGCTGGTGGCGTTGGTGAAGGATTCGACCGGGCAGGTGGTGGACAAGTACAGCAACGATCAGATCTACCATCTTCCGGACGACAAACTGAAGGAACTGATGGCGGTGCCGATCGTGTACACGCATGCGGTGAACCTGCCTGCGGGCCACTACACGGTTGAGACGGCGGTGCTGGACCGCGAAGCCGGGCGGGCGAGCACCAGCGTGACGCAGTTCGACAACGTGGAAACCAAGGGATTCGGCGTGGGCAACGTCATGATGATTCGGCGCATCGATCCAGTGGACAAGCCGGATCCGGCCGATCCGCTGGTGTTCGCGGGCAAGCGCCTGGTGCCACTGCTGGACTCGACGCTGCACGCGGACAAGCCCTACATGCTGTACTTCGAGGTCAGCCCGGACAGGTCGAGCATGAAGCGGCTGTCGGCACAAATCGAGGTTTCCTCCGGCGGCAAGGTTTTGGAAACCAAGCTGGCAAAACTCACATGGGATGGGGGCATGTGGAGGGCGTTGGTGGAGGCTCCGTCGCAGGTGGGCAGTTACGAGCTGAAAGTTACCGCTTCGCAGGGGAGTTTGCCGCCCGCGACGCAAACGCTGAAATATGCCGTTGTGAAGTGACCGGCGGCCTATCGGAGCCGCGACCAAAGGGAGCGGTCATGTGGGAGCGGTCATGTGGAAGACTCGAACACAATCGACAGCCGTGGCGCGGGCTGTCAAGCCTGCTGAGTCGAGAGTCGTCTCGACTCTTCTTCGCACCGCGCTGGCGTGCTTTTCAACGGAGCGACCATGTGGAAGCCTCGGGCTGGAAGAAATGTCGAGATGACTCTCGACACAGCAGGCCTGACGGCCCGCGCCACGGCGGCGGGTTGTTGCGCTCATCGTTTGGCTGGAACCGGCAATGGGGTTAGAATCAGTATCAAGATGAAACAGTCTGCTTTGTTGCTCCCCGTATGCGCAATCTCGTTTCTTGCCGGTCTTGCCGCTGCGCAGACCGCGCAGACGGTCGAACCGGGCCCCACTATCCGCGCGACTACCACCGAGGTGATGCTGGACGTGGTGGTGGTGGATAAACATGGGAAGAACGTCAAAAACCTGAAGCAGGGCGACCTGGAGGTTTACGAGGACGGCGTGAAACAGCCGATCGCGAGCTTCCGCCTGGCCGGGGTGCACGAAACGCAGACCCAGCAATCCGCGGCCGCCGCCACGGCGCCGGGAACGTCACAGACCTCGCGCCCGCTGCGCGCCGTCAATCTGATCTGTATTGTCTTTCATAACATCGATCCGATGGCGCGACGGACGGCAACCGAGGCGGTGCAGGAGTTTCTGAAGAACGACGTGCCGCCGGACACTTATATCGGTATGTTCGTGCTGGCCGACCGTTTGATGCCGATTTTAGCCTTTACGACCGACCGCGATAAGGTGAGCCAGGCGGCGGCTAACGCGTTTAGCCTGCGGCCGATCGATTTCAATGCGGCGTCGGTGGGCGTGCTGACCGCAAACCCGAACAAATTAACCATCACCGCGGTGGTAACGGGCAGCGGGGCCACCACGACCGGGACGGCGAATCTGACCCTTACGGGAGGCGAGATCGCCAATACGGTGATCGCCGGGGCGGACGTTACGAACGCTCCGGGCGCCACGGCGCAGCGCGGGGACCAGGTCATTGCGGACCGCGATCTCATGAACCTCACCTCCGCGCGCGCGGAGGACGAAATCAACAACCTGATCAAATCGTTGGGCACGTTGCCCGGGCGCAAAACGGTTCTGTGGATCACCACGGGCGCGATCATTAGCGGCGATCCCGACAGGTTGCACTCGATGCTCGCCAGAGCAACGGCCAGTGGCGTCACGCTTTACCCGCTCGATATCACGGGTTTATCGGAGAACTCGACGGCGGGGGCCGCGAACCTGAAGTTGAACCAGGCGGTGAGCGTGAGCGCGTCGCAAGGTCAGCAGACCCTTAATTCGGATACACGGAAGGAGCAGAGCAAGCAGGGCGACACGATTGACCAGGCCGTGAGCGGGTCCGACACGCAGGCGCCCTTGCGCGCGCTGGCCGAGGGCACGGGCGGTTTCCTGATCGCCAACACGCGAGACTACAAGAAACCGTTTGAGCACATCGTGGAAAACGTGGAGGCGCACTACGAAGTGAGTTATCGCCCCACTTCGGACAAGTACGACGGGAGCCTGCGCAAGATCGATGTGAAATTGGTGGGAAAAGCCGCCGAACTCCACGCCGAGAGCCGGACGGGCTATTTTGCCATGCCGGACCTGAAAGGATCGCCGGCGCTGCAGCCGTTTGAGGTGCTGGGCCTAAGCGTGCTGAACGCGACTCCGGAGCCGCACGCCTTCGATTTCCGCACGGCCGGTTTCCATTTCAAAAACGAAGGCGCGGGCTCTCGCAGCGAGCTGTACTTCGAGTTGCCGCCCGGGGCTCTGAAAGCGGCGCCGGGAGTGAACCAGACGCATGTATTGCACCCCTCGCTGCTGGCGCTGGTGAAGGATTCGACCGGGCAGATCGTGGACAAGTACAGCGTCGATCAGCCCTACTATATTCCGGACGACAAGCTGCAGGCCGCGCTGTCGATGCCGATCGAGTATACGCATCCGGTGAGCCTGCCGGCCGGCCATTACACGGTCGAGACGGCGGTGCTGGATCGCGAAACAGGGCGGGCGAGCACCAGCGTGGCGCAGTTCGACAGCCCGGAGACGAAGGGAGTCGGCCTGAGCAGCATCATGGTGATTCAGCGCATGGAACCCGCCGACAAGCCGGACCCGGCCGATCCGCTGGTGTTCAAGGGCACGCGCCTGGTTCCTATGCTGGACAAGACCCTGCAAGCGGACAAGCCCTACATGCTGTACTTCGCGGTCTACCCGGATCAGTCGAACACCGAGCAGCCCGCGGCACAAATCGAGGTTTCCGCCGGCGGCAAGGTAGTGGGAACCGTGCCCGCAAAGCTCATCGAGGATGGGGGTGTCTGGAGGGCGCTGGCGGGAGCGCCGTCGAAACCTGGCAGTTATCGGTTCAAGGTCACCGCGTCGCAAGGGAGCTTGCCGGCCACGACGCAAACGCTGGAGTATACGGCGGCGAAGTAACCGGCGCCGCATCGCGTTGTTCAGAGACCGCCGGCTTTACGCCAATTCGGGCAGATTCTGCCCAAAAACAGCGGCTAAGCTCTTTGTTTCGGTAAGAATTCGGGCAGACTCCGCCCGTTTTCGACTGGCGGCAGTGCGTTGGCAGGCGGCATCCGGGACGGACCCGAAAACGGGCGCCTGCTCCCGTCTTATTACGGCAACGCGATCGGAATGGTCAGCGAGCCGGCCAGGTTGGTGGCGCCATCGGCTACGACGAAGCGCATGACTTTGGTTCCGCTTATGACGGGGTACTCGTTGGACATCGGGAAACCGTCTTTCAGATAGGCGTCGTGCTGCTCCTTGGTCAGTTGGGGATTGACGGCGAACATCGCGGGATCGCCCAAAGGGCCGGACTCGCCGCGCTGGGATAGCAGGAAGGTCAACTGGGCGCTATACTTGCCACCGCTTTCATGCAGCACCAGGTCGGACAGGGCAACCTTTAGATCGACCTTGATGGTATTCGGCGTCTTGCCAGGCGAGATCGCGGCTCGCAGGCCGATGTCGGATAGGTCGCAGGGGCTTTGGAAGGCGGTGCGCAGAGCGTCCATCTCCCTGTCCTGGGCTGAACGCGTATCCGGCAGCGCGTAGTAGCGAGTCTTGGCTATCAATTTGACGTCCTTGCGATCGCAGGCAATCTTGACGACGTGGAATTTGTTGTCCCAATAGGCCGAGGACGGATCGTACGCGATGGTGTAGCCCGCCCCGGCGCTTTCGTTCAGTTGCTGAATGACCTGGGCGACTTCCCCGCCCTTATTGCCGTAAGTCACGCTGCCGCCCGTCAATTGAGCCATGGCTTCCATATCCACGGTCTTGTTTGTGTCCAAATCGGTGTAGGTGAGCAGGTTGACCACCGTGCCGTATAGATCCAGGTAGACGCTCAGATGTTCCGCGTAAAGTCCGCAGCCGACCCAGATGCCGGTGCAGGGATTCTTGGTATTCTCCTTGTAGGTCCAGGGTACGCCACCGAGGACCCAGACTATGTCGCGGCGCCCCGGGAAACTCGTCAACTGCTTGCCGAGCGACTCCAGATCGGCGTAGGTCTTCTTGGTGACGACTTCGTCGGCCATGCCCATCGGTCTCGCTTTCATGCCCTTAATCTCTTTCGTCAGCAGGGCATCGATGTCCTGGTTCCACGTCTTGTTGGGCGCGGCGCCGGGCGCAGCTGGGAGGGGGTGGATGGGATCGAGGTCGCCGCCCGATGTCAGCACATAAAAATAGATGGAACTGGCGTCCTGAACCTGCTTGAGGGATGTGCCGAGCTTCTTGGCAGCGAAGAGCCACTCGCTGCGGAGGTGGTTCAAGCAATCGAACAGGACCACGGTCGTGTGCGGCGGCGGCGATGGCCGGTTGGTGAACAGGCTGGGGTCCACGGCGGTTGTCGGCCCAAAGCCGCCCGCGCGGAACAGGGCGATGGTCTCCGGCTTGCCCTCGTCCACGATATGAAAATCGTTGGCGGTCAGATCGCCGACCGGCTTGCCCTGTGCGTCGACAGCCACCACGTTCAGTTTGACCAGCTTCACCGGCTCTTGAGCGGACGCGGTGAGGATTAATGCGCTCAGCGCCAGACCACCACAGAGTGTTCTCAAAACTGCCCTCATGATTCTTCCTTTCTCTTGCGGCGCACCCCGCTTCGCGATTCGGGTCCGATCGCGGACGTCCTTCGAAGCTTTCGCGAGGACAGCGGATTTCGGACTACAGCGCCCGTATTTCTCTGAAACGCTAGTACTCCATAATCGCGCGGATTGCCCGGTTCGTCAAAGCGGGTGGAACAAACGGCAAGCTAAAGCATGCCCTAGCAGCGGACTTTCGGGGAACTTTGCGCGGCGGTTCGCGTATGCCCCATAGAACGCGGCGGGTCCGGCGCGACCGTCCGCCCTTTTGCGTTAATGTTGAATCAGGGGCGGCGTCCTTAAAATATGGCGATAGGAAGTCGTGCACCGTCCGCACTCGAAACCTGCCGGCGGAGACAGGCAGGCTGAATCGGGCATCATGCGAGCTTTGGCATCCTTCCGCGAAGCGATGTTGGTCGCTGTGCGGAGCGTATTTTCGAGCAAGTTGCGCAGCTTTCTCACGCTGCTGGGCGTGATTCTCGCCACCGCCACGTTGATCGTGGTGATGTCGATGGTGCACGGGATGGATGTGTACGTGGCGCAACAGGTGTCCGACATGGGCACCGACGGTTTTCAGGTGCAGCGCATTCCGCTGCTCGGGGATTTCGATCCCAAGAAGATGATCGAGCTGGACCGGCGGAATCCCAAGCTCACGTTCGACGAGTTTCAATACCTGAAGAGCCACCTGACGCTGGTGCGGGAATTCGGCATGTCGGCCGGGCAGAGCGTGAGCGTGCACTACCGCGGTCAGGTGATGGATGGCGTCGGATTGACGGGCGTTACCGCGAACATGGGCACCATTTCGGACCTGGGCGTGTCCACGGGAAGGTTCATCACGGACTTCGACGACCAGCGGCACACCAACGTGGCCTTTATCGGCCAGGACGTGAGCGTGCGCTTTTTCCACGACACCGACGCCATCGGCAAGACGATCATGCTGGACGGCAAGCCGTTCGAAGTGATCGGCGTTTCGGCTAAGAAAGGCTCCGTCTTCGGGCAATCGCAGGACAACTTCGTGATGATCCCGCTGGGGACGTTCTTCAAGATATTCGGCTCGCACCCGGAGGCGACCTTCAGCGCGCTGGCGATCGATCATGAACACCTGGAGGACGCGCAGGACGAAGTGCGCGTTCTGCTGCGCGCGCACCGCAAGTTGCGTCCGAACCAGGAGGACAATTACGGCCTGCTGTCCTCGTCGTCGCTGGTGGCGCTGTGGGACCGCATCACCAAGACGCTGGCCACCATGGCGGTGGGCATCGTTTCGGTGTTCATGGTGGTGGGCGGAGTGGTGATCATGAACATCATGCTGTCGGTGGTGACGGAACGGACTTACGAGATTGGCATTCGCAAAGCCGTGGGCGCGCGCAAGGGGGACATCATGCGTCAGTTTCTGGTCGAATCGTCGCTGCTGTCGGCCACCGGCGGGCTGATCGGCGTGGCGCTGGCCTGGCTGGTGACGGTGGTGGTCCGGTCGGTGACGCCGATGCCGATGGCGGTGCCGCCCTCGGCCGTCGTGGTTGGCGTGGGAATCTCCGCGATGGTCGGCCTGTTCTTCGGCGTGTACCCGGCAAGCCGCGCGGCCAGGCTGGATCCGATTCACGCGCTGAGGTGGGAGCGATGACGTTTACCGAAATCCGCTCCTCGGCGGCGATGGCGCTGGCCACCGTGATGGAGCACAAGACCCGCAGCTTCCTGACCGTGCTCGGCGTCATCATCGGCACCGGCGCGGTGATTGCGGTCGGCTCGATCATCACCGGCGTCAACGACGTGATGACGGAACTGGTCAGCGCGATGGGGCCGGAGACGATTCTTTCCTTCCAGTTCAACCTGAGCTTTCGCGGCTCCATCACGCCCGAGGAATTGAAGCGCAAGCCCTTCACCTGGGAGCAGTCGCAGGAACTCGAGGAGCGTTGCCCATCGGTTCAGCACGTTTCGCCATACCTGCTGACGCCGAACGTCTTTGGGCCGGGGGGGTGGGCCGACCACGTGAAATACCACGGCCGGGACCTGTACCAGATCACCTTCGCCGGTACCGAGGAGGGCTATGCCGCGGGCGAAAACCAGGTGATGGTGCGCGGCCGCTTTTTCACAGACGAGGAGAACCGGCGGCATCAGCCGGTGGTCGTGGTCGGCGAAAACATAGACAAAGCCCTGTTTCAGGGCGACGACCCGATTGGCAAGTGGATCGAAGTGGATGGCCATCAGCTTCAGATCGTGGGCGTGATTGCGCAAAAGCTGAGTTTTCCCGGGCAGCCGGACCAGCGCATCCTGGTGCCGTTTTTCACGATGCGCAAGATGTACCCGACGGCCAATGAGATCATGTTTATCATCTTCGCCAGGAAGGGACTGGTGGATCGCGCGATGGATGAAACCGAGGTGGCGCTGCGCATGATGCGCAGGACGCCGCCCAACAAGCCGGACGATTTCTGGATCTCCACCGGCAGCCAGATGCTCGAGGATTTCCACCGCATCACTTCGACGGTGGCGCTGCTGATGGTGGGGCTGAGCTCGATCGGCCTGCTGGTGGGCGGCATCGGCGTGATGAACATCATGCTGGTGTCGGTGACCGAGCGGACGCGCGAGATCGGCATCCGAAAAGCGGTGGGCGCGAAACGCTCCGATATCGTGGTCCAGTTCCTCACCGAGGCGGTGGTGCTGACGGGCTTGGGCGGCCTCGCCGGGATGACCCTGGGGTGGCTGATCTCGGTGATCTTCCGGCTGATCTTCCCCAGCCTGCCGACTTCGGTGCCGCTGTGGGCCGCCGCGCTGGGCGTGTGCGTGAGCGTCGGCGTGGGCCTGTTCTTCGGCACCTGGCCCGCGCTGAAAGCCGCCCGCCTGGACCCGGTGGTGGCGCTGCAATACGAGTAGTCTAGTTGGCAGGCGAAAGCGCCTGCCCCACGTTCGGCGGTTGTGTGGGACAGACGCTTTCGTCTGTCAACCGGCGGTCGACGTAATTCCCTGACAGCTTCCTACGCGCGCGCCGGTCGGAGCGACAGGCGTGAGCGAGCGGTTCAGCACCACTGGCCTTCGCATCTCCGCGGGGAACAGCGCAGCCGCCGTCTGCGTAATCCAGGGCATGGAGGATCTTGTTGTCGACGGGTTCCTCTGGCTCGGCATGGAAGCCGGCGAATTCCTTGTCGAGCTCGTTAGCGATCTGTGGGACGTTGCTCGGGAGTGCCCTTGGCCCGACGCTCGCGCTGGCAAGGAGCGGCTTGTCAGGCTTCGGCGCTGGCATGAACAAGTAGAGCGGTCCCTCGAAAGGCCCGCCGCCATTCGCTTTCGCGTGTAGTCGTCTGTCCCCCGGCAAAGGAGTAGACTCGAAACTAGGGCAACAGTTTTCACCTGTGAGGTCTTATGGGACTCCTTACGGATCTGGTCAAGACCAGCATCAAGATAGTCGCCGCACCGATATACATCCCACTTAAGATTGCGGAGACGCTCCAGCAGCCGCCTCAGTACAACCACTGGTATCACGACAGCGGCCGCGAACAGGAAGATAGCAGCACGGGTGGCGAATCACAGTCCGATTGATGCCGATTCGCGCACTGGGAACGGCGCAGCCGCCGCCTGCGTAATCCAGGGTATGGCGCACCTTGCGTTAGGTATTCTCAACTTCCTGTGCGAGTCCGGCATCGTTGAAGCTGCCCTTGAAGGCATAGCTTACAAGGCTCCCGCGAGTATGGGTCCGGCTGAAACTTTCGTTGTGAACCTTGACTACGATGTTCCCGCCGATGCGGAGCACTTTATCCGACTTGGGCTGTCGGACCGGCGATAGGAGCGCCCTCCGGGCCGGGTTTGCCGTTGCAATTTCGGTTTTTCCGGTCCATGATTATGGCTTGCAGCTAACTTCATCCAGAAAGCAGGAGCCTTGTGTCGATTCCCATTCTGAAACCTACCGCAGCGCGTGACGAACAATTTGCCGGCGTAACCTATCACATCGAGGGCGAACTGGTTCCCGTGTTGCGCATCGAGCTGTCGAGCGTCCCCGTGTACTTCGAGCATCACATCCTTCTTTGGAAGGAACCGAGAACGCAGATCGGCATCAAGCCTTTGAAGGGCGGTTTCCGGCGCGTCATGGCGGGGATGCCCATCCTGATGACCGAAGCCAGCGGTCCCGGGCAAATCGCTTTCAGCCGCGACGGCGCGGGACACCTATTCGGAATCCATCTGAACCGCGGCGAAGGAATCGAGATGCGGGAACACCAGTTTCTCGCCGCCACCGGCAGCGTCGATTACACGTTCACGCGGGTCAAAGGCGTTTCCAATATGCTGATGGGCGGCACCGGGTTTTTCATCGACCACTTCACCGCGCAAGCGAGCGAAGGCATCGTGTGGGTGCACGGATACGGCAACGTTTTCGACGTGACGCTGGGAGCCGGCGAACAGATTGACGTCGAGCCCGGCGGCTGGGTCTACAAAGACCGCTCGGTGCAAATGGAAACGCTATTCCAGAAATTCTCGACCGGATTATTCGCCAGCGCCGGGCAAATCGTGTGCAACCGCTTCACGGGTCCGGGCCGGGTTGGCATCCAGTCCATGTACATTCACATGCCGACGTCGGCATAGGGGCG